>JAEEGK010002227.1_pt1 | contig 48534 bp, 38 predicted proteins | sample 8958771 | NCBI WGS metagenome assembly JAEEGK01 (sample SAMN16246547, study PRJNA631951) | gut metagenome | biome: gut microbiome; feature: rumen; material: SC-attached | host: Bos | place: Iran: Karaj | collected 2018-10 | reverse complement strand
ATATCGAGTCCGAGTGACTGGAGCTCCTTAAGAAGGACTTTGAAGGACTCGGGGATACCTGCTGCAGGTACGTTCTGTCCCTTGATGATAGCTTCGTAGGTCTTGACACGTCCGAGAATATCGTCGGACTTAACGGTCAGGATCTCCTGAAGTGTATAGGATGCACCGTAAGCTTCGAGCGCCCAGACTTCCATTTCTCCGAAACGCTGTCCGCCGAACTGTGCCTTACCGCCGAGAGGCTGCTGAGTAACAAGGCTGTACGGGCCGGTTGAACGAGCGTGGATCTTGTCGTCTACAAGGTGGTGGAGCTTAAGGTAATGCATGTGTCCGATGGTTACGGGGCCATCGAAATACTCTCCGGTACGTCCGTCTCTTAAGCGGACCTTACCGTCGGAATTGATGGGAACACCTTCCCAGAGCTTTCTGTGATCCCTGTGCTCGGAGAGATACTCGTAAACTTCCTTGGCAAGCTCTGCCTTGTGAAGTGATGAGAAATCACCCTTTCCGTTTTCTGCCCAGGTCTCATACTTCTTGCCGTACTTGTCGGGATCGGCACTCTTCTTGTCCCAATCCTTTGCTTCCTTCTCGTCGAAAGGAAGATTTACATAGTCGTTGGCAAGCTTAAGTGTATCGGTGATGTCAGCCTCGGTCGCACCGTCGAAGATGGGTGTTGCGACATTGAAGCCGAGAGCCTTGGCTGCGAGGGACAGATGGATCTCAAGAACCTGTCCGATGTTCATACGGGAAGGAACGCCAAGGGGGTTGAGCACGATGTCGAGAGGTCTTCCGTTGGGAAGGAAAGGCATATCTTCAACGGGAAGCACGCGGGAAACGACACCCTTGTTTCCGTGACGTCCTGCCATCTTATCACCGACGGAGATCTTTCTCTTCTGTGCGATATATACTCTTACGCTCATATTTACGCCGGGAGAAAGTTCATCGGAATTCTCCTTGGTAAATACCTTTGTATCGATAACGGTTCCGTACTCACCGTGAGGAACCTTAAGGGAAGTATCCCTTACTTCTCTTGCCTTCTCACCGAAGATCGCGCGGAGGAGTCTTTCCTCTGCGGTAAGCTCGGTCTCTCCCTTGGGAGTAACACGTCCGACAAGGATGTCACCTGCTCTTACCTGTGCACCGATGCGGATGATTCCGTTCTCATCAAGATCCTTGAGAGCTTCCTCACCTACGCCGTGTACGTCGCGGGTGATCTCCTCGGGTCCGAGCTTGGTGTCACGTGCTTCTGCCTCGTACTCTTCGATGTGGATGGAGGTATATACGTCTTCACGTACGAGACGCTCTGAAATAAGAACAGCGTCCTCGTAGTTGTATCCTTCCCAGGTCATGAATCCGATAAGAGGGTTCTTACCGAGTCCGAGCTCTCCATGATAGGTGGAAGGACCGTCGGCGATGACCTCGCCCTTTACTATCTTCTCGCCCTTCTCAACGATGGGTCTCTGGTTGTAGCAGTTACCCTGGTTGGAACGTGCGAACTTGCTTACTTTGTATTCCATGTCGGTGCCGTCATCATTCTTGACCTTGATGGTGGTTGCATCAACATAGGTAACGGTTCCGTTCTCCTTAGCGACTACGCATACGCCGGAGTCAACGGCAGCCTTTACTTCCATACCGGTTCCTACAGCGGGAGCATCGGTGGTCATAAGAGGCACTGCCTGTCTCTGCATGTTCGATCCCATGAGAGCACGGTTAGCGTCATCGTTCTGAAGGAAAGGAATAAGTGCGGTAGCGACAGAGAAGACCATCTTGGGCGAAACGTCCATGTAGTCAAAACGTGCCTTGGGATATTCCTGGGTCTCGTCTCTGTGACGACCTGATACGTACTTTCTTACGAAGTGGCCTTCCTCATCGAGCTGCTCGTTAGCCTGAGCTACGTAGTAGTTGTCCTCTTCGTCTGCGGTCATATATACAACTTCATCGGTGACCCTGGGATTTGCGGGATCGGTCTTGTCGACCTTTCTGTAAGGAGCCTCAACAAATCCGTAGTCATTGATGCGTGCATAGCTTGCAAGGGAGTTGATGAGTCCGATGTTGGGACCTTCGGGGGTCTCGATGGGACACATTCTTCCGTAGTGTGAATAATGTACGTCTCTGACTTCGAAGCCTGCACGGTCTCTTGAAAGACCGCCGGGTCCGAGTGCGGAAAGACGTCTCTTGTGAGTAAGCTCACCTAAGGGATTATTCTGGTCCATGAACTGTGACAGCTGTGAAGATCCGAAGAACTCCTTGACTGCAGCGGTCACAGGCTTGATGTTGATAAGGCTCTGGGGAGTTACATCCTCAGCGTCGTGAGTGCTCATTCTCTCTCTTACGACACGCTCGAGTCTGGAAAGACCGATGCGGTACTGGTTCTGAAGGAGCTCGCCTACGGCCCTGATACGACGGTTTCCGAGATGATCGATATCATCGTCGTGTCCGATGCCGTACTCAAGGTGCATATTGTAGTTGATGGAAGCGAAGATATCGTCCCTGGTGATGTGCTTGGGAACAAGCTCGTGAACATTCTCCCTGATGGAACGGGTAAGCTCCTCGGGATCCTCTCCGTATGCATCAAGGATCTCCCTCAGCTTGGGATAGTAAACTCTCTCCCTGATACCGAAATCTTCCTTGGGATCGCAGTCAACAAAATGAGCAAGATCTACCATCATATTTGAAAGAACTCTCTCGTTCTTCTCATCGGTCTGGATGGTTACATACTCAACTGCGGAATCCTGGATGAGATCGGCAAGCTCGGTGGTGGCGGTAGTGCCGGCTGAGGCAATTACCTCACCTGTGATGGGATCGATGACATCCTCTGCAAATACAAGTCCTCTGATACGGTTCCTGAGGGCCATCTTCTTATTGAACTTATAACGTCCTACTCTTGCGAGATCGTATCTTCTTGCATCGAAGAACATTCTCTCAACTTCGGTACGTGCGTTGTCGCTGGTGAAAGGCTCACCGGGTCTGATCTTTTTATACAGCTCAAGGAAGCCTCCCTCGATACTTCCTTCGGGGTTCTCGGAAGTGATGGATGCGTCCTTCTTAAGAGTCTCTTCTATTTTGATCTCCTGTCCGAACTTCTCGAAGATCTCGGTGTTGGTTCCGAGTCCGAGTGCTCTGAGGAGAACGGTAACGGGTACCTTTCTGGTACGGTCCACACGTACATAGAAGACATCGTTGGCATCGGTCTCGTACTCAAGCCATGCACCGCGGTTGGGGATGACCTGGCAGGAGAAGAGCTCCTTACCTACTTTGTCGTTGGAGATCCCGTAATACATACCGGGGGAACGAACGAGCTGGGATACGATAACACGCTCGGCACCGTTGATAACGAAGGTACCGGTGTCGGTCATGAGAGGAAGATCTCCCATGAATATCTCATACTCCTGGATATTCTTGTCTTCATTGCTGTGAAGACGTACAGTAACGAACAGGGGTGCCGAATATGTGGTATCCCTTTCCTTGCACTCTTCTATGGTATATTTTGCTTCTTCGCGCTTGAGCTTATAGCCTACGAACTCAAGACTGAGTGCTCCCGCGAAGTCCTCAATGGGAGATATATCATCGAAAGCTTCCTGAAGACCTTCTTCAAGAAACCACTTATAGGAGTTCGTCTGAACCTCTATAAGATTTGGCATTTCGAGCACCTCACCACGCCTTGCATAGCTCATTCGCATTGCTTTGGCACTGTGCTCCGGGCGGATCCTGTTCTTGCTCATTGACAATTTCACCCCGTTCTTTCTGTTGACTTTTTTCTGTTAATGCACTTCCCTTTTTTTGACGTGCAAAAAAAGAGCTCGTCGCAGAAACGTGCATCATCCATAGTATCATTTTGATTTCAAGCGGTCAAGTAAATTTTTGAAAAGATTTTTCAATTTTCATGAAGCCCCCTTTCGGGGGCTGAAGAATCAATCGTAAGCCTTGCCGGCGCAGAAGCGTTATTCGGCTCTTATAGCGGCAAGAGGCGACAGCTTCATGGCTCTTATCGAAGGAAGGAATCCCGCGAGCATGGCTATAAGCGCGGCAAAGGTGATCGCAAGCAGTGCAAGCCAGGGAGGAATGACGGAGAGCTTTGCCCCTTCTTCAAACATCATGGCGCCAAGTCCCAGAACCCTGTTCATGACATAGGAGATCCCGTAGGAAAGCAGCATTCCGATGCCGCCTCCTATGAAGCCTATATATCCGGCCTCTATGAGGAAAAGGAACTGGATATCCCTGATACGGCATCCGATGACCTTCATGATGCCGATCTCCTTGGTCCTCTCATATATGGACATCATCATGGTGTTGGTGATGCCGATTGCAGCGACAAAAAGGGATATTCCGCCGATACCGCCCAGGACCGCCTGGATAATGTTCATTATCTTCATATCGGACTCGATCCACTCGGCATTTGAATATGCCCTGTAGCCCATATCGTTTATTATCTGCTGGACCTGCGTGACATTATCCATCTCGTCGACATTTACGTTCACACGGGTATAGAAAAGCTCCTTGTAAGGCTTTCCGTTCTTTCTGGTGGGCTGTCCGGGGATCACTCTTCCGCGGAATTCCCTCGAAAGCACTTCCTTAAGCACTTCGATATCACAATATACGTAATAACTGTCCTCGTTATAATCATCCAGTCCGCCCGCGATGACTCCCGCAGTCGGAACGATGTATTTCTTGGGTGCGGAAACCGGGCTTCCATCCTCGGATCCGTACTGTGACTGATAATACTTTTCCGTATCGAATATGACGAACAGCTGGTCATTCATCAGGTCAATGTCCGGCTCTTTTCCCGTTTCCCAGTATTCATACTGATTCGTCTTGGTATTGACAAAATAAGCGGGCATGCAGTTTCCCCAGATCAGCTGAAGGCCTTCTCCCTCCGCGGGAACGCTTCCCTGTCCGAGCGCATCTGCTTTCTCTTCAAGAACGTCCCTGGATACGCCGAGCAGCTCGGTATTGCATTCGTAGATACCGCATTTGATGATGACCTGGGTACTGAGGACCGGATCTACGGATGTGACATGATCGATCATCATAAATTCTTCGATCTTGGCATCATTGAGCAGCGTGTCTTCGGGATTTTTTTCCTTTCCCGAATCGTCATATCTTCCTGCGCTTTCAACTTCCACGCTCCTGAGGCTTCCGTACGATTCGTATTCGGAAAGAAGTGCCTCCTTCATTCCGATGCCGAGCGAGATCATGACAACTATGGATGTTGTTCCTATGACAACACCCATAATGGTCAGAATGGTACGTACTTTTCTTTTGAACAGACTCTCCAGACTCATCAGGAGAAGATCGGATAATTTCATGTTCTGCCTTTAAATATCGTCATCTATGTCATCAAGTTCCCTGAGCATTCTCTGCTTCTTACGTCTCTTTGCTATCACTCTCCAGATAACTATCGCAACGATCACGATGATGATGATTGCGATCACGATAGCCTTGACGTTTACGCCTCCGCCTTCACCTTCGCCTTCACCATTCATATCATCGAATTCTCCGTCATAGAATCCGTCATCATAGTAAAATCCGTCATCGGGATTGAAGGCTTCCGTGACCCAGATGGTTATCTCTTTTTCAATATAGGTAACATTGCCGGCTTCATCTTCATACGAGACTCTTGCGATAACAATGCCGTCATCCATGGTGGGTGCTATGCCGGTTACCATCGCATCGACATTTCCGGTAGCTCCGGGTTCAAGCTTTCCGAGGAAGGTGGAACCGCCTTCGATGGTATCGCCGATGAAATCGACCTGGACATTGTAGAGAGTGGTCTTTCCCTTGTTGTAAACAGGGAACATGACATTGGTCTGGTTTCCTACTTCGATCGATTCGGGAAGGATCTCAACCTCACCCGTGTCGATCCTCGCTTCCTGCTTTACGGGGATGGAGATGTTCGAAGACATCGTGTAGGGGTTTCTTTCACTGTCTTCATATGCGGCATTAAGCGTGATAACGTAGGGCTTCTGGCTAAGATCGCTCCTTGCTGTCATCTCGATCGATATGCTCGTGGTCGATCCCGCAGGTATGGCCGATACAAATTTGGTCGCGGAACCCGAGGTGGGAAGGAAAGCTTCATAGGTAGTCTCGTTATTGTTTCCTTCACTTGCTGCCTTGAAATCAAACTGAATATTTGAAACCGCCGTGCTGACGGAAGTGTTCTGAAGCGTAACGGTCAGGTTGAATGTGTCACCCGCATAGACAACTTCGGGATCGGTCCTGAAACCTGTAACGATGATCCTGGGAGTGGAAGTGTTCTCATCCTTTCCGGCATTCTCGGATAAGGTTCCCGCACCTGGTGCACCGGTGATGTTTATATAGGTCGTGATATCGGTGGAAGCAAGCTGTCCGTTCCTGTAATACTGGACGTGGAATACCAGAGGGTAGGTTCCGGTCTTGGCCTCGGAAGAAACTCTGAATGCCCATGTCACATTCTGCGCGTACGAATGCGCAACGTTCACATCGGAAGAAGCCTGGATCTTGGGGATCACGAGGACACTTGAAGCGGTAAGGATATCAAAGGGCCACTTGTTGATGTCGGTGCTCTCCTGGGGAGTGATGACGACGTCCGTGACATCGACCTTTCCGAGATTGATGAGTGACAGAGTGTAATATGTGAGCTGTCCGTAGCTTGCGGAAGGAGTGATCGAATTGTTGTTGACGAAAAGGAATTCCTCGGTATCGCTTACGCTTGTCATATCGCCTATGACGGAATCGAAATTCGTAACCGTCATATTTACATATGAGATAAGGCTTGCGGCGGTAAAGCTGTTATTTGCAATATAAGTATTGGCTTCCGACCATACCTTTTCAAGTCTGTCCTTTATATCCTGTGAGGGATTGTTGAGGGTGATCAGATTATTCTTGTACTGGATAAGGAATCCGTATGCAGCCTGCTTGTCGCTGTTGTCTGCAGCATCCCCGTCGTGATGTCCAGAGGTAAGATAGGTTGCATCAAAGCCTGCAGCACGTACGGGCATTGAAGCAGCGGGCAGGATAAAAACAGCTGCCGCAACGAGTATTGTCATCAAGCTTATTATCAGTCTTTTACGTATTTTCATCTGGTCTGATCTCCTCCCCCGGGACCGCTAGTGTTCCGCCCGGGTATATATCTGTAATCTCGTTTTCGGTATTTTCGATCCGGCCTCCCGGATGTTCGTCTATCCTGATTATCTTGCCGTCCTTGATGTGTATGACTTTGTCTCCGAAGGATGCAAGGTAATTATCGTGTGTGACCATTATCATGGTCTGCTTCTTTTCGTGTACGATCCTGCGCATCAGGTTCAGAACTTCGAGTGTCGTGTTCGAGTCAAGGTTTCCCGTGGGTTCGTCCGCAAACACTATCTCGGGCTCCACGACCAGCGCTCTTGCTATACCGACTCTCTGCTGCTGACCTCCGGACATCTGTCCCGGCTTGTGATCGAGGAACTTTCCGAGTCCCACGGTCTTAAGCATCTTTATCGCTTTCCTTTCCCTTATGTCCTTCGGTACTCCCTGGAACGTGAGAGGCATCGCGACATTTTCCACGGCTGTCATGTTCGGCATCAGGTTATATGACTGGAAGATGAATCCCACATGAGCCTGTCTGAAGAGAACCAGCTTGCTTTCGTTCTTTCTTTCGATGTGCTCGCCGCCGATTATTATCTCGCCCTTTGTGGGAGGTTCCAGCCCGGCCATCATGTTAAGGAGTGTCGATTTTCCGGAACCTGATGTTCCGACGATGCAGCAGAACTCGCCTTTCTGTATCGTAAAGTCCACGCCGTTAAGTGCCCTGACTTTGTTCTCGCCGATGCGATAGATCTTATATAGATTTTTAACCTGTATAACAGGTTTTTCCATTTTAGGATTCTCCGGAATCAAAAATCTTGAAATCAGATATGTGTCGTTTTTCAACACCTTGCTAATAATAACACAAGAAAATTCACCTTTGTTGAAGTTAAAGGCTTTTTAAGGAATTCTTAAATAAATGAAAAAGGAGACAAAAAAACGGGGACAATAAAATGGGGACACATTTGAAATGTGTCCCCATTCGGTGCTATTCGCTGTTTTAAGAATATAAGAGAGATTACTTAAGGGTAACCTTAGCTCCGACTTCCTCGAGCTTCTTCTTGATATCCTCTGCCTCTGCCTTAGCAGCTGCCTCTTTGATAACCTTGGGAGCAGCCTCAACTGCGTCCTTAGCTTCCTTAAGTCCAAGTCCGGTGATCTCACGAACAACCTTGATAACCTTAACCTTCTCAGCGCCGGCCTCGGTAAGCTCAACGTCGAACTCGGTCTTCTCTTCTACAGGGCCTGCTGCGGGACCTGCTGCTACAACTACGCCTGCTGCTGCGGATACGCCGAACTCATCCTCAACAGCCTTTACAAGATCATTGAGCTCAAGAACGCTGAGCTCCTTTATTGCATCAAGAATTTCCTGTGCAGATAACTTAGCCATTTTTATTTCCTCCATAACAGATTAAGTGATTAACAAATGTAAATTGCTGATGGGATTAAGCCTCAGCGGGAGCTTCTGCAGTTTCTGCTGCAGGTGCTTCGGCGGGAGCAGCTTCGCCGTCCTTTTCTGCGATCTGCTTTATGCAGCGTGCAAAATTGGTGATGGGGCTCTGGATGCTTCCAAGGAACTTGGAAAGGAGCTCTTCCCTTGAAGGGATATTGGAAATGCCCTGCATTCCGGCTGCATCATAGAACGTTCCCTCGACAACGCCTGCCTTGATCTCAAGTGCGGGTGCGGTCTTGGCGAACTTTGCAAGTACTCTTGCGGGTGCGGTTGCGTCCTCTTTAGAGATAGCAACTGCGGTGGGTCCTTCGAGAACCTGATCGAGCTGTGCGAAATCGGTTCCTTCGAATGCTCTTGTAAGGAAAGTATTCTTGTAAACCTTGTAGACAACTCCTGCTTCACGAAGGCTCTTACGAAGCTCGGTATCCTGAGCAACGGTAAGTCCGCGATAGTCTACAGCAACAACTGACTGTGCGCCATCGATGAACTCGCTGATCTCAGCGATGATCGGCTTCTTCTCTTCGATCTTTGCCATTTTCTTACCTCCTGTTAGATTTTTAATACGAGGCCGAAAAAAATCTCCCGCATCGCAAAGACACGGGAGATGAAGATGATTCATATATTCATCACCTCGGCTGGGCTTACAACGCCTTGCTACGATCTGCAGCTGTACGAATGCCTGCTGTCTTCGGCTTATATAGACCTTGAACAAGATAGCATTAATGCCTGCCTGTGTCAAGGGCCTAATACATATAAAGGTAATTCTTATGAGTACTTAGCGGTGGTAACGTGGATGCCGGGGCCCATGGTGGTTGCGAGGGTCACGCTCTTAAGATACTGTCCCTTGAGGGTGCTGGGCTTAGCCTTAAGAATAGCATCGATGACTGCATCATAGTTAGCCTTGAGCTGGTCCTCGGTGAAGGAAACCTTTCCTACGGGAACGTGAACTATGTTTGCCTTGTCAAGTCTGTACTCGATCTTACCTGCTTTGATGTCTGCGATAGCCTTGGTAACATCCATGGTTACGGTTCCTGCCTTGGGGTTGGGCATAAGTCCCTTAGGTCCGAGAACCTTTCCGAGACGTCCTACAACACCCATCATGTCGGGAGTAGCTACAACAACATCGAAATCGAACCATCCCTCGTTCTGGATCCTGGGAATGAGTTCTTCTCCGCCAACGAAATCAGCTCCTGCGTTCTGAGCCTCGGTCAGCTTATCGCCCTTTGCGAATACGAGAACCTTTACGTCTTTTCCGGTACCGCTGGGGAGAACTACTGCACCGCGGATCTGCTGGTCAGCGTGTCTTCCGTCGCATCCTGTACGGATGTGGAGTTCTACAGTTTCATCAAACTTAGCGGAAGCGGTCTTCTTAACGAGTGCTACTGCGTCAGCGGGATCATAGAAAGTTCCGCGCTCGACGAGCTTAGCGGCTTCCAAATATTTCTTGCCATGCTTCATTTTAATATCCTCCTAGGTTCAATCGGCGTATGATACGCCTCCCAAAGTGTCAGTCTTTAATGGTAACACCCATGCTGCGAGCGGTACCTTCGATCATGCTCATTGCTGCTTCGATGGAAGCTGCATTGAGATCGGGCATCTTGGTCTCAGCGATCTCTTTGACCTGTGCCTTAGTGATGCTTGCAACCTTGTTCTTGTTGGGTACACCTGACGCCTTCTGGATCTTAGCTGCCTTCTTGATGAGAACTGCAGCAGGGGGAGTCTTGGTGATGAAGCTAAAGCTTCTGTCTGCGTAAACTGTGATGATGACAGGGATGATGGTATCACCCTTGTCTGCGGTTCTTGCGTTGAACTGCTTGGTGAATTCAACAATGTTGACACCGTGCTGTCCAAGTGCAGGACCTACCGGGGGCGCAGGTGTTGCCTTGCCGGCCGGAATCTGTAACTTGATATAGCCTTCTACTTTTTTTGCCATAATGGCACCTCCTGATCTAATCACCGCTGTATGCGGTTTCGTGGTGTTCATGCCGGAGCACATTCCCACTGTTTACATATTTATATCATCGGGTTTTCACCCGGTAATACCTTATCAACCCATTCTTCTTACATTATCGAGAGGAACCTCAAGAGGAGTCTCTCTTCCGAACATCTCGACATTGATGGTAACGGTCTGCTTGCTGTCATCGATCTTGAGAGCCTTGCCCTCGGTATCTCTCCAGGTACCGTCAACAACCGCGATAAGATCACCGAGCTTGATGCCGTAATCTCTCTTGGGTGCTTTCTCTTCATTACCCGTGCCGGGCTGGGGCTTGCCGATTCCAAGATTAATGAGCTCCTCCTCGGTGAGGGGAACAGGCTTGCTTCCGGGTCCTACGAATCCGGTAACGCCTCTTGTGTTTCTGACAATGTACCAGGTGTTGTCGTTCATCACCATATGTACGATGACATAACCGGGGCACATCTTACGGTCAACGACTTTCTTCTTGCCGTCCTTGACTTCCATTACGCTCTCGGTAGGCACTTCAACGCCCAGGATCTTGTCCGCAATGTTCTTGTTATTGGCGATGGTCTTCTCAATATCCAGCTTGACCTTGTTCTCATAGCCGGAATAGGTGTGGACCACGTACCATTTTGCTTCTGCTTCTGCCACTGTTGGTCCTCCTTATAAAGACGTGATCCAATTGACTCCGGCCTTAGCCAAAAAGTCGATAAGAGCAATGATCAGTCCCGCAACAACCGAAATAATGATAACAGCAACAGACTGTCTGAAAGCGCCTTTTCCGTTCGGCCATACGATCTTGCCGAATTCCGCTTTCACACCGGTCCAGAAGCTGATCTTCTTTTCACTAGCATTTGAATCTGCCATCAGCTGATCTCCTTCTATAGGAATAGGATAGAGTTACTTTGTTTCCTTATGAAGTGTGTGCTTCTTGCAAAATCTGCAGTACTTCTTGATCTCCATGCGGTCAGGCATGGTCTTCTTATCCTTGGTGGTGTTGTAGTTGCGCTGTTTGCACTCTGTGCAAGCAAGTGTGATCTTGGTACGCATATCTTCCTCCGTTTTCTGCCCAAATATTGAGCGAAAAAAATAGGCCTAACATCAGCCGCCTATGTAATGTAGCATAGGACGGATAATAACGTCAAGTACTTTTTTATTTACAGATCTATGAGCGTATCTATGATATCAAGCAGGTCGTTCAGCTGACGCTCATACAGCTGTGCGATATCACTTCCGAATCTGGGCTCAAAATAGTCCTTCACACCGTATGAAACCCTTATCCTGCTGCTTTCAAAAAGCATGACAAGATTCACATGTCTGTGTACAAGGCCCGCAAGTTTTTCGCGTGCGGCAGGAGAAAGGATCTTCAGGACTTCAACCGGATCACCGGCAGCTGCTATCAACGAGTCGAACTCAGGGTCATCCGTAAGCACACGTTCTTTTCTGTGGACCCTGCCCGCACGTTTCGGAGCGACCAGAACCGGGTTATTGATAAAGTTTTCCTTTTCTATTACGACGCACTGGCCTCTGTAAACCTCATAGGTGTGAGTATGACCGTCTTCATCCCTGTCGTCCTCGGTGAAGTGCATTGAGCAGAACCGGACTTTGGAATCCTTATACATGACTTCTACCAGATCGTGACCATGAGGATCTCCGCGAACCAGCCCCTCAACCTCCTGACGTGGCAGACACCTGTCTGCATAATGATCATATGTACCGAAAGTTTTTTCCAGAAGCGGTTTCAATACCGATTCAGCCAGTTCCCTGCGCTTGCGTTCTTTTCTGAGGCTTTTCAGAAACCCGATTACAGAAAAGAAGATCACCACGGCAAAGAATATTCCTATCCCCATAAACCCCCCTGATAAAAAAATATGTTATTACAGTTCGTTTTCTTTTCCGACAAGTCCCTCAACGCTGTAGCGCTTTCTAAGCAGTGGCTTTTCGATCTTGCCGGTAGGATTGCGGGGAACATCGTCGAAGATGATCTTGCGGGGTCTCTTGTATCTGGGAAGGCCCTGGCAGAAGTCTTCGATCTCCTGCTCGGTACAGGTCATGCCGTCCTTGATGGAAATGATCGCACCTGCGATCTCGCCGAGTCTGGGATCGGGAAGTCCTATAACCGCAACGTCCTTGATCTTGTCGTGCTTTCTGAGGAAGTCCTCGATCTGTACAGGATAGAGATTCTCACCGCCCGATACGATAACGTCCTTCTTACGGTCGACGAGGAAGATGAATCCGTCGGGATCCTGCATCGCAACGTCTCCGGTGTAGAGCCATCCGTCCTTAAGCACCTCTGCGGTAGCTTCGGGATTTCTGTAATAGCAGGTCATGACACCGTCGCCCTTTACGCAGAGTTCGCCGGCTTCGCCCTTCTTTACTTCATTGCCGCTTTCATCAACGATCTTGCACTGCCATCCGTATCCGGGAACACCGATCGCACCGACCTTGTGGATGTTCTCGACACCGAGATGTACGCAGCCGGGTCCGATGGATTCGCTGAGGCCGTAGTTTGTATCGTACTGGTGGTTCGGGAAGTAAGCCATCCATCTTCGGATGAGTGAAGGAGGAACGGGCTGGGCTCCGATATGCATGAGCCTCCACTGTGAAAGCTCGTAATCTTCCATCTTAAGGTCTCCGCTGTCGAGGGAATCGAGAATGTCCTGAGCCCAGGGCACAAGGAGCCAGACTATGGTGCACTTTTCACGCGATACCGCGTCGAATATATATGAAGGTTTTGTTCCTTTTAAAAGAACGGCCCTGGATCCGCTTACGAGGCTTCCCATCCAGTGCATCTTAGCTCCGGTGTGATAAAGGGGAGGGATACAGAGGAAGCAGTCATCGTGCGAAGTCGAATGATGGTGCTGCTCAACGGTGGCTGCGGTCATAAGGCTGAGATGCTTATGAAGGATCGCCTTGGGGAATCCTGTTGTTCCCGATGAGAAATAGATCGCACCGTCATCGCTGTCCTTTACATCGATGCCGGGATTTGCACTTGAGCAGTCCGCAACGAGCTCCCTGTAGCTCTCCGCAAATGTAGGGCAGGTCTCGCCTACGAAAATGAGGAGGCGGTGCTCCATGAGCTTATCGACAACGGACTCGATACGTCCGATGAACTCGGGTCCGAAGAAAAGAATATCAACTTCCGCAAGATCGGCACAGTAGAGGATCTCGTCTGCGGAATATCTGAAATTGAAGGGAACGGCAATTGCACCGCTCTTTAAGATTCCCATATAGATGGGAAGCCACTCGAGGCAGTTCATCATAAGGATGGCGACCTTGGTGTCCCTCTTTACGCCTCTTTCAAGAAGCATGTTGGCAACACGGTTTGCCTTCTCATCGAAAACACTCCATGTGATCTCTCTTCTGTAAGGCCGGTCCTCGGTCTGCTGGATGAGTGAATAATCCTTCCAGCTGATGCGCCTTGTCTCCTTCTGTTCGGGGTTGAGCTCTATGAGTGCAACCTCGTCTCCGTATTCTTTTGCATTCTTTTCAAGATACTGTGTAATGGGCATTTTATACTCTCCGATCTGTGATCAATTATTTACGATATATAGTTTAGCGGGTTGACCGGCGAACCGCCTATCAGGATCTCGAAATGCAGATGAGGTCCCGTGGATCTTCCCGTGTTACCTGTCTTTCCTATTACTTCTCCCTGGCTTACCGTCTGTCCGACGGATACGAATATCTTGGAAAGATGTGCGTATCTCGTCTGGGTTCCGCCGGGATGTGTTATGAGGATCATGTATCCGTAGCTTCCGGACCAGCCCGCCTGGGTGACGGTTCCGCCGCTGGATGCCATGACCGAAGTACCTGTTGCGACCGCCCAGTCAACGCCTCTGTGGTAGGTCGTTGCTCCGGCAGTGGGTGCGTTTCTGTAACCGAAATACGAGCTGATCCTTCCGCCGTAGATGGGCTTGATATATGTCGGAGGTATCTTGGTTCCGCGCTCCATGATCTTGGGAACGGCCTCGATATCTATCTCTTCTATAAGAATCTCTCTTTCGGATTCGGTATCGTTGATAAAATGCTGGTCGACGATCGCCCTGTGGTGTCCCGCGGAAGGCTGCTGGATGACATTGGTCTCCGTCGTGTACCAGTCATCCCTGGGAATGATTATGACCTCCGCGTCATAATCCTCGTCGACATAGTTTCTCTCGACATGTTCAATCGAAACTTCCGATTTGGGCTGATTTATGATGATGGTGTCATTTATATGGAGCGTTGCGTTCTGCGTGGGAAGTGTGTCGGGGTTGAGTGCCATCAGCTCCTCGATGGGAGTGTTGTATATGAGTGAGATTCCGCTCAATGTGTCTCCCGCCTGTATCACATGCTCAAACGCGCTGTCATGCTGCTTGGTGACATCCTCGATCGCCTGATCAAGAGATGTGAGCTGCGATGCGGGAACATATCCCTCCGCGATCTCAATCTTCTCAACAAAGTTGATCGAGATAAGTCCGGTCTCAAAATCCTGGAAGGTGACGGGCTTTTCTTCACCGTTGTCCTGATATCCCTGCACATCCAGATAATCCTGAAGTCCTCCGCCGGGAATAAGGTTTCCTGCGTTTATGCTCTTGGATTCGTAGGTATCGACTATCTCCGCGGTCAGTACGTTAAAGTCCCTTCCGGGTGCCCTTACAAGTCTTACCTCAAACCGCCCGCCGGGATTGTATCTGTCGATCGCTTCGTTCAAAAGAGTAACAACCTCCGTCTCACCCGCAAGCGTGACCATATAGTCTCCCATCTTTACGGTATATGAAGGAGAAAGTGTTTCCTTTAACGAAGAGATGAGGACATCCTCCGCCGTGGCAAGTGCTTCATCCCTGGGAGTAACATCTCCGGTCAGCACATTCTCGGAATCTATCCGGAAATCAAAATCCATGAATGCCATTCCGGCATATCTCGACGAAACATTTCTGCGTGCTTCAAGAAGGAGATCCTGTGCCTCATCATACGAGGAAAAATCTCCTATCTTGACATCGTTTATAAATAAGTGGAAATAATCATCGGTTCCCTGCAGGTAGGGTGAATATCCGCGTACCAAAAAGAAGCACACGAATATCGTGACAGCGGAAGTGATTACAAAGATAAATTCTCTTTTTTTTGAAAAAAACAAATTCTTCACAACAAACCTAAGATCAGAACAGGAACTGTGCCACAAAAGGAGCGGCTATCGAAAGGAGTGACAGGATGGCTGCGATGATGGCGATCGTCTTAACACCTGCGCTCTTTTCCTCAACCCTGGCGATCTCACTCTTCATGCTGACAAGAAGCTTGGAATTCTCCTCGCGGAAGCTTTCAAGCTGCTTGCCGCCGTCGTTACGGAGACTGCCGAGAAGCTTTGCACTTTCATCCCTGATGACCGTGATATTTCTGCTTCCCTCGGTCTTGAGGTTTTCAAGCATTGCGGAATTTTCCTGCTTTAAGCTTTCAAGCTGCTTGGAATTCTCGTCCTGAATGGATGCCTGTACATTACGATATACTCTTACGCACTCTTTATGAATATCCGTATTTCCGAGAGCCTGTGCGAGAGAGTTCTGGCCCTGGAGCATCTGCTCCTGACCCTTTCTGAGATTGCTCTGCATCTGCTGCATATACTGGTCATTGGAGGTTCTGACGGTTTCCATCTGACGCTTCATTGCGGAAACTTCATCCCTGAGCACTTCGACAAGCTCTGTAAGATGATCGTCCGAACCGGTATTTCCGAGCTGCTGTCCGAGTCTTTCGGATATCTCGTTTCCGGATTCCCTGACGGATGCATTTATCTGACCGACGGAAGCGCCGAGTGCGCCGACAGACTGATTAACGGAATTGACTGATTCACCTACCGAATTGACGGAATCCCTGACGGGATCGATCGAGGATTCGATCTTGGCATCGATACCCTGACGGAGATCTCCGAGCTGTGTTCCGATCTGGGCTTCGAGGAGATCGAGGCGGGCGCTGAGTCCCTCAAGAGCACTGAGGCGGGCACCGAGTTCATCAAGAACGCTGAGGCGGACGCTCATATCATCAAGCATGCCGAGACGTGCACTCATATCTTCAAGTGCTCCGAGACGGGTGCTCATATCGTCAAGCGCTCCGAGACGGGCGCTCATATCATCAAGCTTTCCGAGGCGGGCACTTACTTCTTCAAGACCTGCACCGGAAGCGCTGTCGGCAAATCCGCTGCGGAGTCTCTCGAACTGTTCCTCATTGGAAGCCTTTATGGATTCGAGTCTTTCTTCATTGGAGGTCCTGATGGATTCGATCTGTTCCCTGAGTTCATTGCTGCGGTTTTCGAGCATCTCGCTCTGTCTGCTCATGAGCTCATTCTGGCTCTGTGCAAGATCCTTCTGGCGCGCGATGAAATCATTCTGGCTTGCAAGAAGGTCATTCTGCATCTGCTGAAGATAATCTTCATTGGCCTTGTTCATGGTAGCCATCTGAGCCTTAAGGTCATCAAGCGCTGCATCATAGCTTCCCGCGTTCATATCGGGAAGTGCCGCTATGGTCTGCTGAAGCCCGCCAAGCTCATCCGCCACATTCTTCATGCGGTCAAGACAATCCTGATACTCCCTGACCTGGGCTCTCATTACGCCCATAGCCTCGGATTCTGCCTCACCGTTTGCACGGATGATCTGCTGTGCATTCAGTTTCTGTGATAACTGGTCCATGAATGTATCCATAATAGCCTCCGAAATCGTTTTTTCGTTCTGTGACAGCTTAGGTCATTATACTTCATTAGCCTGCGTTTTTAAAGGTCGCAGAGCCTTAAGAAACGTTATTTTTTGTGTATTTTGTCTATAAAACCACATTATATAGAGCTGCATTTATAAACATTTACTTATTTTTTACATGACGTTCATATTTTATTCATACAGCATGACTATAATGAGTCTTGTAAACAAGAGCAGAGATAAATCGATCATTTTTTCATAATAGCCCGGGAGCCGAAAGGTTTCTGGGCACTCCTCATTCTTGGGGAGTTTTTTTATGCTCAGAAATCGGGAGCATCAGCGATCGACGAAAGCTTTATGATCTCATCGTTCAGGCTGAGCATCTTCTCATCGAGGTCGGAAACAAGATGCGCGCACTCTACGAGTTCGTCCTTGATATGCTGGGGAGCATCGCCTTCGAACTTGTAGTGGATCTTGTGCTCGAGGCTTGCCCAGAAGTCCATTGCTACGGTCCTGATCTGTATCTCGACCTTGGTATCGACAACCCTGTCGGAAAGATAGACGGGTACCGTAACTATCATATGATAGCTCTTGTATCCGCTTGCCTTGGGGAAGGTGATATAGTCCTTGACCGTCAGGATCTTGATATCCTGCTGGTGCTCGATCATATCGGCGATCCTGTATATATCGGATGAAAATGAACAGATGATCCTGACTCCGGCTATATCGTTGACATTGTTTACCATGTTCTCGATGGTGGAATCAAGACCGTGACGCTTAAGCTTCTTAACGATGCTCTCGGGCGTCTTCATCCTGCATTTGATGTGTTCTATGGGATTGTACTGGTGAATGTGCTGGAACTCTTCGTTCAGGATCTCGATCTTGGTCTGGATCTGCCTCATTGCGGCATTGTAGACAAGAGTAACCTCCTGCCAGGTCTCGATCCCGTTTCCCTGCACTATATCGTTGATATCATTATCCATTGCGAATTTCCGATCTATAAAATATAATCACGGTTATAAAGTCCGGAAAGAACGGTTAACGTAAATCCTTCCGGGTACAAAAGTGCATGTGCATACAAAGTATATTTTACCACAACACTTTAATTCTGTGTAGTGATAAATAACAGGTGGGTACAAACGAAAGTGTTCAGACTCTGGGTAAGGGAATTCAAAGAAACACATATGATAAAGGACATAGTGATCGAAGACGGTTCCGGAGAAACCAGAACCCATAAGATCATGAACAGCCTTGAGAAGGCCTGCAGGGAATTCGATCTGCCCGTACCTATCTGGCTCGAAGACAATATCGACTCATTCAAAAAGACGTCCAAGACACGCTTCCGCCAGGGCTCCTTCATAGAACAGATCCCCTTCGACTACCTCGAAATTCTCGTCATCGAAGAAGACATATAATAAATTCAATGATAATTTATCAATTGCTTGTTTCTTATTTCTTCGGCTATTTGCCGTATTTATATAAATAGTCCTTTCGGACGAGCTGAGAAAAGGCACCACAACGTGGTGCCATTATATTAGAGAGTCATTATATAATTGCATAGCTCAGTAAGATCTGACAGGTACTGTCCGTAATACAGAAACTGATCAGTTCCAGGAATATGGACAGATGCATCATAATCACCCGGTCCAAAGACTACTAAAATCACCTCATAATTCCCTTTTCTTATTGTATAAAAATAGTCTCCGTTAATAAACCTTGCATTATACGACCAGCCATAATTAGCAACTGCCCAGTCGAAAAATTGGCTCTCAGATGTCGGACGCACAGGCAGACCGGTAACGGGCTGAGGCCCAGGTGAAAGCGGAGGCGCGCTGATGCTTGCCATTGTGGCAGGCACGGTTACGCTGGTCGTGAGGCCACTGTAGGAAATCGTGATAACGTTCGATTCGGATGCGAGCGTCATCGGATTTGCCGTCCATCCGCTCGGATTATTAACAGTGCTGCCATCACTCATGGTGACGGTAACCGTAAAATCGCTTGTGTTCAGTTGATCGCCAACATGCCGCTCGGTGGATTGTACTGTTGCCGAAATCGAAACGGGAGTTGCGGGAACCACCGGCTGCGGTTCAGAATCAGTTATGACAGATTCGGGATCAGGCTCCGGAGCAGGCTCCGGTTCAGGATCAGCTACGACAGGTTCGGGATCAGGATCAGGTTCAGATACCGGCTCAGGATCGGGATTTTCGGATTCAGAAGTTACAATTTCTTCGGAATTATCAGGAGAGTTATTTAAATCAGAGTTGCCGTTACCCCCCCATTTTCCACTAAAGTGCCCGTATCATCTGCGTTTTCAGCGCTTCCGGAATTGACGTCAGAGACTTCGGAAGTCGTTGCAGAATCCGAAGACGATGTTCCGGAATAATTCATTTTCCAAAAGAGTAAACCCAGACAACATAGAACAGCAAGAGATCCAACTGCTATTGCAATTTTAGTTTTCATAGAAATTACCCCCAATCCGGAAGAAATCAGATACATATATTTTTTTATAACATACAAAAAGCATCGGGACAATTTGTTTTGCCCCGATGCTTAATAATATCAGTCGTCATATCCGTTGGGATTGTTCTTCTGCCATCTCCAGGAATCTTCACACATCTCCTTAATACCGTATTTCGCGGTCCATCCGAGTTCCTTCTTGGCAAGCGATGCATCCGAGTAACAGGAAGCGATGTCACCGGGACGTCTGGGCTTGATGGAGTAAGGAATCTTTACTCCGGTAGCTTCCTCGAAATTCTTGACGATATCGAGTACCGAGTAGCCCGTTCCGGTTCCGAGGTTATAGATCTTGAGTCCGCACTTTTCATCGATCTTGTCGAGAGCCTTAACATGTCCGATCGCAAGGTCGACCACATGGATGTAATCACGGACGCCGGTTCCGTCGGGAGTGTCATAATCGTTTCCGAATACTCCGAGCTCGGGAAGCTTGCCCACGGCAACCTGGGTGATGTAAGGCATAAGGTTGTTGGGGATTCCGTTGGGATTCTCTCCGATGGTTCCCGACTTATGAGCACCGATGGGATTGAAATATCTGAGAAGAATCACGTTCCATTCGTTATCGGCCTTCTGGATATCGGAAAGGATCTGCTCAAGCATGGACTTGGTCCAGCCGTAAGGATTGGTACACTGTCCCTTGGGGCATTCCTCGGTGATGGGAACGAATGCGGGATTTCCGTAAACGGTCGCGGAGGATGAGAAGATGATGTTCTTGCATCCGTGCTTTCTCATCACATCGACGAGCGTAAGAGTTCCGGTAACATTGTTATCATAATATTCCCAGGGCTTTGCAACCGATTCGCCGACTGCCTTGAGTCCCGCGAAATGGATGACCGCACTGATGTCCTCTTTTGAAAAGATCTCTTCAAGCGCCCCTCGGTCCCTGATGTCCGCATTGTAGAATCCGGGCTTTTTGCCTGTGATGGCTTCTATCCTTCCGAGAACCTTCTCGTTGGAATTGCTGAGATTGTCTAAAATGACTACATCTTTTCCGGAGTCAAGCAGTTCGACGACCGTATGACTTCCGATGAATCCGGCACCGCCGGTGACAAGTATCTTACCCATAAAACCTCCTTTATGAATTGCCATATGCTTATTAAACCTTAACGGATGCCCTAAGGGAAGAGTCAAGTGCGATTCTTAAAGAAATCTTCAGAGAATCACTCCGTTCTTTTCGAGAAGTGCCTGTGCACTTTCGACGGAATCGACACCGGTCTTGTTCTTGATGGGTGCGAATTCCCTCTCCCTGACAACCTCAAAAGGAAGGCAGCTGTCACACTGATGGATCATATCGAGTACGAGGTTCTCATACTTGTATCCGTTGGGGGTTTCGGGCTTGAAAAGATTTCCGTTCTCATCGAGGCAGGGGATCTTCTTTTCAACGATGTGGAGAGGAAGTGCTCCGTTAAGGATCTTCTCAAGCTGGGCGGTGGAGAAGAGATAATTGAGGATAACGCCGAAGTTGTAAGCGGGATCACCCTTTTCATTCTTCGCATTCATAAGATCCTCGGTAAGATCGTAATACTCTACGATGGAGGGCTTGCCGTCCTCAAGGCAGATGACACCGACCTTCTCATCGGGAGCCGCTTTTCTTACGACCTTTGAACCTACGGTACAGTTCTTTGCAATGGTTGCACCCACGAATACGGGATCGGCAATCCTCTGGAGCACGTTATCGACCGCAAATACATTGAACCATTCGATTCCGTTTGCGTGAACGTTATCGAGAAGTCCGGCATTTACAAGTGAAATGAACCATCCGCCGTTTCCGTTGGGGCTGGTAGCCATGCGGCCCTTCTCCTCAAGGTAGATCTTGCCGTTATAATCGGTTGCGGCAGCCATATCCTGCATAAAGAAGTGAACATGGCTTTCGGGATATCCGAAGTAATTATTCTCCTTTAAGAATCTGACGGTTGCGTCATTATTTTTCTCGGAGGTCATGATGTAGATGTGTACAAATGCACCCGCCCTGTCGGTCACCTCTCTGAGGTTATTGAAAAGGCATTCGAAGATATACAGATCCCTGGTCTTTCCTACGTTGTACATACCCTTGGGATCGTCTGATCCGAGTCTGGTACCCATGCCGCCCGCAAGAAGGAGTGCCGCTACCTTTCCGGCTTTGATGGCTTCAAGTCCGATGCGGTCAAACTCTTCCCTGCCTGCTTCGATCTCGGGTATCTCCATGCAGGTAAGGGGTGAGATGACTCCCCTCTTTCCGAGCTCTTCCTGATGCGCACAGTTTTCCTGGATGCTCATGTCGGTTGCATCGATCTGTGCAAGGAGCGCTTCCTTCTGTGCATCGTCCAGTTCATCGTAGTATCTGAGGACCTGCATCTGTCCGTATTTTTCAAGTTTAGCCTTTGCCTGTTCTAAATTCATTACTTCTCTCCTTTAATCCATAAAAACACCCGGGAAGTATGTTCCCGGGTGAGTGTTAACTTAATTCTGGGAAATGCTTACGCTGCCTTATATGCCTCAATATCCGCTTCCTTGGTAAGATCATACTGCTTTCCGTGGTCGTAATCTTCCTTGACATAGATTTTTACGGAGTTGACATTCGCATCATATACAGCCATGAACGTTCCGCCCGGTGTGAATACATGTCCCGATACGGTAGGTGTCTCATTTATCGTTCCGGGAAGATACGCATTATTGATCTCTACTTCAACGCTTCCGGTTCCTACTCTGGAGCCTTCGGCAATATCCGCAAGAAACGCTTCCCTAATCTGATCGGCTGTCTGAATATCCCTCGATCTCCTCGACTGCTCAACATACTTAATGAACACAGGAACAAGAACGGCGACGAGGACGGCCATTATTGCTATAGTTATGATCAGTTCTACCAGCGAAAAACCCCTATTCTTTTTCATCTCTTTTCCCATAATATCCTCCCCCTCCTCAGCAACATATGTAAACCATACGTTACAAGATTAATTTAACCTTTTTTTATTCCAAAAACAAGGGGGAAAATACCGATTTCTTAGGGAAAACAGGGGTTCAAAGATATACATTTCGCGAAAAAAGCAAAAAAACGTTTTTCCCGGAGTCAGATAATTCTTCCCGGGATCAGATCTCAAGTCCCGAGAAAAATCTGTCGAACGCCTCATTTCCGGCATTTTTCATAAGAAGGCTCTTAAGCTCCTGCTTGTCATCACCCAGGCTCTTAAGCATGGCGGGCCTGTTGCCGTCATCGACGCAGCCGTATTTTTCAAGAATGCCGAAATGCGCTTTGTCGGGATAATTGTCCCTTACCGCAAGCCAGCTCTCGTTCCCTTTTTCCGAGCCCTGCCTGTGGTCCTTGATATATTCCGTAAAGGTCTTCTCATAATCCGGAAGCAGTCCCTCGGGATGAAGAAGTCTCTGAATGCAGAGCGAAGCCTTTATGACCCTCTGGCCGCTCATATATGCATCGCGGTCGCTCAGTCCCACCTCTTCCTCTCCGCAGAGGATCTGGTTGGTAAAGCCCTCATCATCGGGCTGTAAAAGGAATGATGATATCCACGCGTCAAAACGTATGAACCATTCTTCGTCAAGTCCCCCGACATCCGACAGCCTCGCAGGTCCGGAAAATCTGACGGAGAGTGCAAACAGCGCAGCCTTATCCTCGGACATTCCGGGAAAAGAAACCTTCTCAAGCGCGGTGCATCCCGTGAAGATCCCGTCACCCGCTTCGCAAAGAGGCATCTCAAGTTCCTTCAGATTACTGCAATGGGCAAATCCGAAATCACCGATGCTCCTTACAGATGACGGCACGGACAGCTTTCTCAAAGTCTTTTTCCCAAGGAAAGCTTTCTTTCCGATCACGGTAAGCTTTACTCCTTCAAAAGGGTATTCGGGAAGAACAAGCGAAGTAAATCTTCCCTTGCACGCCCCGAGCACAGCTTCATTTTCTTTTATCGAATATACCAGGCTTCCTTCCGGGTACTCTGTCTCTCTGTCCAAATCTTCCTCCGCTTTATGCGTCAGATATCGAATTTAGCTATCTGTTCTTTCAGCTCCAGGCCTCTTTCGGATATCTCCATATCTCCGGCCAGTTTTTCATAGTCCTCGTTTCCGAACGTACTTATGAACCTTGAGGACCATGTATCCGAGGTCAGTCTGGTCGCAAGGATCATGGGCTCATTGCCGCCTTCACAGGCTTTCCTGACAAATGATATCAGATTTGACAGTCTTGATGAAGATGTCATCGCTTTTTCTTTTAATTTCGCGACTTCGGAATTGTAGCTGTCAAGGCAGGAGAGGCTTCCGTCCTCTGCCTTTACACCTTCACCCGGCTTCAGGCAGTCATTATAGAAATCGATCGTAAGGGCAATGGATCTCCTGCGGTGTCTGCTCAGATTTCCGCGCTCCTGCAAAAGCTTAAGGTTATTCTCCTGTGCACCCAGGGCTTTTCTGATGATGCCCTGCAGCTCGCTGTCATCCGCACCTTTTTCCGACATATCCTTTATGCTCTTCATGACGGGAGTGAGAGTACGTACGGCATCTGCTTCAACGAGGGTCTCCTTCATGTCACCGGATACGGATTCGGTCAGCATGGAAAGGACTGAAAGTCTTTCGTCGAAGCTTGCGCCGTTCATCTTCTCATAAATGCTCTCCGGTGCCCTGCCTTCAAGTATCTCCGCGATGTGGTAATCGGTCTTGTACTTGATGTACAGGTCATAATAAGCGGCAAAATCCTTTGCGACTCTCTCGCTTCTGAGGTACTGACTTATGAGCGTTTCGTCTATGGTGATCTTTTCTTCCTCACTGAGCTTCATCATCTCGGAAAGGTCTTCCCAGCCTCTCGCGGTAACATAGGCCCTTCCCTCGGGAGACATATCCATGACATAGAAGTCTTCCTTTTTCACATCAAGGTATGCGAGGATCGCACCGTGGAGACTTCTTTCACGGGCATATTCCATCCACGCCTTAAGTTCGGGCTCTACGGTGATCACCTTCATTCTGTCGAGGGTCGCAACATCGAATTCCCTTACGGACCTGTTGTACTCGGGAGGATTTCCCGCAGTAACAATTACCCATCCTTCGGGAAGCGAGTGACGTCCGAAGGTCTTGTACTGAAGGAACTGCAGCATGGAGGGACCGAGCGTTTCGGAAACGCAGTTTATCTCGTCGAGGAAAAGAATGCCTTCCTTCACTCCCCTTTTATCTATCGCCTCGTATACGGACGCAATGATCTCGCTCATCGTATATTCGGTTATGGAATATTCGGTGTCTCCGAACTTTTTCGTTGTGATATAGGGAAGGCCGAGTGCGGACTGCCTTGTGTGATGCGTCATGGAATATGACACGAATGCGATCCCCATCTCGGATGCGATCTGCTCCATGATCGCGGTCTTTCCGATGCCCGGTGCACCGAGCATGAAGATGGGACGCTGCCTTACCGTGGGAATGCAGTATTCTCCGTATTCGTCCTTCTTGAGATATATGCGGACCGTGTCTTTTATTACCTGTTTTGCGCTTGCTATGTTCATTTCAGTTCATCCTCCTCGATAACTGCCTTCATGCTCCATACGGGCGGAGCGGGGCGGGATGTGTCCTCGTTCAAAAATGCAAATATGACATCAAAGTCAGGTTTTCTCTCCGGATATATTCCGTAGCCGTCCGTAAAATAGATCAGCCCTTTAAGATCGTCGAACTCCCTTGCTTCCTGCAGGGTCTTTACGTAATCGAACACCGGTCTGAAATCCGTCGCTCCTCCGCCAACCAGCTTCATGTTTCCGAGAAAGCTTTCCAGCTGAGAGATATCGGTGATCTTATCATCCCTTCCCACCTCGGCATCACACTGTATGATGTGGATGTTGATCTTCCTGAAGAAGCTCTCACTCCGTTTGAGAAGGTCGAAGGTCTGCCTTATGAATTTCTTTACCGTCTCACCGCTGCAGGATGCCGATGTGTCTATCGCTATGACAAAGTCCCTGATCCTTTTGTCCTCCCGGTATTCGAGAGGTTCTATAAGCGGCATGTTATCGTAATGCTCAAGTCCGTATGTGTAGTAGATATAATCGAACTCGTCATCGCTGAGTCTGGTGTGCTCACCCGTTACCACGAAATGCTCCAGGATCCTCCTGTAATCATATTTGACCGCGGAGCCTTCGAGCAGATTCTTTTCGAGCGATTCACCCGAGGAACCCTTTTTCGAAAAACTCTTTATCTCTGCAAGCACCTGCCTGGAAATCTTCTTCCACTCCTCTTCCGTCATCTGTATCTCCGGAGAAGAGTCCGGTCTCCACAGGTCGTGCGAGTCGAGTGCAAAGGCTCTTTCGTATTCCATGACCCTCGATGGAGTAAGGGGATTCTTACGGAAGTATCTGTAGAGACTCTCTGCGGAAAGCTTTCCCACATCCTCCTTCAGCACCTTGAGCATTCCCGCCGTCGCAAGATCGGTATCGAGTCTTACGCAGTCCTCGTCAAGCTCGGCTATCACGTTTTCAACCGCGATGTCACAGGCAAGGTCCCAAAGGACGCGGTCGGTTCTTTCACCGGAAAAAGGATGGGAAAAGATATGATGCAGCATGACATGGAAGATCATCCTCGCGGGGAGCCTGAAATCCTTCTGTGCGGCGCGAATGATGTTTACTGGATCGTATACGAACCTTCCGATACCCGAATAGACATTCGCGCATCCCGGACGGGCCTCACTTTTAAGCTCCATAAGGCTTCTGTCGAGAAAGCGGAATGACATCATGATCTCATCCCTCGCAAGCTCTATTATCTTCGAGGAAAGAGCAAGGATCTCCTTTGTATCGTTTTTCTTTTCTTTTTCATCCATACAGTTTGCGGTGCAGACGGTTTTCAGAAAAAAGGAACGCTTATTGGGCGTTCCTTTTACAGTATCCCGTGGTTCGTATTATCGATCGGCCATTAAGTACTTTTCTTCAAATTCCGATACCGGTATCGGCTTTGAGAAGTAATATCCCTGGAAGCAGCGGCATCCGCATTCTTCGAGGAATTCCTTCTGTTCTCCCGTCTCGACGCCCTCCGTGATGACCGACAGTCCGATATCGATCGCCATGTTGATGACGTTGGACAAAATGAATCTGGACTTAAGCTGTGTATCGGCATCCTTGATGTCGCGCAGGAAAAGCATATCCACCTTAAGAACATCAACCGGAAGTATCTTGAGTGTGTTGAGCGATGAATATCCGCTTCCGAAATCGTCCATCTCCACAATGAACCCGTCGCTTCTGAGTCTTCTGATCACATCCAGAACAGCTTCAACATTTCCCATCATTGCCGTCTCGGTTATCTCAAGCCGCAGCTGTTCGGGCTTTATACCGTACTTTCCCGCATATGCTGTTATATCTCCGTAGACATCGGTAAAATAGAAATCCCTGGGAGATATGTTCACGGACAGATACATATCATCATATCCCTCTTCATTCCATCTTCCGAGGATCTTGCATGCATATTCCCACATATAGCGGTCGACCCTTGCGATGAGTCCCGTCTTTTCAAGAACGCCTATGAACTTACCGGGAGGAAGCATTCCCTTTGTCCTGTGATCCCACCTGATAAGGCACTCACCGCCTCTTACCTTTCCGTCCGAGGTTACCTGCGCCTGGATGAAAGGAATGATCTCTCCGGCCTCCATGGCATCATCGACGCTTCCTGTTACCATCTGTTCCCATAGAATGGACTCGCGGACCGAATCGTCATAATATGCGATAACCTTCTGCATATCGTTCTTGATCCCGTCTATCGCAAGAAATGCCCTGTCGAATACCATCTGGCTGGTAAGATCCGGTGAATCGACATTGCAGACGCCGACATGCATGGTTACCGGATACTTGTAATCACCCCTGTCGATGTAAAGAGAACTGCAGATCCTGGTAAAAAGAACCGGATCGAAATCATCCTTTTTCAAAAAGAGTCCGAAACGGTCACCGGTTATGCGTCCGACAATGCTTGCGGGGCCCATGGTCTCGGCAAATTTACACGCAATATCCTTCAGCACGTCGTCCGCCCTGTCTGTGCCGAACACCTCATTGATGCTCTTAAAGCCGGTGATATTGGTGACTACGGCAACATATTCCCTGCTGTCTTTACGGGAAAGCTTTTCATCCGTCAGTCTGTAAAGGGCGGAGATATTGTAAAGCCCCGTAAGCGAATCATGCATCGCAAGGAATCTTTCCTTTTCCAGCTCAACCTCTTCGTCCGTACGATCCTTGATCTTGGCGTAGAAGCCGCAGTAATCATGGCGGCTGTCATAAACATCGCACACATCGATCTCATAGATCGTATCGATGCCGGTCTCTTCGTCCGTGATACGCCTTACCGATGAGTATGAATGGTTTATCGATTCTTCATTCTCCGTAAGCTTTTTGAAAATATCGTAAGCCTTTCCGTAATCGGAGTCGGATATACCGAACAAGTCGGCAAAGCTGTGATTTATGAATACAACTTTTCCGGAATTGTCAAAAAGAACTATTCCGCTCTCGGAGGACCTGATCGATGCCGAGAGCAGATTATTGATAAGAGTTGCGGGTTTGTAAAGCGTTGTGAAAAACACTATCAGAAGACCCGTTATACCGTATCCGATAAGGGATGCATCAACGGGGCTGTTAGACGCCATGACTCCGATATACCACAGAGCGGTTACGAGAAGGGAACCTGCTATGCAGTAATACTTCACCCAGTATATGGCTGCATATCTGCTCGCTTTCCACAGAAGGAATGCAATGCCGAGAAGTACGGCAAAGGTGCAGAGTGCGCCGTGAACATAATAGTACCAGCCTCCTGTCACTCCGTAGAATACCTTATTGATAATATGGGTACCGGCAAATTCGGGAAGTTCGGCGGGATCCACTGTGCGTATCGTATATACATGATGATATTTAAAGTTAAGCGCTACGGAAATACAGTCAAGAAGGCAGAGCGCACGGAAGACCATCGTATATGCCTTACGCCTGTACCGGATACCGCAATAATTCATTACGAACCTGAGCAGGAAGAACAGCATCATGTCCATGCTTATATACAGAAGACTGTATCCTATCTCTGCCACTTCGTAATGCCTGGTCATTGTGACACAGCCGTCAAGTATGAAAGGAGGGAAGGCCGCGACAAGGAGACACGTGATATATCCCTTGTAAGGATTATCATGCGTGGTGACCACGAATATGCTCATCGCATACAGCACCATAAAGATTGTGAGAATTATCATAAAGGTATATGATATCATGCTTTTTACGGCCTCGTCTTATACTAATAATTTAGCTCAAAACGGCGACTTTTACAAGGATTCGGGCTCATTTCAAAAGGCGTAAAAGTATACTTTTTAAGTAAAAAATACCCGCGGAAAATGTATCCGCGGGTAAATGTTTTTATTGTCTTTATTTGAAGAATGCAACGATCTCTTTGAGATTGTCCGCCTGTGCGCTGACACCCTTTATCCTGTCCGCGATCTCCTTGATGGAGGTTGCGATGTTGTCCGTGCTTGCGGAAACCTCGGCATTGGATGCAGCGTTTTCCTCTGAGATGGCGGAAAGATCCGTTACGTTGGCAACGATCCTCTCCTTGATACTCTGAAGTGAGGATGTCTTCTCATCGATTCCCTTGATTCCGTCAACAGACTCTGCGATGGCCGCTTCGAGTTTTTCAAACTCATCCTGTGCCTCTTCGATGATAGCCTGCTCTGCATTCATGGTGTCCATGATCTCACCGGCAAGCCTTACCGATACTTCGGAATTGGAAAGGATCTCCTCTGCGATCGTCCTGATCGTCGATGCGCTGTTATTGGACTGCTCGGAAAGCTGTGAGATCGAATCTGCGACAACAGCAAATCCTCTTCCCGCTTCACCCGCTCTCGCAGCTTCGATCGAAGCGTTAAGGCTGAGGAGCTTGGTCTGGCTTGCTATATCGATGATAAGATCAATTGCTTCGTTGACCTTGGCGATGGATTCGTTGGTAAGGTTGATCTGCTTATTGATGGTCTGAACCGCTTCAACGCTTCCACGGCTGGAATTCATGACATCCTTCATCTTGCCGGAAGCAAGACGGCTTATGTTCTTCATGGTCTCGGCATTCTTATTGAGGTTTTCCACGTTTCCGCCGATATCGGATACGGTTTCGTCCATCTCAGCCGCATGGGAGTTGACTTCCTGAACGTTCTCCGCCATGTTCTGGGCTGTGAGCGAAAGTTCTCCGACAGCGGTGGATATCTGGGTTGCTCCGTCTGCCGATGCATCGGAAAGCGACATAACCTCATTCGCATTCTCGCCGAGTTCGTCAGCCGATTCCTTGATCCTGGAAACGGTATCCTGAAGGACGGATTTCATGTTTCCGATCGCGGTGATCATGTTAACGTTCTCGGTGATGGCCGAATGAGACACGGAATCGGACATGATGTCACCGGTAGCCATTCTCTCCATATCTTCACTTATAAGCGCAGGTGCTCTTCTTACATAGAGTGAAAGGAAGAATATAAGTCCCGCGAAGAAAACGAAAAGGATAACTGCTACAAGGACCAGGGGAGTGGTGACCGAAAGGATCGCGGAGTGCACAGTGTCATAAGGTTCTCCTACGAAGGTCATTCCTATGATGCGTCCGTCTGTTGCATAGATCGGCTGGTAATCAACATAGTACTGCTTTCCGTTGATCATTACGCCGTCCGACTGGTAATGCTGCCCGCTGTTTAAGCAGGCTGCGATGACGGCATCGGATGCCTTGGTTCCCTCAAGTCTCTGATTTGTCTGTGAATCCCTGAGGTTCGTTACGGCACGGGTATCGCCCATGAATATGGTAAGACCGAGGTTCTCCGAAGTATACGAATCAACAAAGGTATGATCCGCATCCTCGGTAAGGAATATATCCTCACCGGCATTTGCGATGACATCCTCAACATAATGGTTGAATGCCATATTGGTGGCATTTAGTCTGTCGTATACCGATTCCTCCATCGAATGCTTGGTTCTCGAGGCACTGACGAAGGTCTCGACAAGTATCGCAGTGATAATGGGAACCATTCCGAAGAGCATCAGCATCTTCAGAAAATCAAATCCCCCTTTCTTCTTACCGGTTGCATTAACACTGTTAGCCATATTCATCCTCCCTGAAACAATATAAGCTATTTAGATCGTGAACATCTTGACATTATCCCTGAGTTCATCTGCAACAGCTGAAAGAGCTTCCGTCTGCTTTACGACACTTTCCATGTTTTCGTCAAGCAGCGTAAGTGATGCGGATGTTTCCTCGGTAGATGCGGCATTTTCTTCCGATACCGAAGAAAGGGATTCTACGGATTCCATGATTGACTTCTTATCGTTATCGAGCGTCTGTACAAGATCGAGAATCTGCTTATTGCCTTCCTCGGTCTCACGGAGCATACCGAGCATATTCTCAAACGAATCACTCATCGATCCGAGTGCGCTGCTTTCGGCCTCGGTCGCATTCCTGATGTCCTCGGTAAGGGACTTGTTGCGATCGGAAAGTCCGGTGATCGTCTTGAGCATTCCGGTGATCTCGTTAGCGGCACCGTTGGACTCTTCGGCAAGATTTTTGATATTGTCCGCAACAACCGCGAAACCCTTGCCGGCCTCACCTGCTCTTGCAGCCTCGATAGAAGCATTGAGAGCAAGAAGGTTGGTCTGGTTAGCGATGGAAATGATCAGTTCCGCAGCCTGATTGATCTGCTCAACAACGGTTGCGGTCTCGCCCACGGATTTGGCAACCTGGTCTGCCTTTTCCCTGGTGTTGGCACCCGACTTCATCAGATCTCCGAGTTCGCCCTGAACCTTGGATGACTCTTCCATAACGGCACGTCCGTTCTCAAGATTCGAGGTCGCGGCATCAAGTACAGTCTCAACCGCATTTCCGATATTGACGGTGATGTCAGCTGTGGACTGAACATCCGTAGCCATAGCCATTGCACCGTTCGAAAGTTCGGATACCGCCTGGTTGATATCTGCGGTAGCTCTCTGGCTGTCCGTGATCTTCTCTTTGGCATCGGATGCACCTTCATCGACGCTCTGCGCACTGTTTATGATCCTGGAAAGGGCATCACGCAGGCTCTGTCTCATATTCTCTGCGGATGCAGCCATATGCCTGAATTCTTTTACGGAAGATTCAACCTCAAGGGGAGTTGCAAAATCGCCCTTGGACATATTGTCGATGGAGTTTCCGACCTTCTTTACTCCATCGGAAAGTGCCTTGGCAGTAACGATAACGAGTGCATATACACCTATTATGATGATGACAAAGAGAATGGTTACGGTCGTGACCTTGCCTGCAATCGAAGCCTTTGCCTCAGTCTTCTGTGCATCGGCCCACGCTTCTACGACATCGGTCATTCCGGAGATGCCGTTTCTTGCCACTTCAAACTGCTCATTGAAAGCGGTGATATCGCCTTCGTTTGTGGTGAAATCATACGTAGCAAGCCATGCGGAATACTCATCCTGGAATTCTTCGTAATAATCCTTGAATGATTTACCCTCTACAAGAGTTCCCGTATAAAGGGAATCCTGTGTCTTGGCAATAGCAAGGGCTCCCTCGACTCTTTCAACGGTCTGTCCGAGGTTTTCATCCCATGTTGCCACTCTGGCGGCGTAAAGTCCTTCCATTACTTCGGGAGGAAGTGCGCCGTCGGACTGGGATATGGATATATACTGCTGGGCGGCGTTCATAGCCTGGTAAAGATCCCTGTCCGCATTGAGGAGCTTACTGTTTGCCTGGTACAGGGTCTCACTGAAAAGAGTTTCCGCCTCATTATAGGTTCCGTTCATCTCTTTTCCCATCATGATGAGTGAGATGATCAGACAAATGACGGCAGGAAGTACAAGAAGTTGCAGAGCGACCATAAAGGTCATGTTAGACTTCGCGAATAGTTTCTTCATATCGTTCCCCTCTCTCATAAAAAACTGATATGTATCAACATGCACTATATAATTGTGAGCATTGCAAATATTATAGCACTAAATGCACTTCTCACCAACAATCGGTATTTTTTTCAATCCAGTTCGAAACGGCTTATGACCTCCCTGAGCTTGCCGACATACTCGCGGCACTGTCCGACCTTTATTCCGGTATCGCTCATTCCCTGGACGATGTCAGTCGTCTTGCCGGCTATATCGGATACGCCCTCAGCCGATTCGCCGACTGCGCCGCTTATGGAAGCCACCGAGCCTGCCATGCTGGCCATGGTCTCGGTCAGTTCATCCACGCTGTTCTTAATGCTGGACATACAATCCTTGAAGACGTCGGCATCATCCTGATACCTGAATCCGACATCCTTAAAGGAATCAAAATTCTTAAGTACGGTATTTTCCAGGAAATCCCCCATCTCCTCAAGGCAGGACTGCATCCGGGTAACGGCCACGTTAACCTCTGCAACGATACCGTTGATGTCTCCGACCGATCTTGAGGTCTGATCCGCAAGATTACCTATCTCGGTCGCAACAACCGCAAATCCTCTTCCCGCTTCACCTGCTCTTGCCGCTTCGATCGATGCATTCAGGGCAAGGAGTGAAGTCTGCGACGATATCGCCATTATCGCATCCGTAAGCTCATTGATCCTCTCCACAACCCTGGAATCATCTATGGCCTTTACAGATCTTGCCTTAACATCCGCAAAGATCCCTCCCGTCGTATCGGATGCCTTGTCCGTGGTATCCCTGAGCTGTGTAGCTCTTTCCATGATCTCGTCGGATACGGTGAATCCGTCATTGGTCTGCATTTCGATCTGATGAAGGGCATTGCGGATATTGGCTATATCCGTGTTCATATGATCTGCGGAATTCGCGCATTCCTGCATGGATGCAGCCATTTCCTGAGTCGTTGCGGAATTGTCGGTGCACATCGAATTGACTACTTCAGCGGTTTCATCGAGTTCGGTCACATTGGCATCGATCTCCTCAGCCGCACTTCCGATATCATCCACGATCTCCCTGAGCCTGGCTCTCATATTTCCGATCGACGCTGAAATAAGCCCGAATTCATCCTTTCTCTTCAGAAGGGCACCGGACTTTGGATTATGCCTCAGGTTGAACGAGGCCGTGGCATCGATTATCTCTATGAGAGTACCTATGGGCTTTAAGATCAGAGTGATTATGAAAAAGAAAACAATGAGGAATGTCAGAAGCAGACCGGCAGATGCGCCGATCATCCTGTTCCTCATTGTCTTTACAGGTTTCATTACCAGATTGTAGTCACCGGTAACCACCACGATATTACCGCCTTCGGTAAATGCATATCCGGCGAATTTGTCAGAACCCTTGAATTCGTATACGACCGAACCCGCTCCGATGGAAGAAGGCTTTTCTCCGGATGCGAGCCTTGCGGTAAGACCCTTGACAGCCGCGTTCTCAACAGGATTACCGATCCTCTCGCCGCTCGGATGATACAGGGTCGTTCCGTCCGCACTGACCATATACGCATATGAACCGTCTATTCCGGTAAGCTCGATGTCTCCGAGAACCGGGCCGTAAAAGTCATATAGAACCTGCCTGTTTGCTTCGGCATCGGCTTCGATAAGGGAGAGCATCTCCTCTTCAACGGCTGCGCCACGAGAATCGTCACCGGTTCCCTCACGGCAGAGCACATCAACGGCAGTGGCCGCAGACTGGGCCACATTCATGGTGTACTTCTTATAAGCCTCTGTCATGCATCCTTCCGAATTCCTGATCGCAATAAAAAGAAGGATCGAACATGCAAAAGTGAAAGCAAGACCGATGGAAACCACCAGCTTAAAAGCGATAGAATGGATGCCGGCGGATTTTTTCGTCTTTCCGTTTTGTGCCATAATCTGCCCCCCTCATAAAAGCAAAATTATTCAGCGGCTTTTTCGAAATCCTCGATTACCTTACCCTCGGGTGCGGGTGTAATAAGACTTACGACAACAATGAAGATCGCGGATACTATGAATCCGGGAAGAAGCTCATAGATATTCCATATGCCTCCGAGAGGACGGACCAGGAACTTCCAAACGAAGATCATGACGCCGCCGCTTATCATTCCGGCGAGCGCACCGTATTTATTGGTCCTCTTCCAGAACAGCGCAAAGAACATAAGAGGTCCGAATGCGGCACCGAAGCCCGCCCATGCGAATGATACGATCTGGAATACTGAACTGTTGGGATCCGATGCTATAAAAAGTGCGATTATACTCATCACGACAACCGCAATTCTTGCAACGAGCATTGAGCGCTTCGCATCCTGCTTCTTGAAGATCATCTTTCCGAAGATATCATCCGATGCACTGGATGCCGCAGCAAGAAGCTGTGAATCAGCGGTTGACATGGTAGCTGCAAGTATGCCCGCTAGTATGAGTCCGGCAACGCATGCCGTGAACACGCCGTGTGAGCTGAGCAGATCCGATATCTTAATGATCGCGGTCTCGGGATCGTCAAGTACTCCTATCGATCCGTTTGCGGTCATTGCCCTTGCAACAAATCCTATGATGATAGCCGCAAACATTGCGATGAAAACCCATACGCTTGCGATCCTTCTCGAAACAGAAAGCTTTTCTTCCTTCTCGATAGCCATGAATCTGAGAAGGATATGGGGCATTCCGAAATATCCGAGTCCCCATGCCATGGTCGAAACCTTGGTGAGAGTTCCGTATGCGATAAGACCGGTCTCATCGGAATGCATATTGTTCAGATCAAAATATCCCGCAAGACCCTTGGCATTTTCGAATACAGCTCCCCATCCGCCTGCCTGTGAAGCACCGTAGAAAAGGATTGTCGCAAGAGCGATGGTCATGATGACGCTCTGGATAAGGTCGGTGGTGGATGCGGCAAGGAATCCGCCCAGTGTCGTATATGCGATGATAACGAGTGCAAAGATGATCATCGCAACCATGTAATCGACTCCGAAAAGTGAATTGAAAAGCTTTCCGCATGCCGAGAATCCGCTCGCCGTATAGGGAACGAAGAAAATGATTATGACAAGAGCGGCGATCAGCGAAAGGACATTGTTTTCATCCCCGAACCTGTTGGAGAAGAACGAAGGGATCGTCGCCGATCCGTTTATCTGACTGTATCTTCTGAGCTTTCTTGCAACGATCAGCCAGTTGAAATAAGTACCTATTCCGAGTCCGAGCGAGGTCCAGAAAGGATCGGCAAGTCCGGATGCATAGGCAAGTCCCGGTATTCCGAGAAGAAGCCAGGAACTCATGTCCGAAGCTTCGGCACTCATTGCCGTTACCAGGGGACCGAGTTTGCGTCCGCCGAGATAGTAGTCCTCAGTGGTTTTGTTGCCCTTTGAAAATTTTATACCCACAAGCAGAACGAACAGCAGATACAAAACTATCACGGCAAGGATACAGATCTGTGTGATGCTCATTTGGAATTCCTCCGATCAAAGATTTTCGTCGAGTATGGCCTTTAATGTCTCACCCGATTTTTTGAGAGCGGACAGCTCTTCGTCACTTAGTTCCGCGGGCACGGGGATCTCAACTCCGCCCGCACCGACTATTGCGGGAAGCGAAAGAGCGACACCGTCGATGCCGTACTCACCGTGAAGCATGCGCGATATGGGAAGGATCGATTTCTCATCTCTTATGACCGCCTCACAGATACGCCTTACGCTCATAGCGATTCCGTAATAGGTTGCCTGCTTTTTTTCGATTATCTCATATGCGGCATTCTTGACATTGTCCGCGATCTCTTTCATTGCAGTCTCATGATCGTAGTGGCCCTTGAGCTCACAGAAATCATGAACGGGGATGCCGGATATATTGGCGCTCGACCAGACGGCTATCTCACTGTCTCCGTGCTCGCCGAGTATGAATGCATGTACATTTCTCGAATCGACTCCGAGATGTTCTCCGAGCAGATACTTGAATCTTGCGGTATCGAGAACGGTACCCGATCCGAATACCCTGTTCTCGGGAAGTCCGGAAAGCTTTACGGCTGCAGCCGTAAGTATATCAACGGGATTGGCTACTATGAGAAGGATGCCTTCAACCTTGACACGGTTAAGCTCGCCCATGATGGATCTGAAGATCGCGATGTTCTTCTTGACCAGATCGAGTCTTGTCTCTCCGGGCTTCTGGTTTGCTCCGGCGCTTATTACGATTATCGCCGCATCCGCGATGTCTTCATATGTGCCCGAATAGATCTGCATTGGCTTGGCATATGAAAGACCGTGCGCTATATCGAGCGCTTCACCCTCCGCCTTGGCGGTGTTGGCATCTATAAGGACCATCTCGGAAAAAAGACCGCTCTGCATGAGTGCAAAAGCCGAAGCGGATCCTACAAAACCGCAACCTATAAGAGCTACTTTTCTTGCATCGACTGCCATGAACATACCTCCTTGGAAAACCGTAATTTACGGGTATCTCCCGCTTATTTTTTCTTTTCGTAAATGTTATAGAATCTTGTGGAAAAGGGCATCGCATATTTCGAATACTCGACGAGCTCATCAAGTCTTATGCTGAACTGTTCGCCCCAGGATGCCACCTCGAGCCAGATCTCGCCGTCCGCCTCGGCAGTTCCGAGAACCGTCATATAATGCTCCCTCGTTTTCTTGCCGGAGGGTCTGCGTTCCCTGTTGTAAAGAGTTACGAATTTGTCCTTAAAGAGAAAAGGAAAACCGGGGCCTGCTGCGAAGATCACCGGAAAATCATTGTCCAGGCACTTCTTTATGTCGCGTGCACCGTTCCTGAGCTGCGAACGTGCCGTGCGTCCCCATCCTATCCTGAGCCTCGATCCGTGCCTCATCAGAAAAAGATTGCATAGGATGGGATAATAATATGGAGCGATCCCAAGCCCGGGGAAGACAAAGATTCCACCCTTTTCCATCTTACGGATCTGCTCCATATACTCATTTCTGCCTTTCGGCGCTTTTATTATTCCTTTGTATTCGATAAGATCGTGCAGAGCCACTACTCCGCAGCCGAATCCGCGGAGTTTCTTATCCAGGTGACCCTCGGGTGCAAACCACATCTGAGAACCTGCGGTATAGAATTGTTTCAGCAGATGTGTCGACGTCTTACCCACGTTATACTAATGCTCTCTTTCGTCTCCCCAGAAGAAAAGCGCAACGGTACCGGGACCCGTATGGCTTCCGATGGTGGCACCTATCGAATAGATCTGCACCTTGCCGTTCATCTTGGTGAATCTTTCTTCTATAAGGTCTGCAACCGCTCTGGCATCTTCGTAGCAATCGGAATTGCTGATGAACACCTTGCCGGTATAATCGAGTCCGCCCTGTGCGCGCTGCTCCATCACATCAACGATGCGCTTGATGACCTTCTTCTTGCCTCTGATCTTCTCTCTTGCGATCAGCTTTCCTTCGTCATTAACGTTGAGAAGGGGGCAGATGCCGAGAACGGTTCCTATGGCACCTGCGGTCTTGCTGACTCTTCCGCCTCTTATAAAGAATGTAAGGTCGGATGAGAAGAACCAGTGATGAGCTTTGTTCTTATTGGCTTCGAGCCAGTCCCTGACCTCATCGATGCTCTTGCCCTCATCCCTGAGATCTGCAGCGGCATCCACAACAAGTCCGTGTCCTGTGGAAGCGGCAAGTGAATCGACGACATAGAGCTTTCTGTCGGGATACTGTGCACTGAGCTCCTCGGCAGCCAGCCTTGCGGAGTTGTACGATCCGGAAAGACCACTGGAGAAAGCTATGTGGAGAATATCCTTGCCTTCCTTCAGGAAAGGCTCGAAAAATTCGGTATACTGTCCTACAGTTACCTGGCTTGTCTTGGTATTCTCACCTTCAAGCATCCTTCTGAAAAGATCCTTGGGTGTCACGGACATACCCATATCGTCCGGGTACTCCGTTCCGCCGAGTTCAAATGTAAAATAGGTTACTCCGATATTCCTTTCCTTGAAATATTCAAGGGAAAGATCCGTTGTGGAGCAAGTGGTCAACATGTATTCAGCCATTTTTAATCCTCCGCTTCGCCGGTCTGTTTTCCCCCTGGCCGGATCAAAAGCAAAATGCGATACATCGAATAAATATTATAACATATTCCTTCCTCTTCTAAAAAGAGTGACATAGCGGGTTAATCGGGCACGGTTTCGGTCCAGTACTCACCGTTATAAATGTCCGTGATCCTGTAGAGAGCAAGGAAATCCCCGCCGAGATACGTATTGCTTATCTTGATGTTATCCGGGTCGGATATGACCAGGGTTTCTCCGAGATAATAGCTGTCCTCATACTCTCCGTTATATGTGTAATAATCACATACAAAATCGATCTCGTCTCCTGCGGCAAGTTCGATAAGGCCTCTTGCCTCGGTATCGGTCGATCCCTTGTAATCGATCCTTGCGCCGGCAATGTAGCCGTAGGGATGATCGTTATCGAATACAAGCTCGAGCTTTACGGGATCGCCGTTTAAGTAAGCGGGAACATATCCCGTGATGGTATAATCGTCGTCACCGTTGTCTATTGTGTCGGTGTGGTAGTAGGCAACGGGCTGGTCCTCTATGGAAAGCCAGGTACCGTCGACCATCGAGATGAGGTTTCCTTTTCCGTCTATCTCAAAGATATTATCAAGGCCGAGGTCCACATATCCCGATCCGTCATCGTAATACATCGCAAGGTCCACTGTATTAACGAGCTGCCACTGATCGTCGCTGATGGGAATGTAATATGTTCCGTCTTCTTCCTTCCAGGAAAGAACGGATGCATCGAAAGAATTGTCCGCAATGTAATCGGCGGCATCCCTGTCACTCATCGATCTTCCGGAGAGCATTCCCGAGAAACCGGAGATGAGGTTCATCATATCGTTTACATCAAGCGATGAAAGGGACCCGTATGAGCTCTGTGCCGATCCTCCGGAAAGAAGGGAGGTGATGTCGGTACCTGATGAAGCCGAAACAGCCTGGCCCGAAGCTTCAAGTCCGGCAAATTCCCTTATGCAGTCGGTGTACTCGTCATCGAGTCCGATCTTCTCATATGTGCTTACCGCCTTGTCGACCTTGGCGGACTTGCTGTTGTACGGGAAGTAAATGGAGATTCCGTACGCATTGGTCATATTGCCCGAGGTACGGTTGTACTTGACCGCGGAAAGAAGAACCTCTGCAAGCGCGTTACCTTCGTCTGTTCCAACGCGGCGTGCAAAGTTGACCATATCGATCTGGTCGATGTGTGAACTTGTCGCAAACTCCCTCGAACCTGTACGTGCATCGGATACGGAAGCATAATCTCCGCTTGTGATAAGCCCCTGGGTATCGGAGCAGAATGCCCTGAATTCATCTCCGACGGTTACCTGAAGTTCGGAAAGGTCAACGAGTGAAAGCGTGGTCTTCTGTCCGGCACACTGTTTTGCACAGGTATCCACGAAATCATCGATGATCTGCTTTCCGATATCGAGCGTGGACATCGAAGTGTCCTTGGAAAGAGCGGTAAGCCAGTCGGTATAGTACCAGCCTATGCCCGGTTCCGTCTCTTCGCTTCCGATAAGGTAATCGGCATACTGCGCGGCCATAAGGTCGGTCTCAAGGCTTCCCATGAGGCATGCGTCGAAGCCGATGAAGTCATATTTAATACCGGAATTCTTAAGTGCAGAGCTTATCTCCGCAAGATCCATGGATCCGGAATTCGGATTCTTTTCATCATATCCGTAACCCGAAACGGAACCGCCGCCATGATCCCAGAAGATCAGGATGTTCCTGTTTGCGGGGTAATTCTCGTGTGCGTATTCAATGAAGCTCTCCAAAGTCTTCGGATCGGTCATTGCGCCCGAACCCATATTGCTCTCGAGACATTCGAGCTTGCCGCCGCCGATGACCTTGTAGATCTGGTTATACGAAGAGGATACGATACTGTTCTTCCAATTCTTGCATCCGCCCGTGTAAACGATGACATTTACATTGTCGGATAGAGAAGCGTTTGCCATCTCCATGAGGTCATTCGTAGCCATGCCGGCCCTGGACTCCAGGTCGGTTCCGCACATATAGACCATTATGGTAACGACATCCTTACCGTTTCCGAGTATCTGAGTGTATTTATCCCTTGCCTCGGGTGAAACCTCACGGTTCAGTACACCTGTGTTCCTGTCCGAGCCCCAGGGCGAAGATGTCGAAGAGACACCGGAAATATATGACGAGGATCCTCCTCCGAGGAGCGATGTCATATCGGAGATGATATTCGAACCTCCGCCGCCTCCCGAAGATCCGCCGCCAAATGATGAGAACAGTCCCTTGCCTCCGATTATCAGGATGATGACTATCACTATGAAAATAAGTCTTGCCCCGCCTCCGCCTATGCGGGTTCCTCCGCCGGGATAGGGATAACCCTGCTGCGAGCCCGATGATGAGTGATGGGGCTGCGAACCGATATTTACTCCGTTTCCGGATGAGGTTCTTCTTCCTCCCCCGAAATTTCCGCTTCCGACAGGGCCCGTTCCGAGTCCCGAGCCTCTCCTCTGTACTCCTTTACCGCCGCCGGTAACATTTGTCTGTCTTCCTCTGGGTGCAGGCATTTTACTCTCCCCCTTTAAATGTCTTCTATATCTTCAAATACCGTTTCGTTAAGAACGGCATTACGCACTTCTTCCTGAGTCTGCTCGACAACATCTTCGTATCCGGTCAGAGCCGCAAAAGAAGAAAACTGTGCGGCCCGCGCCGCCCTTTCCATCCTCGGGTGCTTTACGGGATCCGGTTCGTGGAACGGCATATTGATTATATCGCTGTAATCATCCTTCATGCCCTGTGTCCTCCGACCTGACCGTTACGCTCTGCGGTCATTGCGCCGTCCTCAAGATTCATGCCCTTTAGTATAGCATTTTTTCCGTATTTTTGCTGAATATTAAGCACAGCCTCCTGGAGTCTTCTGTCCTTATATTCGTCCTTTTCGGTATCCGCCCTGAGCCTTTCCTCCGCCTCATAATCGGAGAACAGATCGAGCTGAACGTATTCCGTCTCCTTCCGGTTCAGGGCAAGGCCTTCCTCCTCGGGAAGCGTATGGTTTGCGACCACATTGACCCTTCTGATCAGCAGATCATAATTTATGATCTCATCATAAAGCTGCGCCGCCGAAGCAACGAGGGTTCTCGTGGATGAAGTGTAATGACCAAGGTTAAGGCTTCCGCCCGCGGGTGCGGGAACAAGCCTTCCGTAATAGTCCTTTACGATCTCGCCGTCGTAATCCTTCATCCTTTCGGCATCGGCAAAATTATCTATGTCGTATCCCACGTAAAGAACGAGCTGGTCGGTTACGATCCCCCTTGCGACAAGGTCCAGGGAAAGCTGCTCCGTCATCTCCTTTACGATCAGCTTGCCCTTCTCCGCGGTGTAGGGGCATTTAAGGACCTGCCCCGTGGAGACCGATGTGCTCTTCGGAACATAAGCTTTGATGTCCGATATCTCACAGGGCTCGTATCCCCAAGCGTGGTCTATTATGAGCTCCGCATTTATTCCGAACAGCTTGTAAAGAAGATCCTCATTAAAATGTCTTCCTTTTGCTCCGACGGAGCATCTTGCGACATCACCGAGAGTATGCATTCCGTTCTTTTCAAGCTTTCTTGCTATGCCCCTGCCTATCCTCCAGAAGTCGGTCAGCGGCTTATGGTCCCACAGGATCTCCCTGAACTTCTTTTCGTCAAGCTCCGCGACACGCACGCCGTCCTTATCCGCAGGCATGCGCTTGGCGACTATGTCCATCGCAACCTTGCAGAGGAACATATTGGTGCCTATCCCGGCCGTTGCGGTAATACCGGTCTCGAAAAGAACTTCCCTGACCATCTTCATCGCAAGATCGTGAGCGGTCATCTTGTAGGTCTTCAGGTAATGCGTGACGTCCATGAAAACCTCGTCGATAGAATAGACATGCATATCCTCGGGTGCGACGTACCTCAGATAGATGCCCACTATCTTCGAGCTGTACTCCATGTAATAGCGCATTCTCGGGACGGCTGCGATATAGTCAAGTTCAAGCGAAGGATCCTTTTTGATATCCGGATCGTGGGTCGACTTTCCGGAAAATTCCCTGCCGCCGTTAGCCCTCTTCCTTGCGCTGTTGACTTCCCTTACTCTCTGAACAACCTCAAAAAGCCTCGCCCTTCCGGAGATACCGTAGGATTTGAGCGAGGGAGAGACCGCAAGACAGATAGTCTTTTCCGTGCGGGATACATCCGCAACGACAAGATTTGTCTTAAGGGGATCGAGGCCTCTTTCGACACACTCGACGGATGCATAGAAGGACTTGAGGTCTATAGCGATGAAAGTCCTTCTGTCTTCACCGGTGTCGGAATAGACAGGTCTTTCTTTTCCGGGCTGTATGCTGTTTGTGATGTAAGCTTCCGGCATATAAAGAATTTTAACATAAAAGGTCCGGGGCAAATCCCCGAACCTTTTCTTAAGATTGCATCTTTATCTGATCTCGAAGGGGTTATCCTTACCTTCATCCATCTCAAGGATGCCCTCAACGCAGTGCTCGACCATCTCCCTTACGGCAACGTCCGTGTAGAATGCCATGTGCGATGTGAGCAGGACATTCGGATAGGACTTAAGGATCGCCATATCGTGGTTGTCCAGTATGTCCCCCTTCCTGTCGAGGTAATAAAGTCCCGCTTCATGCTCTATCGTATCGAGTCCCGCGAAACCGATCTTGCCGGATTCTATCGCGTCTATCATCGCAGCGGTATCTATCAGCATGCCCCTTGCACAGTTGATGATCATCACGCCGTCCTTCATCATATCCAGCTGGGCTTTTCCTATCATATGGTGATTGGACTCAAGTCCGGGAACGTGGAGAGAGATGATGTCACAGCTTTTGTAAATGGTCTCGAGATCGGTATATGTTGCGTACTTTGCGGCCGCTTCGTTTTCCTTTATGTCATAGCAGAGCATCCTGCATCCGAAGCCCGAGAGATGCTCGATGACCTTGGTTCCGATCCTGCCCGTTCCGATGATACCCACGGTGCAGTCCTGGATATGTCTTCCGAGTTTTCCTTTCAGGGAATAATCCTGGATATTGCCCCTGTCGATGATGGGCATGATCCTGCGAAGTCCCATCAGCATCATCATGATCGAATAATCCGCAACACCGGTGGGATCGTAGGAGATCGATGCGGTTCGGATGCCGATCTTGTGAGCGTATGCATTATCTATATGATCGTATCCGATCGTACGTGTCGATATGTATCTGATGCCGAGACTCTTAAACTTATCGAGGAGTGCGGGATCCATCACGTTGGTCAGGATGCTCAGGGCATCGTACCCTTCCGCAAGATGTGCATTTTCAAGTGAAGGATATTCGGATGTGAAGCCGTACTCAACACCGAGCTTTTTACAGATCTGTTCAAAAAATCCCTGCTCGTCGTAGGGTCTGAGGGAATACGCAAAAATTTTCATTTTATATGCTCCGAAAAAAATGATAGTAATACCGATTCATTTTATCATAATTTCGGCATTACTATCATTTCGTTTGCGGATCTTTTATTCTTTTTCCATAAAGTAGATGCGGGATGCGAAATCGGGGAAGTGGCGCACCTCTTCGTTAAAGCCCGTTCCGCCGAAGGCCTGCTTTAAATGGACTCCCGAATACATGAGCGTATCTCCGGATGCTTTCAGATCTTCATTCTCGGTATCCATCTTAACAAATTTCGCTACTATGTCGACAAGAAGCCCGTCCTGTTTCAGATGCACGGGAGATACCATGTTGATCAGGTCTCCGAACTCCCTTACATCGATCTTGAGAGATCTGTTGTAGAAATGATACAGATCGTCCCCGTTAAGTCCTCTTGCATAATAAGTATGGAACTGAGTATTGGGAACGGCAAGCTGCTGCATAAGGAATCCGACCGCGGACGAACCGTCTTCGGATGCCGCCGTCCATTCCGTAAGATTTCCGGCCGATGACGGATCTGTGGACACTCCGTTAACGGGAAGATTGCCCGCATTCCTTCCTCTGTAGAATTCTCCGAACTGAAGAACCTTCCTCCACTTCTTATAAAGCTCCGTCTGAGCCTTGATCGCGGCAAGGTCTTCTTTTTTCATATCGCAGAGATTGCACTCGTATCCGAACACTCCGAATGCGGCAACATTGAACCTTGTCTCGAGCGATGTCTCACGCAGCGTCTGATGATTGGGACTTGCCGACACATGTGCGGATACGCAGCTCATCGGATAGCCATAGCTGTAGCCTGTCTGTATTGCCGCCCTGCACACAGGATCCGTATCATCGCTTGCCCAGATCTGGGGGAAGAAACTTAATATGCCGAGGTCGAATCTGTTTCCTCCGGATGCACATCCTTCAAACAGGATATGGGGGAATTTCTCCGTCAGCTTTTTCATTATCGAATACAGTCCGCAGATATATCTGTGGAAGACCTCACCCTGTCTGTCGGCGGGAAGCGAAGGAGCATAGACATCCGTGAAGGTCCTGTTCATATCCCATTTCACATATGATATGTCTGCGGATGAAAAGACCTCGCTCATCTTATCCGTTATATATTCACACACTTCGGGATTGCACAGATCGAGTATGCGCTGTGTCCTGCCTTCCGAATGATCTCTTCCGGGTATCGATACAGCCCAGTCGGGATGAGCTTCATAAAGCTTCGAATTGAACGATATCATCTCGGGTTCGACCCAGATGCCGAAGCCCATTCCGAGAGACGTGATCTTATCGGCAAGGCTTTTAAGTCCTCCGGGAAGTTTTTTCTTGTTCACATCCCAGTCTCCGAGACTACTGTGATCGTCATTCCTTTCACCGAACCATCCGTCGTCCATTACAAGAAGTTCGATACCGACTTCCCTGCCTGCCTTTGCGAGCTTTACGAGTTTGCTTTCATTGAAATCAAAATATGCGGCTTCCCAGCTGTTGAGAAGAACGGGGCGTTCTTTCTTTTTCCATTCGCCCCTCACGATATGTTCTCTTACAAAGCGGTGCATATGACGGCTCATCCCGTTAAAGCCTTCGGATGAATATGTCATTACCGCCTCGGGCGCATCGAAGCTTTCTCCGGGAGCAAGCCTGTATTCGAAGCCTTCGGGATTAATGCCCGATAAAAATCTCGTCTTGCCAAAAGGGCTCACTTCGGCGGATTCCATATGGTTGCCGCTGTAGATCAGATTGAATGCATATACATCCCCGTGATCTTCCGTAGTATCTGCCGGGTGAAGCATCGTAAAGGGATTGGCCCTGTGCGACGAGCCTCCGCTCCTTGATGAGAACACGTGCTTTCCGCGAAGAAGAGGCACAGAAGTCCTTTGCATCTCCCTTGCCCATGCACCGGTGAAACCCGTGAATACATATCCGGGCATATCGAGATCGAGCTGGCTGCTCATTATTTTTCCGACAACAATGTCAGAATCCGAATCGTTATAAAGTTTTGTCATCCTGCAGAGGCAGTCACAGTCAGGATAGAGATAATAATGGAGTTCAAGCCTTGTCTTCTTCACCTTCTCGCGCATCGTAATGCACAGATGCTCACACTTTCCGCTCTCATCATAGGAAACGGGAAGCGTATCGCTTGAAGGCTGCTCTTCGTCTGTCGAATACTTTTCGTAGACAAAGTCATTGGTCGATGAACCGTCCGCATATTTTATCTCGACAAACAGGTCACGGAGGTCGCCCTTTCCGGCACTGCTCATTTCGAGTCTCATATCCTCGAGGGAATAGCCCCAGTGATCGTTGTCATATACGCATGTATTGCCGGGAGCGTAGGCATGCTTTTCGATTAGTGCATCAAGCGCGCCTTCCCCTTCCGGGATCAGGATATGCCTGCCGTAATAAAGATGCTCAAGCTGTCCTGTGGGAAGGGTATGAAAAGCATATGTGGTATTCGGTGTATCAAGGACCCATGCATTATCGTATATGTGACGAATCATGATATCTCCTTATCTGCACATTTCGCGTTAACGATCCGTGTTCACATCAGTCTTTCGATGCAGTCTGCTTCATATTCATCGCAAGTTCCACAACTTTATATGCACCGTCATAGATGCCTGTCTTTTTATTCTCACATATGGTGTCGCACATTTCATCGAGAAGGGATGTGTTCATAAACATATCGAGCATCTGAAGGGTGTGGGGGATATCCCTGCACTCCAGGCTGCCGTCACCTATCTCCGCGGAATGTATCGCACCCCACATCTCATGCTTCCCAACTCTTCTTATGAAAAGCTTGGGCACCGGATAGAATGCAAGCTCCGAAGGCTTTGTTACAAGCACGTCACATCCTCTCATGAGAAGGTTTGTGCAATAAACCGCTTCGAAGATGTTCTTATGCCAGAATCCGTGGATGCCGACAATATCCCTGTCCGGATCGAGTGCGGATGCGGCAAACTTTTCGGTATCGGCCCAGTTATCCATATGCTCTTTGGAAAGCTCTGCCATGCCGGGTATCTCTGCCTTGAGTTCATCCCAGACATTCCTGTAGTCACCGACATTTACAAAGAGAGCTGCTTTTCCCGATTTGATGAACGGGATCAGGTATTCGATCATCGCAGCGAATATCTCTTTCTGGGCGCCGGCACCGCCTATGGTGAGCAGAAAACGCATGGGCTTACCGGAAGCTTTTCTCGCCTTTCTCGCCGCACAGTCGGCTTCGATACCCGCCACAAGCTCATGATCGATATAGTGACCGGTGTAAACAAGGGATTCTTCGGGCATGGGCTTACACACCTTCTCCTTGTTCATTCCGTTAAGTATCCTGTATCCCATATATGCATCGCGGCACTGGACGGCATGGACCGCACCCTCCGCAAAGTGAAGCGCCATAGGCCAGTTATCGGGGATCGCATTGACCACATATTTCATTCCCGCATGAAGCGCAGCCTGAGCCGGCCATACATGGGTTCCGACGACGGGGATATCCTTGGGAACATTCTTATAGACGGGTGCCATAAGCTCGGCATTCTTCTGGTCGGATGCGTTATATGACAGAGCCCGGAATCCTTCGTAATTGACAGGCTCCCAGACGAGCTTGTTGAATATGGGATTCTTCGAAAGCCTCGAACCGAGTGAATAGAGATCGTTCTGTGCACCGATAACCTTGGTGCAGGTTGTCTCACCGTACGAATTAAGATCCATCCAGTACGGAACATAACCCATCGAATGCGCTGCGGAGGCGATCGCCATGGAAATCCTGTAATGACCGAAACCCATACGGATATTTCCGACGATCAGTCCCTTTTCTTCATCCCATTCAAGCGCATCGGCATTCCGCGAAGGATCGTAGTGAGCGTTCTTCGAAAGATCGCCCACCAGTACATTCTTAACTCCCAGGCTTTCACCTATATAAGGATTCTCCTCGATCCTTACCGGATAATCCGCACCACTGTCATCGCCGAACTTCTTTATGTATTTATTCTTGGACTTCAATGCCTTCTTGTAATCGCGAGAAGATATTTCATTTCCAAATATTACTTTAGATCTGTCAATCATATTAATCTCCTAAGGGTAGGCACATCTTTTTATTCATAAGCGGACCCTGTGAAGGTCGTCGGTACTTAGTGAGAACAAGCCGTGCGCAGTTCGAACTTAGTACCGCTACGGCCTGAACCGGAGCCGGGAGGCGCGTCCGCGTTGAAAAAAAGATGCGCCTGCCCGGAAAACTTTAATTTGCCTTCTTAGACTCAAGCTCTTTGGAGATCTCTGAAATCTTTGCATCGGTTAAGATGTACTTCTTCCAGAATACAAACAAAGCTATGAAGAGACCTGCGATGGGAATCACGGCCATCGTCATGCGCAGTCCGAACTTCGCCGATGACGCAACACCGAGGGAATAATCGATCTTCTCGGAAGTATCCGCCGTGCCGCCCTGAAGATTGTTGATCTGAAGACAGATGGAAGCCGCAAATGCCGCAATGCCGCTCGCAAGCTTGACCACGAAGGTCTGCATAGAGAAAATGACACTCTCGTCACGTCTGCCGTTCTTCATTTCACCGTAATCTACGGTGTTGGCAAGAAATACCGTGGTTATTACCTGGAGTACTCCGTTAGCGGCAAAGATGAAGAAGCCGGGAATAAACAGAACAAATACCGTGCTCATTTTGGTGAATGCGATAATGAAC
>JAEEGK010002225.1_pt1 | contig 48544 bp, 33 predicted proteins | sample 8958771 | NCBI WGS metagenome assembly JAEEGK01 (sample SAMN16246547, study PRJNA631951) | gut metagenome | biome: gut microbiome; feature: rumen; material: SC-attached | host: Bos | place: Iran: Karaj | collected 2018-10 | reverse complement strand
ATAATAAATTAATAATTTAATTAAATTTATGTAGAAATCCAAATAAAATAGTTATTAAAAAAAATAAGAATTCTGAAAAAAATTAATCTTTAAACACTCACTTTTAAATTATTTCTTCAATATTACATATCTTCTCCTCTTATATTCAGGTTAATAAAGTAAATTAGTTAAAAATAATACAGAATTATAACATAAAAAATTTTTTGATGTATTCAAGAACAATATAAAAATGTAAAAGTAAAATAAAAGAAAATAAAATAAAAACAAAATAATGGAAGAAATAAAAGAAAATAATTCAGAAACAAAAACTGAAGAAGAATTAAAAAATGAAAATAATGAAAAAGTGACACCATGGGAAGTAAAAGGAAACATAAAATATGAGAAACTAGTAGAAGAATTTGGAGTCCAAATAATAACAGAAGAATTAATAGAAAGATTTGAAAAAGTAACAAAAAAACCGGTTCATCCTTGGATAAAAAGAGGATTATTTTTTTCACATAGAGATTTAAATTTAATATTAGATTCTTATGAAAAAGGAGAAAATATTTTTTTATATACAGGAAGAGGACCAACATCAGATGCTTTACATTTAGGTCATTTAATTCCTTTCATGTTTACAAAATGGTTACAAGATGTATTTGATTGTTATTTAGTTATTCAATTATCAGATGATGAAAAATTTTACTTTAAAGAAAATAAATTTAAAGAAATTTACAAATTAGGAAAAGAAAATGCAAAAGATATAATAGCAGTAGGATTTAATCCACAAAAAACATTTATATTCTCAAATAGAGATTATCGTTTATCAACACCAAAATTTGAGGAATTAACAGCAGAAATCAATAAATCAATAAATTTTCATACTTTGACAAAAATTTTTGGTTTCGATGACCATGCAAATGTAGGAATGATAGGATGGCCAAGTTATCAAATAGCAGCTGCTTTTTCAGAAGCATATCCTCATTTATTTAGAAAAAAAACTTTATGTTTAATTCCATATGCCATTGATCAAGATCCTTATTTTAGATTATCTAGAGATGTTGCTAGGAAATTAAAATTATTACTTCCTTGTTCTATAATTGGAAAATTTATTCCTCCTTTAACTGGAAATGAAGGTAAAATGAGTAGTTCTATTAGTCAACAAAGTACTATTTTTTTAACTGATGATGAAAAAGTTATTAGAAATAAAGTTTTAAAATATTCTTTTAGTGGAGGCGGTGGTGATGGAACTTTAAAAGATCATCAACTTTATGGAGGAAATGTAGACATAGATATTCCTTGTCAATATCTTAAATTTTTCGAAATGGATGATCAGAAATTAAATTCAATTTTTCAAGGATTTAAAGAAGGAAAAATCACTTGTGGAGAAACTAAAAATTTATTAATTGAAAAGTTAATAACTATTGTCAGTGAACATCAAAATAAAAGAAAGAATATTACAAATGATGATTTAGAGCTTTTTTATGCTAAAGATAAAGCATTGTATAAAAAAATAATATCTCCTTTTGATAAGGAAATTCCTTGTTTTTCATATCCTGGGATGTCATTAAATAATAGATTTATGGATGTTGTAATAGAAAATATGCCAAAGCAATTAAATAGTATAGGAACACATACAAGATCACAAAATTCAGAAGATGGATTCGATGAAATTCATGATGCAGAAAGAGAATATATTTATTGGGTTGGACAAAAATTATTTTCTACAAGTAAAAATATAAAAGAAGATATTGATGGTTATTTATGTAGTGGAGGAACTGAAGCTAATATTATGGGTTTATGGATTTTGAGAAATATGCTTTTCAATCAAGGCTTTGATATTAATAATATTCATGTTGTTTTTAGCAAGTTATCTCATTATTCTATTGTTAAAGCTTCTAATTTATTATATTTGAAAAATACTCATTCTGTTAATGCTAATCATAAATTTAAAATTGACTTTAATGAATTAACTAAATTATGTGATACTTTATTAAATAATGACAATAATAGAATTATTCTTGTTTTAAATATTGGAACTACTTTAGCAGGAACTGTTGATAATGTTATTAAAATTAATAAGTGGATAAATGAAAAATACAAAAATAAAATTTATATTCATTTAGATGCTGCTTTTGGTGGTTTTATTTTACCATTTTCAAACACTGAAAAAAAATATTTTTTTGAAAATGATAATGTTTTAACAATAGGATTAGATGCTCATAAAACTGGACAATTACCTTTTTCAACAGGAATTTTCCTTTGTAGAAAAAATTTACAACAATATATTGAATTAAGTGTAGATTATATTTATGGACATAGTGATGATACTTTAATAGGTTCTAGAAATGGTATTTTTGCTTTATTGGGAAAATGGTATATTCATAATATTGGAGAAAAAGGACAAAAAGAATTTGTTGATTATTGCATTCAAGGAAGAAATAAATTTGTGGAGGCAATTAAAAAAGAAATTAATGATTATATTGAATTATATCATTATCCTAAGAATATTAATTATATTTCTTTTGCTTTTAAAAATTTAAGTCCGGAACAAATTGAAAAATGCGAAAAAGCACTTATGTTGAGATACTGTGAAATTAATGATATTAAAATTTATAAAATTCCTGTTATGCCACATACAATAAGAGGTTGTAAGAAATTTATTCAAGTAATTAAAAATTGCTTAAATAATAAATAATTTATTAAAATTAATAAATATCATAAAGTGTTATCCTTATATATTGTATTTTTATTTAACAGATAAATTATTCATTATATATATTAGTGTTTAATTTTTCCAAATATTAAAAGTTAACCGAAAAGAAATAAGAATTATATAAATTAAAAGAAATATAAATTAAATTCAAACATTATTAGAAGAAATATTCTTATTTTCTTGTTTTATCTGATCAATAAATTGTTTTAATATTCTATTTTCAAAATGTTTTTCATGATTTATATTTTCATATGAATAACCATCTTTATCAACTATGGGGTTAATTAAAATTTTATTTGTTTTTTTATCTCTTATTGATTCTCTCCCCATTTCCACAATTTTTTGTCTTGAATATTCTTTATTTTCTGTTAATATAATTCTGTTTTCATTTATAAAAAAAGTCTCATGTTTTTCATAATACATATTTTTAAGATGTTTTACGAAAAAACCCAAAGTCAATGAAGATAAAGTTAAATATATTGCATTTTTAAATTCCATAAAAGTATAATAATAAATTAAAAAAAATATTAGAATTTTTTTTTAAAAAAATAATAATAATAAAAAAAGATAATAATACAGAAAGTTTTTTGAAGATTTAGAAAATAAGATTAAATATCAAAATTTGATTTTAATCATATTAAATATTTTTATTTTTCAATAAAAAAATTCCTTTTATTATTATATTTATATTATATTATTCTTTATTTAATATTTCATCAAACAATTGTTTAAATTCATTAAAAACTTGATTATATTTTTCGTTATTTCTTTTAATTCCTTTAAAATCAGAATTTTGAGAATCTATAAATTTTTCAATTTCCATATCTGTTGTTTTTTAAGTTATTATGTTCTATTCTATTGAATTTAAATTATCTTCTAATTTACTCATTAAATTTTGTAAATTTTTCAAATTCTTAATTAATATTACTTTTTTATTAATTTCTTACTATAACAAAATATATTTCAATACGTATACTTCGACTAATAGGACTAGTGCCTTATAAAGATAATTCTAATAATTCTAAAGAAATTAAAAATATATGACTAGAAATATGTTTCCAACTTTGACATTAATTAGTAATGTATCAATTTTATTCTTGGTATCTTCATAAAAAATTTTTCAGATAAATCTTTTTGTATTTTTTTATATTGATTCTTATAGTGTTGTATACAAAAATTAAAACTTCAAAAGAAATATTTAAATCATTTAAAAATTTTGCAATTTTTCAAATGATAATATAAAGAATTATTCATTGTAATTATTGAAATATATGTATAGTGTGTTTGAAAGTAATTGTTTAAATATTTGTGTTAAGTATTTCTAATGAATTAGTTGTTATATTTTTATACAATTTATTATATTAGTTTATGTTAATTTTTTCCATAATGAAAATATTTATTCTAAATTTCTTTTAAGTTGATTTAATCTTCATAAAAATTAAATTCATAAATTATTAAAAAATTTATAAAAAAAATATAAATTATAAAAATACTACCTGAAATTAAAAGATTTAAATAAAAAAATAACATATAAAATATTTAAAAAAATCAAAAAACAGGTTTTAAAAAACATAACAGCTTCTACTAGAATCACTAGAACTTGATTTATCATCTTTAACACTTTTTCTTTTACTCGAAGAACCTTTATAAACTTTTTTTAAAACATTAGTGAATAAAGTTTCGAAAGCATCTTCAACTCCTTCTCCTGTTTTAGCAGATGTTTCAAAACATTCAATTTTTAAATCTTCACTTTTTTTAACAATTTCATCTAATCCAACCTGTCTTTCATCTTCTAAATCACATTTATTTCCTATTAATATCTTTTCAATATTATCTATATCTACATTATTTTTAATATTATCAACCCATTTATTAATATTTAAAAAAGATTCTCTATCATTTATTGCACATATTAATATTATACAATCTGCTTTTTGATAAAATGCTTTTGATATTGAATCAAATTTATTTTTTGAGACTGAATCCCATAAACGAAATAAATATATATTATCTTTATATTTAAATTCTTTATTATAATTTTCTATTCTGTCAAATTTACTTTTAGTGTCTTCTGTTGATGTTATGTTACCATATTTTTTTAAAATACTTGTTTTACCTACTTTGTCGTCACCTATTATCATTACATTAAATTTATCACTATATATATATGTTTTGGGATTCATTATTTTTTTATTTTTTTTATTTATTTTTAGAAATTTATTTTTTATGTTTTTTTTAATAAAAATAAAATTTTTTATTTTATTTATATTATATAAAAGATATATATTAAGAAGAATATTATTAAACATGCAAGAAACATTTGTATTCTTTGTTGAGTTTCAGAAGGGAAATTTAATGTTATATTATTTAGATAATTTTTATTATTCATATTTATATCATCATTATCATCATTTTTCATTATTATTAATCCAACTTTATTTTTCCTTGAAATAAACTCTTCAACATCTCTTTTTATAATATCAATTAAAATATTATCACTAATCTCTTCTCCTGATAAAGTAAATCTAGGAGAATTCATATAATAATTTATCACATTATTTATTTCAGAATTAAAAGATGATAATTGATAAGCACTCATTTTAAGAATTTCGTTTTGATTATATTTTTCATAAATCTTAAATTTTAAATCTGAAAGAAAGAAATATATTAAATTTGAAGGAAGATTATCAGTCAAACAAAAAAATATTAAATTGTTATCTGAAATTGAAGACAATATATAATTATCATATGAAATTTCTAATAATTGAGAAATTTTAGGAATTTTTTTTAAAAAAATTCTTACAATTTGCATAAAATTTCCTTTATATTCAGAATATTCTGATAAAACAATATCTGGAAATTTAGCAATTAAAGCATAAAATATCGACATAATCTATTTATAAAACATAAAAATATATATATTAAAATTATATACATAAAAGTTAAAAAAAAACAAATTAATAATTAATTTAATTATATTACATCAAAAATTTAATTTAATAAACAAGCCAAAATAAAATATCCCAATAAATATATTGAAAATTCACAAAAATGCAAAAATAGAGAGATACCAATATAAAAGACATATTTAAAAGACAATAGATATTGGGTTAAGAACAAAGGCACAGTATTTTTACAGTAATATCATTGATAGTATAGCACTTTTGAATTTCATTAGATAATTTGTTAAATAATATTATAGTATTTTTAAAAGAGTTATTGGTCAAATAAAGAAATAAAAATTTCAAGTAAAAATAAAATTTTATTATAATAAATTTATTGTTTTAATATATTTGATTTATAAAATTGTTTAAATAAATGTCACAATTTATTTCACCAGTTGCAACGAATAATACATCAAATAATTCTCCAAATTTAAGAGATGAATCATTTTTAGAAATGAAAAATTTTCTTTATTCTTTAGAAAAAAATTTAAGAGATAAAGAATTAACAATCACAAATTTAAAAAATGAAATATCAAATCAAGAAAAAAATAAAATATCTTTAAATCAAGAATTAGAGAAAAAAGATAATTTAATCAAAGAATTATCATTTTCATTAGAAAACTTAAAAAATCAAGTTAATCAATATCAAAATCGAATAAATGAATTAGAAGTGGAAAACAGACAATTAAATTATTCAAATATTGAATTAAATCAAAGAAATAAGTCTTTATTATCATCAAAAACTTCATTAAATAAAGGTAATGATTTTAATGAAATATCAAATAAATTAGATGAAATTGAAATAACAAAAACAAAACTAGAATTTGATAATGTCAAATTAGTTAATAGAATAAATGAAATAGAGTCAGAATATAATAATGAAATTAATTTACTTACAAAAATTAAAGATAATGAAATCCTTCAATTACAAAAAACTATTTCATCATTAGAAAAACAACTTAAATCTAATATTAATCAAAATATTTTAAATGAACAAAATCAAAATTCTTTTGATAATAATAATAATAATAATCAATTTTCTTCTAAATTTATAATTGAACAAATTTCTTCTTTTGAAAAAAAAATAAAAAAACTAAATGATGAAATTTTTAATTTACAAAAAGAAAATAAAAATATGGAAAATAAATTAAAAGAAAATAAAATTGAAATTGATCATAAAGATAAATTTATTCAACAACTTAGATTAAAAGTTGATGATTCAGAAGCACTTTTCCATCAAAAAATAAATGAATTAAAAATTAACCATAATGATTATTTAATAGAAGCCAAGGAATCACAAAATGAAATTGAAAAATTAATTTATGAAAAAGATAAATTGATGAAAGAAAATAATCAATTAAAAAGTAATTTTCAAAAATTTAATATTGGATTAAAAGAAACCAATGATTTATTTGAGGAAAAAACTAAATCTTTTAATAATGTTATAAATACTTATAATAATAAATTAAAAGAATATAGAAATAAAGTTCAACAATTAAAAATAAAAATAAATGAATTATATAATGAAAGACAAGAATTATTAAAAAAAATATCAAATTTAAATGAAGATAAAGAAAAGCTCTTAAAAAAACAAATAAAAAGAAATAATAATAAATCAGTACAATTAAATTCCAATAGATATTTTAATAATATTCCAAATAATTATAATGAATTAAATTCAAATTTTTTATCTTTGACTCCCAAAAATGAAGCGTATAAAATATTAAATAATGATATTAATAGTTTTAGATCAAATCAAGTAATGATAAACAATAATCTTATTAATAATGTAAATGATCCTTTTTATCGAAGTCAATGTAAATCACTTAATGAATTTAAAAAAGTTTTAACTAAAGTTGATGAAAATTTAAAACAAGATTATACCAAATTAACTGAAGAAGAGTTGTAATTTATTTTTTTATTTATTTTTTTTTTTTGATTTAAACTCAATATTTATATTTAATAATAATCTTTAAATTAAATCAAAATTTAAAAATGTTTATATCATTTTTTTAATTTAATTTAAATAAGTAATGAAATTTTATTAATTGTAAACCATTTAAACTATTATTTTTAATTTTTGAAATTACACCCTCTATTCTTTAATTTATAAATAACAAAATATTATTAAGACACCTGAATATTGGAAAAATTAAATTATAATAATTTAAAAAAAAGGAATAGAAAATTTTTCTGTTTTTTATAATATATTTTAATATAACTTTTTTTTTGATAAAAAAAATTAAACATTTATTTCCGTAAATCGAAAAAATATATCAGAACCATTTTTATTACAAGAAAAAAAGTTTATTTACTAAATGAAACAGCATTAAAAAAACAAAAGAGTTAAAAGTAATTTTCTTATTCAATTAATTGAGAATTATCTTCTTTTTTAATTCTCATTTTAATCAGTTTTTATATTAGAAAAAAAATAAATTAGAAAAAGAATTGAAAGATAGTGATAAACTTATTAAATCATAAACACAAAAGTAGATGGAGATGAATTTGAACATAAAGAGTTGAAACTTCAAAAATAACAAAAAAAATAAATAAAATTATTGAAAAAAATAAATAAAAGCTAAATTAAAAAAACAAAATTTGAAAAAAAGATAAATAAATTTTAGAAATAGTTTTTCAAAAAATAAAATTAATATATATTAAATATGAATTGACTTAAAATTTTTTTATAAAAATAAAAATAATGAATAAAAATAATATGAAAGGAAATAAAACATTAATAGGATTTGATAAACCTATTATTGAAGAAATTTGTCTTAATAAAGAAGAAAAAAATAAAAATTCAAAAAATGCTTCAAAAAATTCTTCAAACACAGATGATGAATATGAATGGTAAAATATATTTATAAAAAATAAATAGTTTAAATTCAGAAATAGAAAAAGTAACAAAACAAAACAAAAATTCAAATAATAATAATTTTTTTGAACTTTCTTCAAATAAAAATGACAATTTTAGTAATGAACAATTATTTAATAATGAAGTATGGAATAATAAAAATTTAAATGACACTGACTCAACTCAATATTATAAAAAATATAAATTATTGAAATTAAAATATATAAAACCTCTTAATACAGTTAGATTAGAAAAAACAAATAATTCTAAATTTATAAAAGAAAGAAGAATAAAAAATAATAATTCAAATCATGAAAATATATCAGATTTAGATGAATTTAAAGGATCATCAATGATAAATGAAGTAAATTCTATATCAATAAATTCTAATAATTTAAAGAATAAAAATAATAATAATATCTTAAAAAAGCAAATATGTATAACAAGACCAGATGAATTTTATCAAAAATCAAATTTTATAGATTCAATTCCATATAATTTTAACATAAATAATAATAATACTCAACAATTTAATAATTATATATTAATGCAAAATAATCAAAATCAATTAATACCAAGATTAAATCATCAAAATTCTTATATTTCAACTCATACTTCAAGTAAAAATTATTTAAGTAAAGATACTTCAATAGATGAAAATGAAAGTTATTTAAATAGAAGAATTTTAACAAATGAATCAAATGAATCTAATAAATCTACTACTTATATGAATACTTTTCAAAATGTTTCAAAAATAAATTTTTGGCCTGAAGAAATTCAAAGAAGAGTAAATTCTTCTTCTTTTACAGAAACTAATTATTGTAATGCTTTTTCTATAAATACTTCAAGTAATTTTTTGCCTCGAACTTTTGTCGGTTATGACAAAATAAAAAAGCAATTAATAAATTTAGAAAATATTGCTCTTGGGAAAGATAAAAGAACAACGTTAATGATAAGAAATATTCCTATTAAATATACAGATGAAATGTTGTTAAAAGAATTAGAGAAATTTATAAATAAATTTAATTGTTTATATATGCCATATGATTTTGAAAAAAAAGGAAACAGAGGTTATGCTTTTATTAATTTTATTAATCCATTCCATATTCTTTTATTTTATGAAAAATTTCAAGGAAAAATTTGGTCTAAATTTGAATCAAAAAAAATTTGTGAGCTAAATTTAGCTAATTTTCAAGGAATAAGTGAAATTAAGAAACATTCTAAAAATTATAAAGGATTAAAAAAACCAAGTTTTTTCATAGTTACTGATAATAATAATAATAATATTGAAGTTCCTAAAAAATATTTGCCTTTATTACAAATTGCAAATCCAAAACTGAAATTTAAAGAAAATAAAGAAGAAAATACTATTATTATCAATTCACTTTAAAATATTATATAAATTATTATTATATTTTTTTAACATATATTAATATTGTGTAAAATATTTGGATTGTGAAAAATATAATAATGAAAAGGTTTAAATTGATTTCATGTTTGGGAATATATATTTTAATTTATTCATTTATTAACAAATGTATTTAAAAAATAAATTTTTTATTAATTGTTTATTTAATTGACCTTTTGGAAGAAATTGATTAAAAAAGTTGGTAATAAAATATCTACTTTTATTATTTATTTAGGTTAAAACAATTAAATAAGTGTTAAAAAATTTATTTTGTTTTTATATATTCTTAACTTTAAAATTTAAAGAATTCATTTTTAAATTTGATATATTTTTTTATTTAGGTAATATTTTGATTTCTTAAAACCCACTTTTTTATAATTTTTATTTTTATAAAATCTTTATATATGAAACTCTTTTTATAGCATATCTTAATATAATCATATTAATAAAATGTTCATATGATTATCTTAATAAATGGTTTTCTTAAATTCTACAAATATATTTTTTTAATATTTCTAAGTTTCCATTAAAATTATCAATAAATGATTAAAAAATTTATAAAAATTTGAAAAATTATATTTTTAATTAATTTGTTTAATATTATTTATTTTATATTTCTTTGAATTATATAACATCCATGATCTGTTGATATACAAGTATATTGTTTATTTGATTTTATATAATATGCATATCCCATTGAGAAAAACATTTTTTTCTTTTGTTCTTTATTTATTCCTTTAATATCATATAAATTAAATTTTTTACTGATTTTATTATTTTCATAAATATTTACATTTCCATCAATATCTAAAAAAGAAATAATCACATTAAATTTTCTCTTTGTAAAATCCTCATTACTTGATTCTGATTCCTTGCTAATAGAATTTTGATCTTTGATACTATCACTTTCATAACTTTCTTTATCTAAATTATTAGTTGTTATTGGTATTCCTCTAATTTTTAAAATATCATCATCATTTTTAAATTTATTTTTTTCTTTAAATTTTATATCATCTTCACTTTCATTAATATCATTATTATAATAATCATTAAAAACATCAATTGCAATAACTTCATCTCCAAAACTAGTAAAAGAATTAACTAAAGTGAATTCATTATTAATTTCTCTAATTTCACATTTATTTAAATCTCTAACTAACACAATATTTTTTTCAGATAAAATTTTACAATGACTAATATGTCCAAAATTATGCTCTAATTTTTTTTTAATTACAGGATCCTTTAAATCAATTACATTTTTAATACATAAATTTCTATCTTTTTGATTAAGAAATTCAACCCAAATGAAATAAGGTTCATGAAAATCAAAAGGAATACAATAATTAGTCATTTCAAGTGTAAAATTACAACTTTCTTCTCTTTCAATATTAATTAACTGGCAATTTGACTGAAATTTATTTATTGTAATATTTCCTTCTTCTTGTGGTGCAAGTTCAACTAACAGTAAATAATTTTTTGATATTAAACTATACATATTGTCACATTTTTTATTATGTAAAAATTCATTTCTATAATTATTACTTTTTGAAATGAATTTTATTTTATTGGAATCAGTTTTAGTATCAAGTTTTAATATTTCTTCATCTCCAACTGCAGTATAAAAAAAATTATCTGTTTTATCAAAAATAATTCCTGAAATATGCTCTTGAATTGAATCATCCATTAGATTTGATATTTTTTTATCTAATATTGATAATAAATATACCCTTCCCATCATTGTTCCTATTGCTACATTTTTTTTTGATAATCCTATTGTACTTATTGGATCTGCAAATCGAATTTTTATAAATGAGAGAAGAGAAAATGATTCTTTTTTCATTTTATTTTTATTTTTAAAAATAGTTTTTTTTCATTGGTTTAATTTTTGTAGTTTTTTTGCTTAAATATTTAAATCTATTTTTCTATTTTAATTATATAATAGAATTTAATTGTATTTTGTCTTAAAAATTTTGATTTTTATTTTATAATAAATTTCATAAAATTTTTAAGATAATAAATCTTTACTTTTTTATTATATTATTACTATAAAATTTCATTATTATTTGAATATTATTTTTTTGTTACACTTTGACAATTTCTTTTTGTTTTTTTATAATAATCTTTATTTTTTTGTTAATGAACAAAAAAGCAAGTCCTTTATTAAAAGAAATAAAATTTTTCATTAGAACTTAAATCATTTTTTCTGATTCAATTATATGTAGATTATTTTAAATAATAAAGTATTTAAAGTATTTTATTATCATTTTTTTCATTTCTTACTCTCATTATTTATTCTATTAGTATTAACATTTGCAATGTCAAATTTTTATTTTCAATTTTTTTTAAAAAATGGAATTGGAATTATTTAAATTTATATTTATAATTTTACATATTTAATAAGAGGAAAAAATTTATTTTTCTATATATGTTTAGTATATATATTTCCAAATTTTGGTTTATTGATTATTTTATTGACTTTCAAAATTTAAAAATTCAATAATAATAAAAAATTTAAATTTTATTTATACAAATTAAAGAATCTAATTGTTTAACTAAAAATAAAAAATAACTTGGAGAAAAATTTTAAATTAAATAATAGATTTTTTTATAAAAAATTTTTATAAATTTTATCCTCTAATAGAAGGAATGTTAATGTTTGAAATAGATAAAATTTTTTTTCTTCAAAGGAATTATTTTCCAAAATAATCATTAAAGAAAATTGACATTTTGAATATAAAGGTTTTTTTCCCAAGAAATTATTAGAAAAGTGGTTAATCTTCATAAGGTAAAAGAATATTTTTAAATTTTAATCTATACACAAATTAAAGAAAAACAAAAGAAGATTTAAAAGAAGTAAGAATTAATTTTTAAATATATATTTTATATATAATTAACACTATTATTATAGTATTTTAATTATTTTTTTTATTTATTATTCAATAATTTTTTGATGATGATAAATGATTTACAATATATAAATAATAATGATAAATCTTAATAAATATAATTTTCAAGTTAAAGGAAATCCATTTATTTCTTGTGATGCTGAAAATAAAAAGAAGACAAATCATGAAAAGAAAAAATCAATAAATATTCCTTTGCAAAAAATCCCAAAAATAAAAATTGAGAATTTAACTGAAAAAAATAACTTTGATACTAAAAAACAATATAGAGCATATCATTTTGATCTTTTAGATAAAGATAGTTTAAGAGACATAGATTATGAATTTTTAGAATCAATTAAAAAAAAGAATAAAATAAAACCTTCATTAAAAAAAATTAATAAATCAGAACAAAGAATTAAAAATAAGTCTCCATCTACAACAAAAAAAAAATAGATTTAATAATTCCTAAAGTTAAAATGACACCAAAAATTAGAAAATTTAAAGGTTATACTCAAAAAGATGAAGATAAAGATTGTATCATATTTTAACAATAAAATACTTAAAAAAAGTATAAATAATTTAACTAATATAAAAAAAAAACAAATAAAAAACAAATTTCTTTTAAATTAAAAAAAAAAAATTCAAATTTAATAAAATTAAATAACAAAACAAAAATCATTTCATTATATTTTAAATTCCACTATTTTGACCTAATTTATTACAAGTATCTTCTAATAAACTTAATAAAGTTTCTTCAGTAGATTCTCTATCTTTTCTTTCACCTTCAATTTCAGTTTTAGTTTTAGTAATCATAATTCTTAACATTTCTAAAATAGCTTCTTCAGTTTCTTCTCTAGTTTTTTTATCAGCTTGAATAACATCTTGAACTTTCTGAATTTCTTCTCCAATTCTTTTAGCAATAATATCATCTCCTTCTTCTCTTTTTTCTTGTTCTGAAGTAACCATATCATTTAATTTTGGAACATCATTTTCTAAATAACTTTTTAAATTTTCAATACATTCATATCTGTTCATTGATTCTTTTGATACTTCATTTTTTAAAGCATTAAATTTATCATCAATTATTGTTAATAATTTATTTCCAATTTCTTGTCTTATTTGAGCTTCTTGATTAAATCTTTCATCTATTTTTTGTTCTAATAATTTAATGTAATGATTTTTGCTTTCTAATAAAGATTCATTCTTTTGATTTTCATCTGTTATTTGTTTTCCTATCATATTTATCTATATAAGTTAAATATATTTATTACATTTTCTTTTATTATATTAAATTTTTTAGTTGTTTGATCCATTATTTCATCTAAATGTTCATTTAAATCTGCCACGCGAGATGTTAAAAATTCAAATTTTGAATTTTTTGGTGTTATTGAAGTCTATAATATTTTTGTTTTTAAAATTATATTTTTTATTTTTACATTATTTAATTTATCTGATATTCTGTTTAATCTGTCGAATTGACTCATATTGTTTCTATTCATTTGATAGGAAGTATTCATTTTTTATATAATATTTTTATAATTAATTATATTGAAAGATTTAATTAATGTTTTTGAAATTTTTAAATAAATTCATAATTTAAATTCTTTTGTTTTACTCATTTTTAATTAAAATAAAATTAATTAAATATGAAAATATCATATAAATATAATATAATTAAAACTGATAGAAAAAAATCAAAAAAATAAAACAAAAGAAAAAAACCAGATAAAATTAAAAGAAAAAAAAATTAAAAAATGAAAAGTTTAGAAACATAAAAAAAGATTCTAAAAAAATAAAAAAATTTAATCTAACATATATTAAATATTTAATTTTTAAATTATTTATTCTTCCTCATCATTATCAGATTCTTTTTTCCCTTTTTTAGTGGTTTTTTTACTAGGTTTTTCATCTTTTTTCTTTTTATCATCATAATCTGCTTTTTCTTTTTCATATCTTTTTTTATCTTCTAAAGCTTTTTGAACATAAGGTTTCTTTTTATCATCACTTAAAGCATTCCATTCTTCACTCATTTTTTTTACTATTTCTTTATTATTTAAATTTGGTTGTTCTTTAGTTATTGAATCTCTTCTTTCTTTTATATAAAAGAAATATGCAGAAATTGCTTTTTTTGGAGCATCTTTATCTTTCTTATTTTTCTTTGATCCTTTTCCCATTTCTCTTCTTTTATTTATTATTTTTTTCCTTTTCTCATTATATATCGATTTTTTCTGAGATATGGATTAAAATTCATTTTTTTGAATTTTGATTGGATAATTTATTGATACAAATTTTTGAAAATATTTTTTTCTTAAAAATTTTCTTTTTTTAAAGGTTATTTTTTTCTTATATTTTTTTCAAGAAATAATTTTATTCAAATTAATGTATTTTCTCAATTTTTTTTGTAATAAAATAAATAAATAATATTTATAAATTATATATATTTATTATTTATTATTATTTTCAGATAATGAAAGTCCGATTTGTTGGGCTTGAAATGTCTTTTTTTTCATAAACATTATTAATCTTCCTCTTATAAACTTTTGTTTTATAATCCTTATTTTCAATTTTTTCCACATTGTTAAAATTAATTTTAATGTTTTCACTTGTATGATGATTTTTAATATTTTTATCAATATTATTATTAATATTATTTGAATTTTATTAGACTTTCATGAAATTTTTTTTTATTATCAACTTTTATTAATTTTTTCTCTGCTCTCATCATATATAACTCCAATATTTTCAAACTTTGCTTTTATATAAAAAGTATTAAATTCAGTTGTCATACAAATTTTTTAAAAATAATTAAAAATAATATTTTTTTACTTTTTGATTAATTTTTCAAATTTTTTTAATCAAAATTTCCCTATTTCATTGTTGCTTTCATTAAGAAACCATAAAATTTATTCAAAAATCATCTTCAAATTTCCCATTTAAATATTTGAAAAAAACTCTATAAATTAATAACTTTATTTTTATTATTTCTCCAGAAAATTTTTCAAAACAAAAAAATCTAAAATAAAAAAGAATATTTAATAAATTAATTGCTTTTATTTACCTCATGAAAAATGAAATTCAGGATTATCTTTTTCAAATTCTTCTTTTTTATTTCTTTTACCGTTTAAATGATTTATATTTGTTTGAATCACAATTTTTTGTTAGATTTATTTCTAATATTCTTTACAATCACAAATTTTTCTAAATGAGGTTTAATATTAAAATATTTTTTATTAGATTAATTGTTTTTTTATTAAATCATTCATATTTCAAGAAATACTTTTTTATACATAATATTTTCAGTAAAACTTATTGTATTTTCAACATTTTTGATTTGTTTTGAATATCAAATAAATATATTTTAATTTCTATTGTTTATAATATTTAATCTGACTAAAAGGATTCATATAATTATTAAAATTTAAATTTGATTTTTTAATTAAATTATGTATATTTGATTTAGTTAATGTTAACTTACTAATACTATTTTGATTTTTGAAGGGATAAAATTCAAAGTGTTTTAAAAAGACTTATTCTATAAATTAGGTAAGAATGACTCTTTGAAATATATGATTTATGACATTTGATTTTATATTCTTTTATTTTTTGAATGAATATTATTTTGTGTTTCACTTCTTATTGACTTTTTAATTGATGATTTTTTTCTTATTTTTTCTCTTTTGATATATTTACTTTTTTTTAAATTTTATGTTTTTCTCAAGTAATTGAAGATGTATTAATTAAATTATTCATTTGGTCTATTAGTCTATTATCCTTTTTTCTAAATTTCTAAAGAATTTTGAAATGCTTTAAATAAAATATTATTTTAAACGCAGACATTTTTCATTTAAAAAAACAAAAATTTATAATTCTAAATTTATATTAATTATAATTTTAAGAAAAAATTGCAATTATGGATAATAAAAGATTGTAAATAATAAAACTTATTTTATTTAGGAATGAAACGAGTTTTAAAAATACAAAAGATGTAAAAAATTATATTAAAAATGACAGTTTTAATAAACCAAAAGGAGGATATGCCTCATATATTCAATTTAATAAAAATAGAAATTATAATTCAGATATTGAAAATAATGATTCTAAAAATTTAACTCCAAAACATGGGAAATCTTATTCATTAATTTCCAATAATAACACAGAAGAAAGAAAAAAAACTAAGAATAAGATATCAAGATATGAATCAAATAATATTTTGAATAATTTTCATAATAATATAGCTTATAACACTTATAGTTATGAAAATGACATTTCTAATTCAAGTACATTTAATTCTTCAGGGATGACTAAATTAATAGATAACCATTATTCAAGACATTTAGAAATAAATGACACAAATAATTTAAAATATAGTAATAAATTATTAGGAATTGTAAAAAGAAAAGAAATAAAACAAAGAACTTCATTAAATTTAGAAAATGAGAAATTTAAAGAGCAATATAATAAATTAAACACTATAGAAATACAAAAAGAAAAAAAAAATTTTCCTATATTAAAATCAAGTACCAATCTTCCTTTTTTAACAGAAAGACCAATTCAACAATATAAAAGATATTATCATTCCAGAAATTTAACTAATAATGAACCAATTAGAATTTTAAGTACAGATGAAAATTTAAATACTTTAACAAAAACAGATGAATCTATAAAAAACAAAAGTACGATATCATTAATTGGAAGAAGAAACACACTTGATTATACTCATTCGAAAACTGAAAGAAGAAATCATTTAAGATTAAACACCAATTTTAATACAATTCCCAAAAATTTTTCTGCCGAAACAAAAGAAAAAAAAAAATTTAATAAAATTTTTAATAGAAATGTTACTTTTAATGTAGAAAAATCTAGTGAAAATGATTTATCAAATTCAAATTCAGAAGTTACATACAATGGTTATATTCCTAATTTTAAAAGAATAAAATCTAAAAACAAAACAAAGAAAATTTTTAAAAAAAGAATGACAACATATTTAAGAGAGTTATCTAAAATTTCTGAAACATCAAATACAAATATATTTCATTTAAAACCTGAGAAAACTTTTAAAAAATCAATTTCAATTAATCCTAAAAAAACAAATGGTAAAACAGAAGAAAAAGAAGATAAAAAGCATACAAGAAAAGCATCTTTTGAAATTTCTTCCAAAAAAGTTATTAATTCATTCTGTCAAAATGATTTTTTTTGTAAAAAAGAATCATGGAAAAAAACTAGTGAAAGTGAAGATTATGAATCAGAGCGATTGGTTTTAGAAAAAGATTTACATTTTGAAAAAAGAAACAAAGATGAATTCCATTTAAAACATGTATCTGAGAAAAAAATACATAAATATGAAAATAAATTATATAGTTTTGAAGAAGAAATTAAAAAAAAATGTCAAATTATAAACGGAAATAAATTTTACCATAAAAATAATTTATTATCTAATTATTTAGATAATTTAAAGAATAAATTCAATGAGGAAATAAAAGAAATTTATAAACATATGAATATAAAATTAAATGCAAAAACAGAATATATAAATCAATTAAAAAAAGATAAATCATTAAAAAAGCATTCAATCCATTTTCAAAATAAGGTTTATAAAGAATTAAAAAAACAAAAAATTTCAAAAAACTTTTTTAATTTATCATTTTCTAATTCTCATTTATTATATAATTACTTATCATTAGATTTAAGTAGATTAATATTTAAAGATCATTATCTTAAAAACTTAAATGGAAATAACTTTGGTAATTTATTTGACAATTTTTCACACAAAAAAGTAATTTTAAGAAGATCTTCAGTTTTAAAAAATAAAGGTAGTAATATTATTTTAATATTCAAAAAACATTCAATTCCAGAAATTAATGAACTTCCACATAAAAATTCAATTTTCATTATTCATTTTTATCAAATTGATTATGAATATAATATTATTCCTTCTATTTTTGCAGTTAAAATTGAAAACGTTAAATTAAAAATTGATAATGATTCATATAATAAACAAAAAAAAAATAAAAAATTAAACCTTTTCAAAAAAAACTCAACTAATTCCCTTATACAAGATACAATTCTAAATTATAAAAATGAAAAATTTTTATTAAGAAATGCTTTATCAAAGAATTCTTTTTATACAAGAAAATTTAAAAGAGTATATCGTCATTCAACATTATCAAAGTAAATATAATATTATATAATTAATTATAGTATTCAAAATATACATAATTTAAAATCAACATATACATCTTTACAAAGGAAGATTCAAGAAAGAAAAATAACAGGAGGAAAATTTGAAAGTAAAAATCAAATGATTTTTGAAGTTAATGAATTAAAGCAAAAATTAATAGAATCTTTAAATACTCAATATGATAAATTATTATTTTATGTTAAAGATAAAAATTATGCAAGATTTAAGGAAATATATGAACAATATAAAATAGAACCAGAAACAAAAGATAAAGATGGAAATTCATTATTAAATTTAGCAGTTCAAGCAAATAGTTTTCAAATCGTAGATTATTTATTAAATGTAGGAGCTTCACCAAATACACAAAATAATAAAAATAATACTCCTTTACATTATGCTTTAACTTTTCATAATTATGAAATAGCTGATATATTAATTAGAAGAGGTGCTGATGAAAAAGCTATAAATAAATTAGGTGCTACACCTTGGGAATGTTTAGATAGTGCTTTATCTATCATTTGAATATTATTTTATTTTTTCATTTTTCAAATTTTATATATAGTATAAAATAATATGTAATTTGTATCTAAGTTAAATAATATTATAATCTATTTGGTTTCTCTTCTATTATAAGAGTATTAATATCTATAAATTAAATATATGCAATGTTAATTTTATCTAATTTTTTTTATGTTTATTAAATAAGTTTAAATAATAAAGTTATTATATTATTTATAATATCTTCCACCTTTATAATAATTATTATAATTTTTTTTATAATATCCACCTTCATTTTTATTATTTGCAAAAGGTTTAACATCTAATTCAACTTCATTTGGAATTTGTAATAATTCTCTTAAACATTGATTAATATCATTAATATTATTGTTTTCAAAAGTTTTAAACCAGATTTGTAAAAAATTAAAATCTCTTCTAATACTAATTAAAACCCCATTAATTTCTTCTTTAATTTTATCAGGGAAATTCCCACCAATTAATAATAAAATAAATTCTTCCCAAACTAAAGAAGAGTTTTCTTTTTTTAATTTAATTGAAATTCTACCTCCTTTTTTATTAGATTCATCTTCCCATAAAGGTTTAATGTTATGTTTAAATAATTGAAATTCAATCCCATTTTTAAGATGCTCTGGTTTTTTCATATGTTGAAATATTTTCCAAAAATCTTCAACAGTGTCAAAATCTGCTATTTTTTTTACTGTACTTTCATATTGTAAATTTCCCATATTTCCTAATAATGAATTATCTGATATTCTGTAATAAAAAGAAAATTTTTCTGGTAAGTTTAATTTACTTTCAACCATTTGAAACAATTAAAGTTTTTTTTTTGATATTATTTTTTTATTCTTTATTTTAATAATTATTGTCTTTAAAAAGTAATAAAAGAAAACAAAATATATTTTAAAAAAAATAAATTTTAATACTCTTTCAAATAAATTATTATTTTATTTTTAATCTTTTTTTAATTAAATATATTTTATAATCTTTATAAATTTTCATATTAAAGTATAAATTTAAATAAAAAAATTTAAATGTTTACGACCAATAGAAGTCCAATTAGAACTACAAATATAGATAATTCTTTTAATGGAAATCAATCTCCTCAATTTATAAAAATAAAGAAATATGATGGAGAACTTATTAATTATATATATACAAAAGGTCCAAAAGTTTTTGATTATCAAGATGAAAATTCATCTTTAGTTAGAAATACTTTTATATCAAATTTAAATGATCAAACTAATGATAGTCCTTATTCAAATTATACATATAATAGTCCAATAAAAGTGAAAAAAAAGAATAAATATGAAGAAAAAAAATATAACAATAATAATTATTCAACAAATGATTCTTCAATTACAAAATTAGTTGGAGAAGTTTCTTCATCTTATATAAAGAAAATAAAAGTTACTCAAAATAAAATTCCAAAAAAAAATTCGATAAGTAATTATTTAATAAAAAGCCCAGATTTAATAAGAAAAAGAAATAAAAATGGAGATAATATTATAAATAATGAAATATACAATGTAAATACTTTTAATAAATCCAAATTATTGAAAATAGAATATAAAAGTAAATCTATTGATGTTAAGACTGAAAAAGAAAGAAAAAATGCAAAGTTTAATGAAGAGAATAAGTCTAATGTTCCTGAAATAAAAATTATTCCTATTAATTTAAATAAAGGAGGAGTCGTTAATTTAACTTTAAATCAAATAAAAAAAAAATATGGTGAAAGAGAAAATGTTAAAGAAGAAGAAAAAAACACATTTATTCAAAATTATTTTAGAGAACAAACGAATAATAAAAAAGAAGATAATAAAGAAGATAATAAAGAAGAAGAAAGTGAATATTATAATTATTTAAAAATTGAGGAATTTATTCAAATAATTTATAATTTGATTTTAAAAGAAAAACAATATTTATTAAATAAATTAAAAATCCAAAGACAATATCTTCAATTAAAATCAATAAAAAGAAATTTAAATTATCATAAGCCAATAGTAAAACAAAAAAGAAAAGAAGATTCAGTTGCATCTTTAAATCAAATAAGTAATTATTTTCTTCCTACATATTCTGCTCATGATTCTCTGAAATCTTTAAAAGAAAATTTATTGGTTAAAAATTTTGAAATTTCCAAAAATGATTTTGATGATTATCCTTCAAGTTTTAGAAATTTAAAATATTCAGAGCAAAATACATTATGTTTTAAAGGAACAAAAAAAACAAATAGAAAATCAATTAATGAATTAAATGAAAATTTAAATTATAAGAAATTATATGAAAATGCAGAAGAAAATCTAAAAAAAATCAAAAAACAAGGAAAAAATTTTGGTTTTCTTTATATTAGAAAGAAAGTAAATAATATTCAATATAAACCTTCTAAAATTTCTTCTTTTAAAGAAATTGAAATGGATTTTCCTGAAGATGGAGATTTTATGTATGAAGCAATAAAAAAAAAATTACAAATGAAAAAAAGAGTAAATAATATTGAAATCCAAGGAATTAAAAAAAATCCTTATTCATGGGTTCAATTACCTTTTGCAATTAAAAACTTATTATTAGATTATATTTATAAGCAAAACTGTCAAGTATTTATGAATAAATTAAAAAATATTTCTTTATTAAATAAACAAGAACAAAAACTAAAAGAGAATTTTAAAAGAGAAGAAAATAAAATTTTAAGAAAATATTTTAATAAATACAATTATAAAGTACTTAAATTAACTGATAATGAAAAATTAAAAAAAGAAAAATTAAATAAGTTAACAATAACAAAAGAAGTAAATTTTGAATTAGAAAGAAATATATTTGATTTATCTTTTCATAGTGATTCATTTTATGATATGGATAATAATTTGTTAAATTCAAATTTAAGTTTAAATTATTCCTTTGAGAAAAAAAGAAAATCAATTAAAGAATTGAAATTAGAAAATATTCCTAAACAAAGAAAAATATTTAAATATAAAATTCGTTCTGCTTCAAGATCAATAGGTAAAATAAAAAAAGAATTAGAAAGAAAAGAAAGAATTAGAAAAAGAACTTTACATTTTGTTGATAGAAGTAAATCAAAAAATAGTTCTGTTGGTTCTCAAAAAAATTATAAAAAAATTAAAGTTTATAAAAAAGTTTATGATAATGTTACAGGAAATAAATTTAATCTTATTCCTAAAAATTTTCAGAGAAATGATAAATATAATAGTGAAAATAATAGTGAAATTGAACATAAAAATTTTGCTGAATATTTATTAAATGAAGATAAAAACAGTAAAGTTAAAAGATTAGTTAAATATAATCAATTAAGTCATTATTTTAAATTTTGGAAATTTGCTATTAAAAAGAATAATAAACCTAAATTTTATGATATTATTAAAATTATGATGAAATGTTTATTTACTGATAATGTTTATGTTAAATCGGCGTTTATGGGAGAATTATTTTTTATAAAAGGAAGATATTTATTTAAATGGTTTTGGAATACTGTAAAAAATAAAAAGAGAAAATTAAGAAACAAAAAAAGTTCAAATATCATTAATATATAAATGCTATTAATTATATAGTATATAATATTAAAATTTTTTGATATTTAAGTTTTAAACCTCAAAATTTTTTTAATTAAAAATTAATACTTTTTAAATAATTAATAAAAAATAATTATATAAAGATATGAATGATTACCAAAATGCTCCTACTTTAAGACCAATAGAACCAATTCCAAAATTAAAATATAATGAAATAGGAGTTAGAAGTGATTTAAAAGGATTTCAAATAAAAAATCTAATTGATAAAATAATCTTTTTTCTCATATATAAAAAATATCCTTCAGTGACATTAAAATCAAGAGGCAAAGGAACACCAAAATTAATATCAATAATAGATATATTACAAAGGAAAATCTTAGGGTTATATGTCAAACAAGTAACTTATTCAACATCATATATAAATAGTAAAGACCCAAATAAAGAAATAAAATTACCTTGCATGGATTCAATATTAACTTTGAAAGAAAAAAACCCAAATGAAGGTTTTATTCCGCCTAAAAAAATAGAAGATTTAGAATTTAATTTTATAGACCCAAAAAATCCACCTGATTTTAGGAGTATTAGAGGAAATAATTATAATAATAATAATTATAATAATAATATAAATAATAATTATAATAATAACAGAAGGGGAAGAGGAAGAGGAAGGGGAAGAGTTAGAATCATTAATAGAGGAAATAAAAGAGGTTTTAGACCTGGATTTAGAGGAAGAGGTAATTTTTATAATAGAGGGAATAGAGGAAGAGGATTTAGAGGTGGATTTAAAAATAATAATTTTAATAATTTTAATAATAATAACAATTTTAGCGAACCAAACAGAGAAAGAGGAAGGAGGACATTTAATAGGCATAATGTTATGAAATATAATAATGAAAGGAAAGAAGATGAAGATTATAGAGAATTTAAAGGAATTAATTATACGAATAAAAACAATAATAATAATTTTAATTGGGGAAATAATAATAATAATTTTAATAAAAATAATAATTTCAATCATAATACTAATAATAATTTTAAAAATGAAAATAAAACACAAAATAACTTTTATCAAACTCCACATTTTGTAAATCAACCAATAAATAATAACAACTTAAATAATAACAATAACATTATAAGAAATAATCCATATAATAACAATCAAATAAATCAAAACAAAATGAATATGAATTCAAATATAAATAATAAAAATATAAATGAAAACAATAATACTAATTTAGTAAGACCAAATTCAAGTTCGAATGTTCCTTTAAGAGGAAGAGGAACTGTTCCAACATTAAGAGGAAGAGGCCAAGTTATGCAATTATTAGGAAGAGGAATGCCTATGAGAGGAAAAATGTCTTCTTCTGAAAACGAAAATAAAATGGAAAATCAAAAGGGATTATAGCTTAAATTTTAATCATTTTTTATGATGAAAAACCTATGTAGATTTGAAAGGGTTTTCTTATATATAATGATAAAATAAAAGAAAAAAAATTTTTAAATTAAATAAAGTATTATTTAAGAAAATTAAAAAAATATTAAACAATTTTATATATAAAACACAAAAAAAAATATATAAAATATCAGAGCAATACGATTTCATGAAGGAATGGAAATAGAAAAAGTTGTAAAAAGATGAATCCTTAGACATAAAATCTAGTATATTCTATATAAGATGTATAATATTAGCATATGTTGGGATGAGCATGGTTTGCATTATTTTTTTGGGGATATATATTTCATGAACAAATTGCTTTTTGGATATTTATTATTGTTTTGATATTTTGAGGTAATAATTTAATATCTCCAAGAAATAAAAAACCGAAAAAAAAAAAAAAGAATAAAATGAAAATCAACTAATTGAAAAAATAAAAGGAAAAGAAGAAGAGAACTTAAAAAGGAATGATAGTAGAATTGCTTATCCTCAAAATAATAGGGAAATTTTTACTGGAAATAATAGTCCTATTATGGACAATCAGGATTCAAATGATAAACATACTAGTTCAGAACAATGATTTTTAATCAAAAATACTTCTGATATTTAAATTAAGATGTGAAAAGGAATTTTTATTTAAATATTTTTTATTTTAATTTGAAAATGTATTTTGATTTTATTTTGTTAAAAAATATTTCATTTAATGATTGTTTTAATTTATTCTATCCATTATTTAATTTTTTAAAGAGTTTTTGTAATATTATTAATTTCAATCATTAATTTTTGAACACTAACAATACTCATTAATAAATCATCATTTTTAGATAATCTAACTAAATCAATAAAAGATGCATATCTTGTTAATAATTCACTTAAAAATTTAGTATATGTTAATTTTGCATTCTCAGGATCTTTAATACTTGAATAAATGTCTTTTTTAACAACATTTAATATATCTCTATATTTTGAATTAAAATTTTGGGCAATTTTTTTTAATTCATTTTTAGTTAATTTTGCAATTTCAGAATCTAAAAATATTACACCATTTTGACCAACAGTTTGGTTTGTTTTGTTACTTTCATTTTTTGAAATACATCTTTGAATGATTTTATTTATTTCATCAAAGTGTTTTTTAATTAATATATTTAAATAAGTTTCTCTTTTATTATTTAATACTTTATCAAAAGATTGAGAATCATTTTCTTCTTTCATAGCATCAAAATCATTTAATTTTATAAGAAGATAATATACATTATTAATAAAAAATATTGTAATCATTTCTTCTCTTTCATTATTATTATTAAATTTAATAGATTCTGTTAATTCATAAAAAAATTGATTAAATAAAGTTTGAATTTCTTTTAATTTAGCAAATATCATAGGAGTATTTGTAGTTTGTTTACTGATTAAATTAATCATTGAAAGAAATTCTCCTAATTTATGAGTTACACTATGAATTCCATTAGTAAATAATTTAGTGTTTTTTAAATTTACTTTGAATATTTGTTCACTTGTTGATTTATAAATTTGGTCAAATTTAGGCCAAAGTAATTTATTAATTTCATAAAAATAAAAATCTAAATGATTCAAATTTAACTTTTCCATAATTTTTTTTTGTTCAAAGTTTATAATTATCATTAATGATATAGCAAAATAATCATTATTTCTAGTTATTAAATTTTTTTGAACATATTCATAAACTGTATTGACTGAACTTTTATAAATATTATTTAAATAAACTGCAGATTGTTGAATTCCCATATCAAAAAAATCATTAAAAAATAAAACTTCCCAAGTAATTAAATCCATTAAAAATTTATTTAAAGATTGAAAAATTTGTTCATAATAATAAGTTTCTTTTTTACTTATTGCATAAATTGGAATTATTGATTCTTTTTCAATATTACTTATTGATTCAACTTTTCTTTTATTTATTAATAAGAAAAAATCTTTATTTAATTCTTCACTTGCAGTTAAAGAAAATTTATCAATTTTATCATTTAATAATTTACTTAATTCAGAACAATATTTTATTGTAGAAGTAGAATAAATTTTTTCCATTAGAGAAACATATTTATTAATTAATTCAGTATACATTGAAGGAGCATGTTTCTTAATAAAAACAACTAAACCTTTTAATTTTAAAAACACATTTTTTTGAATAATTTGAATATTAGTTCCAGGTTTATTTAACATTAAAAAACTATTTAATATATGAGAATAAATTTTTGAACAAACTTTTGCTAAAGTTTTCCTTATTTCAGGAATAATTTCATTAATAGCATTTGATTCAGGTAATTCTCCTCCAAGAAAAGTTTGTAATTTTTGTTCTAATTTATTTATTTTATTAATAAAATCATCATCAATATCTTTACTAATAATATCATTTAAAAAATCAGGAGCCAAAATAATAGAATCTAATAATTTAAACAATTCTTCTTCAAATTCTTTTCTATTTTTTAATTTTGTTGTTATTTCTGTACTTTTTGCTTGAAGAATTTTCATATCATTATTTATTCCACTTAATTTTTCTTTAAAAGTTAATAAACTTGATTCTAATGTATTTAAAATTTCATCACTTTCTTCAAAATTCTTAAACATTTCCATAAATTCTTTATCATGTTTTGCTAAACTTGAAATTATTTCTGTTTCTAAGGAACTTAAATCTTTGTATACTTTATTTCTATATTGATCAAAATTCATGTCTTGAGTTTTTTCTGCTTTTAATTTATCAAATAATGCAAATTTTTCGTTTTGAGATATTTCTGGGAAATCATATTGTAGATTTTCGCTATCCATTTATATATTTTAAAAAAATATATTTTTTTTTAAAGCCAAAAATAATAAATAATTTGATAAATCTCCTTAAAATAAATTTTAATGTAGATTAAGACTCAATTCAACATGAACCATATGACTAACAAACCTCAAAAATAAAAACCAGAAAAAATAATTAATTATTTGTTAAAAGGTGCATTAAAAATATCTATTAATATTAATCATTGAATTATAATTAATTATCTTTATTAGTTTAAATATTTAAATATTCATTTTTATTTTTATTTAAAAATCAATTTTTAGTTTTTTTATTAATTCTGTTTTAAACTTTCAATTATTTTTCAAATGATTAAGTTTTTTTAAATTTTATTTTCTTTGATTATTTAGTATATGTTGAAGTATTATATTTCTGTTCTTTGAAAATACCTTTAAGGTCAATATATTCAAAAAAATAATATTTTATAAATTATAATGCTTTTTTCTTTTTAATATTTTGTGAAAAATAATATCTAGATTTATATTTACAATCACTATAATCTTCATTTTGGATTTACTTTTTCAATAAAGAAAATAAAGTATTAACAAATCATTTTTTAAGTTTAAAACTATTTACTTTCATTCTAAAAAAAAAATTATAAATAAAAATTAATTTTACAAAAAATAAAAATGATTCAAGCATTTAATAATATTATAAAATCTAATGAAGAAGAAGAAATTGAAAAAGCCCTAATGACACCATATGAAAAAGCATTAAAGATATTAAAAAAAGTTGTGAATTATTTAGGAGAAGATAATACTTTAGCAAAAGAAGTAAATTGGGTAATTAAAGTAATATTAAATCAACAATTATATTCTTATGAGTTTTTACATAAAAATTTTTATAATGAAAAAACAAATGATTTAAAATTAATATATGGATTTTTAAGTATGTATTCTCAAAAAGATAATTTTAATCCAAATACTATTTATAAAAGAAGTCAAACTGTTGATTATCATTCATCTAAAAAAGTAAGAAGTAATATTTCTTCAATTTTATCTAAATATAAAAAAACTGTTTATGATCATTCAAGTGATAGTTCTTCATTTGATAAAAATGATGAAACTATATTTAAATTTAAAGATTTAAGTGAAGGTGAAAACGAAGAAAAAACTATAAATGATAAAACTGAAGAAAGAAAAGAATATAATGAGAAAGAATATGATTTAGATAAAGTCTCTACTAAAATTGTTGCTAAAAAAAAATCAAGTAAAAAAGTAAGTTTCATAGAAAATAAAGTATCAAAAAAATCTTTTTCTTCAAATTTACATATTTACAACATTAGTAATTTAGAAGCTCAAAATTTAGAAAATAATTTGTTTTCTTTTGAATTTAATGTTTTTGATTTTTATGAAAAATATAAATTCACAAATCCATTTACAATTTCTTCCCAAATTTTATTACAAAAATATGATATAATAAACTATTCAGATTCAGAAACTGTATATAATTTTTTAAAAGCTTTACAAGAACATTATACACAAATAGCAATATATCATACAGAAAAGCATGCTATAGATATGTTACAAACTTTATTTATATATTTATATAAATCAAGAGCAATAGATTTTCTTTATTTAAATAAATTAGATATATTAAGTTTATTAGTTGCAGGAGTTTGTCATGATGTTGGTCATAAAGGATATAATAATGATTATCAAATAAAAATGTATACAGATTTAGCAATAACATATAATGATAAAAGTGTTCTTGAAAATTTCCATATAACTGAAACATTTAAATTATTAAAAAATGATAAATTAAATATATTTAGAAATACTTCAAAGAATGATTTTTCTTATATTAGAAAAAGAATAATAGATATGATTTTAGCAACAGATATGTTTTATCATTCAAGAATAATAGCTTTAATGAAAAGTAGGTTGGAAAATAAAAATATAAAAAATGGAGAAAATTCAGAAAATATAGTAAAAAATTCAGGAAATAATTTATTTAACGAACAACAAGAAATATTAAATTACTTAATTCACATAGGAGATATAAGTCATAATACTAAAAAATTTGAAATAACTTATAAATGGTCATTATTATTAACTCAAGAATTTTGGAGACAAGGTGATGAAGAAAAAGAAAAAGGATTTAATGTAAATTTCCTTTATGATAGAAATAATATTGATATTGGAAGAAATCAAGTTGGATTTATTAAAGGTATCATTTTTCCTTCTTTTGATCTTTTAGTTAATTTTCTTCCTGAGTTAATGTATTATAGTGATAATATGAAAGAAAATTTAAGAAGATGGAATGAAATTAGTGAGGAATTGAATAAGAAAAAAAATGAAGAAGAAAAAAAAATAAATTAAAATTAGATCAATATCATCATTTATTTCTGTATTTTTTATGAGCATATCTTTTTTATTTTTTGTATATTAATTTTTATATAATAATTTTTTTATCTTTTTTTAAATTTGGATTTTTTTCTCGATGATTTTAAGAAAAAAACTGTTATTAGTAAGGTTTTAAATAAAAATTTAAAATTTTTTTAATTTATTTTTATCATTATTTGATAAATTATTAAGAATATAAACTTTAATATATATAAATTTTAAAAATATTTATTTTGTAAATTCAAATTCTTTATATTATTATTTATATTGTTTTATTTATATTATTTTGACTTTTAATATTTTTGATATTATTTTTTTTACATTAAATGATTATTTTATTTTATTTTGAAGAAATATAAATATCAATTTGAAATTGAAATAAATATATACTAAATGAATTCGGGAAATCAAATATTTCTTTTTTGAATTATTTTTATTATATAGTAATAGTTTCAAAATGAATTGTGAAATAATAAATTTCATATTATTATTTGACAATATATTATTAAATATTAAATATTTCATCAAAATGTTTCTTTAAATCTTCTTATCACATTATAAATTAGAATTTTAAAATTTTTGGATGAATATTTTATTATTGTTTTTTATAATATATATTATTAATTTTTCTGATTTTGTAATCTGGGAAATTGAATATATTGTTCTTTTTTAATAAGACATTTATTTGAAATCTTGAAATAATTTACATTTAACCCTTCATTATTATTCAAATTAAAAGTTTATCTTCATTTTCTTTTTCAATAGAAAACAATTTATGAAAATTTTCCATTTAAATTTCATAATATTTTACTTTTTTCTTCATTTAATTTAAGTTAAAAGGTTGGAAACTCTTTTAAATGAATTACAAAAAGTAATTTAAATTATTTATATGTTATTTAAGAAATTAATTTCCATTTTTTGATTTTAATTTCTATTATATTTGATTACCATATAGATTTTCTTACTAAAGGAAAATTTAGATTTCCTAATGTAATACATTTTTATAGGAGTGTGAATGATAAAAATAAAGAGTCTAAAGAAGTAATAAGACAAAAATATTTTATTGAGAAAAATTTGAAAAACTGAATTTTTTATTTATTTATTTTTTGTTTATATTCATCACTTATATTTTTTTATTTTTTGATTAAAAAATAAAAAAATATATAAGGTTAATATTTAGAATTATATTTAAATTTTATTAAATAATTCATAAATTATTTTTAAATTTTTAATTTAAAAAAATTTCAATTTATTTTTTATTCATCACCTTCTTTTTCAATGAATGCTAAAAATTCTGCTTGTTTATTTGGATTATTTTTTTCTATAAAAAGTTCTAAATCTAATAATTGTTTTTCAATATTTCCTTTTGCATCCATTAATTTTATAGATTTTTTGATATATTCTTCTTTTTTATGATTTAGTATATTCTTATATTCCTCTAATATTTTATCTTGTTCAGTTAAAATTTTTAATTTTTTTCTTAAATTTTCTTCTTGAATTTGTTGTTTTTTAAATTCATATTTTTCTTGAATTAAATTTTCTTTTTGTTGTTTTAATTTTTCCAATTCTAAATAATAAAGTTCATTTGTTGAAGAATCATTATTTTTATCATCTTCGTTTTTTAAATTATTTAAAGTATTATTAAATATTTTTTCTTTTTCTTGGATTTTTTTTTTACTCTCTTCTAATAATTTATCATTTTCCTTTTCAGAATTAGAAATTAATTTATTGACTAATTCTTTAAAAGAATTATTTGTAATTTCAAATTCTTGAGTTTTTTTTTTTATATAATTACTAAAATTTTCAAAAGTTTTAATATTTAAATTCTCTAAACTAATATTATCTAAATTTTGAAAATCTTTTAAAATACTATCAACTTCTTCTTTATAATTTTCTTTTTTTTTCTTCACATTATCATCATCTTTTTTTTCTTCTTCTTTTACAATTTTTTCTTGGTCATAATTCTGAATTACTTTTTCTAAATCTCTAATCATTTCATTATCTTCTAAAAACATTGCATTATTTTTATCAGCAACCATACTTTGTAAAGCAATGTGTTTTTTTTCTTCATCATCAAAATTATTATTAATATTAATATTATTAACAGCTTCACTAATCTTTCTTGAAGTACTTTCACTTACTTTTCTACTTAAATTATTACTATCACTTTCTCCTTCAAATTCTTCTTCTTCTTCTTCTTTATAATTAATAATATTATCATTACTATCAACTTCTTTAAATTCAATCTCAACATCTTTAATTTCATCTAAATCTAATAAATCCTTAACATCCATTCTTTCATTAGGATCTTTTCTAACTAATTTACTTATTAAATCTCTACAAAAATCATCTTGAATTTCACTTAAATCTAAATTACATTCCATAATATCATTAATCATTTCTTCTAAAGAACCAGTTTTAAAAGGACTTTTAAAATTAGTTAACATTTCAAATAATAAAATACCTAAATTCCAAGAATCAGTTTTAGTATTAATTTCAACATTTTCTCTATTAATAATTAATTTTAATTCTTCAGGAGTAGTATAAGAACTAATTTTAAACTTATGATTATCAATAATTAAATTTTCAACATGTCTAATAGGCTCATCTTCTTTACCAATCATTTTTAAACCAAAATCAGTTAATTTAACACAAATATCAACTAAAACAGTTTCTGGAGTAATTTTAATATTATTCATTCCAAATTTATGTAATTGTTGAACTCCAATACATATTTCAGTAAAATATTTTAAAGCTGATTCTGCATCTTCACATTCTCCATTTAATATTTTCGTTTCTAATGATTCTCCATCATAAGATTCCATTATTAAAAATACATTTTCTTCATCTTCATAATGATTTAATAAACGATATAAATAACAATGTGATGAATTATACATTAAATTTAATGTATTATTTATTTTATTTACTAAGTTTGAATGTATTATATTTTGTTTATCAAAGTTTATTATTATATATTCTGTTTTTGTTTTTTTGTGACATACTCTAGTACCTAAACCTAATTTTCCTATATCTACTAATTTTTCTGATTCTCTGTAAAAATCGTGATTTGTTGATTCACGGTCTAAACAATTTTTTACTGAAGGAGATAACATAAACACTCGGTTTGATATTTTAGTTATTTGAGGTGTTTGAGTTTCGGGAATTTCCATTAATTATTTATTTAATTTTTTTTTATTTGAGATAAAAAATATGAGAAAAAGAAAGAAATATAAATAAATATATCAAATATAAAAACAATTTATTATTTCAATGAGGAAAAACAACTCAAACTTCATATTTTGATAAATTACAAATATTTAAGTTTGATAATGGTTAAATTGAAATTTATTATCCTGATGGAACTAAGCCATATGCATTTCCTGATGGAATTTTAAAATATATTTATCCCGTTTGTTATGAAGAAACTCATTATTTATATGATAAAGTTTAAACAATAGATAAAAATGGCATCACCACTTTTGACATGAAGATGGATATAATGAAATTAAATATCTTGATGAAAGAGAAGTTCCTATAAGAAAAAAAATTAATATTTTTTATTTATTAATTGTTACATATTATATTTCTTTTTTGTAATTTTTAAAATTTATTCAAAGTAAAATAATATACATAGAGGAAATAGGTTTTATAAAATATTATAATTTGAACATAATAAAAAACATGTTGAAAAAATAAAGATATGTTTGATTATTGTTAATAAAGAAATATTAAATGAAAATGAAAAAACATATTTATTGTCTTTACAATTCAAAATTTCATATATTGTATAAACCTCAGGAAATATTAATAAAATAAACATTAAACAAATTGAAGTTAGTTTATTACTTGAAAAAATATCATATAAAAATAGTATATTATTAGAATTTAATAATTATTTTTTTTTTTATGGTATATAAATTGTATAAATAAAATAATATTTAATAAATGCAGACAAGTACTATTTTATCCATATTTTTTGCTGCATTTATTCTCGATATATTTCGATCAATTAACTCATCAAAAGACAATAATAAAAAAAATTCAAGTATTAACTATAACAAATATAATTTTCAAAATCAACAACACTTTCAAAATGAAAAATTAAATAATCCTTCAATGAAAATAAAAGATGAAACAGGAGAAGATATAAAAATATCATATGATGGAATAAATAATAGAAAGAAAAAAAGCATAATTTATCTCACAATTCAATTTTGTCAATCCTGATCTTATAAAAATTATTTCATGGAAATTCAACAAATCATGGAGAAAAATTTTAAAAATGTAATTGTAAAAGGAGAAGAATATCCTTTAAATTTTATCAGAAAAATTTTATCTTATGTTGTAACAATAACTCAAATTTCAGTTTTTACAACAATGATATTAGGAGAATCAATTAAACCTTTTTTAATAAATTTTATTCCTAATTACTTAATTGATTGGATTATTGAGAATAAATTGCTTTCTTTGATTATTAGTTTTTTTGCAGGCAATATATTACAAAGTAATATTTCTAACACAGGAGCTTTTGAAATATTTTATAATGGAAATCAAATTTGGAGTAAACTACAAACAGGAAACGTTCCTAATATTAATCAGTTAATAATGTTATTAAATCAAAATGGAGCAAATTTTTTAAAAAATTAATATTATAATAGAATAAATTTATATAATTATTTAACTCTTAAATGTGATAATTTGAATAAGAAATAATTTTGAAATTTATTCAAATTTGATTTTTGGAGTTAAGTAATTTATTATTTTTTTTATTATAAATTTGAAATCAAACCAATTTTTTAAAATTTACATTTTTAACTTTCCATTCTTGTGTTATTTTATCTCTTTCTAAATTTAAAATAACAAATTCACCATCATATAAATTTCCAGGATTAATAATACATTTATTACCAATATAACTAAATCCTTTACCACAATTATTATTACCATGAATATTTAATATAATATTATCATTCATATTTAATTCTCTTTCTAATTTTTTACTTCCATTAAAAATCATAGCATTACTAGAAACTAAGTTAAAATACGTAGTTGGGCTTGAAAAAGGACCTAAATTAGAAATTAATATATATTTAATATTTTTAGTAGTATTATTTTTTTTAATTTCTTTTTCTAATTCACTAAAAGCTTGTTTCAATTCATTAATATATAATTTATCACTTCCATAATACTTACTATTAATATCATTAAATGGAAAACCACTTTTATATTCATAATCAAAACTATAATTTTTGAAAGGTTTTAAAAAGCAGTTTTCATTATATTTATTAATAAAAGTTGGAATTGAACCTCCCATTCCAAAAACATATAAATCATTACTTAATTTTAAATATTTTTTATGTAAATTAGTACTTTTCATCGTTAAAACAGGAGCATTTGATTTAAATAAAGAAAATGGATCAGTACAACCACCAATATAATACATATTTAAATTAATATTTTCTAAAAAAGTTATTAATCCTGTTATTTCTGCTTCACTTTTTGGTATTATTTCAGAATTATTTTGTGTTCCTTGTTTTAAATTTAAGAAATTTCCAACGAAAAAAATATAATCAAAATATTCTAAATTTTGCAATTGCCATTCTTTTAATTTTTCAACAAACATAAAATTTGATTTTATATTTCCTACTATTAGAATTCTTATTTTTGAGATTTTCAATCTTTCTTCTTCATTTGATGAAAGGAACATTTCTTCAAATGTTTTTGTTTCTGACATTTTTTTAAATACTTTTTGATTTAAAAAATATTCTTTTTTTTAAAAAAACATTATACTTTTTTATTTGTTTATTTAAGTATTGATATAGTAATAATTTTTTTATTATTCTTGATTTTAATAAATAAAATAAATAAATATAAATTATTGTACTTAATATTAACTAAAACAACATGAAAATTTTACTTTAGTGTTATTATTTTTATTTGTTTGTTCTATATTTTTATTATTCATATTTATCATTTTTTCAATTGTTTCTGAAAATCTTTCACAACTTGAGTTTATTTAATTTACATTATTTATTTTTTCATTTTTAATAGATTTAATATTTGAGTAATTCATAATAAAACCTTTATCTAAATTTGTTTTACTTGAGAAATATTCAGTACTTGGATTTTGATTTCTTTGAATTTTTAATAATTTTATTATAAATAAAAAAATATCATTTTGTTATGATGATAATTGATTTAACTTTTTTATAATTATTAAAGAATGATTAAAAACAAATATTTCCCTTCTTAATTCTAAAATCAATATTTTTAATTCATTAAATTAATTTGATTTTTCACTTTCTAATAGATATTTTTTTTTAGTAATAGCTTTAAAACCTTGGCAAAGGATTAAAATTTGAAACTACACCTTTTAAATTAGCTAAATATAAATTTTTGTAAATTTTTATGAAAATATTATAATTAAATTATATTTTTAATTATTTGTAAATGAAGCTATTTCAGACCAAACATTTAAAGAATCATTTAAGGTAGGATAAATTTTCTCACAGAATGATTTTACATTATCAATAAATTTTTCACAATTTGTATTGATTAATTTAGCTAATTCTTTATTAGTCATCCAATTAGTATAATTAAATTGTTTATGTAAATTATTTTCCATTTGAGTTTCCCTTGTACACATTTTACTAAATGCATAATTCTTATCTCTTAATAAAAGAAGATTATCAAGAGAATTATATTCATCAATAATTTCAAATTTCGTTATATCTGAATTTTCCCATAATTTTTCTTTTTTTGCAATTAATCTATTATGTTCATTTAAAAATAAATTTTTAATAGTTTCTCTTCCTTGGATTAATTCATCAAAAGAATTACTTTCCATTGAAATATATTTAAAAAAATCTTTAACATTACATTTCAAAATTTCATTTTGATTAAATAATATTCTTTTCCAATTTTTAAAAAATAATCCAAATATATCATAAGTTTTTGTTATTTCTTCTTTCATAATTACTTTTTTATTTAAAATTCCTAAAGTTTCAAAATCTTTTTGAACTTCTTCTAAATTAATACATGCTGCAGCAGTATTATAATAATAATTTTTTAAATTATAATTTAATCTATTTAATACTTGACTTTGTAATTTAAAATAATTAGATATATTTTTATAATATTGTTCATTATTATTATTATCTTCAATTAATTTAATAATACTATTAAAATTTTTAACATCTTCTACAAATTGAGAAGGAGTATAAGAATTAATTTCTTTCATTTTTTCTTCAAATTGATTTCTATCTTGTAAAGATAAAAAGGAAATTAAAATATCACTTGCTTTAAAAATTTCATTTTCACATATTGAATTAATAAATTTATTTAAAAATTTCATTCTTTTTTCAACAAAATCATTTTCAAATCTTCGAGAACCTAATTTTTTATTTGGAATTGGAGGACAAAAACTTTTAGGATAAAATTTCCTTAAATTTATTCTTAACCATTCAAAATCACTATATCTTCTATTTACAACCCAATTAGTAATATTTGTATAAACTTCATATTGAATGTATGAACTTTGAAAATATGATAATGAAATTGCTTTTGGATTTTTTATTTCAATTATTACATTTTTATCATTTAATATTGTTTTTTCTAATTTTTTGCAATTTATTTCTGTTTCTTTTTTTGGTTTTGAATAATAATAATTTTCAATTTGGGAAATTTCAGTGTTTATTTTTTTGTCTTTTTCTTCATTTTGTATTTTTGATTTTTGAGCTTCTTTTATTTTATAATCTTCATCTTCATGATATTTAATATATTCATCTACTATTCCTTGAAATTCTGATATTGTCCATCTATTTAAATTATCTCCATCTGTCCTTTTTGCACTACAAAAATCCAGAAAATGATCTTTATTATAATTGTTATTTATTATTTTTAATTGCATTATTTTCTTTTTTATTTCTAAATCATTTTCATAATTCTCTATTTCTTTTGATAAAGGATTATATGATTCTGTCATTATTAATTTTTAATTTAATATTTTTTAGAATTATTCATTTTTTAATGAATTTTATATTTTTAGATATTTAATATTTCATTTAAACAAATAAAAAAAGATTAAAATTATAATAGATATCTTTAAATTCTAAATATCTTCTAATAAATGTACAACAGAATAATTACAATAATTACTTAATTAAATTATCATATAAATGGAAAAACAACAATTTATATATTATTTACTGTATTGTCAATTTTTTTAGAGGAATAAATATAATGTTTTAATTTATTATTTTTTCTTAATTTTATAATTAGATTTAATTGAATATTTTTATATTTATTTATACATATTTTTTCTTATTATTATTTCTAATTATATAAGATAAAGAAGTTAATGATTTAATTAGAGGAAAAATTAAAATTGCAATAATGATTAAAATTATTTTTGATATTAAATTCCATAAAAAGATTTTAGTATTGTTTCTTTTATTAATACTATTCATTGAAATATTTTTTTTTGAATTATAAATTGAAGATTCATTAGTATTTGATTCACCAATAATATAAACCATTGATAAAAAGCAAATAACAAAAATATTAAATAATTTCCCTTTAATTTTTTGCTTAGAACCATCATAATAAATTTCATTATTTTCATATTCTTTAATTTTTGCAATTTTATTACTAAATTCAATCTTAGAATCATTTAAAATATTTTGCATAACTTTAATTTGTTCAATAAGGAAATTTTTTTCTTTTTTTAAATTAGAATTTTCTATTTTCAAATTGTCATTTTCTTTTTGTAAATACTCAATTTCATTTTCATTTTTAATTAAATTCATTTGTTTTATTTTTTTTATTCTTAAAGCACTTTCTCTATTTTGAATTCTTTTTTTTGCTTTTCTAAAAGCAATTGGATCATCTTTTTCAATATAAGTTATATTAGTTAATTCATCATATAAGATTCCATTATCTTTTTCTCTTTGAGTTTTTTTGCTTAATTGACTTTGAATTGATATATCATTTTCTTTTTTAAAATTTTTTTCATTTTTATGTTCATCATTATAATTTATTTTATATGAAAATTCTTTTGCTGAAGAATCATTCAAGAAATCTGTTTGATAATCTATATTCATAAAAAATTTTAAAAATTTCTCATTGTCTATTTCTTGTTTTTTATTATTATTTGCTATTAATGAATCATTATTATTTTTATTCTCTTCTTCTTTTAAGTCTATATTAATATAATCACATTCATTTGTTATTGAATTATATCCTTCGTTTAAATTTGAAAAATCTTCAAAAATATTATAATTTGTTGTTTCAACTTCTTGAAATAAACTCATTTTTTTATTTTTTTATTTAACAAAAAAATATTTTATATAAATATCAATTCTGTTAAGATTAATCCCTGTATTAAAAGTAAAAAATTTGATTTATTTAAAAAATATTCAACACAAAAAATAAACAGAAATATTTTATCAATGAAAATTGAATTTGTAAAGGCAATTTCTTTCTTCACTTTCAAAAAAACATTACTTTCTATTTTATTTTTTCCTTTTTTGAACTTTCATTTGATTATGTAATTTGAATTTTAGAATATTATATTATCTAAAGAACTAATTTCTTCCCTTTTATTATTAATTTATAGATATTTAAATTTTTATTTATCTTTGACTATGATATTCTACTATAAATGTTATTATAAGAAAAAAGAAGATTTTTTAAATAAAAAATCGTATTTTATAATTTTGAATTTTATATATTTATAGTATTTTTCATTAAAAAATTTTCTATTTTATTATTAAATTGAATTATTTATAAATGCAATCTAATGTAAATTCGGAAAATAAAAATTCAGAAACTTTTAAACTAATTGAATTATTTATTCAACATAATGAAAAAGTATGTATTCCTGCAATTATTTTTGAATATTGTTCAAATAATTCAATATCTTTTGATAAATTAGATTTATATGATTTTTTTGAAAAATTTGGAGAAATAGAAGAATTTGTTTTAAACAAAAAAATCACAATCGTATTATTTCGTTCTTTTTTTTCTGCTAATACTTGTAGAGAATTCATGAAAAACGAACATAATTTCAAAGATAATGAAAATAAAAAAATCAAAGTTAAATGGTTTAATATGAAAGATGATAATAATAAATTACCTGATTTTTTAAAAGAAAAATTTTATAATATTTTTATGAATAATTCTTTAAATTTAAAATCTAATATTTTTAATTATAAGATAAATGTGAATAATAATAATAATAATTTAAATCAAAATTTTTTACCTATTCAAAATTCTTTTAATTATCTAAATAATTTTAATAATATCAATGGTAGATCACAATATCTTTTTCAACAGCAATTTTTTAATAAAAATGCAATGTCTTTTCAAAATATAAGAAATTATTATATGAATTAAAAAAATTAAATCAAAAGTGGAAACATTTTCACATAAAATTAATTCAATTTTTTTGAATTAAAAAGCAAATTTGTTATAAATATATATAATAGTAGCTATTTATAAATATTATTTAGAGGAAAAAGCAGTGGATAAAAAAAACCTTTAAAAGTTAATTATTTTTTCCTTTTATTTTAAGGAATAAAAGATTAACTGTTTTATATATAAATTAATTAATTAGTAATTCCCAAAAAGGTTTTAAATAACACTGTTTCAAGAAATATATTAATTTCTTAAATTAAAGAAATTAATAAATTGTAAAGAATTTCTTGATTTTCCTCTAAAATTATTGAAAAAACTATATTTAAAATGAATAGTTATTAATATTTGTTTAAATTTGTTATATATATATTTAAGAAATTTGGTTTATACTTTAAATTAATAAATTATCATAAAAATACTCTTGTTTTATCTTAACTTAAAACTAATTAATTTTTTTTTATATATAAGCTATTTCTAACATCACCTCCTTTAAAAATTTTATTTATAAAATACAATTTAAAATCTAAATATTATTTCCAATGCAGTTTTTCATTAATTTTTGATTTTCATTTTTTGTTAATCCACATCTATTACAATTATTTCTAAAAGCAAAATTTAAATTCTTACATTTAACACAAATCCAATCACCTTCTCTTTCAATAAAAGGTTTTTTTTTCTTTTTTTCATCAACATTTTTATTTTTTGGAGAATAAGAGTTATAATTAAAATTATTTTCAAAAAAATTTTTATTCACATTAAAATTATTCCCCAAAAATTGATTTTTTAAATATAAATTATTATTGGATTGTAAATTTGTATTACTTGAATTATTAGAATTAAACAAAATTTGATTTTGACTTCTTCCACATCTATTACATTGTATTCTCACTAAAAAAATTATAAAAAAAGTTAAAAAAAAATTTACTTTCAAAATTAAAGTTTTTACAATTGGGACAAATCCAACCTGACTTTCCATTCATAGTAAATGAATTATTTGGAAAATTAAAATTATTTATTAAGTTAATGCCATTTAAACTATTACTTATTGGATTTTGATAAAAAGAAAATAATTGATTTGAACGCATATTATTCACATATGATAAAGGAAAAGGATTTGAAGGAACTCTTGTTAAAGTTTTTTTATTATTTTCTATTTGAGGATTGTTATTTAAATTTGGAGAATCATTATTAAAAGAATTTAAAAAATAGTTCGAATATTTTTCATCTAAATTTTTATTTAAATTATTATTTATAAAATTTATATTTTCGGGATTAAAGTTATTTTTTATGTCATCTTCTTGTAAAATAAATTCTCCATCATCTTCTTCTGAATTATTATTTTTTTCATTATCTGCAAATTCATTTTCAACTTTTTCATTAAAGGGATTTATATTAAAATCATATTTTAAATCTTCGTTTTCTTTTGTTATTTTATTTGAATTGGAATATACGTTATTTATTTCTTTTAAATTTTCATTTTGCTCCTTTTCATTACTTTCATTATTTATATTTGATGTTGAATTAGCACAGTTTTTTTCTTCATTTTTTTCTGATTTTTTTTCTTGTGTTGACATAATTAAAATTGTTAATATTTAAATTGAGAAATCTATATACCAAAATATTAACACAAAATAATAAAGTTTTATATATATTTTATTAGATTATTAAAATAAATGATAATTTATATGTTTAAAATTATTATTTTCTTGTTTAATTCAGTAATTAATTCAATTTATCAGTAAATAGTATAATTAATAAAATACTCATTTTCATTATTTATTATAAATTAATTCAGAAAAAGTGTTCTTTGATTCTCTAATGATTTATTTATTTATATATCATTTAATTGAATCTAGTAGTTTCTTTTTTTCTTTTTCTTAACAAGTTCTGAAGATTCAAATTTTTATTTGCCCGCTCACTTAAATTATCTTTGTTTATTGTTCAAATAAAAAATCAATTATTTCTCATTAAAAATCTTCTTAATCTTTTTCTTAAAAGATTTTATAAATCTTTTTTCCTTTAAAATATCTGATATTTATATAAAAATTATTTATCTTATATATTTTAAAAAATATCTATTATTACTTATATTAATTTTTAAAAAAAATAAAAATCAATATAATAAAGAGTTTAATATTTTATCATTAAATTTAATACCCAATTTCCTTAAATCACTTGATTCCTTTTCAATTAACAAAAAATTTTCATTTTGAAACTATTTTTATTTCGTTTTTAAATGTAATTTATATTATAAAAAATCAAAACCAAAAAAAAAGTGTATAAAAATTTAATTAAAATTTAATTTAATTTTATTCTTAGATTAAAAAATGCAAAATAATATGATAAGAAGACCTCGTAGTCAATATTGTCAAATAAAAGATATATTATACCCAGATACACATAAACCAATTAAAAATTTAATGTCTCAAAATTTAGATAGAATAAAATTACAACAAGAGAAAAACAGAATAAAAAAAGAACAAAAAGAAAATTATATTCCAGGTAAGAATAAAAAAATATAACATTACATTATATATATTCACTTAAAACAGCTGAGCCATATAAAATGAAAGAATTTAAAAACATTCCTTCAAAAATTTTTCAACACACAGAAAAATGGGTTAAAAATGAGAAAGAAGTAACAAAAAATAAATATGGTGAAAATCCAAATTTAGAAAATGAAATAAATAAAATAAAAAAAAGACCAATGTCTTCAACATCAAGATCAGTACAACCACGAATGATAATAAATTTTAGAGAAGAACCTTCAAAAAAATTATCTATGTTTGAAGAATATTATAAGAAGAGATTAATAGAGGAAAAAATGTTACCAAATCCAGAAGAAGAACAAAAATATGAAGAATTAGAAGAAATAAAAGATAATTATGATCATGAATTAAAGGAAATAAAACATATTCAAAATATAGAAGAACAAATTAATTCCCAATATGAAAGTATAAAAAAAGCGAAATTAAAAGATGAAACTCCTTCATCAAAAGATAATGGAATGATATTACCTAAAACTCCAAGAAATTATATTTTAGAAAATAAAAATTTAATTCATTCTCAGAAAATTCCAATTAAAGTAAAGCCTGAGAAAATTATAGAAAATCCTTATCATAAAAATTATGGTAAGACTCCAAATTATATTAAAAATATGAGAATTGAAGCTGAAATAAGAAAAGAAATTGCACAACAAAAAAAAATTGAAAGTAAATATCCTAAAGGAACTAGATTATTAAGTGAAGAAGAAAGACAAAAAACTTTAAATGGTTTATATGAAAGTCAAAAAGAAATAATGGATTTAATTGAAAAATTACCTATTTCTATGGGAACTAGAGCTAGTAAAGCTAAAAAGGATGAATTATATAGAAAATTAGATGAAATTGAAGAAGCTATTAAAACGTTTTCTAGAGATCAAGTTTTTGTTAAAATTGATTCTTAAAAATCCAAAGTTTTTTATTAATATTATTTATCTTTTCATTTTTTATTATTTTTTTTTGAATATCTTTACCCATGTTTTTTTCTTTTTTTTATTTTTCTTTTTTGTGAAACTGATTTTTTTATATGTTATTTTTGAATATAATTATTTTTGGGGTTGACAAAATATATTTTCTTTAAATTATTCATATAATTTCTTATTATATATTCTTCCATTTCCTAATATTATAATTTAAGAATATATGATTTTATTTTTTATAAAATGATTCCTATGAAATATTTTTTTAAATCATTAAAAATTAATAAATATATATATATTATAGATTAAGAAAAAAAATATTAAATCTAATATATATAAATTTTTGTTTCTTTTTAATTTTTTCCATTAATATATTTCATCAATAATGAAAAAGAACTATCAATTTTATTCCCTTGATTTCTATATTCCATAATTTTTTGATTAATATATTGTTCAATTTTACTTAAATTTCCATTAGTATTATTAATAATTTGATGATAATTTTCTAATTGCATTTGAATTGTTAAAATATTATCATCAGATAAATCAGTTTTAGAATTATAAAAAGCTTGAATAATATAATCAATTATTTGTTCATATAAATATTTAATTTCTTGTAAAATTTTTTCTAAATCTTCAATTGGACAAGAAGTTTTAATTCTATCTTCCATTTGCTCATATTTTTCTTCTAAAGATAATTTAAGTTCTTCAATAGTTGTTTTATTTCCATTTGTATTTTTAGGTGTTGTTTTATTTGTGGTATTTCCACTAAATGGATAATCTATTGTATTTTTTTCTTTGTTTTCATAACCATTTATTAATTTTTCAGATTTTAAATTTAAAATATATAATATTAAATTTTCATAAAATTGACTATTTTCATTTTGATCTAATGGAAAATCTTCTGTTTTATTAATTGATTGTTTTATGAATAAATTATTTTGACAAAGTTTTTCATTTATTTCTTTTAACATGAATAACTCATTTTTTGAATTTATTTCATTTTTATTGAAGTGAATTTGATATATTTGTCTTATATTATTTTGTAAATTCTTTAATAATTCTAAATCATTATTTAATAATTTATTTCTATCATTTTGTTGATTTTTTAAGTTATTGTAATTATTTTCTAATTCTTCTTTATCTTTTGAAAGAATCATTTTATTATTCTTTAATATATTATATTCATTAATAAGATTTTTCAATTTATTCTCAATATTTTCTTTTTCTTTTTTTAAATTTGTAATTTGATTATTATTTTTTTTCAAATCAATATTTTGTTTATTTAATTGATTTTTTGTTTTAATTAATTCATTTTGATAATAATTTTCTTTATTATTGTATTCATTAATAATTTTTTTCATTTCATTAATTTCTTCATTTAAATCTTGAATTTTTCTTTCATAATCTTCAACATTGAATTTTCCTTTAGCTAATTTATTGCTTAATTCTTCTATCATTAAATTTTTTTGATTAATTAAAATATCATTTTCATTTAATTGATTTTTTAATTGAAGTTCTATTTTATTATTTAGATTTTCAATTTGAGTATTTAATGAAGCATTATTCTTTAATAAATTTTCATTTTTATTTTTTAAAATTTCAATTTCCTTTTTTAATCTTGATATTTCACTATTTAATGCTTTTTCATTTATAATTGTTTTTTCGGAATTTATATATAAATCTTTACTTTTTCCAATTATTTCATTTTTTTCATTTATCATACTTTCCATTTTTGTTTTTAATTCTTCACAAATAATTTTCATTTTTTCATTTTGTTCTTTTAAATTTTTTTCATTTTGTCTTGATTCATTAAGTGATTGAGTTAAACTTTCAATGGGAATTAAAAATTGATTGTTTAAAAAATTTTTTTTTTCTAAATTTAATTCATTTAACAAATTTTTAATTATTTCAATATTAGTTGAAGTATTTTCTTTGTTAAAATCATCTAATTTTTCAATTATATTTATTTTTTCTTCTAAAATTCTTCCTTTTAAAAATTTATTTTCTTCTGTTGATAATTCAAATTTCTGATTAAGCATTAAGGAATATTTTTCTTTATTATAATTTAATTCTAATAAAGATTCTATTTTATTTTCATATTTTTCTATATCTTCTAATATACTTTTGGTTAAATTATTGTTTAAACTCATTGTTAATTTATTATTATTATCATAATTATCTAAAGTATCTTTTATTGAATTTTTAATTTGTAAATTTTCTTTTTTAGTTGACTTAACTAAATTTTCATATGATAAATTTAATTCATTTAATTGTTTTTCATTTTCTAATTTTATTAATTTTATATTTTCATATATTACTGTATTTATATTATTTGTTGGATCATTAAATGAATTAATACTTAAATAAGTATCTTTTAAATTTTTATTTTTTTCATTTTCATTTTCAAATTCCAATTTATATTTTATTATTTGTGTTTTTAATTCTTCATTTTCTTTTTGAATTTTATTAAAGAATTCTTCTAATTCTTTTTCTTTATTATTATCATTCATTTTTTCAAGTTTATCATTTTTAATATTTTCATATGTTATTTTGGAATAAGCTTTAGACATTTTTTAATTTAAATTCAATAAATAATTTATTTATTTTTGGAGAGCATTAAATAATTACCTATAATTTGTATAATAAAATGAAAAATCACTCTTCCTATTTTAATAAATAACAGAATATAGTTAATTGATTGAATAATTATATTAAAATTAAAACTCTAAATAAAGTTTTGATATTTTTATATAAATATAATTCAAGCAAAATGGTTACAATTATTTAAAAACAAAAAACTAAATTTATAAAACATTAAATATATTCTAAATTATATTAATAAAACAGAAATAATAAATATATAAAAATATAATAATATATTCAACAAAAAAATATAGTAATTATTATTTCTTAACCTCAAATTATTCAAAAACACAAAATTGAATAAAAGGTATAAGGAGGAAAAATATCTAAATATCAACAATATAATATAGAATTTCATATAATCTAAATGAATGATTTATTTTATACTGGAATAACCGCATCATTCATATATTAAATATTAGAAATTTAAGAGAAAAAATATTCATACAATTAATAATATAAAGTTATGATTTTAATTCAAAAATGAAATTTCACTGAGTTTTCTTTATGGTGAAGAAAAAATCTTACAATGAATTTTCTATTTTTCTTGTGTAGAAAGTATTGGGAAAAGATATTAATTATATAATCTAAAAAATTTTTATCAATTAATGATGAAGAAACAAGAGAAGATTCTTCAATAATATTTAATGACAAATTATATATCTTTGGTGGGTTTATTGGTTAAGGAAATTAATAATATTTTATATACTTTGACTTAAAAAATAAAGAAATTGAAAAAAAAAAATAAGGAGATAATATTATCTTTGTTTTTTTCATTAAATCAATTATCAATATTAATCAAAATTTTACAAAAAAAGAGGTTTAAATTAGGATTATATGTAATTAAATTATTAAATTTATAATTTTAAAAAGAATTTTTTTATAAAAATTAATGTTCAACTTATTCCCAAAGTTTTTGGCATAAATAAAAAATTAATGAAAGAAAATAATGTTGATGGAATGATATTTATATTAGGTTAATAAAAGAAAATTGAATTTATCAACATTACAATTTAAATGATTTATTTAATAAAAATGAAGAGGAATTAATTTTCCATTATATTAAATAAATATTTAAAGTGAAATAGGGTGCTTATTATTAAAAAAAATTAAATTATTTTTAATAATAATATTATTATATATTTTCATTAAAACAATAATATAAAATAATAAATAATCAAAAACAAAAAATGAATTAAAAAAACAAAATTCAACAATGACCTAAAAAAAAATAAATAAAATTAAAAAAAATTAAATAACTTAAATGCATATAACAATTAATAAAAAATTCCTATTAAATAATTTCATAAATTAAACCTAAAACCCAATTCTAAAAATACGAAAAAATGCAAAAAACAAACTAAACAAATAAATAAAAAAATAATTAAAAAATTAAAAAAAATAATATAAAAAACCAGAATATAAAATCGATATCCCAAAAAAAATAATATATAAAAAAAAATGAACACAGAATACGATGTAATAGTTCTAGGAACAGGATTGAAAGAGTGTATGTTAGCAGGACTCTTAGCTAAGATTCCAAAAGAGGGTGCACAACAAGGAGCAAAAATCCTTCAATTAGATCGTAACAACTATTATGGTTCAGACAGTGCATCATTAAACTTAACAAATTTATGGAAGCGTTTCCGTGAAGGAGCAGAAGTACCATCTAAATATGGTGAAAATCGTGATTGGAATGTAGATTTAATACCAAAATTTGTAATGGCAAATGGTAATCTTGTAAAACTTCTTTTAAAAACTAATGTTTCACAATATTTAGAATGGAAAGCTGTTGATGGTACTTTTGTCTATCAATGGGAAAAACCTCTTATTGGGAAGGCTAAAGGTGTTATACATAAAGTTCCTTCTACTCCAGGTGAAGCTTTAAAAAGTGATTTAATGGGACTTTTTGAGAAAAATAGATGTAGGAAATTTTTATCTTATATTCAAGATTTTGAAATCAATGATAAAAAAACTCATGGTGATTATAATCCTGATGGACCTTTTAAAGATGTTATTAAAGGATTTGGATTGGAAGATAATACAAGAGATTTCTTAGGTCATGCTGTTGCTTTATATACAAATGATGATTATTTAGAAAAACCAACTGTACAAACTATTGATAAAATGCAATTATATTTTAATTCTTTTGGAAGATATGGTAACTCACCTTTTATTTATCCTGTTTGGGGTCTCTCTGGTTTAGCAGAAGGTTTTTCTCGTTTATGCGCTTTATATGGTGGTACTTATATGTTAAATAGAGATGTTGAAGAAATATTATATGATGAACAAGGAAAATTCAAAGGTATTAAATCACAAGGTGAATGTGCTTATGCTAAAATATGTATTACTGAACCTTCATATGTTAAAGATAAAGTTAAAGCTGTTGGAAAAGTCATTCGTACTATTTGCATTATGGATC
>JAEEGK010002224.1_pt1 | contig 48558 bp, 41 predicted proteins | sample 8958771 | NCBI WGS metagenome assembly JAEEGK01 (sample SAMN16246547, study PRJNA631951) | gut metagenome | biome: gut microbiome; feature: rumen; material: SC-attached | host: Bos | place: Iran: Karaj | collected 2018-10 | reverse complement strand
ACACCGTATCCAAGGAGCTTAAGAAGAAGGGTAAGGTTCAGCTTGTAGGCTTCGGTACCTTCGAGACCTCCAAGAGAGCAGCTCGTAAGGGCAAGAACCCTCAGACCGGCGAAGCTATCAAGATTCCTGCAGCTACCGTTCCTAAGTTCAAGGCAGGCAAGGCTCTTAAGGATCTTGTAAACGGCGCTAAGAAGTAATTTTGAACTACCTTTAGGGACGGGGCTGATGCCCCGTCCTTTTTGCGTGAAGCAATGAGCCATGCGTCTGCATGGCTCTTGATATCATCGGGGTAAAAGGCGCACGGGGGCAGATTGGAGGTACATGTATTATGGCAACTGATGAAAGACTGGTATTTGATTCGATCCCTGAAAAGTTCGATAAGTGGAGGGTTAAGTATAATCCCGAGCTTTTCGATTATGTAACAAAGGTCAGCGGACTCGGTCCTGACAAGAGCTGTCTTGAGATAGGACCTGGTACGGGACAGGCGTCCGATTTTGCTATAGAAAGCGGATGCGATTATCTTGCCATCGAACTTGGTGAGCATCTTGCAAACAAGATGAAAGAAAAGTATTCTTCGAAGCCTAATTTCCATATAGTGAATGCGGACTTTGAGACATATGATTTCGGTGATAAGAAATTTGATCTGATCTACTCTGCGGCAACGATCCAGTGGATCAAAGAAGATATAGCATATTCAAGAGTTTATGATCTTCTTAAAGATGGCGGTATCCTTGCAATGATGCTTATGAGAAGCGATTACAAAACTCCGAATCCCGCTATGTATGAGGATATTCAGAAAGTATACGATAAGTACTTCGTGACCGATCAGCCCTATAATCAGAAGTTTGATTACATGAACGGTGAAAGCTATGGTCTTCATTTCATGGAAGAGAAGTCATTTCCGGGAAGACGCGAGTACAATGCGGATGAACACAATGAGTATCTCGGAACACACTCAACTCATATTACACTGAAGGAAGAATATAAAGATCTGTTTTTTAACGGTGTAAGAGACGCGGTTATAAAACACGGTAATAAAGTAGTGTTTGAAGATCAGTACGTTGTGTATCTTTATAAAAAATAAAGTATGATAATGGGGACGTATCCTTCTGTCAGGAAGGGTACGTCCCCATTGGTATACATAAATGATCAATTAATGAGACAGGGGCCGGGAATATCTGAATCCCGCTTCGCTCATTTTCTTTTCAAATTCAGCCGGTGATATATCTAATTTTATTGCAGCTTTTTCTATGGGGAGATCACCATCCTGAACCAGGGAAAAAAGTGTTTCAATCCGGCCCTCAGCCTTACCTTCGGCTTTACCTTCAGCTATGCCTTCAGCCTTACCGCCGTTCCATAAATAATCTGCGACTTCACACATGCTGGCAACCTCCTTTGCATCAGGATTTGTAAGTATATTTTCGTATCTGTTATCTCCGGTAAATGCAGACATTAACTTAAGAACTTCCTCGATATGCCTGATTTTTGTTTTATCCTTTGATGAATAGTGCGGATTAATCCGCCGGTTTACAAAAAACTCCGCAACCATTCTGAAATCACTTTTAAACATTTGTATCTGTTTTTCGTTAAGCCGGGAAATATCAAATACATTGATATTATAATCGCTGACAAATTCATCGATTTCTTCCGGGATTGTCAAAGCGGATTTCAGGTTTTTCGGTGCATTCCATTTTTCTTTACCAAAGTATAACACAATTGTTATCACAGGCACGATTTTTTTATTGTCTGATATTAGCTGACTTTTGTAAGACGCACCATCATATCCGATCACTCTGAATGGCATGAGCCTGTCAACGGATGTCTGGTTTTCTATGCCATATATTGCAAGCATTGCATCGCCGTCTATCCAATGTTTGGCAACATCTCTTTCTGACTCATGAATCCTTCCGTCTTCGGCCTTATACTGCGAGTGTACGCCTGCATTTTCAAGAGAGTTTTCTTTTACGACTTCGCGTCCGTCAAAAAGCAGACCATTTACAATGTCGGCAAATACATCATTATAATCTTCCAGAAGTTTCTCTGTTATGTCTTTTTCTCCCAATCTTAGATCACCTCTTGTTGTTCGGTATTTGTTGCAGTGAATATGTCGATGATGGTCATGAAAAAAGAATACCGGACGGCCCGGCCGATCAGCTTGCGTTTTTACCGATGGATGAATATTATCACCCTTTGAAATGCATGTATATTGACATTAGATACAAAAATTTTAACTGTCAGAAAAGCCGAAGAATAAGGGACTTTGTCTTGGAAAACGACACCTGTGTCGCAGAATTTGCGGTTGCCATTGTACGAAATTGACAATCAGCCTGACATTTCTTTTTTGATATATTTTATGTATACTTATATCATGATCCTGACGCCCAAAGAGAATCGTACTCGATGGCCCCAAGCGGCCCCGGCGTCAGATAGAAGGGGTAGGCGAAATGATCAGAAACATAACACTTGGAAGAACCGAAATCACGGTTCCTCAGAACGGATTCGGGGCTTTGCCTGTTCAGAGAGTTTCAATTGAAGAAGCTGTTAAGATCCTCAGAAAAGCATACGACGGCGGTATGAGGTTTTTTGATACCGCAAGAGCTTACAGTGATAGTGAGGAGAAGCTCGGTGAGGCTTTCGGAAACGGTTATGCAGACCGTGACAAGATCATAATCGCTACCAAAACACCTGCCAAGACTCCGGAAGATTTTTGGAAGGATCTTGATACTTCGCTCGAGAAACTGAAGACTGATTACATTGATATCTATCAGTTTCATATGATGGGTGAGTGCTGGAAGCCCGGCGAAGAAAACGGAATGTATGAGTGCATGGTCCGCGCAAAGGAGCAGGGTAAGATCCGCTTTATAGGCGGAACGGCTCATAAACTGGGAGTTGCACGTGAGATTGCGGAGTGCGGTTTTTACGATACTCTTCAGTATCCCATGTCCTATCTTGCGGATGATAAGGAACTGGAACTTATAGATATCTGTAACAAAAATGATGTGGGCCTCATCGCAATGAAGGGGCTTGCAGGCGGCCTTATCACCAACTCCAGGGCTGCAATGAGTTTTGTTTTGCAGTATGACGGAATCGTGCCCATCTGGGGAATTCAAAAAGAAACCGAACTGGACGAATGGCTTTCCTATATGGAAAATCCTCCCATGATGGATGAGGAGATCAGGGCATTCATTAAGTCCGAGCAGGATGAATTAAAAGGAGAATTTTGCAGAGGCTGCGGATATTGCATGCCCTGCAGTGTCGGAATTCAGATAAATCAGTGTAACCGCATGTCCCTTATGCTTCGCCGCGCCCCGAGTGCTTCCTGGCTCGGTGAGTATTGGCAGGCCGAAATGGAGAAAACAAAAAAATGCGTTGAGTGCGGAAAGTGCCTTCCCAAATGTCCTTACGGATTAAACATTCCGGAACTTCTGAAGAAGAATTATGAGGATTATCAGGAAGTACTTGCCGGAAACAGAAGTGTAGGATGACGGCCGGACCATTGGGGAAGAAAACATTATGCATGATGTATTTATAAGCTACTCATCCAAAAATAAAAACGTTGCGGATGCGATCGTATCCGACTTCGAGCAAAACGGGATCAGATGCTGGTATGCACCCAGGGATATCCGTCCGGGTGAGGAGTGGGTTACGGCCATTACAAAGGCTCTTGAGGTTTCCAAAGCTCTTATTCTCATTTACACGGACGAGTCCAATAATTCCCGGCAGGTCATGAATGAGATCGCAGTGGCTTTCAACGCAGGGATCACCATCGTGCCATTCAAGCTTTCCAACGAGCAGATGAACAGGGAACTGGAGTATTATCTCACCAGAGTTCACTGGCTTGATGCAGTATCAAGACCACTCCTGGAAAACATAGCTACACTTCGTAATTATATCTCTGTGATCATACTTGCCGGAAGCGGAGAGGCTCCCTCAGGCTTAAAACGCGGCGGAGCTTTTGCATCCGCATCTCGTGAAACGAAAAAAAATATCATTCTTGGAGTTATCGCACTATTTTTACTCATCTTTTCAATGATCCTAAAAGTGGTGATTGATAAAAGGCGGGAAGAGAGCATAGCTCAGAGGAGAGCCGAAATACTGATGGAAGAATCCGCCGTGGAGGAAGATGAAGAGTCCTTGCCTGTGGATGAATCGGTTTTATTATATGAAGAAGGATTGACCTTTTATTCGGAAAGTAATTATGCTCTTGCCTATGACAGGTTCATAAAGGCATCGGATGCCGGAAGCAGGGAAGCAATGAAAGCGGCCGGTGATATGTTATATGAAGGCATCGGAGTCGAGATTGACGAAAGCAAAGCGGTGGAGTTTTACCTTAGAGCCGGCGGTTTTTCACGTATCGAAGCTGAGCCTTACTTTGAGAGATCGGAGGACGGTCTTTCCGACGAGGATATGTTTAACAGACTCGGTCTTTCGTATTTCTATGAATATGATTATGACAGGGCGGCGTACTTTTTTATCCTGGGAGCCGAGGAATTTGACAGTGTAAATTGCATGGGCAATGCGGGAATCACCTATGAAAGTGCCATGGACTGGGAGAATGCTTATAAGTGGTACAATGCTGCGATCGAGGCGGGCCACCCGGATGCGGAGAGATTTGAGAAGAAAGTAAAGCAGATGGAAGATGAAGGATTAGTGTGACGCTCATCATCAAATTTATAGTATGTGTTATAATAAAGTTTGCGAGATACTCGCAAACTTTATTTGTTTATGGGGATTTATTGAAATGAATCTTAAAAAGATCCTGGCAGGAGCGGCAGGTGCGTTGTTTTCCGCTACCGTTATGCCATTAATGATATCAATGACTGCCCGCGCCGCGGTTGAGATAAACGAAGCTAATTTCCCGGATCCTGTGTTCAGATCGGTGATAGCCGGTGCGGATTATGACAGGGACGGAAATGGTATTATAGATGATACCGAGATAGCACTGACCATCAACATTTACTGCGAAGGGATGGGAATCACTTCTGTTCAGGGTGTGGAGTATTTCACCTCGCTTCAGGGACTGTGGTGCAAGGATAATTACATTCAGACCCTTGATGTGAGTAATCTTAAGGATCTTCACGGGGTGTGGTGCTCCGGTAATCTTTTTACGACGCTGGATTTTTCGGGAAATCCGGAGCTTGAGTGGGTTTATTGCTATGACTGTAACCTCACTTACCTGAACGTATCAAACAATCCCAAGATGGCGTATCTTGAGGTGAACACCAATCCTCTGACCATGCTCGATGTAAGCCATAATCCGCTGCTTGAGCATCTGACTTGCGGATCATGCGAGCTTACAAGCTTAAACCTTGGCAATAATCCTAACCTGACCCATCTTGATGCTTTCAGAAATCATCTGACTTCCCTGGATGTTTCCGGGTGCCCCAAGCTTAAGCGCCTTGATATCTGGGACAATGCGGGACTGGGCAGCATTGATATCAGCGCAAATACCGGACTTCAGTATTACAACTGCGCCAACAATGATGTGGTCTCAATTGATGTAACTCATAACTCCGAGCTTCAAAAACTCATCTGCAGTTACAACGATATCGTTAATTTGGACCTTACCCACAATCCCAAGCTGGTGTACCTGGATTGCGCGTGCAACAATATCACATCCCTTAATCTTTCCGGTAACCCTCAGCTTTATTTTCTGCAGGCATTTACGAACCCTTTTACCACCCTTGATATCGGCTCCAATCCGCTCCTTATCCAAACCTATCAGACAGGTGTCAAAAAGAATGAATCCGCGGTCTGCCAAGGTCATTCCTGGACTCTTGATTACGGCGGGGATACATCCACGGGTGGAGACAATATCTGTTTTCTTTGTTTTGATGACAAGGTAACACTGGCGGCGCTTCCTGCTGACGGAACAGCAGAAGCCGGAACAAGTCCTGCTGCGGCAAACGGTCCAAACATACCTTATGATCCGGTATTTGTGACCAGGGAAATGGTGCTGCAAACTCTCTATACCCGTGAGGGAAGTCCCAATGTTAACGGGATTGGCACAAGGTTTACCGATGTTGCACCGGATTCCGAGTACGCTAATGCTATCATATGGGGTGAAAAGAATTCGATCGCGGTGGGTACACCCTTTATTTCATCATCAACCTTCGGTGTGGGTCAGCCTGTAACCAGACAGGATCTGCTCCTGATGCTGATGCGTTATTCCGAATATAAGAATTACAAGAGAGCGATCGACTTCGGAAGAAGCGATGATTATCTTGATTATTATGATATAGATTATTATGCGTGGGAAGCGGTCACCTGGGCCGCCACCTGGCATATCATGGAAGGTTACGGAGAGCCGGGGGCTCCCAAGACGGAGCAGAGATTCGAACCTCACGGAACCGTAACAAGAGCGGATTTTCTGGCGGCCTTGTACAAGCTGATGGAAGTCAATAATGTATCGAATCTTTCGTTTACCATTCCGGAGAGTGCGGGCGTTCCCGCAGCGGCAGGTTCCGAAGGAGCGGTTGGAACAACCGCAGAAACACCGGATGCGGATGGAGTGCAGCCCGGGGAAGAGCCTTCAACCGAAGCTCCGGACACAGATCAACCGGTGCTTATTACTCAGGAAGACGATCTTCCCATTATCCGGGATGACAACGTTCCGGGAAATGCACAGCCGCAGGATCTGTCACCGGAAAGCGTCGGAAGCGGCACAGGAGGAAGTGTTCTTAAAATATTCATACCGATAATACTGATCGTGATAGTAATAGCTGTGGTAGTTCTGAGACGAAGGAACCGACAGTGCGGATCGTCAGGGACCACTGTCAACTGAGACCGGGGATACGAGGAGGGCACGGATGGGTTTATGTATCGCTTTCGCAGTATTTGTTCTTATTGTTCTTTTTTCCGTGACAGTGAGTTTGCGGCAAAAACATAAGAATGCGGGATTTATCATCACATCCTGTGTACTGGTCATTTGTGATGCCATGTGCATCATGACTTTGTTAAGCGATACATCCGAGCAGGCCAGGCCTTTCCTTGTCTGGTACTATATTGTCTATGGATGGCTGTTTTTCGGTGCTTTGCTTACCATACTTCTGACTCATTCCAAGAAGATCTATCTTTCTCTTTTTATTCCCGAAGCCATGATCTGTATCATTCAGTCGGCTTTTACCGTTCCCAATTTTTATACGGATGCTTTTTCGGTTATCTCTACAAAAGAAGTATTCGGAACCGTTTACTGGGTGCTGGACATAAACTGGGATTCCAGGTTCTGGCTCATAGCACGTCTTTACAGGGATTGCTGCTATATGAATGCGGTTATCATCCTGATCGCAATGATCTATATTGTCATGCATGTTCCGAAGGTTTTCAGACCAAAGTATTATGTGCTCATGATAATGCAGGGCATTATGTTCGGTTTTATTCTTATGTCATTTACTTTCGGATGGCCTGTCTGGCTTCAAACCGTAGTCATGAACATCATTTGCTACATGACTTTCTATTACGTATTCCTTTATTCCGATTTCAAGCTGCGTGATACCGTCATGAGGGATTTTGCCAATCAGATGACGGACGGTCTTGCCATCTACAATAAATTCAACGATCTTATATTCCTCAATGACAGGATCAAAAGTGTTGTTACGGCAATGAGTCTTAAGAATATTGAAAGGATGGAGGCCATTGAAGAATGGGCTTCCACATCGGAGACCATTGAAAATATAGAAGTAATCCCTTATGTGAACGGTGATCAAAAATATTATTACACTCTTAAAAAGACTGTGATAGGCCAGGGAGACAGCCATGCCGGAACTGCGTTTATTTTCCATGACTGTACCGAGTCCATAGGCAGACTGAAATTAATGGAGGAGGTAAACTCTGAACTTGAAAGAACCGCCAGAATGAAGGCAGACTTTCTCGCCAATATGAGCCATGAGCTGAGAACGCCCATGAATGCAGTCATCGGTCTTGCGGAGATCGCACTCCGTGAAAAAGAGATTCCTTCCAATGTCAGGGACTGCCTTAAACAGATCAATTCTTCCGGAAGAAATCTTCTTAATATCATCAATGATGTTCTGGACCTTTCCAAGATCGATTCGGGAAAGGTGGAGATAATTCCCGAAAAATACGAACCCTTATCCGAGGTTAATGATATCTCGCATATTCTCCAGACAAGGATCGGGGACAAGAACATCGAATTCTTTTTCACTGTTGATACCATGCTTCCCCATGCGCTTTACGGAGACTGCATGAGGATCAGACAGGTTCTCATCAATCTTGCCAACAATGCCATCAAGTTTACGGAATACGGAATGGTCAAAATAGAACTGACCTGCCATGAACTTGATGATGAAATGATAGAACTGGAATTCCACATCAGGGATACGGGACGCGGCATTAGGAAGGAAGATCTTGATAAGCTCTTTGTTTCTTTTCAGCAGGTTGATACCAAAAGAAACCGCACTGTGGAAGGAACGGGTCTGGGACTTGCGATTTCCAAGAAATATGTTGAGGCAATGGGCGGAAGTATAGGCGTTTCCAGCGAATACGGTAAGGGCTCGGATTTCTGGTTTAAGCTTCATCAGAAAGTTGTTAACGGCGCAAGGGATCTTTTGGTTGATGATGCAGACCGGAAATTTGCATATTGTCTGAATGAAAATATGGCAATGACGGATGAATTTGCTGTTGAGATGAAGTCCCTCGGTATGGAAGGAAAGGTGATCTCATCGCTTAGATCCTATGAGCCCACGGGTAAGGAGGAGTTCCTTCTATTTATCAAAGAATATTACAATGATGAGCTCAAAAAGTTTTTGGATGAGCATCCGGATGTTCACGGTATTATTTTGGAATCTTATGATTCCGCATTCAAACCCGACAAGCCCAATCTCAGCGTTATGAAAAAGCCTTTGACCACCCTTTCCATGGTGCTTGCTCTTAACGGTAAGACCATAGAAGACCTTCATTTTAACGGACGGGAGGCTAAGTATGTCAAATTCACCGCACCCGATGCCAAGGTTCTCATAGTCGATGACAATACTATCAACCTTTCCATCGCCGTGGGGCTTTTGGAGCCTTTGAAGGTAAAGTGCGAGGTCGCACAGTCTGGAAGAGAGGCCATAGATAAGGTGCGTGAGAATCAGTACGATCTGATACTTATGGACCATATGATGCCCGAGATGGATGGTGTCGAAGCTTCCGCGGAGATCAGAAGGACTATACCCGAAGCTGACTTTACGCCCATAATCGCTCTTACCGCCAATGTTTTGGAAGGCAGCAAGCAGCAGTTTTTGAAAGCCGGAATGGTTGATATGATCGCCAAGCCCATCGACATAAGAGACCTGAACATGAAGATGATAAAGTGGCTTCCCAACTATCTGGTCCATGAGGAAAAAGAGGAAGAAGCCAAGACAGACGAAGGCGCTGAGGAAAATGTAAGAGAAGAAGAGCTCTATGACTGTCTGGATTGTGAAAAGGCTATAAAAGGACTGGGAACTGTAGCTCTTTTTAAGAAGGTGGTGGAGGATTATTACAGAAACGGGCCCGATACTCTTGAAGTCATAAAGCATGCTCTTGAGGAGAAGGATTTCGACACCTACGCCATCAAAACCCATTCTCTTAAGAGTACCTCCAGGCAGATAGGCGCAACGGAGCTTGGGGATTATGCCGAGAGGCTTGAAAAGGCCGGTAAGGCATCCGATGAAAAAGAGATCGCCAAATACCATGATGAGACCATGGCGATGTTTGAGGAACTTCTTACATCCCTGACTAAATATTTTACGGGGAACGGCATGAGGAATGAGGATAAAACACCGATAACTGCCGAAAAGACAAAGGAGATCTTCGAAAAACTGGCCGAAGCCTGTGATGATCTGGATATGGATGCCATGGAGGAATGCAGACGTGAACTGGAAAGCTATTCCTACCCCGAAGGCGCCGAAGAGATCATGGGAGAGCTTATAACTGCCATTGGGAAAATTGACCCGGATTCGGTGACAGGATTTATGGCTGAGTACAGCGAAAAGTTTACTTAACAATTATTAAAAATTTATTAAAATTCTAATGGTACAAAAGGATAGGTTCTGTTATAATAGGTTTTGGTATTTTTTTATTCTATTTCTCACAGGGGAGGAGTTAAGTAATGGATTTTAAAGAACTGGTTGAATACGCCAAGAAAATGGACTGCTCTGATATTCATATCACAGTAGGTACCAACGTAGCTATCAGAAGATACGGCGAACTTGAGATCCTCGAGCCCGCACCTTCTGCCGAAGAATCCAGAAACATGATCTTCTCCATACTTAATCAGGAGCAGGTTGAGAAGGTATCCGGCGGAAGCGACCTTGACGTAGGTGTAATGCTTTGGGACGGTACCAGAATCAGAGCAAATGTTTATCATCAGAGAAACAATCTTGCCTGCAGTATCCGTATTCTGAACCAGTTTGTTCCTTCTTTTGAGGAACTCGGACTCCCTGATGTCTGCAGAGAACTTGCAGAGATGCCCAGAGGACTGGTTCTTGTAACAGGCCCCACCGGTTCCGGTAAATCCACAACCCTCGCTTCGATGGTTGAATATATCAATAAGAAGACTTCCAGACATATCCTTACGATCGAGGATCCTATCGAGTATGTATATCCTCACAACAAGGCTATGATCCATCAGAGAGAAGTCGGAAGAGATGTAACAAGCTTTGCTACCGCTCTTCGTTCCGCAATGCGTGAAGACCCCGATATCATCCTCGTAGGAGAGATGCGTGACTTCGAGACCATTTCCGCAGCTATCACCGCAGCTGAGACAGGACACCTGGTTCTTTCGACTCTGCATACCACCAGTGCCGCACAGACCGTAGAGCGTATTATCGACGCTACTCCTCTTGACGGACAGGATCAGATCAGAACCCAGTTCGCAAACGTTATCAGAGGCGTTATCACACAGACCCTTATTCCTACCGCAGATATGGACGGAAGATGCTGTGCAACGGAGATCATGCTCGGAACTCCCGCTATAGCAAACCTTATTCGCGATAAGAAGACGATTCAGATCCCTTCACTTATCCAGGCAGGAAGAAGCCTCGGAATGCACCTGCTTAACGATGACCTTGCATCCCTTGTGGGACGCGGAAGAATCTCCAGAGAAGATGCTCTGTGGGTATCCAACGATCCTACAGCACTTGAGAAGATGTGTTAATTAATCTAAATTTAAAGAAAGTATAAAAGTCCTTAAAGCGATTGTATGTTATGCTCCGATGGGAACGGCCAACGCCCCCACCGGAGCTTTACTTTTGTATGGAGGACTGTATGAAGAAAGGACTTGACGCATATAAATTAAAAATAATTGCTTTGATATTCATGTTACTTGATCATGTGAATACATATCTGGGTTATGCTACCCATACATATCTCGGATGGCCAAAGTGGCCTGAGTTTATCGGTATGATCACCAGATTTGTTTCACCCCTCTTTTTATATCTGATGATCGAAGGCTTTTATCACACAAGAAGCCGCGTGAAATACCTGACCAGATTATTTACTGCCGGGGTTATCATGATGGCCGGTAACGTAACTATAAATTATCTGTTCCTTAATGCAAAGGGACATACGGATGAGATCGGCTTTCGATCTTTGATACAGGGCCATGATATTTTCCTGACACTTGCATTTATATTTGCAATCGTTTGGTGTCTTGAGAATCTGAAAGATCGTAAGAATATTTTTAGGAACATTATTCTTATTGCTGTCTTTGCATTCTTATGTTTATTTAATGAAGGCGGAACATTCCTGCTTCCAATGTCATTTATTATCTGGTTCTTCCGTGAAAAGAAAAAAACAATGTGCCTCGGCATCCTTGTTTTCGCTTTACTGCTTCTGTTAAAAGCATTAGTCACATATAATCCGGGTTCCGTTGATTCGTTTTATTCATATATTTGCTTTGACGATCAGTGGGCAATGGCTGCTGTAATTCCTTTTATACTCCTGTATAACGGAGAAAGAGGAAAAAACACACCTGTTACCAAGTACATGTTTTACGTGATCTATCCCGTACATTTGTGGGTCTTGATGATCGCAAGATTCATGATCATGCCTTAAAGTGACAGTGGGGACGTTTCATTTTTGTCACCTGATATAATGTAATCTTAAAGAAACTTAAAGAAAGCGTAATGATACTTAAAGTGATTATCTGTTATAGTGTCTGCAGATGACAGACGGTTACATCTGGCACAGTTGCTGCGGGGATGCGCACCCGGTTATCGGTCTCGGTGTCAGACCCCTGTCATCACCAAAAGGCTTTTTAAGGATGCGGTCTTTTTGCATCCGGTAAGGAGTTAATTATGAAAAAAAATATTTTGATCTCTATGTCACTTTTAATGGTTATTGGAATCACTGCATGCGGAAATGCAAATGTTTCAGATAATAATGTTGAGATTCCCGAGATAACCGCTGAGCCCATAAACGGACAGGATGATGCGGATATTGATTCCGATTATGAAGATCCGCTTCCCGCTATAGAAGATGATGGATCGGATTCTCCTGATGTTATAACCGACGAAGAGGCACTTGATGCTGTTATAAACTTTATGTCTTCGACACAGCCTGAAGTTATAAGCAATGATGATTACACAGAGTATCTTATTGTTGAATCAAGTACCCCTGAGCAGATCGTAGTTCTTTACAGATCATATACCGCTTCTCAGACCAGATTTTACATCGACCGTGCTACCGGAGAAACAAAAGTAACCGAGCTTGTTCCCGGTATCATCGATGAAGAGACTGAAACGGGAGAAGCGTTTAATATAAAAGACTACACGGATGATGTGCAAGGAGCGGTCGCAGCTTATTCCGATGATTCTCTTATGAATTACACCTGGTACACCGCATCTGTTGTGACCGATGCAAGCGGTAATTCCCGTCCCGAGTGGGAAGTCCGTTTTGCGGAAGATGCAATTGAGTATGGATATGACAATGGTGAAACATTCGTATTGGATCATTCGGATAAGATCTGTTCGTTAGAGCGGATTTCTGAGCACGGTTTTATAGTTCAGGCTGAGACCGCAAGCGGTGTACAGTATACCTATCGTACCGCTGAGAGTGATGAAACGATCCTTGAGTATTACGGAACCTGGGATGAAAAAGAGTACGCCGATAATTACAGCGGAAGTGCTTCTCTTTTCAGATAAATTTTTCTAACATATGATGGTAGGGACGTACCCCTAAGTCAATGGGGACGGTTCTCTCTGACTCATTTTCATTAATTTGACTATAAAGTCATGGCCTTAAGAAAATGAGTCAGAGAGAACCGTCCCTATTGACTTAAGTGACAAAAAAGAAGCATCCATATTGTTATATATACATAAAGTAATCTTAAAGAAACTTAAAGAAAGCGTAATGATACTTAATGGGATTATCTGTTATAGTGCCTACATGGTAAGAATTGCTTCTTGCCATTTGCTTCGAAGCATTAAAGCAAAAGAACTAAAAAGGAGTACCACTATGAAAAAACAAATCGTAACATTGTCACTTATGTTGGCCATCGGCCTCGCAGGATGCGGAAATGCAACCAATAATACCGCAGACATTCCCGAAGGCATGGCTCTTGATGTAGAGGAACTTACAGTTGATACCGAACCTGTTGCGGAAGATGATTCCGTGATCGATGAAACTGTTTCTGATGGTGAGAACACCGGAAACCTTACGGAAGAACAGGCTCTTACTGCAGTTAAGAATTATTGTTACTCTATTGATCCTTCTATTGAGAAGATGGATCAGTCCGGTAAAAATGAGGTTTCTTTTGATATTGAATCCAGCAGCGATGAAGAGATCGTTGTTCTTTTTAAGGCTAATACCGGAGAGGAAGCAAGATTCTATGTAGATCCTGTTTCCGGTGATGCTACCATTACATCCTTTATTCCCGGTGAAGACACTCAGGAGGAGACTATTGATGAGATAGCTCATTTAAGAGACTACCTGAACGGCAAGGTTGAAGTTGCCGGTTCCGTTTCTCTTGAGGGAATGTGGGTAACCGCCTCCATGGTACCCGATGCTGACGGTGAAGTAGCTCCCGAATGGCATGTTGAATTCGCCGGTGATGTTATTAATTACGGACATCTGAAGGACGAAGAGTTTGCAGTAGATCACTCCGATGAGGTAGAGTGTCAGACCGCTGATTCCGAGGGTAACGTTATGGTTCAGGCAGTAACTGCTGACGGAATTCAGTACACCTACAAGATCAGCGCTTCCGATAAGGACGTTCTTGAGTATTATGAGTCCTGGAATGAGGATGATTTCGATTCAACCTACAGCGCTAGCGGATCTCTCACCAGAATGTAATTTTTAAAACCGAATAAAAAATGGGCAATACATTCCAATTTTTCGGAAGTATTGCCCTTTTTTTTGCTATAGAATCATATAGAATCACAGGGGTGGTTCCGCGTGACTCACAGGAGGTTACTAATGGATAGAAACAGTACATATAAACTTTCAAACGGCGTTGAGATTCCTGTCATCGGATTCGGAATGTGGCAGACTCCCGACGACAAGACCGGTGTAAATGCTGTTGTAAGTGCGATAAATGCCGGATACAAACACATCGATACCGCAGTTATTTACGGAAACGAAGACTGTGTGGGAAAGGGAATAAAGCTGGCGGGTGCGGACAGAAAAGATCTTTTCCTTACCACCAAGATCTGGAACGATGCTCACAGTTATGACGGAGTAATGAAGTCTTTCGATGAATCCCTTAAGAAGATGCAGACGGATTACGTGGATCTGCTTCTTATCCACTGGCCCAATCCCATCGCCATAAGAGACAGATGGGCTGAGGCAAATGCGGACACCTGGAGGGCTATGGAAGATCTATATGAAGCAGGCAAGGTAAGAGCCATCGGAATCAGCAATTTCCGCCGTCATCACATCGATGCACTTCTTAAAACCGCTAAGATCGCACCTATGGTAAACCAGATAAAGCTTTGTCCCGGCGAAACTCAGGAAGATGTGGTGGCATACAGCAGGGAAAAGGGAATGCTTCTTGAAGCATACAGCCCTCTGGGAACCGGTCAGATATTCGAAGTCCGCGAGATGAAAGCTCTCGCCGCAAAATATAACAGAACCATCGCACAGATCTGTATAAGATGGAGTCTTCAGATGGGATACCTTCCTCTTCCCAAGTCGGTAACTCCTTCCAGGATCGAAGAGAATCTGAATGTATTTGACTTCGAACTTGATGAAGCGGATGTTAAACTTCTTGCGGGACTTGACGGCTGCGTAGGATACGCGAGCGATCCTGATACAAGAACGTTTTAATGTCATATGGTGAGCATGGAAAGCCGAGGGGTTGCGGCTTTTCCGGCTCACCTTTTTTATTTTTTCGGAACTGAAAGGAATTAATAATGGGTATTTCTGAAATTGATGTAAAGATCGATAAGATCTTAAGCGAGCTGACTTTGGATGAAAAACTCCATATGCTTTCGTCGGGATCCGGCGGCGTAGAGCGTCTTGGCATCCCCGATTGTACACTTGGAGGAGAGGCGGCTCATGGCGTTGTCGCAAGATCATGGAAACCGGGGGAGGTAGTTAAGGATACAACAACCTCTTTTCCGCAGCCTATCGGTATGAGCTCTTCATGGGATAAAAAGGCGATTCATGAAGCGGGTGAAATAGTTGGCAGGGAAGCGAGAATAGTTTATAACAAACGATCCCACGGCGGATTATCAAGATGGGCGCCCACTGTGGATTTACTTAGAGATCCCAGATGGGGCAGAAACGAAGAGGCTTACGGAGAAGATCCCGTTCAGATCGGCGCCATGGCTTCGGAGTATGTAAGAGGGATACAGGGTGATGATAAAGATCACCTTATGGCAGCTTCTACTTTGAAACACTTCTATTCCAATAATACGGAGATCGGAAGAGGATGGAAGAATTCAAGCATCAGTCCCCGAAATAAATATGAGCTTTACATAGAACCCTTCAGACGCTGCATTGAAGATGGCGGCGCTGAGGGTGTCATGACCGCATATAATCGAATTAACGGAACCCTCGGACTTTTTAATAATGAGGTAGATGCGCTTCTGAAAAAAGAATTCGGACTTACCCATGCGGTATCCGACGGCGGCGCAATGGAACTGTCCGCTGCTTTTGCTCATGCCACATCCATGGATGCGGAGACCATTGCAAAATCCGTAAAAGCAGGGGTGGATGCAATGAGCGGATGGCCGGATGCGGTTTATGCGGGAGCACTGGAAGCTTACGAACTGGGAATCCTTACCGAAGAAGATATAGATAAGGCAATCAGAAATGTGTACAGGACCAAGATAAGACTGGGACTTTTTGAAGAGCGAGGTGAAGATCTCGGAGAGCTGTGCAGTGAAGAAGCCGGTGAGGTTTGCAAGGATCTGACAGACAGATCCCTTGTGCTTCTTAAAAATTCCGGAGTACTTCCGATGGCAGATTCCGATTTGGAGGATACCGTCCTCATCGGACCTGTGGGGGATAAATGGTATAAGGACTGGTATGCGGGAGAGGTGCCTTCCGAAATCTCGCTTCTTGACGGGTTATCGGAATATGCCCCCGGGATTAAATATGTGGATGCATGTGACAGGATTGTCATAAAATCAGGGAATAAATTCCTTGGCGAGGATGAAGAGGGAAGAGCAGTTTTGGCGGATTCTCCGATGACTTATGTTTTGGAAGACTGGGGCGAAGGATCTTATACTCTTAGGAATGATGCAACAGGAAAGTATCTTTCAACCCATCTTGTATCGGAAGCCATAGAAGGCATTGCTGCGGCGGAAGAAGCGGGCGTATCAAAGGCTTCCATAACCGGCAGGGTCTATGCTGATTCCGACAGGATCTTCAGCTGGTTTGATCTCGAAGTGTTCAGGATGGATAAGACATCTTCCGGAATCGTTATGCGAGATCGTTTCGGAAACAGATTGTATTCGGATAAGGACGGATGCATTGTATCGGCAACCGAAAATGTCCCCGGTCTTAATGTGATAACTTTCGAAACTGAAGTTGTAAGATGCGGAATAGAGGAAGCGGTCTGCGCTGCCAAAAGTTCGGGCAATGTGATCCTTGCTCTCGGACATAACCCCATGGTGAATGCCAAGGAAGAGATTGACAGAGAAACCATCGATTTTATTCCTTATCAGCAGAAACTTTTCGATGAGATATATAAAGTAAAGCCCGAAGCAGTGGTTGTACTCATGAGCGATTATCCCTTTGCTCTTAATGAGATAGATGATAAAGCTGCGGCAATACTCTGGTCTTCAACCGGTTCACAGTGCATGGGATCATCCATAGCGGATGCACTTATCGGTAAGATTCATCCTGCGGGAAGACTTACACAGACTTGGTATAAGTCGGATGACGATCTTCCTTCAATAGATGATTATGACATCATAGGCAAAGAAAGAACCTACAGATATTTTAAAGGTGATGTGCTTTATCCTTTCGGATACGGACTTACATATACTAAGTTTAAATACAGTGATATGAAGGTTATTGCATCCGTGAATGCAAAACGGGTTGATGATAAATGTGAATCCGGGTTTGCCAAGGTTTACAGCTCCGTTAAGAATGTCGGAATAATTACCGCAGAGCTTACCGTTACGAATGAAGGATCGATTATATCAGATGAAGTTGTTCAGATCTATGTCAAGGCTCCTTCAGGAAGATGCAGGAAACCTTTAAAGCAGCTCATCGGATTTGAAAGAATAAGAGATATCGCGCCCGGTGAAGCACGTAAAGTTACTATAACCGTTCCTGCAAGGGAACTTGCCTACTACGATGTGATAAGCGAATCACTTATCATCGAAAGCGGTAATTATGAATTCTTCGCAGGTTCATCAAGCAGAGATCTTTCTTTATCTCAGACGATAGAGATAGAGGGTGTAACACCGGGACTTCGCGACATGAAGGACAGGATCAAAGCCGATCACTATGATGAACAGTCAGGTTCCCAGATAGTTGAAGGGCTCTACGGCTTCAGTGCACTGATGGCAGAAGGACCCAATGTATATGATCCTCAGGCAGACGGAAGATTTACCGCAACATATGACAGTTGTCTTATTCCCGGGGACGCTGATAAATTCAGAATCCACGGATATGCTTCAGGGGATGCGACCGTCAGGATCTATGTGGATGATCAAAAGGCTGGAGAGATAACTCTTAATACAAGAGATTATGAAACAAAGCCTTCGGAAACCAGGAACCATATGCCGAGAGCAGAGGTGTGTGAGGCACTTCATAAAAAGTCACGTACACTTATGTGGGCGGATATACAGATACCTTTTGATGAAGAAGTGATCAATAAGCTTGATCTTAAGGAAGGTCACACCATTCGTATAGAGGCCGATGGTCCCTTTAAGTATGACTGGTTTATGATCAGGACCAAAGAATAAAACCTTGCGGAGGTTATTATGGCTGCGGCTAAGAAATATATGTCGGATATCCATCTCGAGGATTATACCGAGCAATATGAATGTAAGAAGTCTGTGGCAGATTCGGGGATATTTACGGGAGGCAGAGAAAAGCTCTCTCTTAACGGAATCTGGAAATATGCCATCGATCAGTATGATACCTGTATCCGACAGAAATGGTTTCTGGAAAAGTATATAGATGATAAGGGCTTTACCCTTCCCGTTGATTATTCTTTTGATGAATGGCCCGAGACAGAACTTCCCGCATGCTGGAATACGGGAGATGATAGATTTCTCCTCTACGAAGGCAGTATGGTTTTTACCAGGACATTTAAGACAGACGTGGCGCCGGGCGAAAGGGTATTCCTCAGGATCGGTGCTGCAAATTACCTTCTCAGGGCTTTTTTAAACGGCGAGTATCTGGGACTCCACAGAGGAGGCTCCACGCCCGCATTCTTCGATATAACCGATTTTCTGAAAGAGGATAACCGGCTCATACTGCAGGTGGATTCCACCAGAAGACATGAACAGGTACCTACGGAAAATACGGACTGGTTCAATTACGGCGGAATATATCGCGACATTGAACTTATCAAAGTGCCTGAAGTGCACATTAAAGATTTTAGGATCTTTATGATCCCGGACGGAACATTTGGAAGGATCTGCGCAGAAGTATCCCTATCTGACAAAACAATGCAGACCACCGCCTTATTGTCCATCCCGGATCTGAAGATAGCGCAGGGGGTTGAAATAACGGAGGGCTATGGAAGATGTGAAATCTCCTGTAGCCCGGGGCTCTGGTCACCCGAAGAGCCTGTGCTTTATGACGTGACCCTTACCTGCGACGGTGACACGGTATCGGATCGTGTTGGCTTTAGAGAGATCAGGGTTCAGGGAAGAGATATTCTTTTAAACGGAAAGCCTGTTTTTTTAAAGGGGATCAGTGCTCATGAAGACAGCGTAGAACATGGCAAAGCTTTAACCACGGGTGAAAGAATTGAAAACATAAAACTTGCCAAAGAGCTCGGCTGCAACTTTATGCGAATAGCTCACTATCCTCATCATGAGGAAATGGCGCGTCTTGCCGATGAACTTGGTATCATGCTCTGGGAAGAAATCCCTGTTTACTGGGCGATATGCTTTGACAGAACAGAAACATTTGAAGATGCGGAAAACCAGTTAAGAGAACTCATTAAAAGAGATGCCAACAGGGCAAGCGTTATAGTCTGGTCCGTGGGAAATGAAAATGCGGATACCGACGACAGATTGTATTTCATGAAGAGTCTGGCTCTTAAGGCAAGGGTGGAAGATCCCACAAGACTTATTTCTGCCGCATGCCTTGTGGATGCGGAGGAAAACAGGATAGCCGACAGACTTGCGGAGTATCTGGATGTAATAGGAATCAACGAATACTGCGGATGGTATACACCTGATTTTACAAAGCTGCCACAGCTTATGGAAAACTCAGATCCCGATAAACCGGTAATCATAACGGAATTCGGTGCCGATGCAATGGCCGGATATCACGGAAGCATATCTGATAAAGGAACTGAAGAGTGCCAGAAGGATGTATACGAAAAACAGATTGAAGTTCTTAAAGGCATAGATTATATAAAAGGCATGACTCCTTGGATACTCTATGATTTCAGATGTCCCAGAAGGACTTCTTTTATCCAGAATTATTACAACCGTAAGGGACTTCTTGCGGAGGATAAGAAATACAAAAAGCCTGCGTTTTATGTACTTCAGGAATTCTATATGTCCATGCCATAAGACAGGAGGAAAAAATATGTCTGATATTGTAATGGTAACGGGATGCGGAAGAAATTATGCTCTCGGATATAACATAGCCTTGAGATATCTTGAAGCGGGTGATACGGTTATCGCAACCATCCGTAAACCTTCACCCGATATCGATGCGCTTAAGGAAAAGTTCGGAGATAAGCTTATAGTTGCAATGTTCGATCTCCTTGATACCGCATCTGTCAAAGAAGCAGCGGCCAAGGTGGCAGAGCAGGTAGATCATATCGATATTCTGATCAATAATGCGGTTGGAGTTGCACCTGATGTTGATAAGGGATTCTTTGATGCGGATCTTGATAACATACCACGTACACTGGATATCATATCTGTCGGTGCACTCAGAGTTATTAAAGCATTCTATTCATTGCTTCACTCAGCACCAGGAACAGCGCTTATCATGAACATCTCATCCGAAGCGGGAAGCATCGAGAAATGTTACAGAACAACGGGCATGGATTACGGAATGGGTAAGGCAGCTCTTAACATGGCCACCATGTATCTTTACAATACTTTCAAGGATGAGAAGAAGGTCAATATCTTTACGGTTCATCCCGGCTGGATCCGCACCAACGGCAAAGAAGACAATCCCGCGCCTCTTTCATCCTACGAGGCAGCAGGCATCCTCAAAGACCTCTTTGCCAAGAGACGCGAAGATTTTACAGGACACAGATTTATTACAAACGAAGGAATAGATTATCCGTTTTGAAAGGAGATTGGAAATGAACGAAACACTCAAGGTACTTGAAACCAGAAGAAGCTGCAGAAACTTCAAGCCCGATATGATCTCCAAAGAAGATCTCGAGGCTATCGTAAAAGCCGGAACCTATGCACCTACCGGAATGGGTAAGCAGAGTCCCATCATCATCGCAGTAACCGATAAGGCTACCCGTGATGAGATTTCCGAGGCAAACAGAAAAATAGGCGGATGGGGTGAAGGCTTCGATCCCTTCTACGGTGCTCCCGTAATCCTCATTGTCCTTGCCAATAAGGAAGTCGGCACATATCTCTATGACGGATCTCTCGTAATGGGTAATCTTATGAACGCTGCAGAAAGCCTCGGCATTAACAGCATTTGGATCCACAGAGCCAAGGAAGAGTTCGAGTCAGACTTCGGCAAGAGCCTCTTGAAGAAACTCGGTATCGAAGGCGACTTCGAAGGCATAGGCCACTGCGCACTCGGCTACGCCGCTGAGCCCGTTAAAGAGCCTGTTCCCAGAAAAGAAAACTACGTATATTACGTGTAATTCAATTACATCAAAGCGAAGATTAATGATGGCTTCAAAGCATCGAAAAGCGTAAGATTCTTGAATTATGATGCTCATAAAGCCCCAAAAGGTGGGCTCGGGCATCGAAAAAGGGGAAATCGAATAATTCTGATGCCCGGAAAGCCCTAAAAGGTGGGCTCGGGCATCAAAAAAGAGAAAATCGTACAATTCCGATGCCCGGAAAGCCCAATAAGGGTGGGTTCGGGCATCGAAAAAGGGGAAATCGAATAATTCTGATGCCCGGAAAGCTCAATAAGGGTGGGTTCGGGCATCAAAAAAGAGAAAATCGTATAATTCCGATGCCCGGGAAGCCCAAAAGGGTGCTTTCAGGCATCGAAAACAGCCAAAGTATGTCAGTTTCGATGCTATTTCATTATCGGCGCTGTAATTTCAGGATTAATGAATACACAATCACTTTAACCGGGCGGGGCTTTTAGCTCCGCCCGGTAGTTTATTCAGAGTATATGGATTTTTATAGGTAAGTTTTAGAAGCGATTGAAATCCATCGACTCTGATGGTGGCGGGAACCGTGAAATCAAACGGGATTTAGCGTATAATTGTACTTGATTGTTTCAAGACTGTGGGGACCTCAATATGGCTATCTGGAATCCCTGGCACGGGTGTACAAAACTTAGCCCCGGATGTGCAAATTGTTATGTGTACAGAAGGGATGAGAGTATCGGTAAAGATGCATCAGTTGTTACTAAGACAGGTGATTACGATCTTCCGGTTAAGAAAAACAGGAAAGGTGAGTATAAACTTACTCCTGCAGACGGCACCGTTTATGCCTGTATGACATCTGACTTCTTCCTGGATACTGCCGATGAATGGCGTCAGGGAGTATGGGATATGATAAGGGAAAGGCGTGATCTGCAATTCTTTATCATAACCAAGAGGATAGACCGTTTTGAAGAATGTAAACCTGCTGACTGGGGAGATGGCTGGGATCATGTGGCCATATGCAGTACATGTGAGAATCAGGACAGGGCAGATTACAGAATTCCTTTCTTACTAAATGCACCCATCAAGCACAGATTAATTGCTTCCGAGCCGATGCTTGAAGAGATACATATAGAAAAATATCTTGAGACCGGACTTATCGAAAAAGTTGTTTGCGGAGGTGAATCCGGTTCCAAGGCAAGACCCTGCGATTTCGAATGGATAAAGGAAATGCGAAAGCAGTGCGTGGAATATAACGTAGAGTTTTTCTTTAAGCAGACCGGTGCGGTATTTATCAAAGACGGAAAGACATATCACATAGAAAGAAAGTATCAAAGTTCACAGGCAAGAAAAGCTAAGATGAATTATCAACCATAAGGAGGAACTGTTATGACATTCGATGAACTTGTAACAAAAGTAAGAACCATGGCTTCAACAGTTGATGTATCTAATAGAGATTTCCTTGCTGTTCAGATCAATATCACGGGTAAGAACTCCGGTGTATTTTATGTGGAAGTAAAGGATCATATGATTAATGTTGAGCCCTATGATTATCATGACAGAAATTGTGCCATCACAATTGATATGACAAATTTCAATAAACTGATTGATGGAAAGCTTGATCCTATTCTCGCTTTCACAACCGGGAAGTTAAAAGTGGAAGGCGATGCCGGTAAGGCACTTGAGTTTTCAAATCTTCTTAAGAAGTAAGGACTATGAGATTATTTATCGCTATACAATTTGATCCCTCGATAATTGATTCTTTAACCGAATTTCAGAATGAACTTCGTGAAGAAGGCGTGACGGGAAACTTCACAGCTGCGGAGAATCTGCACTTAACTCTTTCTTTTATCGGAGATTACAATGATCCCGATGCGGTGCTTGATGCGATGGAAGAATCGAACTTCAGGCCCTTTGATATCAGTCTTGACGGAGTGGGGCATTTCGGAGACTTGTTCTGGATAGGACTTGCGGACAATCCCGCTTTGCATGCCTATGTTAAAAGGCTCAGGCATTGTCTAGCGGATGCGGGTATTCCATTTGATAAGAAACGTTTCTCACCCCATATCACTTTGGTACGGAAAATAGGATATAAGTACGGGGATGAGATTCCGGTATATCATGTGCCTAAGGGAAAGATGAAGGTTGAGAGTATTTCACTCATGCGTTCCGACAGAGGAAAGCACGGAATGATCTACACTGAGATCGGAGCTGTCTGATAAGGAGACGAATCATGAGACTTGCTACTCTTTCTGAAAAAGAGATCATCATAACTCTTATTGCTCTGGCACTTTTGCTTCTTTCGGCATTTGTGTTCGGAAGCCTTATGGAACTTATCAAGGGACCGAGAGTAGTCGGAGAGATCCTTGGCGGAATGATCATTGGAGGAAGCTGCCTTTTCCTTCTTGTGCCGGAGATGTCGACGAAGATCTTTTTTGCGTATGCTGAAGAAGGAAAGGTATTAAATATCTTCTATCAGCTGGGTCTGATATTTCTGATGTTTCTGTCCGGATACAATACGGACATCAGGGTGGATAAGTCCAATGCGAAGACCATAAGTCTTGTTTTTGTGGGAGCAACATTTCTTCCCATGATAGGAAGCATTCCTTTCTTCGGGATTTTTGAAGAGTATTTTAAGGGTCCTGCCGGAAACGAATTATCCTACAAACTTGTTTTTGCCATAGGAGTTGCTATCACCTCCATTCCTGTCATATCGAAGATATTTTTTGATATGGGGATCATGAACAAAGCGTTTTCAAACACGGTACTTACCGTGTCGACTTTCCAGGATCTATGCCTGTGGATCCTTTTAAATGTGGCAACGAGAATTGCTCAGTCAGGAGAGATTAAGCTTGCCGAGATGATCGTGATAGTTATCGTGACCATAGGAATATTTGCAGCTATTGCAATTATCTCCAGATTCATCAGGCAGGTTAAGAGTCAGTGGAAGGCAAACACTTTCTATTCGATTTCTTTTGCGGTGCTGATGTTTACATGCGGCCTTTTATATATGCTCGGTATCAACATCATGTATTCCGCATTTGTGGTGGGATATCTGATAAAGGCCATATTCGGAACGGAAGAGACGGTTAAGACGAGAATGCATTTCCTGGAAAACATAGCGTTTTCATTTTTCATTCCGATCTATTTTGCACTTGTGGGAATTCAGTTAAATGTGATTCATGATTTCTCGATCGCGAGATTCGCTTTGTTTTTCGTGATCGCGTTTGGACTTGAGTTTGTCGGAACCTTTGCGCTTCTTATGTTCTCGGGACTGAAGATGAGTACGAGGATGAACTTTGCCATAACAATGAATGCAAGAGGCGGCCCGGGTATCGTACTGGCGACAGTTGCGTATTCGTATGAGATCATCAGCCTGGAGTTTTTCACGGTGCTGATACTTACCACGATGGTCAGCTCTATGATCGCAGGATATTATCTGAGGCTTCAGCAAAAGAGGGATTCCAAAGTATTTGATGAATTGTGAGGAAGTTGAAAATGGAGTTGTTTAACGGAAGACCGGAGAGCATAGAGGGAAGGCTTGAAAGAGAGATCAGGACATACGATTATCTGGATGAGCTGGGAATTGAATATGTGAGAACGGATCATGACAGAGCGGATAACATGGAAGCCTGCAATGAGATAGATGCGGTTCTCGGTGTTGTCATGTGCAAGAATCTGTTTCTTTGCAACAGACAAAAGACTGCGTTTTATCTGCTTTTGATGCCGGGGGATAAGAAGTTTAAGACCAAAGAATTATCATCACAGATTAATTCCGCAAGACTATCTTTTGCAGATCCCGAGGATATGCTGAAATACCTTGATATTGAACCCGGCGCGGTAAGTGTCATGGGACTTATGAATGATAAGGGACATGGCGTACAGCTTCTAATTGATGAGGATGTGCTTGTGGGTGAATATCTGGGGTGTCATCCCTGCGTATGCACTTCATCCCTTAAGATAAAGACGGCCGATGTTATCGGAAAGTTCCTGCCTGCTACGGGACATGATTTCAGGAAGGTGCACCTGGTTGGGGAGGATTGACATGATATACAGAGAGATCAGGGAATCGGATAATGCGGCTATTGCTTCACTGATAAGGCGTACTCTTGAAGAATATAACCTCGATATACCCGGGACGGCATATTATGACGAAGGCCTGGACAGTTTCAGTAAGCTCTACGGACGCCCCGATGCAAGGTACTATGTAATGGAAGATGATAACGGCAGAGTTGTCGGAGGAATAGGCTTCAGCGTTTTCGATAAGATGGATGAAACCGCTGAACTGCAAAAGCTGTATCTTGATAAGTCGGTATCGGGTTCCGGACTTGGTTATGAGATGATCTCATATGTTGAAAAAAGAATGAAGGAAGCGGGCTTTAAGAAGTCGTATCTGGAGACTCATGACAATCTCGCCGCTGCGATCCACATATATATTAAGAGCGGATATGAGGAGATAGAAAGACCTTCTTTTGTGGGTCACAGTGCCATGAACAGATTTTTTGTCAAGGATATTTAATCGGACTTTGTAATTATGCCGGATAAAAATAAAGAATTGTATATCAAAGGTCTCTGCATCGACTGGAATAAGATCGGGGGCAGGAGTTATCTCAGAGGGATTGAATCTATAGCCGGAATGGATGAGTTTTCTTTTCACAGACCTGTGACATTTTTCGTGGGAGAAAACGGAAGCGGAAAATCAACACTCTTGGAAGCAATTGCGGTTTCCTACGGCTTTAATCCCGAAGGAGGAACAAAGAATTACAATTTCTCTACTTATGATTCCCATTCCGAGCTGTGCGATGCAATGAGACTTATCAGAGGTATTAAAAGACCACGCTTTGAGTATTTCCTGAGGGCGGAGAGCTTCTATAATGTGGCGACGGCTGAGGATGAATACAGCAGGGGACCCGGCGGAGTGCCGATGCATTTTCATGAAAAATCTCATGGAGAGAGTTTTCTGGCTCTAGCGCAAAACAGCTTTAAGGGAAACGGATTGTATTTGCTGGACGAGCCTGAGGCTGCACTTTCACCGCAAAGGCAGCTGACACTTCTGATTGAGATTGACAGGTGTGTAAAAGACGGAGCACAGTTTATAATCGTTTCTCATTCTCCAATCCTGCTTGGTTATCCGGAGGCGGAGATACTCAGTTTTGATAACGAACTGATCCGGGCGTGCGAGTATGAAGAAACAGATTCTTATCGTGTGACTGAAATGTTTATAAACAGCAGGGAGCATATTCTTAAGAGACTGCTGGAGGAGTAAAGCCGGAGGAAAACAGTATGGAAACATTTTATTATGAAGTTGTGAGCATAGAGGGAGATTATGCGAATCTTAAGAGGACGGATACAGACTCCGATGATCTGAAACTTGTGGCAAGAGCGCTTCTTCCCGCGGAGATCGTGGAAGGAAGCAAACTAAAATATGAGTGGATGCAGTATGAACTGATAAACTGAAGCTTTTCATGATAAAAAAATGGGCAATACTTTTCAATTATTTGGAAGTATTGCCTGTTTTTATGTTTTATGATGAATCTGTGAGAGTTAATAAGGAGGATGTATGAAGAATATAAATATAGTTAACGGACCTCAGAATGTTTCGGTTATCATACAGGGATGCATGAGAATGCCGGATCTTGATAAGGAGGCGGCTGCAAAGGTTATCCGCACTGCATATGACTGCGGTATTAATTTCTTCGATCACGCAACATGCTATGGAAACGGTGTTGCGGAAGAGCGCTTTGCCGAAAGTTTTCCTCTTACGGGAATTAAGAGAGAAGATGTATATATACAGAGCAAGTGCGGGCTTTGTTTTGACAGAAATGAGTTTGACTGGACCGGGGAAAACATCCTATCCAGCGTTGATGACAGTTTAAGAAGACTGAATGTAGAGTATCTGGATGCGCTTCTTCTTCACAGACCTGATGTGCTCTTTGATCCCGAGGAAGTTGCGAAAAGCTTTGATGAGCTTGAGAAGGCAGGTAAGGTTCGTCACTTCGGTGTTAGTAACCTTGTTCCCATGCAGATCGAGCTTCTTAAAAAGTATGTAAAGCAGCCCCTTGTCATCAATCAGGTACAGCTTTCTCTCGAACAGTCGCAGCTTATTGACCAGGCTCTTTATATGAACAATAAGACTACCGAGTATTCCGTAAATCGTGACGGAAATCTCCTTGACTATTGCAGATTGAAGGATATAACCATTCAGGCATGGTCACCCCTTCAGTTCGGAATGTTCGGCGGAACTTTTATCGATAATCCAAAGTTCCCTGAGCTTAATGCGGCACTTGAAAAGATTGCGGAAAGAGAAGGCGTATCAAAGGCGGCCGTTGCCATCGCATGGATCCTTCGTCATCCCGCTAAGATGCAGGCAATCATCGGAACCATGAATCCGGATCATATAAAGGATATCTGTGAAGCGGCGAAAATAGAACTTTCACATCACGACTGGTACGAGCTGTACCTGGCCGCAGGTAAGTTCCTGCCCTGAGTGGAATTCTTTTGACTCGACAATATAGCAAGCGTTATAATAATTTTGTTACCCGCTGTATTCCAAGGAGGATATTGCTATGTCAGCTTCTAAGAAAAACGAGACGATCGCAGGTTCTTTGCACAGCATGTCGGGTTTTACCAATCGAATGACCGTGGGTCTTTCAGTTCTGATGTTCATCTTTCTGGTGATCATAGGTGTAAATTTTCTGAATTTCTACAACGTTCAATATGTAACCGAGAAGTATCAGATGGAGATCAGAAAAGATGTTCAGACTATCAACAAGAGACTTCTTTTTGCTCTGGCTTCGCAGGATCCTTCAGTGACCGCGGCTCAGGCTGAAGATTTGGAGAAGAGATTTGCCAAGATCACTTCATATTTCGAGACTATCTCCGATAACCTCAATGATGAGGTGCTGGGATCTCAGCTTAAGGGTGCCTGGAACGATGTGAAGGATGCATCTTTCGCTATGCTCTCGCTGGTTGACTCCGGTGATCAGGAAGCTGCACTTGCATATTATAATGATGAACTCAATGAAAAATCCGAAGTTCTGGCAGATCTCCTGGATGCAACCGGAGAACGTGCGGATGCGGCGGTAGACGGCAAGTATAAGACGATCCTTGCAGTCTCGATCGTTGCCATAATCGTTTTGATCGCGGCCTGTGCCGTAAACATCATCATGAGTGGAATCCGAAACAGGAAGCTCATCGGAGAGATCGAAGGCGACCTTGCGATCCTTAAGAGCGCATCAGAAGAGATTGCAAAGGGCAATGTCCATGTAAATATAGATTATGACAAAGAAAACGAAGTAGGTGAAGTTGCGGAGCAACTTCGTATCGCCATAACTTCACTATCCGAATATATCGACAAGATCAGCGAAGTAATGTCTACAATGGCAGGCGGAAACTTCAATATCAGATTTGATAAGAGCTTTGAGGGTGATTTCGTATCCATTCAGAAAGCGATTGAAAGCTTCTCGGAAGAAATTTCCGAATCAATGCGTGAGATCATCGAAGTATCTGTAATGGTTTCTGCAGGTGCCGGGCAGCTTGCCGATGCGGGAAAGAATCTTGCGGATACAACTACCAATCAGGCTGATATCGTAAGTGAACTATCCAAGAAGGTTAATGATATATCGGATGAAATCTCAGGTAACTCCACAGATGCCGAGAATATTTCAAAGGATGTTGACGGTATCGTTGACAGCATAATCCAGGGAAATAAGAAGATGGAAGAAGTGGTTAAGGCAATGAATGCTATCGCCGCTTCATCAGAACAGATCAGTAATATCATTGATACAATTAATAACATAGCTGACCAGACTAACCTTCTGTCGCTCAACGCATCCATCGAGGCGGCAAGGGCAGGTGAAGCAGGTAGAGGATTCGCGGTCGTTGCTTCCGAGGTATCACAGTTGGCGGGTCAGACACAGCAGGCGGCACAGAACACAGCGAATCTTATCGGGGATTCCATCCGTACCGTGGGTGAAGGCATCGATATCGCAAATAAGACTGCAGAAGAACTTAACAGGATGGTGGGACAGGTTGAAGAAATCCGCGGACGCGTTAAGCAGATATCCGAAGCTTCCGTCACACAGGCAGGTTCTGTCCAGGAGCTTTCAACCAACATCGATATGATTGCGGAAGAGGGAACCAACAATGCAGCAACATCCGAAGAGTCACTTGCACTGAGTTCGGAGATGAGCGAGCATGCAGATTCGCTTAAGAACATGGTTAATAATTTTGAACTGAAGAAATAAATAATACAGTAAGAAACGCTTCTCGTTTATCATCTGCGGACGGTAAATGAGAAGCGTTTCTTTTGCTGTTAAAGGAAAAATATAAATAAAGATGTCGGGGCCGTTGAAATTACCAATGATACAAGTACAAGGGTTCCCGATTCCATTGCAATTCCGATGGTGTTTATAAGAGCCAGTCTGCGTGATGCAAGTAACCTTCCGAGGATTATGTAAAGACACATTCCGAGAAAACCGCCTGCGGTATTCGTAATGATATCGGTTATATCCGTTGCACCGATCGCAAAGAGCAGCTGGATAAACTCATAAGATATGCTGAGTATCATAACGGCTTTAAGGCCGGAAAACAGATTATGTGATTTATTGGTAGCGGTAAAATAAAAACCTGCGGGAATAAAAACCAGCACGTTAAACAATACCTCTTTAAGGTGGTTTGCAGATTCCGTCTTATAGTAGAAGGGAATCAGGTTTATCCCGCGCATATGAGGTATCATTTTAGGGTCTACCGCAAGCTTAAAGAGCACCAGCCATGTCAGAAACAGCAGGTAGACTATAAATACCGTGTAGGTTATTATCTTCTCCGTTTTGTTTTTATAGGTGTTCATATTCTGACTATAACAGAGGTACGGTTTAAGTATTATTACGCCTTATTTAAATTTCTTTAAGATTTTATTAGGAGTCAGTGGGGACCGGGAGTCGTAAAGAACCGTCCCTACTGACTCATCTCTTGTCATGTACCTGCAGGATGCGTTAGAATGGTAAATGCGTGGGGCATTTTACGGGGACAAAACAAAATGAACGAACAATTCAGTATTCTCTATCTGTATGATCTGAACCGTGAACCTGAGGATATTCCCGCTTTTTATCAGGATCTGAATCTTGTCCGTATCCTGGACAGGATATCTCTTAAGTGGGGTAAAAATGTCCGCAAATTCTACAGGCGATTTTCTGTGTGTTCCAATGAGGAACTGTATCGCAGGGCAATATATTGCGATATCAAGAAAGAAACTGTCTACAACGCTCTCATTACTTTCGTAGAAGATTTGGAAGCAGCGCATAAACTGCGCGAAGAAAAAGAAAAAGCAACCTACCCTGAACAAAAACAGGTTTGGCATATCAGGGAGATTGTTTCTTATTGTGAAGCGTACGAGAAATTGGATAAAGCTTTTTCCGAAACGAAGCTTGAATCTGAAGGAATGACTGAGCTTCACAAGATCATTTCCGAGGTTCTTGACTCCGAATACAGAAAGCTTCACTCCGAGGTCCTTGAAGTATTTAATGAGATCCGTAAACTTCGATTTATTTTAACTTACGATAAGGACAGGATATCCGTCTCTATCGGCACCGTTCCGGGAGAGGGTGCATATGAAGAGATGATGAGAAGCAAGTCTGGACGCAAGATAAAGCATTTTAACAATCCTTTTGTGTCGGAGACCAGACTTACGGAGATCGAGTATCAGTGCATTGAGATAATAATGAAAAAGAAACCTGAGCTCTTCGCTAAGATCAAGGCATTATCCGAAGATAATTCGGATTATGAAAAAAAGGCGCTGGTACGTTTTGAGGAAGAGCTGATATTCTACCTGTCATACTGCGATCTGCAGCATGATATGCAGAAAGAAGGCTATGCATTTACCACTCCGGAAAGATCCGAACAGGGTATCATGAGTGCGGAAGGTCTCTACGATCTTGCACTTGCCATTGCAAATCTCGGTTCGGATAAGGAAGTTATCTCAAATGATTTTAAACTGGATCAGGGAGAAAGATTCTTTGTTTTGACGGGACCCAATCAGGGCGGCAAGACGACTTTTGCAAGAAGCCTCGGTCAGCTGGTCTTTTTCACACGCATGGGGCTGGACGTGCCTGCAAAGTCGGCAAAAGTCCCGTATTTCCCGGATATACAGTCGCATTTTTCCGTGGAAGAAAGTGTTGAAACGGGATTCGGTAAATTAAAAGAAGAACTGTCACGTCTGTCTCCCATGATGAGAGATAACGAACGCGGAAGCTTTGTGGTGATCAATGAGCTCTTTACCACGGCCGCAAGTTATGACGCACTTATCATGGGAAAGCGTGTACTTAAGCATTTCATAGGGCTTGACTGCATGGGAATATATGTAACGCATCTTAAAGAACTGGCAGATGAGCAGGAGGGGGTAGTCAGTCTCAGGGCTATGCTGGATGATAAGAGAATGCAGACCTATGAGATCAAAAGAGGTGAAGCGGAGGATATACCCTGCGCGGAAAATCTGGTAAACAAACACAGGTTAACCTACTCACAGCTTAAGGAGCGTTTATGAAAGTCTGTTTATTATATGAAGATGTAGAGCGTGATAATCGTGATAAATATTATGATACCCCAAGTATCATTAAAGATCTTGGACTTAGGTCCATATTTGATGCAGCATCCAAGAAACTAATCTACGGGCGCGACGGACACCTTGTGAAAGCTGACGATCCCGATCAGTACCTTCAGGAGACATTGAAGGCCGTCATGATGACACCGCTATATACGTGGGAAGAAATCTCCTTCAGACAGGAAATGATCAAAGACTGCCTGGAACACGAGGATCTTACCCGTTCTCTTTATGAAGTGAGCAGAGATATGCTCAAAAGGTGGAGTGAACTCGGAAGAGTTCCTTCGGAAACTTTCCAGCAGGGTAATCCTGCAGCAAAGCTTTTAAATGAGATCCTGGTGCTTGAGCTGTTCATGAACTCACTTTCCAGAGTTAAAGAGCTTCTGACAGAGGCAGACGATCTTAAAGCCAAAGGATTTATAACCCTGAAAAAAGAATTTCTCGAGAAGTATTCTGAAGACCGCGAGCAGTACGTTAAAAGCGTACTTGAAGATATTGCTTTTTATACAGAGTCTGTCTCGGATGGTGAAGAGGAACGCAAGACAGTAACTAAACCCAGGATCGTATTGGAGTGCGGTCTTGAGGACGGTTTAAAATTTTCCTCTATGAAACTGGAAGAGATTTCTTCGGAAAAATCCAAGTATTATAAACCCGGAAGTACCATAGCGCTGTTTAAGGATATTGTTGAAGCAAGGACTCCGGATTCATTTTCAGCGGTAAATGATATTCGCGTAGCTGAACAGACGAAGATTTTGGAAGTTACGGTGGTGAGTTATCTTGCGGATGAACTGAAGGGGTTCATGGAAGAGTTCAGCACATTTTTCGACAGGCTCAAATACCAGATGGGATTTTATCTGGCTTCGGTTCAACTGGTCCGCCAGCTTGAGAGATTTGAACTTGAATGGTGCTACCCTACGGTATGTGACAGGAATGATCTTGAATTCGAAGAGTTAAAAGAATGCGTTATGGGTATGGGAATCCAGACTCGGATAGTCGGAAATACCTGTTCATTTGAGAAAAAAGATCTTCTTATCGTAACGGGGGCAAATCAGGGTGGGAAGTCTACATTCTTAAGAAGTATCGGTATCGCACAGGTTATGCTTCAATGCGGTCTTCCCGTCACGGCAAGAGCCTTTTCGAGCGGACTGTTTCCCAAGATATTCGTTCATTTCACCAGAAGAGAAGATTCCGAGATGAACAGCGGAAGACTGGATGAAGAGCTTGGACGTATGAGTAAGATCGTTGATGAGATAGGGGATGATTCTCTGATCCTTCTTAACGAATCCTTTGCTACAACCACGGAAAAGGAAGGCTCCGTGATCGCATACGACATCATAAAGGCACTGAGTGAAGCGGGAGTAAGGGTCCTGACGGTTACGCACCTTCTTTCTTTTGCAAGACGGATCTACGAAGAGAGTAAAGAAAACGAAGATATCGCCATCGAATTTTTGACTGCCGAACGTTTGGATGACGGCACAAGGACTTTCCGAATGATACGACACGAGCCCGAACTTACTTCATTCGGACTTGATCTGTACGAAGAAATTGTCGGCGATCATTCAGCATAAGAATAAGACAGTGGGAACGCTTTATTTTTGTCACCGGGTGACAAAGTGAAGTGTCCCCACTGTCTTTTTTCTTGACAGAATATATTGTGCACAATATAATATGGCAAAAGATATTTTTATGAGGTGGATATATGGCACAGGAATTCGAACAACTCTTACTTAAAAATCAGTTATGTTTTCCTCTTTATGCATGCGGCAGAAAGATCGTGGGAAACTACACTCCTTATTTAAAGCCTTTAGGGCTTACTTATACCCAGTACATCGTTCTGATGGTTCTGTGGGAGAAGGAGAGCGTTAACGTAGGACAGCTCGGAGAGATTCTTCATCTTGATGCGGGAACCCTCACCCCTCTTTTAAAGAGGCTTGAGAAAGCAGGGTATGTTACCAGGCAGCGTTCCAGGGAAGATGAGAGGATCACCAACATCGCCATTACTCCGGAGGGTAACAAACTCAAGAAAAAGTGTAAGGATATTCCCTTTAAGCTGGCGGCTGAGGGAATAAACCTTACCGAGAAAGAAGCAATGCAGCTCTATAAGCTGCTGTACAAATTTTTAGGATGACAGTAAAGTCACCGATGGGGATGAAATATGGATCAGGCATTCGATATACAAAGCTATATGACCAAAGGCGTTGAGAAGATCGTATCCGATGCTCTCAGGGCCACCATGCACAATCCAAGGGAAAGTGCATATATGCTTAAGTTTGCATCCGCCGGCAAAAAAGCTTCGAGAAAGAGACAGGAAGCTGAGAAAGCCGGCGAGCATATACCTCCTTTTTTGATCTCCAGTATTACTTCAGGATGCAACCTGCACTGCGCAGGTTGCTATTCCAGAAGTAACGGCGCAACCAATGACTGCGGCCCCAAGGATCAGCTGTCCGCGGCGGAGTGGAGGAAGATATTTGATGAGGCTCAGGATCTGGGCGTCAGTTTTATTTTGCTTGCAGGCGGCGAACCGCTTTTACGCTGGGATGTGATCAAAGAAGCCGCCGAAAAGCCGGATATTTTGTTTCCGATATTTACCAACGGAACATTTATCGGCGAGAAGTACATGGACCTTTTTGACAGGCACAGAAATCTGGTTCCCGTTATAAGCATCGAAGGCGATAAGGATAAGACGGATTCAAGGCGCGGCGAAGGTGTGTATGACAAGCTGATCTCGGCAATGGATGCCCTTCATGAAAGGGATCTGATATTCGGAGCATCGGTTACCGTTACGAGTGAGAATCTCACAGAAGTAACTTCGGATTCATTCCTCACTTCCCTTTCGGAAAGAGGATGCAAGCTTGTGATATTTGTTGAGTATGTTCCCGTTACCGACGAAAGCACGGATCTTGCACTTTCCGATGAGGAACGGGACAGACTTCTCAGAGAAGTGAGCAGAGTAAGAATGGTTTATCCCGAGATGGTTTTTGTTTCTTTTCCCGGAGATGAAAAAAGTTCCGGAGGATGCATAGCGGCAGGAAGGGGATTTTTCCATATCAATTCCCACGGCGGTGCTGAGCCGTGCCCTTTCTCGCCTTACTCTGATGTTAACGTAAAAGATACTTCGTTAAAAGAGGCCATGCGTTCCAAACTTTTTTATGAGCTTACGGCGGGGGGGATTTTAAAGGACGATCACAAGGGCGGATGTGTCCTGTTTGAAAAAAGAGAACAAGTAGAAAGCATATTAAGAGGCTCAAATGTCTAATCTTTCAAAACTGCAAAAATTTATAAGCTATGTGCTTAAGATGATCGTGGCATTATCCGCAATACTCGGAACGCTGATGAGTTATCTTGCGGGACGGGATTCTTTCATGGGCGGAAAAACCGTGTTCATGTATTTTACGATCCAGTCCAATATCGCGATCGCCATAATCTGTGTCATAGGTTTATGCAAGCTGGCAAAAGGAAGTGAAGTTAGTAAGGCGTGGTATGCGGTTAAGTTTGTGGGAACGGTTGCCATTACTCTTACCGGAGTTGTGTTCGGGCTTGTGCTTGCTCCGACTCTCGGAGCGGATGCATGGAATGTGCAGAATACTCTGACTCACCTTGTGGTACCCGTTGCTTCCGTAGCGGACTTTTTTGTTATCTCACCTGCTAATTCCATCAGAAAGAGAAATGTCGTTCTCGTTACCATTCCTCCCATTCTCTATGCGATCTATGCCGGGATCGGATATGTAAAGGGATGGCAGTTTGCGTCGGGGTACAATTATCCTTATTTTTTCCTCAACTGGGGAAGCAAGGCCGGAGCCTTCGGATTTGCAAATGAACTTCCTTTCATGGGCACCGCATGGTGGATCTTGCTTCTTTTGATATTTCTTATCGCGGTGGGTTACGGATATCTTGCATTAGCTGATATAATAAGAAGAAAAAGATGATCCTGTGACAATACATTGTCACCCAGGTCGGATAAGAGAGTGTGTTATGTCAGAGTCAAAAAAAATTGCGGTCATCATCCCCGGAATCGGTTATACCAAGGACAAGCCGATCCTTTACTATTCCTCTAAACTGTTAAAAGAATCAGGTTACGAGATACTTGATGTTTTCTTTTCCGGTATGCCGGAAAATATCATAAAGGATGACAGTCTGAAGCTTCTTGCGGTAAAGCTTGCTTACGAGCAGATAACCGCTCAGCTGTCCGATGTGAAGTTTTCGGAGTACGAAGATGTGGTGTTTGTGGGAAAGAGTCTCGGCACCATCGCAGCAGCAAAGTATGTTTCCGATAACGGTATAAAAGCAAAGCAGATCTGGTACACGCCTCTTGAGAAGACATTTTCTTATGACTCCCGAAACGTTCTGGCATTCATCGGTGATGCGGATCCCTGGTCTGATATAAACGCCATCAGATCCGAGGCGGCAAGGTGCGGCGTAAGCCTTGTGGAATATGAGGCCTGCAATCATTCGCTGGAGTCGGGAGATATTCTGAAGGATATCGTGACACTGGAAGATTCACTTAGAAAAGTGTGGGATTTTATCTGATGGTCATCAGTGTAGAGCGCATGCGGAAATGCGATGCATATACGATAGAGCATCTGGTTCCGGGTAAGGAGCTTATGTACCGCGCCGCAATGGGCGTATATGAATCTTATAAAGAATGGGAGTCCGGAAAAACAGCGATCCTGGTCGGCGGTGGAAATAACGGCGGTGACGGGTATGCGCTGGCGGGAATCCTCAAAAAGAACGGCATCTCATCCGATGTGATCAAAGTATCGGAGAAAGAAAGCAGCGACGGAAAGTATTACAGAGGTGTCGCCGAGGAATTGGGCGTCCCAATGTTTTCTTTTGACAAGGATACGGATCTGTCAAAATATAACGTGATCGCAGACTGCATTCTGGGTACGGGATTTGTCGGTGAAGTAAGGGGATGCGCACGTGATGCAATCGAAGCCGTAAACCGGAGCGGAGCCTTTGTTATCAGCGTGGATATTCCCAGCGGAATGAATGGCGACACGGGGGAAGCTTCCCTTGCTGTGGTCTCGGACCTTACGGTATCCATAGGCTTTATCAAGCAGGGGCTTGTGACCGAAGAGGCGAAGAAGTACATAAAGGTCTTGACAAATGTGGATATCGGAATAGTTTTGGTGTAGAACATCCTCATCTTGCGGATATTTCGTTATTTTCTGTTGAAATATACAATATTTAGGGGTATTATATCAGTGTTGTAACAAACTCCTGTACCACTAAAAAATATGCGAGGTGAATGTAAATGAACAGAGCAGAATTAGTTGAAGCAATTGCAAAAGAAGCAGGACTTACCAAGGTTGATGCTGACAAGGCACTCAAGGCTTTCGTAGGCACCGTATCCAAGGAGCTTAAGAAGAAGGGTAAGGTTCAGCTTGTAGGCTTCGGAACCTTCGAGACCTCCAAGAGAGCAGCTCGTAAGGGCAAGAACCCTCAGACCGGCGAAGCTATCAAGATTCCCGCAGCTACCGTTCCTAAGTTCAAGGCAGGCAAGGCTCTTAAGGATCTTGTAAACGGCGCTAAGAAGTGATTTAGGATTATTCTGAGGGACGGGGCTGATGCCCCGTCCCTTTTGCGTGAAGCAAAGAGCTATGAGTCTGTAAGCAGGCCGTGAACCTGTCCGCATGGCTCATTAAACCTTTTGATCAAACCGTCTCAGGGCCATGCTGTCAGATTGTTTACTTTTGTCAAATTGTTTACTTTTGTCAAATGTGGTAATATACAGCTAAGGGGTCCTATGAGAGGGGAGTTGTTATGGAATCAGTTAAGAAGTTGCGTTTTGGTGATAAAACCATCCCAATCGTCATTGCCATAGTTGCAGTGGTGATCGTAGGCATTATCGCCGCCGTAGTCCATCAAAAACAGGATAAAGTCGAAACACAGCGTACGGCAAGGACCATTGAGATAAACGGTCCCTGCTCTGTTTTGCGTGAGGGAGCAACCATCAATGCCATAATTGATATGCCCCTTTATTCAGGTGATACGTTCTTCTCCGGAGTAAATGCTTCGGCACGTATCATGGTGGATGATGATAAATTCCTGTATCTGGATGCTGCTACCAGGATCAATTTCACCGCAACCGGTACTCCCGATGAAACCCATACCATGATCTATATTGAGACGGGTTCTGTCAGTACCGAAGTTAAAGAGTTGCTGGCTGAAGGTGAATCTTTCGATATCGTAACCCCCAACACCATTACGACTATTCACGGAACACTTCCTTTGTTTTCCGTAACCCAAAATTGGGATGGTTCTGTAACGACCAGTATTGCATTTGCGGAAGGTGAAGGCACAGTCACCGTATTTGAAAGAAATCTCAATGGGGCCGTCAGTTGTACCGATATTAACATGGGTGTTCATGAAGGGGTTTCGTTTACCACGGCAGAAGATTCGCTTCTCACCGCACAGGATGTACGGAGTCTTTCCGAAACCGGTAAGACCGCAGGCGGTAAGGTGGCTCAAAATACTACTCTTGATAATCTTCAGACTGTTTCCGAGGAAGCTTCCTTTGATAACAGCTTCCTGGAAAATGCCCAGGCAGCAGCGCAGAGAAATACTCAGGATTACGTTACCAATCACAGCCTGGATTCCGATTCCGCTACATATCAGCAGGAGAATCTGGCAACAGTACATGCAAATGATATTATTGATGAATTCAAAGCAGGCGAAGGTAAGATCCCTGTAACGGTAGTTGAAGCTCAGCAGTTACCTTCACCCGAGTCAGTGTCCGATTCTGTTCCTTCAACGGCTCCGAGTCCGATACCGGATCCCGAGCCTGAGCCTGAGCCTGAGCCCGAACCGGAACCTGTACCAGAACCTGTGGCTGAGCCTGATCAGACCCCGGTCACTACGGCAGTTAACAATAACAACCACGATAACATTATATATGTAAACGGTATACCTCTTAACGAAGAGCAGCAGGTACAGGCTATTTTGGAGGCTCGTAAACTGGTTGAGGAACGAATTCAGCAGTTGGAAGCGGACAGACTGGCAACGCAGCAGCCTGAACAAGGCGGACAGAGTTCGGGAGGTAATCAGACGCCTCAGCAGCCGGCTTCCGGTCCTTCGCAGAGTTCAGACACGACTCCTTCGCCGAGCCCGAGCGCTTCGCCGAGCCCGAGCGCTTCACCGAGCCCGAGCGCTTCACCGAGCCCGAGCGCTTCACCGAGCCCGAGCGCTTCATCGAGCCCGAGTCCGTCAACGAGTCCGAGCACTTCACCCAGCAATTCGCCGAGTTCGAGCCCGTCACCGACTCCTGACCAGACTTCGGACACACACCCTACATCGGATGTTACCCCCAGTCAGAGTACAAGTCCGAGTTCGGATTCTTCGGATAATACCGAGAGCAGTTATATACCTACCGGAGCTTCTGCTAGGCCCGGTGCTAATGGAAGTCATAATCCCGGAGAAGGTTATATACCGTCAGAATCTGAGGATCCGTCTACGTCCTCAGAGCCTGTAACATCACTGGAGATTAGATCAGACGATGATGGGGCATATGTAATCGTAGACGGTGAAAGATACTCTGTGTATGAGACCGAAAACGGAAGAGATCAGTATTATGAAATAGACGGAGAACGAGTATATATCAAAGAATTGAGTTCTTCCGAATCCAATGAGAGTCCCGCTCCTTCGGGTACACCATGATAAGGTCTGAGCAATTGATATGAAACCATAATTAATCCCGATGTGTTTAGAAGACACATCGGGATTTCTTTTTTTATACATCTGATTGTATTATTTTATAGTGGACACTATAATTTAAATTGTATTATTGTCTTGTGGCGAACAATATGAAAAAACTCTGGAGGTAATTATATGAGTTCAAATTCCGCGAAAAAATCCGGTAAGATCAGTGTTCAGCTGCTGATGGTTCTTGTTCCCATGATAGCGGTATTTATCGTTATTCTGGCGACAGTTCTTTTTACTGTTTCTAAAAAGGCTATAGTGAGCGAAGCTCAGGAGAATCTTTATAACGATTCCAGGGCAAATGCCAACAATATTTCTTCCACCATGGTGGAAATAGCTGCATTTTATGACGGCGTTGCCGACATGATCGAAGGAACTCCATATTCATCCAAAGCAGAGATGATATTCTCGATGTGGATATTGCTTAATGAATTTGAAGAAACTCCTTCGGGTGCATACATCGGATTGGCCGATAAAGAATATATCGATCCATCAGGCTGGGTTCCCGAAGCGGGTTATGACCCCACGACCAGGGACTGGTATGTGTTCGGTTTGGACAAGGAAGCCATTACTTATGGCATTCCTTATATGGATATGGATACTCATCAAATGGTAGTTTCCGGCTCACGTCATATAATACTTGCTGACGGAAGACACGGTGTTATTGCTACCGATGTTCAGTTGGCTAACATTGCAAATGATGTAGCTGCATATACGCCCGGAGGAACCGGAGAGGCTGTTTTGTTTGACGGCGGAATGATCATAGCTTCCGGAACTGAAGGTTACAACGGTACCTATGCATCCGATCATGCGGATGATAAATTTATCAATCAGATAGGTGAGAAGGTTCAAAGCGGTTACTACGGAATCGATGTTATCAAGGGTAATAACGGTAAAGATTATTATGTATCCTTTAATGAGGTTTACGGCACTACCTGGACCATGGTTTCTTATGTTCCCAAAGCTGATGTTCTTGCATCATTAAACAGACTTCAGCAGATGACTCTTATATTGGTCTTTCTGTTACTCGGAATAAGTACTGTGGTCATAATCTTTATGGTTAACAGGATGATCACCAAACCCGTCAATGCTTTGACAGGTACCATCACCAGAATCGCTGACGGCGACTTTACCGTAGAAGTTGAAGCAAAAGAAAACAATGAGATCGGAACCATGAACGAAAGCATGCGCGATTATGTCGCAAGGATGCGTTCCACCATGAGCGATCTTAAGACGGTTACCGAAGAACTCACACATGAAGCCGAGAACAGCTCCACTGCTTCTCAGAGCATGAGTGCCTCGGCTGTATCGCAGAGTGAATCCATGGATCAGATCAATCAGGCCATGGAAGGGGTCGCTACCTCTGTTAACGAACTTGCAACAAATGCTACCGAGCTTGCTACCGCTGTTGCGGAAGTTACGGATCAGGGAAGTATTACCAGCGATATCATGAAGCAGCTCCTTGAAAAGGCCAAGCGCGGTCAGAAGGATATGGAAAACGTTCAGACCAACATGAACACGATTTCGGATTCCATGACAGAGATGACAGGCGTGGTTAAGACTGTTGATGAAGCTGCTCAGAAGATCAATTCCATCGTAGAGATGATCAATTCCATTTCATCCCAGACTAATCTGCTTTCGCTCAATGCTTCGATAGAAGCTGCAAGAGCCGGTGAGGCCGGAAGAGGGTTTGCGGTCGTTGCTACCGAGATCGGAAGCCTTGCCAATGAATCCGCAAATGCTACGACCCAGATCGGAAGTATTATATCGGAGATCACCGCTCAGATCCGTAAGCTTTCCGAAAGCAGTGAGGCGAGTGCGGGAAATATAAACACCAGTAACGAAGCTGTTAAGGCAACCGGTGAAAGCTTTGCAGAGATCTTTAACGCCCTTGATGAAGCCGGCGAGAACGTAATGGATATGATCGGTAAGATGGACAAGGTAAACGACATCGCAACGAATGTTGCAGCCATTGCTGAGGAGCAGTCGGCAAGCGTTGAGGAGGTTACCGCAACCGTTACCTCATCCGCAGAATCCGCACGTGATGTTGCCAAGGAGAGTGAAGGTGTTGAAAACAGTGCGAACACCGTAGCATCCAATGCGGATAAGATTGAAAATATGGTTAACGCATTTAAGATTTAATACTTTCATATGACAAAGGGGACGCCTCGTTTTTGTCATCAGCAGACTAGAGCCTGTTGATAGCAAAAATGAGGCGTCCCCTTTTGCCGACTATATTATCAGATGCGGATAAGCTGAAGTTCTCCGAATGATACGCTTCCGTTGATCACACACTGGACCTGATCTTCGGTTACTTCACAGAACTGTGAACATCTGTCGTCGCAATCTCCGAATGAGGCGTTAACTTTGTTGTGCACGTTCCAGTTTTTGGGAATGTAGAGATCCATTTCTCCGAAGGATGCACTGACGTTGATGGTTACGTTACCGGTAGGAACCTGGGCCTGATCGAAGAATACGGAGAGCTGTCCGAACTGTGATGAAAGATCTGCCTGCTCAAGCTGATTTGAACGGATGTACTTGGTGGAAGAACCGAATTTTGTAGAGTGCATGATAAACCGGCCGTTCTCATCTTCGGAAGAGTTTTCCGTGAACTTTCCTTTTGACCAATCGGACTGCTTTTTATGCCAGCCGTGCTTCTTGGTGGGGAAGATCATATTGAAAGCAATCGTAAGAAGGATGGCAGCGATAATAACGATCCAGGGGGTAATGGCTTCAATGCCGAGGGGCTTGTCGAATATGATGGCGATTACTGCAAGGGGGATGAATATTCCTCCGTAATTGAGATCGATTATATTCTGGATTACAGCAATTACCATGATGGCTGCGATGATGAGCCCGACAACGCTGACTTCGGCAAATGCTACAGGAAGATTAAAGATATTTAATTTCCACATGATAAGGCAGGCAGCAAGTACGATAAGAAGTATTCCGTTTAAAACTGATTTTGTTCTGTTATTCATATTAATTCTCCTCATGGGGCATCAAGATTTCCTTGAGTGCTTTGTAATAGTTTCTCGAACAGTAAACTGTTTTATATGTTCCGTAAAATTCGACCTTACTGGCGCCGGCCAGGTTTTTGTTGATCGAATAAACCTTGTGGGTATTAAGTATGGTGGATTTGGATATCCTCAGGAAGTAGAAGGGAAGTCTTTCCTCCAATTCGTAAAGCTTGTACTTCGCTTCGAATTCATCATCTGCCGTATGAGCTCTTATACGGCCTCCCTCCGTTTCGAAAAACAGGATGTTGTCGAGTGGGAGGAAATACTCCGAATCTTCCTTGTGGAATATGATCTGTGATGTTCCCTGCGCGCTTTCGGATAACATCCTCTGGATCCTTGCCACCTCTTCGTTTACCTCAGGGCATCTGATCGTGATCTCAGGATCTTTCAGCCCTTCGTCGATTTCGATTTTTATCTTTAACTTGTTCATGATTGTATTATACATAGACGGATGAGGAAAAAAAGGGCTTTTGACCAAGAGGTAGAAAAACGCTACTAAGAGGTATATAATTTCGTTGTTATGAGTCTGACAAGGGGGCGTCTCCTACGTCAGTTTTTTATGAAGGGGATTATATGAGGATCGTTTCCAAAGATGTGAAGGCAGCTGCTTCCGGTGCGGACAGGAGCATGCTTCCTATTTTATCTGCCGTTTCTTTTGCATTCGTTCTGGCCATCATCGTATCGATCTATTCACTGGCAAAACTCGCAAGGGAAAATACCAAAGAACTTGATACCATGCTGACTTATCGAATCTATGATTCGATATCCGGCACACTTAACGAGCCGATCATCGTAGCCCGTACCATGGCATGTGACGAGCTTCTTTCAGATTTCCTGAAGAATGAACAGGAGATGGATGAGGACGAAGCGATTGATGTAATGCAGAGTTATTTGAGCGGTGTAAAGTCCGGGCTTAATTATGATTCCGCATTCCTGGTATCCGAAGGGACGCATCGTTACTATACCTATGACGGTCTTAACAAGATAGTCGATCCCGTAAACGACGATCATGATATCTGGTATTCCATCTTCGTCGATAAAAACAAACCTTACGATCTTGATGTGGACAGTGATGAGGTAAACAGGGGCGTCTGGACGGTTTTTGTAAATGCACGTATCGAAGATGAAGAGGGAAATCTCCTCGGTGTCTGCGGCGTCGGTGTTCAGATGACGGACCTTCAGGAACTCTTTCTCGAATGTGAAAAAGAATACAACGTCAAAATCAATCTCGTTGATTCAAACGGTCTGGTACAGGTGGATACCGAAGATATAAACATAGAAAATGCCTGGCTCGATACGGATGTTTTGAACGCGGAAAATACTGAAGAATACTCCTATCAGATGACGGGCAACAATGAATTTGCCGTATCCAAATATGTAGAATATCTGGGCTGGTATCTGGTTGTCAGAAGCGCGCCCACATCCATCAGCAAAGAATTCTTTAATATAATCCTTCTGAACGTGGTTCTCTTTTTACTGGTCATGGGAAGTCTTATCCTGATGATCGCCATCATCATGAACCGTTCGAAGAAGGAAAGGGACGACAGGGAGAAACTTCTTATAGTATCGGAGCGTGCGGTTGCCGCAAGCGAGGCTAAATCATCATTTTTGTCCAGTATGTCGCATGAGATCAGAACGCCCATCAATGCGGTTCTGGGAATGAACGAGATGATCCTTCGTGAGACCAGGGATGAAAAGATACACGAGTATTCCTCCAATATAAAGAGTGCGGGCAAAACACTTCTTACTCTTATCAACAGCATTCTTGATTTTTCGAAAATTGAAGAAGGCAAGATGGAGATCGTCCCCGTCGATTACGAAACCGCATCCCTTGTGGCAAACATCATCATGTCGGTGGAAGAAAGAGCCGAGGCTAAGGGGCTGAAGTTTATTACGGAGATCGATGAGAATCTTCCCGCAAGACTTAACGGTGACGATGTACGTATCTTGCAGGTTGTGATGAACCTTCTGAGCAATGCGGTCAAATATACGGACAAAGGTCATGTGAAACTTGCCATTAAAGAAACAGGTCGTGAGGGAGACCATGCTGATATTTATTTTGGCGTGGAGGACACGGGAATAGGTATTCGAAAAGAAGACCTGCCCAGACTTTTCGAGTCTTTTGAACGCCTTGATGAAGTCAAGAATCACGGCATAGAAGGAACGGGGCTCGGAATGTCCATCGTTACAAATCTTCTCAAGATGATGGGCAGTGAGATACGCGTAGAAAGTGAGTACGGAAAAGGATCTTCGTTTTATTTTGTCATAAGACAAAAGATTGTAGATGCTTCTCCCATGGGAGATTACGGAATGGTTATTAAAGAAGCGTTACCCGGTGATGCGGGAAAGCTGCATGCACCGAATGCGGATGTGCTTGTTGTGGATGACAATACAATGAACCTGAAGGTTGCGGAAAGTCTGCTGGGGCTTTTCGGTATAAGGCCTTCGATAGCAACTTCCGGTGAAGATGCGATCAAATGTGTTAAGACAAAGAAATACCAGCTCATTTTGCTGGATCATATGATGCCGCATATGGACGGGGTTGAGACGCTGGCAAAGATGCGCGCGGACAATCTGCTGTACAAAGAGACCAGGGTCATAGCACTTACCGCAAATGCCATAAACGGAGCAAGGGAAGAGTATCTCGCAAAGGGGTTTGACGATTATCTCTCCAAGCCCATAGAGGTGAAGGCTCTGGAAGAAATATTAAGGAAATGGCTTCCGGATGGAACCGTTTCAAATGAAGATTCGATCGAGATTTCGGATGATGGCGAGATCATGGAGTTTGCACCGGCAGGTGAATCGTCTTCACCCGAGGAATCAGGTGAATTTGTGGACTGGCTTGGAAAAGCGGGATTCGATACGAAGGCTGCCATGACTTACTGCGCCGGAGATGCGGCGTTTTACAGAGAGCTTCTTGATGATTATCTGAATTCAAGGGATGAGAAGATAGCGGAGCTTGATAAGAGCTTTGAAGCCGAGGATTGGAAGGATTATTGCACAAGGATCCATGCTCTCAAGTCCGTATCCAGAACCATCGGTGCCGGGGGAATAGGTGAAAGAGCCTATGAACTTGAGATGGCTTCGAAAGATGGCAACGCGGAATTTGTAAGGGAGAATTATCCCGATTTCAAGAAGGCATATATTGCCGTGACTGAGCTTATCAGAAAAGCACTTTATTAAGTGAGGTGAAACAGGGGGACGGTTCTGTCGTTCCACATGATTCTTGTGGAACGACAGAACCGTCCCCCTGTTTCACCGTCCCCACCTGCTCGAAAATTTTTTTCTGAAAAACAAAACCATTTAGTCTTCTGAGAAGTATATATGTTGAAGACGTCTTTACGGAGAGAAATAAATGGCTATAGATATCATGGAAATATGTACAAAATACGGTGACCGACTGTATGCCGCTGCCTTCAACATAACAAGGCAAAGGCAGGATGCGGAAGATGCCGTACAGGAGGCTCTTTTAAGGCTTTTTAGAAGCGATAAGGAGTTTGAATCCGAAGAGCATATAAAAGCCTGGCTGATAAGGGTTACCATCAATATCGCCAAGAGCACCTGCACCTCATTCTGGCACAGAAACAGGGTTCCTTACGAGGATCATATGGATGAGATCCCTTTTGAGGATGAATCTGACAGGGAATTGATGGAGGCGGTGCTTTCGCTTCCCGACAAATACAGGATCATCGTTCATCTGTACTATTACGAAGGGTACAAGACCCGTGAGATTGCCGAGATTTTAAAACTTTCCGAGAACACGGTTAAAACAAGGCTGCTTCAGAGCAGAAAGCTCCTGAAGGCTAAATTGGAGGGATGGCAGGATGAAGACATCTAACGAAGAAAGATATAGGAAAAGCTTTGATAATTTGCATCTCTCCGGAGATTTCAGCTCTCGTCTTTCAGAGAGTCTGGAAAAAGGAAGAGAGGATAAAAAAGTGGTTAATCTTTTCAGTGCCGGCAAGATTGCGGCGGCAATTGCAATATGTTCACTTGCATGCGGAACGGCTTGTTATGCTGCGGATGTGGGAGGAATCCGTACCAATTTCAACATCTGGATCAACGGAACAAATCATGATATAGAGGTTCAGGATGATGGAAACGGAGGATATTCCTATATCGATGAGAACGGTCATGAGTACGGATTCGGCGGAGTGTCTTACGGCCCGGGCGGAGAGGAAGTTCCAATGAGTGCCGAGGAACTTGTGGGACTTATGAATAATGACGGAACGCTTGAGTTTACTGAAGATGGAAAGGTTATTTTCCACTATCGCAATCTGAGTGAGGATGTTACCGATCGGATCGAAGACGGAGAGCTTCATGTTCACCTGGAGGATCCTTCAAATCCTTACACTTATTTCGATTTCTCCGAGATCATTCCAAACGGAAGCTACTCGCTTGAGACCGGAGATTCCAAAAAAATGTTTAAGGATTATGTGGAGGTTGATGCTTCCGATCTTGCAAGCGGCGAGCAGGCGCCCGAACGCGGTGATGACGAAGTATACGGAACTTACATAATATCTGACTAAGGTGACAAGGGGGACGGTTCAAAAAGAACCGCCCCCTTGTTTCGTCATCCCAATTGTCACATATTTATGGTAAAATCTTTATGTTGTGACAAAAACGCAGTCGGAGGTTTTCATATTATGAAAGACAATTTTGTAAGATTCGATATGAAAGCTCCTCCCGTGCGTACTAAGTGGTACCTGAGGCCTCTTACTTACATCCTCAGTGCACCGGATGTGAAAAAGCATAAATGTATCATTACAAAAAAAGGCACGGAGGGGCTTAAGCCGCCCTTCGTGCTTTTGTGCAATCATAACGCTTTTATGGATTTCAAAGTTGCCACCAAGGCCATATATCCGTGGAGAGCCAATTATGTGGTTGCAATAGACGGCTTCATCGGAAGAGAAAAGCTTCTCAGGGATGTGGGATGTATTTGTAAGAGAAAATTTACCAATGATCCCACCCTTGTGAGGCAGCTGGTCCGCACTGTCAAAAACGGCGATGTTGCAATTATCTATCCGGAGGCCAGATATTCTCTTTGCGGAACCACTGCGGTTCTTCCTGAATCACTGGGCAAGCTCTGTAAATTACTCGGAGTGCCTGTAGTTACTCTTATCTGTCACGGACACCATGTAAATTCCCCTTTCTGGAATCTTCACGACAGAGGTGTTAAGCCCACGGAAGCGGAGTTTTCTCTTTTGTATTCCGCAGAAGAATTAAAAAAAGCTCCGGTGGATGAGATCAATGCAAAGATCGTCAGCGCATTTCAATATGATGATTTTGCATGGCAAAAAGAACGCGGGATAAAGATCACATATAAAGGCAGGGCCGAGGGACTTCATAAGGTTTTGTATCAGTGTCCCGCATGTAAGACTGAGTTTAAGATGTCATCCGAGGGATGCATTTTGAAATGCAATGCCTGCGGAAAAGAGTGGCGTATGACGGAGCTTAGTGAGCTTGAAGCGGTAGAAGGCGATACCGAATTTTCACACATCCCCGATTGGTATGAATGGGAGAGGAAAAACGTCCGCGCGGAAGTAAAGGCAGGTACATATTCGAGCGGAGAGCTTCCCGTGAGAGTGGATTCACTTCCGAATGCTAAGAGATTCATTCCCATTGGCGAGGGAACCATGATCCACGACATGGAAGGTTTCAGAGTCAGTGTTACGGATAAAGACGGTGATGTGCATGAGATGGTGAAAACAGTACCCTCCATGTATTCCTGCCATATCGAATACGAATATCTGGGAAAATACGGTGATTGCGTCGATCTGAACACACTCACCGATACCTGGTATACATATCCGGATCCTTCAAGATGCGAGTTTTCGGTGACCAAGATGGCACTTGCAACCGAAGAGCTATAT
>JAEEGK010002221.1_pt1 | contig 48586 bp, 45 predicted proteins | sample 8958771 | NCBI WGS metagenome assembly JAEEGK01 (sample SAMN16246547, study PRJNA631951) | gut metagenome | biome: gut microbiome; feature: rumen; material: SC-attached | host: Bos | place: Iran: Karaj | collected 2018-10 | reverse complement strand
CTTGAAATAATCTTTCAAGGGTTTTGTTCAATGCGGGAAATGGGACTTGAACCCACACGTCGTTGCCAACACTAGATCCTTAGTCTAGCCTGTCTGCCAATTCCAGCATCCCCGCATGTCTTTTAGCGACTTAAATATATTATCAAACCATTTGCATAATGTCAATAAAGAAAATTAGAAAAAAATAAATATTAAAAAAGGAATTGCGATTTTTTTTCAGAATAATATTTTTGGATAGGCTTTTTGGGGTAAACGAAAATGACAATCAGAGAAAGAATCGAAAAAGAAGAAAAGGAAATTTTAAGTCCTTATGCCTGCCTCAGCATGAATTCCAAAGGAAGACAGCGTGAGGAAGAACCGTGTGACATAAGACCGGTATTCCAGAGAGACAGGGACAGAATTCTTCACAGTAAATCCTTCAGAAGACTTAAGGATAAAACTCAGGTTTTCCTTCTTCCCGAAGGTGACCACTACAGAACAAGACTTACCCATACGCTTGAAGTATCTCAGAATGCCCGCACTATTGCCAAGGCTTTAAGGTTAAACGAAGACCTTGTTGAAGCGATAGCTTTGGGACATGACCTGGGACACACTCCATTCGGACATTCGGGTGAGAGAATATTAAATGAGATATGCCCTCACGGGTTTAAACATAACGAACAGAGTTTAAGAACGGTCGACATTCTTGAAAAGGACGGCCAGGGACTTAATCTTACATATGAAGTAAGAGACGGTATCCTAAATCATCAGACTTCATGCATGCCTTCCACACTTGAAGGCAAGATAGTAAGACTTTCCGATAAGATCGCATATTTCCATCATGATATGGACGATGCCATCAGAGCCGGAATACTTACGGAAGAAGATGTTCCTAAGGAAATAAGAGATGTCCTCGGTAATACGACGGGCGAAAGACTCGATCGTTTTATCCATGACATAGTTACGAATTCGCTCGGAAAAGACGATATAATAATGTCGCCTCCTGTTGCGGATGCCATGGTCAAGCTCAAAGCTTTCATGTATGATTCGGTTTACAGAAACTCCGTAGCCAAAAAAGAAGAAGGCAGAGCAAAGCTTCTTATCAGCAATCTTTATGAGTATTATCTCGTTCATATAGATGCTCTTCCCGAGGATCTTAAGAAACTTATGGAAAAAGGCGAGAGCGAAGAAAGAGTCGTTTGCGACCATATCGCCGCAATGACTGACAGATTTGCCATAGCAAAATTCGAAGAAATATATATACCGAAAGTTTGGTACGGCTGAGGTTGATAAATGTTTTATCCGCAGGAATTGATAGATCAGGTTCAACAGAATAACGATATTGTGGATGTTATAAACGAATATATTCCTCTGACAAAGAAGGGTTCCAATTACGTTTGTCTGTGCCCGTTCCATCAGGATTCCAATCCTTCGTTAATGGTAAGCAGACAAAAGCAGCTCTTTAAATGCTTTGCCTGCGGAGAAGGCGGAAACGTTATCACTTTCCTTCAGAAATACGATTCGAAAACTTTCGTCGAATCCGTTCAGACTCTGGCAGACAGAGCCGGAATAAAACTTCCCGAGAATTATTCGGGCGAGTATTCAAAGGAAAAGCAGGACCATAAGTTAAGACTTATCGAATGCAATACGGAAGCCGCCAGATTCTTCTATGCTTATTTAAGAAGAGAAGAAGGGAAGAAAGGCTTCGATTATTTTAAAAAGAGAGAACTATCGGACGAGACGATGAAGAAATTCGGTCTCGGATATTCGGATATAAACGGAAACTGCATTGCTTACTTAAAGAAACAGGGATTTACCGATAAAGAGATCCTTGATTCGGGACTCGGAACTTATGATGAGAGAAACGGATTAAGATCCAAGTTCTGGAACAGAGTAATGTTTCCGATAAAGAATCAGGCCGGAAAAGTCATAGGCTTCGGCGGAAGAGTTTTGGGAGACGGAGAACCGAAGTATTTAAACTCCCCCGAAACGACGATCTTTAACAAAAGTACAAATCTTTATGCTTTTGATCTTGCAAAGGCATCGAGAAGTTCATATTTTATCTTATGCGAAGGCTATATGGATGTTATAGCTCTTCATCAGGCGGGATTCAACATGGCGGTCGCATCGCTTGGTACCGCATTTACGCCGGGACAGGCAAATATCATAAGAAGATATGTAAAAGATGTATATCTCTCATATGATTCGGACGGACCGGGAGTTAAAGCCGCGATAAGAGCCGCAAAGATATGCCGCGAATTCAATCTGTCCTGCAAAGTGATAGACATGAGTCCCTATAAGGACCCTGATGAATTCATAAAAGCACTGGGAAAAGAAGAATATCAGAAGAGGATCGATGAAGCAAAGAATGCGTTTATCTTTGAGATCGGGATCTTAAGAAAACAGTATGATCCTACGGACCCGGATGCAAATACCAGATACGACAATGAAGTGGCCGCACTTCTTGCCGAAATGAAAGATGAAGTTCAAAGAACGAATTATATAAAGGCTTGCGCCAAAGAGATGGGGATCAGCACACAAGCTCTTTCCGATATGGTTGCAAAAGAGGCCGGAAAGAATCGGAAGTTTAACGAGCCGGAAAGATTAAGATCCGGGATCCATGAAAAGAAAGATGATCCGAATATTAAGGCCCAGCAACTTATGTTAACCTATCTCGCCGAATACCCTTCAATATATCCTCAGATCGAGAATATAGTCACACCCGATGATTTCACCGATGAAACATATAAGGAAGTGGCGGTTAAATTCTTTGAGGATGTAAAGAACGGAATCGCATCGCCGGCCAGAATGGTAAGCATGTTTGAAGATGAAGAGATACAGAATAAAGTATCTGACATGTTTACGAGTTATTTGAACGGAATCGAAGGCAGGGAAGAAAAAGAAGCTGCTTTGGTTGACATAATTTTCAGGCTTAAATCAAATTCGCTGGATGAAATGAAAAACGGCGGGAAAAGTGTGGATCCAACGCTTTTTATGAAAAAGAAAAAAGAACTGATGGAAATCAGAAGGATTAAAATAAAATTACCCGAGTAAGGAGAAAGACATGCCCAGAAAGAAAAAGGAAGTTGTTGAAGAGATCACGGAAACGGAGGAAATAATCGAAGAGGCTGATGAAGAAGCTTCGGAAGCGAAGGTTAACGAGCTTTTCGAGGAAAGACTTAAATCTCTTTTAAAAGTTGCGAAAAAGAAAAAGAACATTCTCGATCCCGATGAAGTCGCAAAGCATTTTGACGGCGTGACGATGGGAGAAGACGAGTACGATAAACTCCAGGAATTCATGGATGCCAACAATATCGACGTATTCCGTCCCATGGAAGACGAAGATATGATCTCAGATGACGAACTCGGCATCATGATGGATGAAGCGAGTGTAGTCGAAGCCGAGATCGATATGGATATCGACAAGATCGATCTTTCAGGCGAACTCGGTATCGATACTGACGATCCCGTAAGAATGTATCTTAAGGAGATCGGTAAGGTTCCCCTTCTTTCGGCCGACGAAGAGATCGAATACGCAAAGAAGATGGAGATCGGTGAGGAAGCAAAGAGAAAACTCGCCGAAAAAGGTGATAACATTTCCGAGAAGGAAAGAAAATCACTTGAAAAGAAGATAAACGAGGGTGAAAACTCCAAGAAGAAACTTTCAGAAGCAAACCTTCGTCTTGTTGTATCGATAGCAAAGAGATATGTGGGAAGAGGACTTCTTTTCCTTGACCTTATCCAGGAAGGAAATTTAGGTCTTATCAAAGCGGTTGAGAAATTCGACTACAGCAAGGGGTATAAGTTCTCCACATATGCAACATGGTGGATCAGACAGGCTATCACACGTGCGATCGCAGACCAGGCGAGAACCATCAGAATTCCCGTTCATATGGTTGAAACGATCAACAAACTCATCAGAGTGAGCCGTCAGTTACTTCAGGAATACGGTCGTGAACCGACGCCCGAAGAGATCGCAGATTACATGAAGATGGATGTTGCAAGAGTAAGAGAGATCTTAAAGATCTCACAGGAACCCGTTTCACTAGAAACACCCATCGGTGAAGAGGAAGATTCACATCTCGGTGATTTCATTCCCGATGAAAATGTTCCCATCCCTGTAGAAGCTGCTACACAGACACTTCTTAAGGAACAGCTTAACGAGGTTCTCGGTACACTTACTGACAGAGAGGAAAGAGTACTTCGTTTAAGATTCGGTATGGATGACGGAAAAGCAAGAACTCTTGAAGAAGTCGGTAAAGAATTCAACGTTACCAGAGAGCGTATCCGTCAGATCGAAGCAAAAGCTTTGAGAAAACTCCGTCAGCGTTCACGCTCCGGAAAACTTCGTGATTATATCGAAGACTAAATTATGTAAACTATTATTATATTGAAAGGCAGCCGGAATGAACAGGTACAATTTATCAAAAAGACTTGATAAAGTGGCAAACTTGGCAGAACCGGCTGCTTTTCTTGTTGATATCGGATGCGATCACGGATTTCTTGCCATTGACCTGGTAAGATCAGGCAAGATCAAAAAAGCACTTTGCACCGATATCAACGAGGGCCCTTTGAAAAGAGCAAAAGAACATATCAAAGAATACTGTCTTGAAGAGAGTATCGATACCTGCCTTTCGGACGGGCTTCTTGCGATAAAAGATCAGGCTGACAAATATGAATTCGATACGGCAACGATATGCGGAATGGGCGGCCTGATGGGAGTTAAGATAATATTTGAAGCAGACGTATTCTTCAGGAGAATGAAATGCTTTTATTTGCAGCTCCAGTCGGATATCGAACTCGTCAGGATATTTCTTGAAAAGAGCGGATATGAGATCCTCTTTGAGGATATGGTCCTTGAAGATTCGAAGTATTACACCGTAATGAAAGTAAGAAATAAAGACGATTCGGGCAGGAGGTATTTCGAAGATACGGATTATGATTCGCTTCCTTACAGGTTAAAAGAGATCTATGATTCCCTGGATATGACCGAATGTTTAAAATACAAATATCCGTATTACGATGGGATGGATAAGGAAATATACGAGAGTTTTCTTGTTTTTCTTATAAACAAATATGAGAAGATCAGATCCTATCTGCCTGATGATTCAGACAGAATACCCGTTATAAAAAAAGAACTCGAAGTAATGAATATGGCATATAAAGATTATTTGATAAATACAGGAGAAACCGATAATGAAAGTCAGAGAGATTTATAAATGTTTAAACCAGATCGCCCCTTTTGAATATCAGGAAGAATGGGATAATTCGGGACTTCTTGTCGGAGATATGGATGCTGATGTCGAAAGGATCCTTGTCACGCTCGATGTGACTGACGAAGTAGTGGAACAGGCTGTACAGGCAAAGGCAGATCTTATCGTTTCTCATCATCCGCTTATCTTTTCTCCGATAACGAAGATCAATTCAGAAGATTTTATAACCGCAAGGATCCTTAAAATGGCGAACAATAAGATCAATTACATCGCCATGCACACAAATATGGATGCCACCGGACTTTCCGATGTTGCAAACGAAGTTCTTAAGATAAAAAAGGAAAGAGCCATAGAGGTTAACATAAATCAAAACGATCCCAAGATCGGTATGGGAAGTATAGGAAAATTCACGAATGATAACGGAAAAGAAGTTAACATAATGTTAAGAGAAGCTGTTATCAGGACGAAAGAAGGTTTCGGACTTAACATAGTTAAGGTATACGGAGATCTTGACAGTATCATATCACGCGTGGCCGTATGCACGGGTGCCGGAAAATCCATGATAGAGGAATGCATTAAAGAAAAATGCGATCTTCTGATCACGGGGGATATGACATATCATGCAGCGCTTGATGCCGTTGCAAGAGGACTTAACATAATAGATGCTTCACATTACGGTACGGAGATAATCTTCGTGGATCTTTTGAGAGCTTTCTTTGAAATGAATTTTGAAGGAATGACTGTAATAACTTCGCTTCAGAAAGATGTCGGAGAATTTATGTAAACCAAAAAAATAGATGGTTTACGAAGAAGGATCCCGGTCCTTGTTTTCATCGCCCGAAACTTCGGGATCGTTTCCGGATAGGGATTTTGAGAATTCTTTTTCGCCTGCTTCGGTATTGCTTTCCGGATGCATTGAAGCGATGTTTTTCTTTCCCGTTACAACGCTTACCATCCAGAGGATGAGCCAGAGCATAATGGGAAGAAATACGCATCCCGCGATAAGGAATTTGAAAATGACTCCTTTAAAAGGTATCGGAAGGATGGCAAAGATCAAAGTTGCGATTATCCAGAGAGCGATTATTATTAATCCGATGATGGCAAGAATTCTTTTTAACATATTTATTACCTTTACAGAATTATTATTCAAAACATTTGATTTAACTATAAATTTGAGATACACATTAGTCAAGAATAAAGATATTCTTCCATTTTATAACTAATTGTTTTATACTGAATAACGATAATTTAAAAGAAAATATATATTATATAAAGGATGGTAAAACTATGAAATTACTTGATGCATGGCGTTCCAAGGCTTATGACGAAAGAGCTGACAAGTCTCAGCTTCAGCCTATCTGGAATACATATTTCACACTGGAAAAAGGCTTTTATCAGAAGCTTCTTCCCGAGAAAGAAGTAGTAAAGGGTACGGTTAAGGAACTTTGCGAAAAGTACGATATCGATACTTTCTATATGACAGGTATCCTTGACGGTATCAATGATTCACTTGTTACTCCCAATCCCATCGAGGATATGGAAGAGGATACAATGATCTCTCTTGAATACGACAAGGAACTTCTTTACAAGAACATGGTTGCGGCAGGAGCTGACTGGCTTTACAACCTTGAAGAGTGGAACGAATACTTCACTGAAGACGAGAAGAAGGCTCTTTACAAGGAGCAGAAGGCTTCCACAACGATCAAGAAGGATGACAAGGTTTATCCCAACGATCCCTGTCCCTGCGGTTCGGGAAAGAAGTATAAGAAATGCTGCGGTAAGAACGCTTAATCCGTTTCATTGAAAAAGGATATATATGGATAATCTGAATTATTCACCCGAAAGCTTAAAAGATCAGAAAAAGAAATACTATGCTTCGTTTCTTTGGAAACTGACAGTTGCCTTTGTTATCATTTTTGCGGCTCAGATAATAATCTATGTGCCGGTGGATCTTATTTTTGGCGTTCTGAGCGGCTTATCCGAAAGCCTTTCGGGTTCGGCAGGAGAGTTTTTTGCCAATCTTGAAAAGAACGGTGTATTTACGACCCTGGATGCGGTGTTTCATCTTTTCGCTTTGCTTGTCACGGATTCGTTCGGAGCACTTTTTCTTTTCTTTATGACCAGAAAAACAAGTAAAGTTCCGGAAAAGAGAAACTTACATTTTTTATACTGGCTCGTTTTGTTTATCATCTGCTTTGCCATAGGCGGAGTGGGTACGATAATAGGAAGTCTTGTCAATGCATTTGCACTTCTTCCTTCAACGGTTGCCAATGTTTTGATAAAAATGTCGTTAACAGGCGATATTAACAATATAAATCAGACTCTTGCTTACGGCGATGACAGCTGGCTTTACATTTTTGTCAATATACTGATGGCAGGACTTGCGATACCGGTCGTAGAAGAACTGATATTCAGAAAATTCGTTATCGATAATACATCAAAATACGGATTTGGAGCGGCTGTTATGATCTCCGGATTTACATTTGCGATATTCCACGGTAATTTTCTGCAGCTTTTTTATACGTTAGGCATAGGATTGCTTTTCGCTTATGTATACGCATTTACAGGCAAACTCAGATATACCGTATTAATGCATATGGGTTATAACCTTTATTCCGCACTTTTTCCCATAGGACACAAGATCATGCCTCAGGGAAGCGTGGAAGATATCACGAATGCCATAGAAAAATTATCCAAAGCGGCTGCCGAAAATCCTCAGGGAATAGATGCGGCATATAACTGGCTTCTCTGGGTTTTAAGACGTAATATGACCGATCCGGGGTTTGTGATCGGATTACTGTTCATAGCGGTGACCAGGATACTGCTACTTATTCTGATCATTACGGGAATAATATTATTCATTGTATTTTTAAAGAAAGGCATCAATGTGAGAAAGCAGATGCCGATGGGTCAGAAGGGCACCAAAAGGTGCGCTGCGGGAAACTACGGAGCAGTGCTTTTCTACATTCTCGGCGGAGGAGTATTTGTGCTGTATTATTTCGTTGCAAATCTCGGATCCATCGCTTCTTTATTCAGGTAATGCCGAAATAAAAAAATAAATGTTGACTTTATTTGAAAAATAAGTTAAACTACTAACGTTGTAAAAACAAAGAAGAGTATCCGCTCTCACCCGACGACAATTGCGTTTTCGGTGTTAATATAGAAAAGTAGGTTTGAAAAACTTTTTATATTAGAGTGGATATTTTGTCCACTCTATTTTTTTAAGTCTGTCATACGGAGGAATATGAAGAATAACGACTATATTATTAACGATCAGATAAGAGTTTCTGAGGTAAGAGTAATTTCAGAGGAAGGTGAGATGCTTGGCGTAATGCCTACAGGCGATGCATTAAACAAGGCTGAAGACGCAGGCCTTGATTTGATCATGATATCTCCCAATGCGAACCCTCCTGTATGTCGTATAGAAGATTTCGGAAAATTCAAGTACGAACAGCTTCGTAAAGAAAAAGAGAACAAAAAGAAACAGAAAGTAACCGAAGTTAAGGAAATTCGTTTTTCACCTAATATTGATACAAACGATTTCAATACAAAGAAGAACGCAGCCAGAAAGTTCCTTACTAAAGGCGAGAAAGTTAAGGTTACGGTACGTTTCAGGGGAAGAGAAATGGCTCACGGTATTCCCACTGCCAAGAAACTTCTCGATGATTTCGCCAATGACCTTTCGGATGTTTGCACACTTGAAAAGGAAGCAAAAGTCGAAGGCCGTTCGATAGCTATGGTTTTGGCTGAAAAGAAGTAACAGTTAAAATATATTTCACTTAAGGAGGAAATTTATCATGCCTAAAATGAAGACATCCAGAGCAGCTGCAAAGCGCTTTAAATTAACAGGAACAGGTAAGTTAAAAAGAGCTAAAGCTTATAAGAGCCATATCTTAACAAAGAAGTCTACAAAGAGAAAGAGAAACTTGAGACAGGCTGCAATGACAGACAGCACAAATGTTAAGAACATGAAGAAGATTTTACCTTACATTTAAGGAAAGAGAGGAAGTAAAAAATGGCCAGAATTAAAGGTGGCTTAAATGCCAAGAAAAAACATAACAGAGTATTAAAACTTGCTAAAGGATACAGAGGAGCAAGATCCAAACAGTATCGTGTAGCTAAGCAGTCCGTTATGAGAGCACTTGCTTCTTCTTATGCCGGACGTAAGGAAAACAAGAGACAGTTCAGACGTCTCTGGATCGCACGTATCAACGCTGCAGCAAGAATGAACGGACTTTCATACAGCAAATTTATGTATGGTCTTAAGCTTGCCAACATCGACATCAACAGAAAGATGCTCGCTGAGATGGCAGTTAACGATGCAGAAGGCTTCAAGAGCTTATCTGAGATCGCTAAGAGCAAGATCGCTTAATTAACTTTTTAAGATAATAAAAGATGTCCCGATCCGGGGCATCTTTTTTGTTCGAAAAAATATTAGAAAAGTTTGTATAATTCCCATAAATATGATTTTGTTATGCGTATAAATGTTGTAATAATTTTCGATTGCCCAAAATGCTTTACTATGTTACTATGAAAAAGCAGTCGGAATTAACGACCTCAGATACGAGGAGAGTACAAACTGCACGTATGTGTAAAATTTTATGGAGGAATTATCTATGATTAAGAACTTATTCAGAAAAGTCGTAACCGGATTATTCACGACCGGTTTGGCTGTAGCACTTTTCCCCGCATTGACAGCTTATGCTGCAGGCACAGACAAAGGGGCTTACACCCTTGATCTTTCGGAGTCATATTATGTATGTACTTACACAGAAGAAGAGGATTCATTTTCCTGGTTTGCCAAACAGACTATGTACGGCAAATCCTGCGGTTATGAGGATAACGGAATTGATGATGCTACTTTCTATTATGATCTTGATTCAGACGGTACAGCTGATTTTATCGTAAGGTTTAAAGATCATGTTGAGTATTTTATCAAAGCCGGAACATGCAGCGTTAAACAGATGACATTTACGATTCCTGCTACATGTAATCATCCTGAGGATCCTTATAATGATTTCTGCTCAAAAGAGGATTTTGATAAAGTAGATAAGGCTTATTATTCAACTGTTACTGTTATTTTCTCAAAAGACAGTACTGATAACAACACAACACAGCCCGCTGATGACAATAACACAACACAGCCCGCTGATGACAACAACACAACTGCACCTGCAGATGATAACAACACTACTCAGCCTACAGACAATAACAACAACACACCTGCACAGCCTGCAGACAATAATACACCTGCACAGCCTGCAGATAACAACAACAATAATAATAACAATAACAACAATAACAATAACAATAACAATAACAACAACACACCTTCAGTTAACAATGATCAGACAAGCGCACCCGCTCTTTACGAAGATTTATGTGATGCACTTAACTACGCTGTCTCAAAAGGTGAGAAGGTTACAGTTGAATACAAGACAACAGGTGATGCACTTCCTTTGTATGTCATCAAAAAGCTTGTTAACAACCCTAACATAACTCTTGATTACACATTCGTTTACGAAGGAAATACTTACAACCTTAAGTTAAACAAGAAGAACATCAAATTTGATGAATCGATCGAATGGTACGGACCTCTTTACCTTCTTAAATATGCAGGAAAGAACAAGTAATATTCTGTAAATTCTGACTCTAAAGCCCGAAGTTCAAATGGATTTCGGGCTTTTTTATTATGTGATGAACCATATAGTGAAAATACTGTGAAATAAAACTTATTATATGACGAAAAACACTTTCTGTGCTATAATCGGTATTTGGATATTTATATATGTTTCAAAAAGAAAGAAGGGATTTAAAATGACAAAGATTGACATTGTTTCCGGATTCCTTGGAGCAGGAAAGACTACATTTATTCAAAAGATGCTCAAGGAAGTTCTTAATAAAGAGAAGGTTGTTCTCATTGAAAATGAATTTGGCGAAATCGGAATCGACGGCGGTTTCTTAAAAGAAGCAGGCATAGAGATTAAGGAAATGAACTCAGGCTGTATTTGCTGTTCGCTTGTAGGTGATTTCGGTGCATCCTTAAAAGAAGTCATTAAGACTTATTCTCCCGAGAGAATTCTTATCGAGCCTTCCGGTGTCGGAAAACTTTCGGATGTAATCAAAGCAGTAGCGGATCTTGAGACCAAAGAGAATCTTACAGACGTAAAACTTAACGCTGCTGTAGTTGTTGTCGATGTTTCCAAATGCAAGATGTATATTAAAAACTTCGGTGAATTCTTTATTAACCAGGTTGAATCTGCAGGAACCATCATTCTTTCAAGAACACAGAATGTTTCGGAAGAGAAGCTTAACGAAGCAATTGCGCTTCTTCGCGAACATAATGCAAAAGCAACCATTATTACAACTCCCTGGGATCAGTTAAGCGGTGAGCAGATTCTTAAAACATATGAATCCGGAAAGAGCCTTGAAGAAGAGCTTCTTGAAGAGATGAAGAAGGAAATGGCTCATAAACACGGCGATGAATGCGACGATCCCGACTGCGAATGCCATCACCACCATCATCATGACGATGACGATGAAGACGAGCATGAACATCATCACCACCATCACGACGATGACGATGAAGACGAGCATGAACATCATCACCACCATCACGACGATGACGATGAAGACGAGCATGAACATCACCACCACCATCACGACGATGACGATGAAGACGAGCATGAACATCACCACCATCATCACGACGGTGAAGAATGTGATGATCCCGATTGCGAATGCCATCATCATGATCATGACCATCACCACCATCATCACCATGCAGACGAGGTATTCTCGAGCATCGGATTTGAGACAGCCAAGTCATATACAAAGGATCAGATTAATGAGATTCTTACCAAACTCGATGACAACGAAACTTACGGCATAATTCTTCGTTCCAAAGGTATGGTATACGATAAGGACGGAGGATTCATCTACTTTGACTATGTTCCTGAAGAGAGAAACGTCAGATCCGGAAGCCCCGAAGTTACAGGCAAGGTAGTTGTTATCGGTTCTAAATTAAACGAAGAAAAGATTAAGGAATTATTCTAGCTAATCGGTATTTTTATTATGAATAATTAATTAATCGAAATATTCGGAAGGAATTTTATGAAAAACGTATTTGTAATAAACGGTTTTCTGGAAGCGGGAAAAACCGAATTTATAAAGTTTACGATCACTCAGCCTTATTTCCAGACCACCAACAACACCCTTCTGATCTTATGCGAAGAGGGTGAGGTTGAGATAGAAGAGGAAATATTAAGAAAAACACATACCATAGTCGAAGTGATCGAAAACAAAGAGGACTTAAACTCCACAACGCTTCTTAATCTCGAGAAAAAACACAAACCCGAAAGGATCATCATCGAATATAACGGAATGTGGCAGATGTCGGATCTGAAAATGCCCTGGCACTGGAAACTTGCACAGCAGGTAACCATTATCAATGCTTCCACTTTCAGCATGTATTTTGCCAATATGCGTTCTCTTATTTCCGATATGGTAAAGAAATCCGAACTTATCATATTCAACAGATGTGACGGATTAAATAAAGAGCTGCCGACATATAAGAGAAACATGATGGCATTGAACCGTAATGCAGAGATAGTATTTGAAGATGCTAACGGCGAGATCAATACCACACTTGACGAGGAACTTCCTTTTGATGTGAACGCTCCGGTTATCGAACTTATAGACGAGACATACGGAATCTGGTTTTTCGACTGTCTTGACAATATGGAAAGATATAACGGAAAGACTGTAAGTTTCCTTGCTCAGGTAGTAAAGCCCGATACGATGGAAAAAGGATATCTTGTTCCCGGACGTTCGGCCATGACATGCTGTGCCGATGATATCGCCTTCCTCGGATTTATATGTAAGACGGATGAATCCGACAAGTATTCAAAAGGTGACTGGATAAAAGTTACCGCAGAATTAAAAGTTGAATTCTGGAAAGATTACAACGGCGTCGGACCTGTGCTTTATGCTAAGAGCATTGAAAAAGCAAAGGCTCCGAAAGAAGAGATCATTAATCTTGTATAAAAAAAGAACCCGACATTTTAAAAATGTCGGGTTTTATATTATAATTCCTGTCTTGTTTTTTCTTCACAATATTTACATCTGTATACTTCCTTCTTTTCGTCGAGAACGAAGATCTGAGGGAGTTCCTGTTCGATACTGCTTATGCAGCGGGGATTTTTACATTTGTAGATATTTTTTATTTCTTTGGGAAGAGTGAGTTCTTTCTTTGCAACGATCTCACCGTCTTTGATAACGTTGACCGTAATGTTGTGATCGATAACAGCAAGAACGTCCATATCCATTTCTTCGATATCACATTCAACCTTAAGGATATCTTTCTTGCCCATTTTTTCGCTTTTTGCATTCATGATCATCGCAACTGTACAGTCTTTTTTATCGAGCTGAAGATGATGATAGAGCGAGAGGCTTTTGCCTGCTTTTATATGATCGAGTACAAAGCCTTCATGTATCTTTCCTACGTTAAGCATATTCGTTCCTTTCTTAATTAAAGATTGTTTACATCGATCTCAAGAAGAGTGAGGATCAGGGCCATTCTTACATATACACCGTACTGAACCTGCTTGAAATATACGGCTCTTTCGTCATCGTCGACTTCGACCGAGATCTCGTTAACTCTGGGAAGGGGATGGAGCACAAGCATATCTTCTTTGGCGAGCGCCATCTTTTCCTTGTTTAAGATGTAGAAATCTTTTAATCTTACGTAATCTTCTTCGTTGAAGAATCTTTCTCTCTGTACTCTTGTCATGTACAAAAGATCAAGCCTGGGCATAACCTCTTCGAGAGAGATGACCTCTTCGTAAGGAATGTTCTTTTCTTTTAAATTGTCTGTAATGTATTCGGGAATTCTTAATTCTTCCGGAGAAACAAAGATAAATGTGATATTGTCATATCTGGATAATGCATTGATTAAAGAATGGACGGTTCGACCGAATTTAAGGTCTCCGCAAAGTCCGATAGTGAAGTTGTCCAAACGTCCTTTGAGTGAACGTATTGTTAAAAGATCGGTTAATGTCTGGGTGGGATGCTGATGTCCGCCGTCGCCTGCATTGATAACAGGGATCCTGCTGTGAGTGGAAGCTACCATAGGGGCACCTTCTTTAGGATGTCTCATAGCACATATATCGGCGTAACAGGAAATCATACGAATTGTATCGGAAACGCTTTCTCCTTTAGCTGCCGAAGAAGAATTGGCATCGGAGAAGCCGAGGACGTTACCTCCGAGAGATAACATAGCTGACTCGAAACTGAGTCTTGTTCGTGTACTTGGTTCGTAGAAACAAGTGGCGAGTTTTTTACCTACGCAGGCGTGAGAATACTTTTCTCTGTTTTTTTCGATGTCGTTCGCCAAATCAAACAGTCTGTCGAGTTCTTCGACCGAAAAATCCAAAGGACTCATTAAATGACGCATATAATTTCTCCTATAAAAATCATTTTTCCTATGATACCACTTCAAATAATTGAAATCAAGACACAAATGTAGTAAAATTATGGCGATGGGGCTATATAAAAGATAAATAATGTTAGGAGATTTTTACCGATGAAGATTATTGCTGCTGATGATGAAATCATAGCTTTGGAAGTTCTTGTTGACGCTATCAAAGAAGCGGAACCCAATGCTGAAGTTATCTCGTTCAGAAACGGAAGAGACGTACTTGATTACATTGCCGAGAACAGTTGCGATGTATGCTTTTTCGATATTGAAATGCGTGATATTAACGGAATCGAACTTGCTTATGAAGCTAAAAAGTTCAATCCCAAGATAAATATTGTATTCGTTACCGGTTATTCCGAATATACAAAGAATGCCTTCGAAGTACGTGCCAGCGGATATGTTTTAAAACCCGTTACTGCCGTAAAGATCGCAGAGGAAATGAGAAACCTTCGTAATCCGGTAGAAGAAGACAAGAATACATACGATGTTTACGTAAAGACTTTCGGAAACTTCGATGTATACGCCAAGGGCGATTCGATCGTATTCAAGAGAACAAGATCCAAAGAACTCCTGGCTTATCTTATCGACAGAAAGGGTGCCGGTGTTACAAAGAAAGAGATCGCATCCATTCTTTTCCCTGATCAGGAATACGACAGAAGAGTCGAAGATTACATCAACAAGATCTACAGAGAGATGACAAGATCTCTTAATGAAGCAGGGATCGGTGATATCGTTGTAAAGAAGAGAAATTATTATGCGATCAATCCAGATAAGGTTAAATGTGACAGATACGACTTTGAAAAAGGCAAATCTTCCGCGATCAAAGCATATATGGGCGAATATATGCAGCAGTACTCCTGGGCTTCATTTAAAGTATCCAGATAATCCAAGATACGGAGACCGATATGGAAAAAGAATTTGACAATAACGATAACGAGCAGGTTGTAGAGAAAAAAAGATGGATCCTTTTCGGACTTCCTTTTACCTTTACAAAATACATCGTCAAGCATGATATACTTACTATCGAATCCGGATTTTTTACCAAAGTCGAAGATGACTGTTATATGTATAAGATCCAGGATGTCGAGCTTAAAAGAAACTTTATGCAAAGACTTTTCGGTCTGGGCTGCGTGGTATGTTATACAGGTGATACGACACATCCGAAACTGTATTTGCACAATATCAAAAATTCCAAGGAAACAAAGGATTTTATCTTAAAGCATTCCGAGGAAGCCAGACTAAAGAGAAGAACGCTCAATACACTCAATATCGGAGCGCACGACGTTGAAGATATAGCTGAAGACTGTTAATATATGGCAGGTTTATCCTGCCTTTATTTTATGATTGGGAATTATGAAGTACGAAGAATGCCGCGAGTGGCTTGAAAACAGAAGAAAGAAGATGGGAAGTGTTCCGGGCCTGACGGAAGTTGAAAGACTGCTCGATGAATACAAAAGGCCTGATGCCGATTTTCCGCTTATTCACATAGCCGGCACAAACGGTAAGGGAAGTGTCGGATATCTTCTTGAGAATGTTTTATATAAGAGCAAATACAAAGTCGGAAGATTTCTTTCTCCGGCAGTAGTTGATGAAAGAGAGATAATCCTTGTAAACGGAAAGATGGTCCCGAAAACCGTCTGGGCAAAGATCCTTTCGGGGATGATCGAAACGATCGAAAAGAAAGGACTTAATGCCACTGCTTTTGAAATAGAATTTGTTCTTTCGCTTCTGATATTCAAGGAAGTCTCCTGTGATATCGTGATCCTTGAATGCGGCATGGGCGGCCGTCTTGATGCGACCAATGCGATAGAAAAGAGTTTGGTTGACATAATCACATCCATAAGCATCGATCATACCAACTTTTTAGGCGATTCTATTGAGGAAATTAGTTTACATAAATTCGGAATAATCAAACCCGGATCTAAAAATGCAGTGTTATCTCCCCAGACCAAAGAGGTTGAAGAGATATTTGATAAATACATGTCCGATAAGAAGGATATTTGTGCGGTAAGATCCGACAGGGAAGCCTGCAGATTCAAAACAGGAAAGAAAGCCGGGAAGATATCACAGACTCTTTCTTATAAGGAATATAAGGATCTTACGCTTTCCCTTTACGGATTAAATCAAAGAGACAATGCGGTATGTGTTCTTGACGCAGTTGACGTACTTAAAAAAGAGGGATATAACATTTCAGAAAAGACGGTAAGGACAGTTTTTGAAAATGCAGTCTGGCCCGCAAGATTTGAGATCATCGAAAAAGGACATACCTATATACTTGACGGAGCACATAATGCCGACGCCGTGAGGGCTCTTTTTGAGAACATTAACTTGTATTTTACAAATCGAAACCTGATATATATAATGGGTATGTACAAAGACAAGGCATACGAAGAAGTGGTAAGAGATTATGCCTCTTTTGCAAAAGCGATAGTTACCGTGACGCCGAAGGATTCGGCCAGAGCGCTTGAAGCTTTTGAACTCGGTAAGTGCATTAAAGAGTACAACGAAAATGTTACCGCTTCGGATTCGTATTACGAAGCGCTTGAGATCGCAAACCTTTTAGCCGATAAAAAGGATGTGATCTTAATATTCGGTTCACTTTCTTTTATGGGTGAATTCAGAAAAATGATCTTAAACGAAAAATGATCGGACAGAAAAAAATCAGCCGAAAGAAGATACAGAAAAATGATTGATGAAAAAAAGATAAAAGAGGGCGTTAAGCTTCTCCTTGAAGGTATTGGCGAGGATGTTGAAAGAGAGGGATTAAAAGATACTCCCGACAGGATCGCCAGAATGTATACGGAGATCTTTGCGGGATACGAAGACGATGCGGCAAACCATCTTTCCAAAAGATTTCACGTAGACAACAATGATATCGTCCTTGAAAAGAACATAGTATTTTATTCGACCTGCGAACATCATATGATGCCTTTTTACGGAGTGGCTCATATCGCATATATTCCCAATAACGAAGTCGTCGGCATTTCCAAACTTGCCAGAACTCTCGAGGTATACGCAAGAAGACTTCAGATTCAGGAAAAACTTACAGATGAAGTTGCGGACAGCATCTTTAACGAATTAAATGCCAAAGGTGTTATGGTCGTTATCGAAGCCGAGCATATGTGCATGACGATGAGAGGCATTAAGAAACCCGGAAGCAAAACGGTAACGATGTCTTCAAGAGGTCTTTTTGAAAAAGAAGAATACAAAAACAGATTTTTCGATTTATTAAGGATCTGAGATTTAACTTAATAAAAGAAGGAGTTAAATATGAGCGAAATTAAAATCGGAAACAGAAAATTTGATCTTAACAATCATACATATGTAATGGGTATTCTTAATGTTACACCCGATTCGTTTTCGGACGGCGGAATGTATATGAATACCGAAGCTGCTTTAAAAAGAGCCATTCAGATGGTAAATGACGGAGCTGATATCATCGATGTCGGCGGTGAATCGACAAGACCCGGTTATACACCCGTAAGTGCCGAAGAGCAGATCGAAAGAGTAATGCCTGTTATCGAAGAGATCAAGCATAAACTTGATATTCCGGTTTCGATAGATACGTATAATTCCAAAGTGGCAAAGGAAGCCATTAAGGTCGGATGCGATATGGTAAATGATATCTGGGCTCTTCAGAATATCGACGATATGGCGGATGTCATGGCAGGGACCGATGTTGTGTGCGTTTTGATGCATAACAGAAAGAATGCCATATATGAAAATTTCAGAAGAGATGTTTTGTCGGATCTAGGAAGTTATCTTGACAGAGCTTTAATGAAGGGCATAAGCATCGATAAGATCATCCTTGATCCCGGTATCGGATTCGGAAAGACTTACGAACAGAACTTAAGCATCATTCATTATATAGACGATCTTAAAGATCTCGGCTGCCCGATCCTTATGGGTACGAGCCGTAAATCGGTCATCGGACTTACACTCGATCTTCCCATTTTCGAAAGAGTCGAGGGTACCATTGCAACAACGGTAGTTGCATGTATGAAAGGTGTCAATTTCGTAAGAGTGCATGATGTAAGAGAAAACGTACGTGCCATAAGAATGACCGAAGCGATCCTTAATGCGTAAAAAAATGAAATTAAAAAGCAGTTCATATCGAACTGCTTTTTTGATGCTTATTTAAATTCTTTCTTTTTCTTCGAGGTTACATAACATTTCTTTAGCCGTTAATCTGAGTCTCGGATGGATAACATAGGGGTCGATATCACAAAGCGGCTTTAATACGAACATTCTGTTTTGCATATCGACATGCGGGATGATAAGATTTTCGGTTGACATAACTAAATCATCGTAATAGATGATGTCAAGATCGAGAGTTCTCGGACCCCAGTGGATCTTTCTTTCTCTGCCTGCCGAATGTTCCTCTATATGAAGTCTTGATAAGAGTTCGATGGGAGAGTAAAGGGTTTCGATCTTAAATACCGCATTTATAAAATCATCCTGTTTAACGACACCGTAAGGTTTGGTCTCTATAAGATCGGAAACCGCGATCACTTTAATGCATTCGTCAGCGGAAAGATTTTCTATCGCGTTATTGATATATTCCTCGCGTTCGCCCATATTTGATCCGACCGAGATGTAAGCTGTATGTCTGGATCTTTCGACCTTTAACGATACGTTTTCGAATTTTGCGGGAATTGGTGCATTCGGCTTGCATATTTCAAGTGTGATGGAAGATATCTTATCGAAAGTGATAAGAAGTTTTCTTGAAAGTTCGTTTACAAGTGTTTCCAATAGATTAACCTGGTTTATGACCATGTAATCTTTAATGTATTCGCACACTTTTGCGTAATCAAGGGTATCTTCGATATCATCGCTCAATCCTGCAGTGACAGTATCCGTATAAAGCTCTGCGTTTATGATAAATCTCTGACCTTTTTCTTTTTCCTGATCGTATACTCCGTGATGTGCAAATACTTCAAGGCCTTTAATAATTATCTTATCCATAAGTCTACCCCCTTCTTTGATCATTTTAATGCAGCTTCTTTTGCGGCTTCAAATTCTGTAACGTTTATACTGCCGTAAGCGGGTGTTTTGTATGTAACGGTTTCGTCGTTGAACGGTTTGAAATAAACGTATCTGTCAGTGATATTTATTGCCGTATAATTTCCGCTCATTATGATCTCTTCGCTTGAACCGTCTATGGCAAGTCTCTTTAAACAGGGTTCTTCCATATCGTTTTTCTGATAATAGATGTATTCGGTATTCAGATTGAAACAGTCAACTCTGTCTTTGGTAAGAACCTGTACGTCACCGTCTTTTAAGGAATATCTGCAGAGTCTGTAATCCGTGTCTATATCCATGTAGTAGATGAAATTACCGACTCTGACGGGATTCCACATATTGATGCGGACGTACTCGCTTATAGAATCGTTAACGGTATCAAGGACCATTAAGAAGTGGTTGTTTTCGTTATTTGTAAAATAGATGATATCTCCGTAAACTCCTGCGGGATTGATGATGGAATCGGAGATATCGGTAAATGATTTGCCGTCGGTACTTATCTTGCTTAAATGAACACCTTTGACTTTGTTGTAATCCATAAAGTAGATGTCGTTGTTTACGAGTACCATTTCAAGAGAAGGATCACGGCTTAAAGTCGTACCGCCTTTTCCGTTCTTTTTGCATCTGTAGATACCCATGACTCTTCGTAAGAATCCAAGACCGGTAGAAGTGGTGGAGTCTGCCATATAGTAGTAAAGGTAATCGCCGCCGGCATTGATGAATTCGACTTTGGCCGATAACAGTTCTTTCATCTCGGTTTCGTCTTCATTCATAACGTAAAGGGAACCCTGATCGTATGAATTGGAAAAATAGACTTTTCCGTCGCTTTCGCAGAAAAGTCCCTGGTTATATATGTTTCCGGCCGTGTTTCCGACTGTGCCGGCAGGGTTTTTGGGTACTTTATTGGATATCTTTGATATAACCGAACCTGCTATCGCTGCGATGATTATCAGTGCGGTTACGATGATAAAAGGGATATATCCCGAATTCTTTTTCTTTTTGGAAGCCATATAACCTCCTTTCTACGAATACATGATCCTTTCATAGTATTCAAATAGTTTCTCGGTATCGATTTCTTTTTGCTTCTTGTGAGTATTGTTGTAATATGCCAAATACAAATCGTAAGCTTCTTTTACATCAGAAGGAAGAGGGTTTTTCTTCTTTAAAAATTTCTTCCTCTTAAGCATAGCAGAAAGTCGCGAATATTCATATATTACAAGACGATATTCGTCATTATTTTTTTTGTAGATCGAAAGTTTTATCTTTATTACGGCAAATCTTATAACAAAATACAGGATCACGGCACTGACAAAAAATGCAAGGATCCTTAAAAGAGTTACCTTTACGCCTGCCGTATTGAAATCGAATATCTCGAAAATACCGTTTATTCCGAAACCGTCGTTTCCGGTCGTTTCATTGTTTGTACCGTCACCAAGATTTTCGATGTTAAGAGTATTGTTCGTAAGTACACTGAACCAGTTGATGTTAAAGAGGCCGGGACCTGCTGCGGCTTCTTCCTCGAAGGAAGGGATGGTCGCTTCGAAAGGAACAAATCCGTATCCGTCGAGATAGATCTCAACCCATGCGTGAGCGTAGGAATCGTTTACGGGAACTTCGATCACGTTTTCGAGTTCGATCGCTTTTTCTCCCTGATACCATTCATCGTATTCATATTCGGTCAAAACACCGTTTTCATATATCAGATTAACAGGTATAACATAACCTTCACAGTATCTTGCGGGCACTCCCATTTCCCTTAAAAGGAGAGTGGTGGCTGAAGCAAAATGTGCACAGAATCCTCTTTTCTGAGTGCTTAGGAAATACTCAACAAAATCCCTTTTTGAAGGTGTGCTTCCCGGGGACATGGTGTATCTGAAATTGTTAAAGAAATAAGAGTAGACTGCTCTTGCACATGCGATCCTGTATTCGTTTATATCATCTTTGTCTTCAACCGATATCTGAGTAAGAGTATCGTCCAGAGTTTCCTTTACGTTATCGGGAACTTCGAGACATGTGCCGTATACGTAATCGTAATAATCATAGTCCGAGATGAGAGTATCTTCCTTATAGGGTTTATAGTCATTGGAACTCAAGACAGGCTTGTAAGTTATTTCGTAAGTGTTTTTGCTTGAACCGGGATATTCGATCTTGCCTGAATCGGAAAAGTACGGAAGATAATTGAATCTTGCGTCGGCATCGATATTTTCGACCTGCATTTTTGCGGTATTTCCGAAATCGTATTCTCTGGAATTCTCGAGGTCTGTAAAATCAACAGTATTTTTATACCATCCGGAAGCTACATAAAGACTTCCCGTAAATGCTTTAAGATATACGGAATCGTAATTTATGGGTACGAAAGTTACTACAAGGTCCGTCTGGAAATCGGGTCTTACCTGACTTACTCCGCCGAGTCTTCCGCCTGCAAGTCCGCCTTTTGATGTGTATTTGTCAAAAAAGGCCATATAACCTGACTCGATATACATTTTTACATATTCCTGAGTCTGTCTGTGGATCTCGTTTCCCGCAACCTTGGAAATGGGTACGTTAAGAGGTGCATGTAAAAGTATCACAAGCACGAGGGATACGATAAAAGAAACGGCGTAGGAATATAAGAAAACTTTAGTGTCTGCCTGATAGGAGTAACTGTCTTTGTTTTTTCGTTTTAATCTTATAAATTCATGCGTCTTTTTTCCTTTGACCTGCATTCGCGAATGCTTTGAAAACTGAAGGAAAACAACGGTCGTATATACGAAAAGAAGTCCGAAAAGATAGATCGCGGAAGGGATTTTGTGAATGAAAAGTGCGATCTCTATATAAGGGAAAGTTACGAGTGCCGTTTCAAAGGCGTTCATATAACCCGAAATGGTAACGTTTAAAAGGATCGCAGTGAATGCTCCAAGGAAGAGAGCAGCGATGGTTACCGTGTAATATCTGTTGGCGATCGTTTCGTAAGCTTCACGGACAGTATTTAATGCGAAATAATCGGAATACTCGTTTGCGATAATGTTGAGCGCTGCCTGGAAACCTGAGTTTGCCGGCAGGTAATAACGGGCCAGCTCAACTGTAAAAGCAATGAATAAGATTATATAGAAAAGGTAAAATACAAGCTTGTTGTAATAAAGGAATGCAACATAAAACGAAAAGATCGCAAAGCCTATAAAAACGACAGCTTTGCTGTATGGGATCTCGAACGCGTCAAGAAGACCGCATATTGAACAATATGTGGCGATAAAGATCAAAAGACCCTTGAAAAAGCAAAGAAGAAAACGGCTGCTTTTCTTTTCCTGAGTCAGTTCACCGACTATAACACGGTTTTCGGATATTTCTTTTTTGTAAATCAGTTTTTCTACAAAATTTAACATCTTATTCTCCGATACGGATCTTCTTTCCGACGATGTGAATAACTGTCGCGATCTTACCCGATGAATTTACATATGTATCAAGGGCGTTTTCCTCGCCTTCATATAAAGGCTGGCAGTAAAAATGTGTCATGGCTTCGATCATCTCTTCTTCATTAGTTACGGTAAAGAATTTGTAATCCGTAGCCTTGTCGTTATATATGCAGAGTTCGAAACGTTCCTTTTTCTCATACATTACTTTGATGCAGGATAAAAGGGACTGAGCCGTATCATGTATCTTGCTTTTTGTGAGTTCGGGAATAAGTATGATTGCAAGGGATGAAGTGTGTGCCATTTCTTTTACGAAAAGATCGTCAAGCTTGGCGGACAGTTTCCAGTGAATACGCTGGAGTCTGTCACCGGGACGGTATTCCCTTATCTCTTTTACATCGCTTGAAATGTTTCCGATGTTTTCCGATTCGGTGTATTCGTCGGGTCCGTCTTTAGGAACTGCAGGAGGAAAATCTCCGATATTTCTTTCTTTCGGTAGAACAGGTACGGAAGCGTCCAAAGTTATGTCAACCGATTTTTCGAATATGGAAAGATAATCATGGAAGACTATCTTTTCGATACGCACACTGATAAGACCGATATCATAAGATTCGATCGGGATAGAAAAAGAGTTTTTCTTTTGTGTAAGAGGGATCGAGAGCTTGTGAACCGTATCGTTCGGATAAAATCTGTTATCCGCGGTGAAATATACATCACATGAGAAAAGAGGAAAACGTGAATTGCTTACGTATTCCAAAAGAAAAGTGGGAGAGTTGGGTTCTTCCACGTAAGGAGTCTTGTATGAAAGGCTGAACTCGAATCTTGAATTTGCATATAAGAAAATGGCAAGAGATATCGGGAAAAGAACAAGAAGCATTAAAATAAAAAGCACTATGGCCGGTTGTTCATAAATAAGGGCAAATGCCGATAGTGCCGCTATTGCCAGTATGTATACGATTAATGTAAGAATATTTATCTTCATTTAGGGAACCTTTACCGAATCGAAAGCTACGTTTAAAGCGCTTTCTAAATTCATTCCGCAAGCCTTTGCCTTGGTGGAAAGAATGACACGGTGATTGCCTATCGCATAAAATACAGCTTTGAAATCCTCGGGAATAACATAATCACGGCCGCTTAAGAAAGCGTGTGCTTTTGTCATCCTGATAAGTGCGATGCTTCCTCTGGGTGAAAGACCGAGAGAGAATGTATCCGAATTTCTCGTTGCTTCGGTAAGTGATACCGCATAGTCGTAAAGACTGTCTTTTATCTTTATGTTTTCAACTTCATTCTGATAAGCGAGGATGTCGTCTCTGGAAATGATCCTTTCCATATTTTCAATGGTTTTGTGAGAGTCGCCCTTAAGGATGGTAACGGCTGACTCGTGAGAAGGATAACCCATGGAAAGACGTACCATGAATCTGTCAAGCTGTGATTCGGGAAGTTTCTGGGTACCCGAAGCACCGATGGGGTTCTGAGTCGCGATAACCATGAAAGGAGTGGGAAGGTATCTTGTTACACCGTCGACGGTCGCGTGGCCTTCTTCCATAACCTCAAGAAGTGCCGACTGGGTCTTGGGAGATGTACGGTTTATCTCATCCGCAAGGAAAAGGTTTGTATATACGGCACCTTCTTTGAAAGTAAATTCGTTTTTCGCCTTGTCGAACATTGTAAAACCGGAAACGTCTGAAGGAAGGACGTCAGGGGTAAACTGCATTCTCTTGTAATCAAGGTTCATGACCTTTGCCAAAGCAGTAACGAGAGTGGTCTTGCCCACACCGGGAATATCTTCCAGAAGTATGTGTCCTTTGGCGAAAACGGCACATAAGACCATGTCGATAACATCGTCTTTTCCGTGAATGGCCGTTTTTATTGTTTCTTTCATTTTTACGATAGTTTCAGGTGATTGACTCATTGGATTAACCTCTCAATTTTTATAAAAAACATTTTACTAAAATGGGGTGTTTTTATCAATACTATTTGAAGATGGACAAGAATTGTGGTATCATATTTTTACGTAGAGATTAAACAAAATGAAGAAGACATTTGGCTCTGATAAAAGCATATCTCTTATTCTTCGAATCGCCCTCAGCGTAGTAATCATATGCGTGAGTGCGACTTTTTTACATGTCTTTGACATCAAGAATTTTTTCCAGAAAAACACAACCAAATTTTATGAGGGGCATGTACATACGGCCGTATCTGAGATCGATGCCCAGGTATTTGCCCTAAGGAATGTAATGAATGCTTTTGAGGAAAACATGCAGGACGCTTCTTTAAGTGCGGAGATCAATGATGTCATTCTTGCGGAAGAGGGCTATGCCGACGGATATAAGTTCTTTTATCTTGCATCCAACGGCGTACTGGTAAGTTCCAAGGAGAATCTTTACGACGGAGATATGTATGATTCCCTTCAGAAGCTCTCTGCATTTTATTTTACTGATAATTATATCTGTATTCCCGCAAAGGGATATTTTAAAGAACCGGGTTACACGGATTCGCTGATGGGAGTCAAGAGACTACAGGATGCCGAAGGAAACAATTATTATCTTCTGGTGACGAGGGATCTTTCCAGAACGATCAATGAAGATACATTCGATTATCTTAACGAGAAGGGCTGCTTTATCATCATGGGTGGCGACGGAGAAGTATTGTCTTCAACGGTTTCGTTTACGGAATATTTCGGGAAAGAAGACAATGTTTACGATGCACTTAATGATATAAGCTCGAAATCAAACAAATCTTCAAAACAGTTAAATGCTTTAAAAAAGAATATTTATACCAAGGTCAGCTATTCTTCGAAACTTGAAGATGAAAACGGCGAAAGTGCTCTTATATACACAGGTTCGATCCTTAATACACATGATATTTATTATATGTATTTCTTTGAACCCGCCAAACTTAATTCCAATATCAACCCCGTTACAACGAGAAGCTTCCTTATCTGTCTTTTCATGGTACTCGTAATGATAGTTCTTATTTTCTATGTATGGATTACTTTGAACGAATCAAACGAACTTATCGTTAAACTTGCGTATATCGATGATGTAACCGGCGGATACAATTACAATTACTTCAGAAGAAATGCCGCAGATATCATTCATAACCATAAAGAAACGCCTTACCTTATGCTTCGTTTCGATATCATGAATTTCCGTTATATCAACGAGTCTTACGGACACGACAGAGCGGATAAGGTTCTGATGGCTACCATTAAAGAATTCGAAAAAGTGTTCAATCCTCAGAAAGAACTCTGCGTAAGAGTCAATTCCGACCAGTTTGTTGCGCTTGTCGTAAACGATATGGAATATGAAGAAAAATACATGAAATATCTTAAGGGCATTTCAGATGAGGCCAACGAAGCCCAGATAAGATATCCCATCAGACTTAAGGTCGGAATGTATCAGATAAGAAAAGAAGATCAGAATATCGATCTTATGATAGACAGGGCGAATGCCGCAAGAAAGTCCATAGATATCACGGCAAATGTTCTGACTGCCACATATTCCGATAATATCATTTCGAATATGAGAAAGGTCGATGCCATCGAATCCGAAATGGAGAATTCACTTAAGAAAGGCGAGTTCAGAGTATTTATTCAGCCCAAGTGGGATACGGTAAAGGATGAGATCATCGGCGGTGAAGCTTTGGTCAGATGGATCAAGAACGACGGATCGATGGTATTCCCTTCGGATTTCATTCCCGTTTTCGAATCGAACGGATTTATCGAAAATCTCGATTTCTATATGCTTGAACAGCTTTGCATCAAGATGAAGGAAATGAGAAAAGACGAAAAGAACTATAAGTTCTTCCCTGTCAGCGTTAACCAATCCAGAGTTTTGATCAATAACCCGGATTACGTTAAAAATGTTGAAAAGATCCTTAAAAGATATGATACCGATGTATCTCTGATACAGCTTGAGATCACCGAAAACTTATTCTTCGATCAGAGAGAGAAGATGGTCGAAGTTATCAATCAGTTAAAGAAACTCGGTCTCGAACTTGCGATGGACGATTTCGGAAGCGGATACTCGTCACTTAACATTCTTAAGGATGTTCCTTTTGATATCCTAAAGATCGATAAGGATTTCTTTGACGAGACTTTTATTTCCAAAGCAAGTACCGTAATTTTGCGTAAGATATTCGAAATGGCGACAGAACTCGGCATCGACGTTATCTGTGAAGGTGTTGAAACCAAAGAACAGGTTGAGATGTTAAAGGGATTCGGGTGTCACGCCGTTCAGGGATATTTCTACGGAAAGCCCATGCCGGTCGATGAGTTTATCGAGAAGTACTGTCTTGTAAAATAAAATGAAACAGGGATTACCTTCAGATTATTTTTTGAAACAAATGAACGAAAAGCTTTCGGAGTATGATGATCCGAAAGTGCTCATACACAGCTGCTGCGCTCCGTGCAGCAGTTTCTGTTTGCTTGCGTTAAAAGATGTTGCAAGACTGGGAGTTTACTATTATAATCCCAATATATCTTTAAAAGATGAGTATGATTTCAGATTTTCCGAATTAAAAAGACTTGTTGATATATATAATTCGGATCCTGAGATAACATTAAAAGAAGAAAACAGGCAAGTTTACATAAATAAATATTATGTGAACCAGAAAATAGAAGTCTTAGACGTACCTTATGAAAGCGAATTGTTTTTCGAGAAAACCAAAGGGTACGAGGACTGCCCCGAGAGAGGGGAGCGATGCGGTATCTGTTTTGATCTTCGATTAAGAAAGACCGCGATAGAGGCAAAAGAAAAAGGATATGATCTTTTTGCCACAACGCTTACTTTAAGTCCTTTAAAAGATGCGGCTTTGATCAATTCGATAGGTGAAAGGATCTCAAAAGAAGTTGGGATCGCATATCTTCCTTCGGATTTCAAAAAGAAGAACGGATACAAGATGTCCATAGAATTGTCAAAAGAATACGATCTTTACAGACAGAACTACTGCGGCTGCGTATTTTCGAAAAGATAATAATTCATTATAGAAACGGAGAAGAAAATTGGAAAAGTTTTTGGACAAGCTCTCAAAAGAAGTTTCGCTTGCGCTTAAAGAAGCGGGCTATGACGAAAATTTAGGAAAGGTTGGCATTTCGAACAGACCCGATCTTTGCGAATATCAGTGTAACGGTGCGATGGCCGGAGCGAAGATCTACAAGAAAGCTCCCATTATGATCGCAAATGAGGTTGCCGGATTTTTAAAGGATTCAAAAGCATTTTCTTCGGTTGAGGTATGCCCTCCCGGATTTATCAATCTGAATGTAAGTGATGCATTTTTAACGGAATTCGTTATCGAAATGGGAAAAGCCGATAAATACGGCATTGAAGCTCCTGCTGAAAAGAAGAGCTTTATGGTCGATTACGGCGGACCCAATGTTGCAAAGCCTTTACACGTAGGCCACTTAAGAAGTGCCGTTATCGGTGAAAGTATCAAGAGGATCATCCGTTATATGGGCCATGATGCAATCGGCGATATCCATATGGGTGACTGGGGCCTTCAGATGGGCCTTGTTATCGCTGCCATCAAGGAAGAAAAACCCGATCTTGTTTATTTTGATGATACTTTTGAAGGTGAATATCCCAAGGAAGCTCCTTTTACGGTAGGAGATCTTGAAGAGATTTATCCGAAGGCCAGTGCGAAATCAAAAGCAGATGCCGAGTTTAAAGATGAAGCAATGCTTTGCACAAAGAAACTTCAAGACGGCGTTAGGGGCTACAGAGCGATCTGGAAGCACATTATGGCGGTATCCGTTGAAGACTTAAAGAAGAATTACGACAATCTTAACGTTGAATTCGATCTCTGGAAGGGTGAGTCCGACGTTCATGATGTTATCCCCGGTATGGTTAAATATCTTAAGGACGGAGGCTATGCTTATTTAAGCGACGGAGCACTTGTAGTCGATGTCAAGGAAGAGAGTGATACAAAAGAGATCCCTCCCTGCATGATCCTTAAGTCTGACGGTGCGTCTCTTTATAATACGACCGATCTTGCAACCATTATGGAAAGAAAGAGAGAGTACAATCCTGACGAGATCATCTATCTTACCGATAAGAGACAGGAACTCTATTTCGAGCAGGTATTCAGATGTGCCAAGAAGACAGGTCTCTGCGATCCCAAGACCAAGCTTGTTCACATCGGATTCGGTACCGTTAACGGAAAAGACGGTAAGCCTTTCAAAACACGTGACGGCGGAGTAATGAGACTTGAATACCTCATCAAAGACATAAACGACAAGATGTATGAAAAGATCTCGACCGGAAGGGAAATGAGCGAAGAGGAAGCAAAGAAGGTTTCAAAGACAGTTGCTTTATCAGCGATCAAATACGGAGACCTTTCCAATCAGGCTTCAAAAGATTATATTTTCGATACCGAAAGATTCATGTCATTTGAAGGTGATACGGGTCCTTACCTTCTTTACACGGTTGTCAGGATCAAATCGATACTTAAGAAATTTGCTGAAAACGGAGGCGATCTTGAGAGTTGCAATATTATGTCAACCATAACAAATGCTTCGCACAAGAACCTCTTAATGAAACTGACGGGATATAACGAAATGATGGAAGGTGCTTTCGAAGAACTTGCACCTCACAGGATCTGTGCATACCTTTACGATCTTGCAAATGTGTTCAATTCTTTCTATCACGAGACCAAGATCATTTCGGAAGAAAACGAGGAGATAAAGAAGAGTTATATCGCTTTGCTGAAACTTACTTTGGGCGTTTGCGAAGACTGTATGGAATGCCTCGGATTTGAAGCTCCCGACAGAATGTAGATATTTATTAAAAAAATGTTGACAATTGCCTTATGTTTTTGTATATTAAATAGGCAGTTGTTTTGGCGAGATGGCTCAACTGGCTAGAGCATCCGGTTCATACCCGGAAGGTTGAGGGTTCGAGTCCCCCTCTCGCTACTTAAGCACCGAGATTCTTCGGTGCTTATTTTTTTCTGATTTTTCAAAAGCATATTGATGCCTGAATTCTTGAAAATAATGTGAATAATGTTCATACAAATATGGATATATATATCGATTTGTGGTAAAATACTTCGTGGTTATTTTATGGGAAATCAGTGGTAATAAAGGCATTTTGGTTTACATAAAAACCGACATTTCGCATATGCGCAAATGTTGGGTTTTTTATTTTAGATATATTTTCTTAAATTTGAGGCTGAAAGAGGTTTTTTATGAGTAAGAGAGCTAAGATCTATATGACGATCGTTTGGGTCGTTCTCGCCATATATGTTTTAGGTATTTTATATATTACTTTGTTCGGAAGCAGGTCATCGGGTGTTATCTTTATGTTAAACCTTAAACCTTTCAGGACTATCGGTCTTTACATGAGGTGGCTCTTTGACGGCAACAGGTCAAACAATTATATTCCGATAGTCAATCTTGGCGTTAACATTATCATGCTGATGCCAATGGGTTATTTTCTTCCGGAACTTTTCGATGCACTTGAAGATTTCATCCCGTATGCACTCGTATGTTTTGCTTTTGTCATGATCATAGAGGTCGTCCAGTTCTTTACGCGTCTCGGTTCATGTGATGTGGATGATGTTTTATTAAATATGCTCGGTGCTGTTATCGGGTATATCTTATGCAGGTTTATACATAATTTTGTTGCTGATTTGAAACAAAAAAAGACGGAGAAGTAAAATGTTCAGGACTATTTCAAAACACGTAAAAAACTATACCGTTCATTCTGTTCTCACGCCTCTTTTTATGGTACTTGAAGTGATCTTCGAGACCATAATCCCCATGTGCATGGGCTGGATGGTAGATAACGGTATCAACGGTAACAACGGAAACGGAGATATGGACTACATTTTAAAGATGGGCGGGATAATGATAGTTCTAGTTATCCTGGCGTTTATTTCCGGTATCCTCGGCGCCGTATTCGGATCGATCGCATCCTGCGGACTTGCGAAAAACTTAAGAACCGATATGTATAAAAATATCCAGACTTTCAGTTTTTCCAATATCGACAAGTTTTCGACCGCCGGACTCATCACAAGGCTTACTACTGATGTCACAAACGTGCAGAATGCATATCAGATGCTTCTTCGTATGGCATTCAGAGCACCTGTAAGTATGATCTTCGCACTTGTGATGTCATATACGGTTTCTTTCAAGATCGCAAATATTTACCTTATCGCCGTTATCTTTCTCGGTATCGGACTTGCGGTCATCATGCTCAACGCCAAAAAATATTTCACAAAAGTGTTCGAAAAATACGATGATCTTAACGAGACCATTCAGGAAAACGTTAATGCGATCAGAGTCGTTAAGGCTTTCGTAAGAGAAGATTACGAATCGGAAGAATTAAAGAAGGCTGCCGGAAACATATACAAGATGTTTGTAAAAGCGGAAAACGTAGTTGTATGGAATGCACCGCTTATGCAGTTTACGATGTTTGCGACAATGCTTTTCATAAGCTGGTTCGGTGCTCATCTTGTCGTATCAAATGAACTTGAAACCGGACAGCTCCTTACACTCTTTACTTACTGCATGAACATTCTTGGAAACCTTATGATGCTTTCCTTTATCTTTGTCATGCTCACTCTTTCCGCAGCGAGCGGCAAGAGGATCGCGGAAGTTCTCGATGAGGAATCCGAACTTAAGAATCCCGAGAATCCCGTAACCGAAGTAAAGGATGGAAGCGTAAGGTTTGAAAATGTTTGTTTCTCTTACAAGAAGGGAAGCGGAAAGAATGTTTTAAACAAAATAAATCTTGATATCAAAGCAGGAGAGACAATCGGTATCATCGGTGGTACCGGTTCAGCAAAATCCAGTCTCGTAAGTCTCATCAACAGACTTTATGACGTTAATGAAGGAAGCGTAAAAGTCGGCGGTGTGGATGTAAAAGATTACGACATGGAAGCTTTGAGAAATCAGGTTTCGGTTGTGCTTCAGAAGAATGTTCTTTTTTCCGGAAGCATTTTTGATAATCTTCGCTGGGGCAATCCTTCGGCAACCGATGAGGAATGTGTTGAAGCCTGCAAGCTTGCATGTGCGGATGATTTTATTTCTTCATTCCCCGAAGGTTATAACACCAAGATCGAACAGGGCGGCACCAATGTATCGGGAGGTCAGAAACAGAGGATCTGTATCGCAAGAGCATTGCTTAAAAAGCCCAAGATCCTTATCTTTGATGATTCGACATCCGCTGTCGATACGGCTACGGATGCGAAGATCAGAAAGGCTTTAAAGGAAGCTATCCCCGGAACAACAAGATTTATCATCGCACAGAGAATATCATCCGTTCAGGATGCTGACAGAATAATCGTTATGGAAGAAGGCGAAGTAAACGGCTTCGGTACACACGAAGAACTTCTTGCAAACAATGCGATCTACAAAGAAGTATTCGAATCCCAGACGGGTGCGAATGCAGACTTTGATGAATCGAAAGGGGGTGCTTTGTAATGGCTAAAGAAGGCAAGCCCATTCAGATGGGAAGAGGCGGCAGAGGTATGGGACCGATGCCGAAACTCGATCATCCTCTCCGGACATTTGCCAGACTTATAAAGTATTCGTACGGAAGATACCCGATACCTACGGTCATAGTATTCTGCTGCATTATCTTTTCGACTCTTGCACAGATCAAAGGTATGCTTTCTCTTCAGATACTTATCGACGATTACATTAAGCCTTTGTCCCAGTCGCCGGATCCCGACTATTCAGGACTTCTTGAATTCATGGTCTCGATAGGTGTAATGTTTGCGATAGCGGGACTCTGTACATTTGCTTATAACAAGATCATGGTATATATCGCACAGGGAACCATGAGAAAACTTCGTGTCGATCTTTTCACTCACATGGAAAAGCTTCCGATCAGGTATTTCGATACCCATTCACATGGCGATATAATGTCGATCTACACGAACGATATCGATACGACGAGACAGATGATAGCTCAGAGTATCATTCAGCTTACATCAAGTCTTATAACGATCGTCGGAACATTTATCAGTCTTATAAGGTTAAGTCCCAGACTTACTCTTGTATCCGTAGTCATGATATTTATCATGTTCGCTGCGACAAGAGTTATAGCCGGAATATCCTCAAAATATTTCGTCGGACAGCAAAAGAATCTCGGTGCCGTAAACGGATATATCGAAGAGATGATGGAAGGACAGAAAGTCGTTAAAGTTTTCTGCCGTGAACAGATCTGCGAAGACGAATTCGAAAAATTAAACGATGCACTTTATACAAGCGCATCCACTGCGGGTAAGATGATAAACGTTTTGGGACCCGTTAACGGACAGCTCGGAAACTTAAGTTTCGCACTTGTTTCGATCGTCGGCGGATTCTTTGCGATAAACGGTATCGGCGGTTTTTCGATCGGTATGCTCGGAAGTTACCTTACACTTAACAAGAGTGTGAATATGCCCATCATGCAGATCTCGCAGCAGTTTAATACCATAGTCATGGCACTTGCCGGTGCCGATAGAGTATTCAAACTTCTTGATGAGCCTGTAGAAGCCGATGACGGATACGTTACACTGGTCAATGCGAAGAACGTTGACGGAGATCTTATAGAAAGCGAAGAGCGCACGGGCCTCTGGGCTTGGAAGCATTATCATAAAGCTGACGATACAACAACTTATGTTAAACTTACGGGTAATGTTGTTCTTGATGATGTTGATTTCGGATATACCGAAGAGAAGATGGTACTTCACAATATCGATATCTTCGCAAAACCCGGTCAGAAGATCGCTTTTGTAGGTTCGACCGGTGCAGGAAAGACGACCATTACAAATCTTATCAACAGATTTTACGATATCCAGGACGGAAAGATCCGTTACGACGGAATAAATATCAACAAGATAAAGAAAGCGGATCTTAGAAGATCTCTAGGTATGGTTTTGCAGGATACACATCTTTTCAGCGGCACCGTTATGGAAAATATAAGATACGGAAAACTTGATGCCACCGATGAAGAAGTCATCGCAGCAGCTAAGCTTGCCAATGCTCACGGCTTCATCGAAAGACTTCCTCAGGGTTACAACACCGTATTAAAAGGCGACGGAGCGTCTCTTTCACAGGGACAGAGACAGCTTTTATCCATTGCGAGAGCAGCTATCGCGGATCCTCCCGTTCTTATCCTTGACGAAGCTACAAGTTCCATCGATACAAGAACCGAGAAGCTCGTTCAGGAAGGCATGGACAAGCTTATGAGCGGAAGAACCACTTTCGTTATCGCGCACAGACTTTCCACCGTACGTAATTCGGACTGCATCATGGTACTTGAAGACGGAAGGATAGTAGAGCGCGGTACACATGACGAACTCATAGCCCTGAAGGGAAGATATTACGGTCTTTATACCGGAAATCATGCATCGTAAATAAATTATTATGCTTTACACTAATATGGCAAATATAGTATAATAAATCGATAATGCATACCACATATGGCGAAAATTATTAAAATATAAATAGCACATTTAAGTGCTTTGCCGGATCGTTATCCGGCGGAACGGAGATTAATAAAATGAGCGAATGCACACATGATTGTTCAACATGTTCGGCAAGCTGTTCGGACAGACAGCCTGAAAGTTTACTTCAGCCCTGCCATGAACTTTCTCACATAAGAAAAGTTATCGCGGTTGTTTCAGGTAAAGGCGGAGTAGGAAAGTCTTTAGTAACTTCCCTTCTTTCCGTAAATATGAAAAGAGAAGGATATCAGGTAGGTATCCTTGATGCAGATATCACAGGTCCTTCGATCCCCAGAATGTTCGGTGTAAACGACAAGGCTCAGGGTGACGAATCCGGTATCTTCCCCGTAAGAAGCAAACTCGATATGGATATAATGTCGATCAACTGCCTTCTTCAGAACGATACCGATCCCGTTGTATGGAGAGGACCCGTTATCGCAGGTACCGTTACACAGTTCTGGACAGATGTTATCTGGGGCGATAAGGATTATCTTTTCGTGGATATGCCTCCCGGAACAGGTGATGTACCTTTAACTGTATTCCAGTCGATACCCGTTGATGGGATCATCGTTGTTGCAACTCCTCAGGAACTTGTAGGGATGATCGTTGAAAAGGCCGTTAAGATGGCCAACCTTATGAACATTCCCGTATTGGGACTCGTAGAGAACATGTCTTATTTCGAATGTCCCAACTGCAAGGAAAAGCATTTCATCTACGGCGATTCCAAAATAGAAGAGATTGCAAAGAATTACGATATACAGAATATTGCCAGAATTCCCATCAATTCCAAACTTACGGCAGCTGCCGATAAGGGAATGATCGAACTTTATGAGGGCGACTGGCTTAACGATATGACTGCTGCTTTAAAAGAAATCTAAAATTTCGAGTGAGGTGAAATTCGTGAAGAGAACCGTACTTTCAATGGCTGAAGAAAACTTTGACTTTTCCGTTCATGACGGAAATGTTACTTTTTCGACCGAAAGAATAGAGTTTGTCTTTGTCGATAACAAAGAAAGAAACGGTTCCTTTACAATTTTCTGCGAAAGCGAGACTCCGATTCTCGGAGTCTGCCAGTCCAATAATCCGAGAATGAAAGTCATTAATTCCCAGTTCCACGGATTCGAATGCAACATTGAGTTTGTATTCGATCCTACCGGAATGGAATGCGACGACGTATCAAAGGGAGAGTTTATTCTTCTTACAAACAAAGGAGAATTCACTCTTCCTTTTATTTGTATACGCGAAAACGATTATATCAATTCGACACTCGGACACATCAAGAACCTGTTCCATTTTGCAAATCTTGCAAGGACAAACTGGAACGAGGCTGTCAATGTATTTTATTCCAATGACTTTGTAACGATCATTACGGGCAACGATGCAAAATATAAAAGCCTTTACAGAGGTTTAAGCGAAAATGTTTTAAACGAATCGAATATCGATGAGTTTCTTGTTGAGATAAAGAAGAAAGACAGGATCAAATATACCGTTGACGAAAAAGACGTAGTAATAGTTAATCCAAAGAGCGAGATCACCAAAAAGATCGTGGTCGAAAAGAATACCTGGGGCTATGTTAATGTAGACGTAAGAAGCGAGGGCGGCTTTGTATTTGTTCCGCTCACTCATTTTTGCGGTGATGATTTCGAAGACGATAAACTTGAGATCGAAGTCAAGATCATACCCGAATTCCTGAAAGCGGGAAGAAACTTCGGAAAGATCTTCATCGATACGCCCAAAGAGAGTTTTTCCGTAAATATCCTTGTCGATAACGAGAGAAAAGATATTTCCAAACATGAGAATTACATGTTTAAGAAAGCCATCGACAAACTTTTCAGACTTTACATCGAATTCTCACTTGACCGCATGTCACAGGATGAATGGTGCAGAGAAAGCTTAAAGATCGCAGAGACGATCAACGGAACCAATGAACACAATATCTTAAGTGCTTTGTTTAAAGCACAGATATTTATCATAAACAAAAAAGAACGCGATGCCGCAAGGATCCTTGAAGGCGTTGACGAACTTATCGTAAACGAAAGACTCTCTGATGAAACATACGGATATTATCTTTATATCACGAGCCTTTTATCAAAAGAGTCGGATATCGTAAACAGATCCCTTAAGAAGATCAGAAAATTCTATTCCAAGGATATGGGCAATTCCGTCCTTTCATGGCTCATCATCTATCTTACGGAAGAGTTTTACGATAAGAACGAAAAGAAACTCGAATTCCTTATCGAACAGTACAGATACGGCAACAATTCGCCCTTCCTTTACATTGAAGGCCTTAATATCTTAAATGAGAATCCTTCGCTTCTTATGAAGCTTGAGGATTACGAAGAAGCCGTACTTCGTTTCGGTCTTAAATACAAAGCCATCAGTGCGAACCTTGGTGAGAGGATCCAGTTCTTTGTATCAAGACAGAAAGAATACAAGCAGATCTGGTTCGATATCCTCAAATATCAGTATGCTTATATGCCGAGTAAAGAACTTTTAAATACGATCGTTTCCTATCTTTGCAAAGGCAATAAGATCGGCAGGGAATATTTTGAATGGTATTCTCTCGGAGTTGAATCGGAGTTAAGGATCACGAGACTTTACGAATTCTATATGGACTGTCTGCCCCTTGATTACGACAAGGATCTTCCGCAGATGGTCATGATGTATTTTGCTTATCAGAACGATCTTGATTACAGAAAGAAAGCATTCCTTTATCACAATGTTCTGACAAGAAAATCAAAATATCCCGAGATCGCTGTTTCCTACAGAGAGACACTCGAAGCTTTTGCAAAAGAGCAGTTAAAAGAAAAACATATCAATGAAGATCTGATATATATCTACGCCAAGGTAATGAATCCCGATTTTGTTAACGAAGATAACGCCAACGAATGCGTTACCCTTCAGTTTGTAAGAAGGGTTCAGGTACCTGAAGGAGTAAGAAGAGTCATTCTCCTGCATGACAAGATAATCGGAGAGCAGAGATTCAATCCCGAAAACGGAATCGTTTACTGCCCGATCTATTCTAAAGAATTCAGACTGTTCTACGAGGATATTCACGGAAACAGGACTGTTGTTCCCGATGAAAACGTTTCCGAAGCCATCCTTAACAATCCGATGCTGCTTGAAAAGATCGCACATCTTGTATCTGAAAAGATCGGTCTTATCATGTGCAGGGTAGAGAGCTCTTATTCCTACGATCTTGTCAACGAAGACAATGTATTCGATTATGAAAGACTTCTTCATTCGGATATCATCACTTATACATATAAAAAGACTATTATAAAAGGTCTTTTGAAATTCTACTTCGACAACGATTATTATGCGGAACTCGAAGACATATTAAATAATGTTAAACCCGAGATCTTTGAAGGAGATGAAAAGGGTGAATTCCTGCAGATCCTTATCGCAAGAGGCATGTACGATACGGCATTTTCGGTACTTGAACAGTTCGGCCCCGAGCATGCTCAGATCAAAGGTATCCTTCGTCTTGTTTCGAGACTTCTCGAGAGAACGGATTTCGAAGAAAACGATATGCTCATCTCTTATGCACAGTATGCTTACAGAGAGGGCAAATACGACGGAAATATCCTTGCATACCTCGAACAGCATTTCAGAGGAAACATCAAGGAATTAAAGAGTCTTTACAAGGATTGCGAAGCATTCGGACTCGATACTTACATGCTTGTGGAAAACATTATCATTCAGTTACTGTTTACAAATGTTTTCTGTGCCGACAAGATCAAATATCTTGATGCATTCGTGGAGATGCAGGGCAGTGCGGAACTTGAAAAAGCATTCCTTGCACAGTGTGCCTATGATTACTTCGTGAAAGACACGGTTACCGATGATTATATTTTCGAGAGAATAGAAAGACTTCTTCTTGATAAGGAAAAGATCAACAGAGTCTCCAAACTTTCGCTTTTGAAATACTATTCAAATTCACCCAAGGAAGTCTGGAACGCAAATCTTATCGAAGATCTTGTCAACGAAGAACTCGAAAAGAAAATCTGCTTCCCGTTCTTTATGTCATTCGAACCTGTATGCAGAAATCTTCAGGGATATTCCGATTATTCGTTTGTCGAATATAAGGGCAATCCCCGCGGTCACGTTGTCATCCATTACTGCATAGAGCATGATGACGGAGTGGCTACCGAATACAGAAAAGAAGAAATGAATCATTTATACAGCGGTATATTTGTTAAATCGTTCATTCTGTTCTGCGATGAGACTATCCAGTATTACATCACGGAAGAGAACCAGAATATGGAACAGCTCACACAGAGTTCGGTCCTTACGCGTACCGAAAACGAAAATGAGTCCAAACCCTGGAGATTCACACTTCTCAATGACTGTATCATCGCAAAGAAACTTGATGATTATCAGACGGTTGAGAGCGATCTAATTTCCTATATGGAAAAGGATTTCCTCACAAAAGAATTGTTTAAGATATACCAGTAACTTTTAGAAAAAGAAAGTAAGTGGCGGTTTATGATTTCGGATATTAAAGAAGTATTTGACAAAATAAACAGAGACAGATTTGTGGTCGGACTCGACATTAACGATTCGTTCGCACAGATCTCGGTTTGCAAGGCGGATTCGGACAATCCGTCCACACTTGCCATCCCTGAAAACACCGAAGAATACAATGTTCCGCTCTATATGTTAAAAAGCAGAACGGACGGCACATGGCTTTTCGGAAAAGACGCCAAGGAAAACGAGGATGACGGAGTCCTGATCGACAATCTTTTTGAGAAAGCAAGACTCAAAAAGACCGTTCGTATCGACAGGGAAGAATACCTTGCAAAAGATGTTTTCCTCCTTTTCTTAAAGAAAGTACTTCTATTATTCCCCGTAATGGTGACTCCCGATAAGATCTTATCTTTGACGATCACATTAAAAGATGCAGATTCGGATACGATACTCATGCTCATGGAACTTCCTTCCATGTTAAAGATCAATCCCGACATCCTTCATTTTGTAACATATGAAGAAAGCTTTTTCTATTACATGCTTTATCAGCCTTCGGAACTGCAGAATCATAACATACTGCTTTTCGATACCTCGGGAGATAAACTTCGTTCATATTCTCTAATGAGAAACTTCTTTAAGAATCCCGGAGTTGCGACGGTCGATGTAAGGGAATATGTTGATTTCTCATCCGAAGCGCCCGCACAGTTCGAAAAAGGCGAAAAAGATGCTTTATTCTTGAGGATATCTTCAGACCTTTGCAATTCCACTATCTATTCCGGAGTATATCTTATAGGAGAATGTTTCTATTCCGACTGGGCTTCGGAATCGCTTCAGTACCTCTGCAAAGGAAGAAAAGTATTTAAGGGCAACAACCTTTTCTCAAAAGGTGCATGCTATGCGGCCAAAGAAAAACTTTCGCCCAGCGGAAGAGAAAACAAGATAAAGTTCCTCGGAAACGACAGATTAAAAGTAACCATAGGCGTTGAAACAGATGACATACCCAGAGAGCAGATCCCTCTGATCGAAGCGGGAACGCAGTGGTTTGAAGCAGTCGGAAGATGCGAACTCATTTTAAAAGAAACAGACAAAATAAACATATATCTTTCATATCTCTACAATAACAGCATTACCAACGGAGAGATCACACTCTCGGGACTTCAGGTATCGAGCAACAAGATCACCAGAGTTTCGATCGAGGTAAAGATGGTAAGCGAAAACACCGTACAGTTTAAGGTATGGGATATGGGATTCGGAGAACTTTTCCCTTCGAGCGGAAAAGATTGGGAACAGGAATTAAAACTGGAAGGATAGTGTAATGGGAAGCGTTTACAAACCCATATCGGGAAAGGCAAACAGACCTTTTTATTTGGACAGGATATGTGTATCGGTTTATTCGGGTGACGAGCTTGTTTACTGCCTCGGCGAGTATCCCGAATTACTCAGCACGGACATGTTCAGTAAGGATCTTATAAAATGGCTCGATGAAGAATGCTCAGCCAAAGAACTTGCCGAAATGATCGAAAAGCTGATAAGAGCGAAAGCCGATATTACGAAGATTGTTTCATCACTGCTTAAGAAGGCTCCTTTTATCTCCGCACAGGAGATCGAAAAGATCCTTAAAGTGATAAAAGAATCCGAAGGCAGTTCGGAGTTTGACAAGAGAAAAGCAAGAGGCGATTTCTTCCTTACCAAGGAAAGATATTCGTATGCGATCAGGGAATATGAATTTCTGCTCTCAACTTTAAACGATGAGGAATCCGAAAGAGTTGCTGCGGTTTACCACAATCTCGGAGTGGCAAAGTCCAGACTTTTCCTTTTCGAACAGGCGGCTGAGGATTTCTTAAGAGCTTATGACTGTGACGAAGATCCGGTACATTATTATGCTTATATAGCGACACTTCGATTTACGCTTACCGACAGGGAATATGTCAGAATGATAGGCGACGATTCTAAGATGAGAGAAGTCACATTAAAACTTGAGGCCGATATAGAAAAGGCCAAGAAAGACTTCCTCGAAAGTCCCGAATACATTGATTTTCTTAACAAGAAAGAGGAGAGCGATGAAGCCGGAAGATATGCTTTCTGCAATTTCCTCAATATGAAGATCAACGAGAAAAAAGAAGAATACAATAAATACGTTTATTAGTTCATATGGGTTTTTTCAAAAATCTTTTCAGAAAAAAAGAGAATATAGACGAACAGTCACCGTTTGATTTCCTCGACAGTCAGATACACGATGACGAGGAAAGAAAAAAGTATGTTTCGACCGCATTTTTGCAAATGAAAGAGATCTCCGCAGACATCGATGAACTGCGGCTTGAATATACTGCGCTTACGAACTATTTAAACGACTGCGATGAGATCGACAGGATCCCGAGAGAACTTAAGATCCCCATTGAGGATGCCGCAAACGACATCATCACTGTTAAGTCAAACAAAGAAAAATATTATCTTGAAAAACCTCTGATGGACGAAGATCTGTACGATAAAATGGACAGATTTGCCGATGATTTCGAAGAGGTTTACAAGAAGATCTCTGATGCCGAAGTTTTTCAGGGCAAGATCAAATCGGACCTTAAGAAAGTCGAAGGCGAAAAGCAGGCATTGAACTTCAGAAGACATGAATTAAAACTCATGCTTAAAAATATAGTCGGAGTTCTTGTTATATCTTCGGCAGCTTTTCTTGTATGTATGATCACGCTCCTTATTCTTGCGGTTACCATGGGGCTTGACGTAAAGATCGGATTTCTTTTGAGCGTAACGATCATAATCATAGTTTATTCGTTTCTTTTCCTTAAAGGCAATGATCTTAACAGAGAATCGAAAAAACTTGATAAGACGATAGTTAAGGTTATCCAGTTACAGAATTCGGTAAAGATAAGATTCGTAAACAACACAAATCTTCTTGATTATCTTTATATTAAATACAATACCGATTCGGCGAAAAACTTCAAAGAAGATTACGATGTATACGTTGAGGAAAAGCACAGAAGAGAACAGTACGAGCAGGCAAACAAAGAACTTCCCGCTGCAAAGAGAAGACTTTTGTCGCTTCTTAAAAATCTTCAGCTTTACGATCCGGTATCCTGGGTTCATACACCCGAGGCTATCGTAAACAGAAACGAACTTGTCGAGATCCGTCACGAAATGATAGGAAGAAGACAGAAGATCCGCGACAGCATTGAAGAAAACACCAAGAAAGCCGAAGCCATAAGGGACGAGATAAAGGAAATGATCAGGCGTTACCCCAAGTATTCGGTTGAACTCGTCAATATGATGAAAGACTTCGAAGCCGAAGAAGATTAAATATTTACTTGAAAAATAAAAACAATTTTTATAAAATAATTCTCGTTTTTGAAAATAACGACAAAGAAAGGTTCTATTTATGAGTACAGATGTTTATGTATCACCGTTATCCGAAAGATATGCATCCAAAGAAATGCAGTATGTATTTTCACCGGATATGAAATTTTCCACATGGAGAAGACTCTGGATCGCTTTAGCCGAGACTGAAATGGAACTCGGTCTTTCTCAGATCACACCCGAGATGATCGAGGAGATGAAAGCTCATGTAACGGATATCAATTACGACGTTGCAAAAGAAAGAGAAAAAATAGTAAGACATGATGTTATGAGCCATGTATATGCATTCGGCTGCCAGTGTCCGAAGGCAAAGGGGATCATCCATCTCGGTGCTACAAGCTGTTACGTAGGTGACAATACGGACATAATCGTAATGAATGAGGCTTTAAAGATCGTAAGAAAGAAGCTGGTCAACGTGATCAACAATCTTTCTTTGTTCGCTGATGAATATAAAGATCTTCCCACACTTGCGTTTACTCATTTCCAGCCCGCTCAGCCCACCACACTCGGCAAGAGAGCGACTCTCTGGATCAATGAGTTTATGATGGATCTCGAAGATCTTGATTATGTACAGAGCACTCTTAAACTTCTCGGTTCGAAGGGTACAACAGGTACACAGGCAAGTTTCCTTGAACTTTTCAACAATGATCAGGAAACCATCGATAAGATCGATCCCATGATCGCCAAGAAGATGGGATTTGAAAACTGTTATCCCGTTTCGGGACAGACATATTCAAGAAAAGTGGATTCCAGAGTACTTAACGTTCTCGGCGGGATCGCCCAGTCAGCTACAAAGATGAGTAATGATATCAGACTTCTTCAACATCTTAAAGAAGTTGAAGAGCCTTTCGAGAAGAATCAGATCGGTTCTTCCGCTATGGCATACAAGAGAAATCCCATGAGAAGCGAAAGGATCGCATCTCTTTCAAGATACGTTATCGCAGATACTCTTAATCCCGCAATTACTGCAGCTACACAGTGGTTTGAGAGAACTCTCGACGATTCTGCAAACAAGAGACTTTCCATTCCGGAAGGTTTCCTTGCGATCGACGGTATCCTCGATCTTTGCAACAACGTGACCAACGGACTCAAGGTTTATCCTAAAGTCATCGAAAAGCGCCTTATGTCCGAACTTCCTTTCATGGCTACAGAAAACATCATGATGGATGCAGTTAAGGCCGGCGGAGACAGACAGGAACTTCATGAGAAGATCCGTGTTCTTTCAATGGAAGCGGGAAGAAGAGTAAAAGAAGAAGGAAAAGATAACGAACTTGCTTCGCTTATCGCTTCCGAGCCCGCATTCGGAATCAATGAAGATGAGATCAAAGAGATCTTAAAACCCGAACTCTACACAGGAAGAGCTTCGATCCAGGTAGATAATTATCTTAAGAATTATGTAAACCCCGTTCTTGAGAAGTACAAAGATTTACTTGGCTTGTCATCAGAGATCAACGTTTAGTTATGTAAACTATTATAACGATCAGTATAAATATCCTTGGAGGAAACAAAATGAAATACTTTGGTACAGACGGATTCCGCGGAAGAGTAAACGAGACTCTTACAGTAGATCATGCGATCAAGATCGGTAAATTTTTAGGTTATTATTTCTCGAACACACTCGGACATGTTCGCTGTGTTATCGGAAAAGATACAAGAAAGTCCGGATATATGTATGAATACGGTCTTGTGGCAGGACTTACATCTACCGGCGTGGATGTTTCGCTTCTTCATGTTACGACAACACCTTCGATCTCATATATCACAAGAACGGAGAATTTTGATTTCGGTATCATGATCACAGCAAGCCACAATCCTTACTACGATAACGGCATCAAGGTTATCGACAGAGACGGCTTCAAGATGAGCGATAAGATCCTTGAACTTGTAGAAGAGTATATCGACGGTAAGGTTGATATCGAACTTGCAAAGAACGATAAGATCGGCCGTGCTTCGGATTACATTCAGGGAAGAAACAAATACATGTCATATCTTGCACAGATCCCTACACAGTCCTTCAGAGGCTACAAGGTAGGTCTTGACTGTGCAAACGGTGCTTCATTCATGATCGCCAAGAATGTATTTGATATGCTCGGTGCACAGACATTTGTTATCAATAACGAGCCCGACGGACTCAATATCAACAAAGACTGCGGTTCCACACATATCGAAGGACTTAAGGCTTTGGTAAAAGAAAAAGGTCTTGATATCGGATTTGCGTTTGACGGTGATTCAGACAGATGTCTTGCCATCGACGAAAACGGCGAACTTGTAGACGGAGATATGATAATCTACATTTACGGCTGCTACTTAAAAGAGAGAAATCAGCTTGTAAAAGATACTGTAGTAACAACCGTTATGTCCAATATCGGTCTTACAAAAGCTCTGGCTGCAAAGGGTATCAAGAATGTTCAGACTCCCGTAGGCGACAAGTATGTATCCGCAGAGATCCAGAAGGAAGGCTATTCCGTAGGCGGAGAGCAGTCCGGACATGTAATCTTTAATAAATATGCGACAACAGGTGACGGCATCCTTACAGCCATCAAGGTCCTTGAGATCTGCATCGAGAAGAAATGCACATTATCTTCACTTGTATCCGATGTAACCATTTTCCCTCAGCTTCTTGTAAACGTAAGAGTAGAGAAGATGGATGAAGTTCTTGAAAGACCCGAACTTAAGGAAGTTACCGACGGCATCCTTGAAAAACTCGGTGACACCGGAAGGATCGTTCTTCGTAAATCAGGAACAGAACCTCTTGTACGTATCATGGTCGAGGCTCAGACCGATGAAGAGTGCGAGCAGTACTGCAATGAAATAAAGGATAAGATTCTTGAGCTTTCAGATATGCTTAAATAATTAATTTGGAGACTTGAAATTATGTTTGAAACACTGGGTATTGTTTTAGGAGTAATTATTGTTTTAACCGGAGCTTTTATTCTTCTCGTTGCAAAGGTTGCTTCGAAGAAAGAATACGGCAACGATGAAAAACAAATAGCCAACGCAAAGAGAAACGGAATTATTTCCATAGCATTGGGAATCATAGCAATTATTCTATTTACGGTAATGAAAATATTTTAAGAAAATGGACTGTCGAAAGACGGTCCTTTTTTAATGTTATTTATAAAAATCAATATAAAATAACATAAATAATATTTTGGGGTTGAATAATAGTATATAAATGTGGTTTAATTTAAATGCTGACGAATTCATTCGCAGAATAATTAAGTATAAGGAGGAAACGGATATGGACTATCGAAGTAGTAATACCGACGCAGGCGCGGACCGAACGTGGGAAAACGATATTCTGTTCGTTTCCGTTTTTTAAGTTTTACGGTCATAACAGAAATCGTATCTTAAGTCAGTCTTACCTGTATCGGTTTTTCATCACTAAATAAGGAGGATTACCGATGGCAGAAACAAAAGATGTATCAATCATTGTAAGCACGCTGCTTACACTTCTTGAAGAGAAAAAATACCCTACCATAAAAGAAATACTGGTCACAATGAATCCTGCAGATATAGCTGCGGCTTTTGAAGAAATGGAAGAAAACAGACTTCCTGTTCTTTTCAGGCTTATTCCCAAAGAGGCGGCTGCAGAGACATTTGTTGAGATGGAACCCGATCTGCAGGAGCTTCTTATCAGAGGCTTTTCCGATAACGAACTTAAGGAAGTGCTCGATGAACTCTACGTCGATGACGCCGTAGATATCGTCGAGGAAATGCCCGCGAACGTTGTCAAAAGAATACTTGCACAGGCGGATCCGGAATTAAGACAGGATATCAACGAGATCTTAAGATATCCCGAAAATTCCGCAGGCTCGATCATGACTATCGAGTATGTAACATTAAGACCGGACATGACCGTTAAAGAGGCCATTCTTCGTATCAGAAGAACCGGATTTGACAAGGAAACGATCTATACCTGTTACGTTACTTCGTACAGCAAACTGATCGGTTATCTGACCGTTAAAGACCTTCTCCTTGAACAGGACGAAGATACGCTGATCAAAGATATCATGGATCAGAATGTTATCTTTGCGAACACTCATGATGATCGAGAAGAAGTTGTTAAAATGCTTTCAAAGTATAACTTCATCGCACTCCCTGTTGTTGATTCCGAGTTAAGACTTGTCGGAATCGTAACATTCGACGATGCTATGGATGTCATGGAAGATGAGGCTACCGAGGATATGGAGATCATGGCCGGTATCACTCCTTCCGACAAGACATATCTTAAGTCAAATGTTTTTGAGATATTCAGACACAGGATCCCCTGGCTTTTGCTTTTGATGGTGTCCGCTACTTTCACGGGACTTATCATCACAAAGTTTGAAAATGCACTTGCAGCTCAGGTTGTACTTACGGCATTCATACCGATGTTAATGGATACAGGCGGTAATTCGGGTTCACAGTCTTCGGTTACGGTTATCCGTGCTTTATCTTTGGGCGAACTTGAATTTACTGATCTTTTGGTCGTTATCTGGAAAGAGATACGTACAGCGATCCTTTGCGGCAGCGCATTAAGCATCGCGTGTTTCGGAAAGATCATGATCGTTGATAAATTCCTTATGCGTAACGATGCAGTAACTCTTTCGGTAGCACTTACTGTCTGCCTTACAATGGTACTTACCGTAATGGTTGCGAAAGTGATCGGATGTACGCTTCCCATGATCGCCAAGAAGCTTGGCTTTGACCCTGCTGTTATGGCTTCGCCTTTTATCACTACAATGGTTGATGCGATCTCGCTTCTTGTATACTTTGGTATGGCAAACATCCTTCTTTTCGGAGTATAAGTTTTAAAAAGGACATGGATATGAGAATTGGAATGGGATATGATGTTCACCGCCTTGAAGAAAACAGAGATATGATAATCGGCGGAGTAAAAATCGATTACGAAAAAGGATTACTTGGTCATTCAGACGCAGATGTTCTGACTCACGCGATTATGGATGCGATACTCGGTGCAGCCGGAGAAGGAGATATCGGTCTTCATTTCCCTGATACTTCAGGTGAATTCAAAGATATTTCAAGTATTGTGTTATTGAAGAGTGTAAAAGAGATGATAGACAAAGACGGATATAAAATCGGAAATATTGATGCAACAATTATTGCTCAGGCACCTAAAATGAGACCTCATATCGTTGCAATGAGAAAAAATATTGCAGATACTTTAGAGATTGATTTAAATCAGATCAACATTAAGGCTACGACAGAAGAACATCTCGGATTTACAGGCCGAGGAGAAGGTATTGCTTCCGAAGCAATCTGCCTTCTTGTCTAATTATTTTAATTTAAAGATGTAATTTACAATTAACAGAAATCAGGAAATAAAAATGGAAGTTGAATTAAGAGTAGAGGGCAGAAACCTCGTATTTGCAGCAAAAGAAAAAGATCAGGTAATATCTACGCTGTCGCTTACTCCGGATATTGGAGGAGACGGTTCGACGATTTATCAGATAAGAAATGCTTTCACAAAAGGATTATACAGAAGAAGAGGATATATGGATGCGATACTTAAAGAAGTATTTGCATGCATGCAGTCTGAAAACTAAGCATTTGTATTCCTTGGAACAAGAGAACCGCAGTTTTTTAAGAAATACGGTTTTGTAAATATCGTTAAACCAAAAGATCCGTTTCCCGATACTCTCGGAAGAATTATCGACGTTAAAACATTTTTAAATTTCTTTGAGAGTGAACACGAATTTGTTTTATCCCTTCGTATCCTGAAAACGACGGAGTATACATGGTTCACTGCGGACCGGAAGGCGGAAGATTAAACTCCGTAAAAATCGCAAATCCTCTTATGAGTAACGAGCAGGGCGAGAAACTTGCCTGTGAAGCATCAGTTGATGTTGCCGATTTAATTCAGTTCGGTTTTGGACTTAAAGAAGCAAAAGATGCTTTTAAGATTACCGTTAAAATGAAAGAAGAGGAGATTTTAAACAGATTGGGAGAACTCAAATTCAAGCAGTCTGTGTAATACTATGTTTTTTCAAAATAAAAAAGTGTCGTGAAATTACTTCACGACACTTTTTCTTATGTGATGTTATTTCGAAATTCTTTCGTTTATCTCAGCAAGCAGTGCATCAATCTTATCATAAAGCAACTGGCCGCCTGAGAAGTACAATCCGCTTCTTAAAGGAGAGTACATGAATCCTGCATATTCCATTTCGGAATTCATGGATTCCATTTCGACTTCGCTCTTTTCGCGGCTGTCGTTTTCTTCTTTGAAAGCATTG
>JAEEGK010002220.1_pt1 | contig 48586 bp, 45 predicted proteins | sample 8958771 | NCBI WGS metagenome assembly JAEEGK01 (sample SAMN16246547, study PRJNA631951) | gut metagenome | biome: gut microbiome; feature: rumen; material: SC-attached | host: Bos | place: Iran: Karaj | collected 2018-10 | reverse complement strand
TAGCTCTTGTCAGAATCAGGTTTTTTTCATTTAATGTATTTTTTATTTTATTCATTTTTCTTCCTTAATTATTTTTTCAATCTGTCCAATGGTCTGGCAAAAACTTCCTTTGACATAGGTCCTGTTATTCTGTCATCAAGCCTTGACCAGGCCGCAATTGCAAAATAATAGATTTTCCCATTTTCCAATCCTGTCACCTTAAACGATGTCTGATTTCCAACTTTTATTGGGGATGCTCCTTCAACTGCAATTCTTCCCAAGTATTCTCCAGGACGACTGCCATAGTAGATATAATAACCACCGGCAGTATCATCAACTGAATATTTCCATTTTAAAAGCACACAACCATTTCCTGCTTCGGCCTTTACTGTAAAAGGCGGCAGCGGTAAAGGAAGTTCTGTAAAATCCAGCTCAATGGTAGTTACAGAAGGAGTTTTTTCTCCATCCCCATCCGGATAAAGATTACAGGCAACCTGGAAATACAGGCCTGTTATACCGTCAAGGGTGTCCCCATTTTCAACTGGCTTCCATTCAGGATAAGTGTCTGTCCAGTTATAAAAATTGTCTCCTGAACGCACAAAATAGCATACATCAGTCTGAGGAGGAATACTGTCAACAGCCGTAAGCGAATTAAGCTTTGCACCGGTAGAAACCTTAATCGGTTTAGTTTCAAAACGTCCGCCTGTTGGTGCATAAATCAGCCGTCTCAGGGTTCCTGCATATTCTGCAGACTGGTATTCCGGTGGAGAATATGGCCGTCTTAAAATACGGATATCATCAATTTTTCCTGTATATTCAGTACAGAATTGAAGTTCAGATGGAGTTCCAAGAACAATAAACTCAATTTCGCCATTTGCATCGCCGGTAGAAGTTACGTACAGCAAATCCTCTGTAACTCCATTTACAAGGTACTCAAGTATTCCGGTTTCACAGTCATAAGAAAGAACGTGACAGCTCCATTTATCAGGAATAATGTTTGAAGTTCCTTTCAGATTTATTTCATTATTTCCGTATTCGTTTTTGTAATTATCAAAAAAGTTAGATAAAGTCCAGCTGAGGTGACCTCCGTCAAAAATACAGTTCATAAGCTGGTAGATGAGTCTGCCCCGTACATTTTTGGAAGATTCCCATTTGATTATTACTTCACCATTTTCTGCAATCGACGGACAAAGCCAGAACTCTATGGAAAAAGACCCCAAAAGTCCTTCCGTACCGAAAAATGCTCCAGGTTTACCAAGAACACTCAATCCTCCAATATTTCTGGACAAACCGGCACCCTTTTCCATTATTGCATCAGTAGAAATCCGAAGATTATTCGTCAAAATATCATAAGCACCCGTAGAAACAGGCATTGCAGGATTTTCAAAATCAATCAGTAAGTCGGTAACCTCATCCGAAGCAAAGGAATTAGTTGCAAGCTCAATACAATCATAACCATAGCGTCCTGTTCCCGTAGTTACACCATTTGAATAACTGAATGCAGACCATCCTTCCTTTCCGCCAAGGATAATCTGAGTATTCTCTGCGTATACATAATGAGAAAAAAGGAATAAAATGCAGAGAAGGAAACTTACCTTGCAGGACACTTTATTAATCTGTTTTTTTAACATATAGTTCACCTAAATAGTCTATCGGCATAAATTTAAAAAAGATTAATCAAAACTGCGGTTACACGGTGGCAGAAATGGCAAAAAACACTACCTGGGATACTTTACACGAAACAGCTCTGAAAGCACCTCAATCAAGCGGGGTTTACCTGTGGCGTAATTCCGAAAACACCGTAATTTACGTAGGAAAAGCTAAAAACTTAAAAAACAGGCTCTGCTCGTATTTTTCGGGGCAAAAAAACATAAAAACAAAAATGCTCATTGCCCATGCAGTCCTTATTGAATACATCACTACAACAAACGAGTACGAAGCCCTTCTTCTTGAAAATAATCTGATTAAAAAATACAACCCACGCTACAACATCAATCTTAAGGACGGTAAATCTTACCCTGTTCTGCGCATTACTAATGAAGATTTCCCGCGCATTTTCCGCACAAGAAGGATTTTGCAGGATGGTTCACAATATTACGGCCCGTTTCCCAATGTTGATGCGGTAGACACTTTTCTTGATACAATTTACAAGCTTTTTCCAGTCCGTCACTGCAAGGTTCTGCGCAAAAGGGACACTCCCTGCCTGTATTATCACATGAAGCAGTGTAAGGCTCCCTGCTGCAATAAGATTTCAAAGGAAGATTATGGCGAATATATTGAAGAAATTGGCCGTCTTTTAGAGCAGAAGGATGATGATGCAGCCAAACGGATGACCGAAGAAATGAAGGCGGCAGCGGCAGAGCTTAATTTTGAAAAGGCAGCACGGCTTCGCGACGGAATAAAGGCTTTACTTGTGCTCCAGAACCAGAACATTGTGGAAGCTTTTGATTCCGAAGACAAAGATTATATTGCATACTGGCGCGAAGGCGAACTTGTAAGCTTTACCGTACTGAAAATCCGTCACGGAAAGCTTCTGGGACGCGAAAATTACCGTGTTGAAAGCTTAAATGAAGATGATGAGCTTACCGGCGAGTTTATTTCCGCCTATTACGAGGATGAAAAGCAGATTCCTCCAGCAATTTACGTTACTACAACCACCGAGTACGAAATTATTTCCAAATGGCTAAACGATGAAAAGCATGGAGAAACAAAGGTTTTCACTGTTTCCACCGGCGGGGTTTCAACTACAGACACTTCATCTGAGGGCACCGCATCATCATCACCGCAAACCTCATCATCACCGAACACATCTTCTTCTCCACACGATATTGCCGCAATCAATATGGCACTTCAAAATGCCCGTGAAGATATTATCCGCCGCCTGCGTGAACGAGGGGACACTCCTGCTCTTGAAGAACTCAAAACCCTGCTTAATCTGGATACGCTTCCAGTTCGAATTGAAGGCTTTGATATTGCACATATCGGCGGAAAGTTCCCGGTTGCTTCCCTCATCAGCTTTTACAACGGCAACCCGGACAAAAAGAATTACCGCTATTTCCGGCTTAAAACAACGGACGGTATAATAGACGATTTTGCTTCCATGCGGGAGGCAACCACCCGGCGGTATACAAGGCTGCTCAATGAACAGGCAGAGCTTCCAGATTTAATTATGATAGACGGTGGCCTGGGACAGGTAAATGCCGTAGAAGGTGTCCTGCAGGCACTTAATCTTGATATTCCGATTGTCGGTCTTGCTAAAAGGGATGAAGAGCTTTATCTTCCGGGAAACAGCACCCCGATTTGTGTTCCACGCCGCAGTGATGCACTAAGACTTCTGCAGCGTGTGCGAGATGAAACTCACCGCTTTGCAACAAGCAGAAACCAGAAGCTCCGCACTAAAGAAAATACAGACAGTCTGTTCCTTGAGCTGCCGGGTGTTGGTGAAAAACGGGCCTTAAAGCTGCAAAAAACTTTCCTCACTCTGGAAAACCTTGCTGAACAGGAAGAATCCGCAATTGCTCAGGCTCTAAATATAAAAAATGCTGATGAAGCTGCCACTATTCTTTTTGCGGCAAAGGAACTTTTGAAAAAGCGCAACGAAAAGAAAGAGGCGCAGAAATCATCACTTGGAATTGCAGGCACTACAAAAGAAAAGGCTGCGGAAGCCAAATATATTGATGATCTGGCCGAACTTGCATTGTCAGCAGCAGAAGACACACCAGATTATGGTTGATTTCCATGACTAAGCTTTACCGCAATATAGAAATTAAATCTTTGCGGCCAAGCTTTTCCAATGCTTCGTGGACTAAGGCTCGGTTTGCGGGATTTTTGAACTGTATTAAGGCACGCTGCAGGCGGCGTTCGCGGGCTCCTTTTGGAACATAGATGCGAGCAAAGGTGCCGTCTTTATTGCGGGTATATGGATCAAGCTCGGTGTAGTACTGGCATGTGGAAAGGCTGCCGGGAGTCGGATAAAAGTCCTGGATCTGGTCGGGGACAAAGCCTGTTTTTTTAAGGTACATGGCAGTGTCCAGGGCTTCTTTTAAGCCGCAGCCGGGGTGGGCAACAATATAATATGGAACAATGTACTGTTTTAGATTGAGTTTTTTGTTCATCTGCGCATATTCTTTTTCGAACTGAACATAGGTGCTGTGATTGCTTTTTCGCATTAAGGCAAGAACCTTGTCGTTTGTATTTTCCGGGGCAACCTTAAGCTGACCTGAAATATGATAGCGGCACAAATCTTCAAGAAAATGCTTGTCTTTATCCATAATCAGATAATCAAAACGAATGCCGGAACGAATAAAAACCTTTTTTACACCAGGGACAGCCCTGAGTTTTCTTAAGAGCTCAATATAATCTTCATGCGAAACTTCAAGATTCGGGCAGGGCTCGGTACCAAGACACTGCCTGTTTTTACAAACGCCCGCTTTAAGCTGCTTCTGGCATGCAGGCTGACGGAAATTAGCTGTAGGCCCGCCGACATCGTGAATATAGCCTTTAAACTGCGGATGATGAGTAAGGGCTTCTGCTTCCTTTACAAGAGATTCGTGACTGCGTGCCTGAATGCGCCTGCCCTGATGAAAGGTGATTGCACAGAAAGAACAGGCTCCGTAACAGCCCCGCACCGAAGTAAGGGAAAAAAGCACCTCCGCCAGAGCAGGGATTCCTGTTTTTCCGTTTGCAGCGGGTTTGTCGTAAATTGGATGCCACCTTCTTGTATACGGCAGCTCCATCACGTCATCAAATTCCTTAGTTGTAAGTGGCAGCGCAGGAGGATTCTGCACTACAAAGCGCGTGTCTGCTTTTTCTACAAGGTAATCTGCATTTAGGGCATCGGTATTCTGCTCCTGAATCAAAAAGCTTTCGGCAAACTTCTGCTTTGACAGAGGGTTGTCCCCATTAATTTCTTCAAAGGAAGGCAGAATAATTACTTTTGCATTCGGATTTATTGCTGCAGCATTGATTTTTTCCAGCTTTACCTTTTCGGCAGGGTCGCCACTCCCCCACCAGCAGGTGCCCCGCACATCGTGAATCTGACGAGCGGGGATTCCATCTGCAAGCTTTTGGGCAATTTCAAGCATTGAATGTTCGCCCATTCCGTACATAAGTAAATCGGCTTTACAGTCCAGAAGGATTGATTTTCGCACTTTATTTGACCAGTAATCGTAATGGGTAAAACGGCGCAGGCTTGCTTCTATACCGCCCACAAGAACATCCACACCTTTATAAGCTTCGCGGATTTTGGAAACATAAGTTATAAGGGCACGGTCGGGGCGATGTCCGGCTTCTCCACCATGAGCATAGGAATCCTGGGAACGGGGTTTGTTATTTGCGGTGTAGTTGCTCACCATTGAATCCATGGCACCTGCACTTACCAGAAAAGCAAGGCGCGGACGACCAAGCACCTTAAAGGCTTCTACATTTTTGTAATCGGGCTGGGCAATTATTCCAACCTTGTAGCCGTGGGCTTCCAGCAAACGACCAAGGAGGGCGGCGGCAAAGGAGGGGTGATCCACATAAGCATCGCCACTAACAAAAACAAAGTCGCACTGATCCCAGCCACGTTTTTTCATATCATCTTGAGAAATCGGAAGAAAAGAACTGGCAGAATCATCCATTCTTCACCTCATCAGCTGCGGAATTGGTCAAAGGTTTACAGCCAGGTTTATTGTCTGAGTTTTTTTTCTCTCCTGCTTTTTGATTTAAGCCCGCAATTTTGGTGAAGATTCTTTCCAGATACTGGGCTTCGCTTTCGGAAAGGCTTGCTCTTGAAAGAAGGCTGCGCCAGAAGTTTTCCATATCTTCGCGGCCGGGCATTTTGAAAAAACCGATTTTCTGCATGTTATCTGTGATTATTTGTACTGATTTGTCTATTCTCTGCAAAGAAAGAGGTGTGTAACCCGCAAGCCGTTTATTATTCTGGCGCAAGCTTTCCCTAAAAAGATGGTAGCAGATTATCTGTACTGCATGGCTCAAATTAAGTGAACCAAAATTATCTGAAGAAGGAATTGTTACGCCAAGGGTGCACTGATCAAGCTGCTCGTCGGTAAGTCCTGTGCGTTCGTTCCCAAAAACTACAGCAACCTTTCCGCCAGAAACAACTGCATCATCATCACTAACACTATCTGCCGGGCTTCCAGTGATATTTCCAGTGATTTTTCCTGCCATTTCTGCAAACTCTTCGGGTAAAAGCAGCTTTCCGCGTTTTTTTCCTGCACGTCTTGTTGTTCCTGCACAAATAGCACAATCGGCAGTGGCTTCTTTAATTGACTTGTAAAAGCTGGCTTTATCAAAAATGGGGACGGCGTGTATGGCTAGAGTGTGGATATGTTCAATATCATAATCTTCTTTTTTACCAACAATTCGTAATTCGCTGATGTCGTTGTTTGCCATTGCACGACAGGCAGCTCCAATATTGCGGCTTTCATCGGGGTGGTCAAGTATGATTATGATTTTATTAAGATTCATGATTCCTCAAAAGATTGCCGGATCAAGTCCGGCAATGACATTGTTACCAGTAGAAAGACTTTACGTAGAGCCAGATAAAAAAGGCTACGGCTATCATCTTCATTCCAACACCAAGCAGAAAGCCTAAAAAAGCTCCCCAGGCAGATTTGAAAGAAGGTCCAAAAGCTCCCTTTGTATTTATAAGCTCAAAAATCAGGGCGCCTAAAAAAGGACCAAGAATAATTCCTGCCGGTCCTGCAAAAAAGCCGATTATGAGTCCAAAGGTTGCTCCTCTTGTTGCGGCCTTACTTCCACCTGTTTTGTTAGTCATATATACCGGCAAAATGTTATCCAGAATGGAAACTAAAACTGCAATAACAGCTGTTACAATCAGCCAGACAAGAGAAAGCCCATTATAAGAAGAAAAATAACAGAGCAAGAGCCCTACCCAAGCAAGCGGGGCTCCAGGAAGAACCGGAATAAAAGTTCCAAGAAAACCTATGGCAAGAATCACTCCTGCCAGAATAGACAGCAACAGACTTACATTCATAACTCTATTGTACTTGTTTTACTGATTTTTTAATACTCCCAAACGCAGATATGTCCTAATTTCTTCTGCAAACTTATGTGCGGCTTCCTGATTTGTCTGGAAAACTGCATCACCAAGAGCAGGAAGTGGACCATCTTTACAGGAAGCGGCAAGGAAACGCACATCATCGGCCTGGCGGTCGTAAGCCTGAGAGCGGGAAGAAACCGGGCCAAGCTTGCTGAGCATTGACAAATCCTTTTGAGAAGTATCTGTTACCAAATCCTTTAAGATTTCATCAAAATAAGGATACTTTGTAAGCTTCATTGCTACATATGATGGGGCTATAAGTCCGTGGTCAATTCGTGTGCTGAATACAGGAACCCGGTCTGCATCAAACTTTTTAACAGAATTATATGGAATTGTTCTGTGAACCGAAAGCGAAGTGAACATTACGCCAACCTGATTATCTTCCATAAAAGCTGTAAGGTCGCCGTGTTTACCTGCGTACCAGTTAGGATGAACTAAACCATCGTTTTGCCAGCCCCGCAGCATATCTAGAATTGCACGAAGAGTAAACTTATCACTTGAATTTTTGGAAACCGAAAGCTCTTCATCAATATTCTGTGCAAGTGAAGGCTTTTTCAATAATAAAGAAACAGCTTTGTTATAGCTTGCAGTTCCACCAAAGCCTTCTACCATAGCTCCAACAAAGGCCAGCAATACTTCATCTTCACCACCCGCGCAGAAGAAAGGAGAAAAAACATAACCTTTCATTGTTTTAAGATAATCCTGAAGCTCTGGAATGCTCATTGGAAAATCAAGGCCTGCTTTTTCTCTGCCATCCTTATAGTAAGCCATTTCGTAATGGTCCAGAGCAAAAGGAAGAACCTTTCCGGCAGAACGTCTTAACGATGTTGGCATTCCAGCATACCATTCAAGAGGTAAATCTTCTGCATATTTTTCAAGGCGAGCTGTTGCTTCTCCATTTTTAGTAAATATAAGCTCGTATTTTTTTCCAATATCCTTTTCGTTGAACTCTACATCAGAAATATCTGTAAAGGTTATTGCTCCATCATAAAGGGAGGTTACGCGCTTTTGTATTTCGTCAACCAGATTTTTTGGCATTTGATAAAAAGCTACATCAAGATTTTTTGCACTATTTGCTTTATAATATTCTACAAGGCTGATTATTTCAAAAAGCCCTAGAATAAAACTTAGAACAAGAATTAAGATTTCTTTCCAATACTTCTTTAGTTTATCTTTAAATAAAAGTAAAAATTCCTGAAATTTGTTTGCTTTTTTTCCAGAGTTTTTCTTTTTTCCAGTTTTTTTGTTTTTTGAAGTCTTAGCCATATCTTTATTATCGCCTATAAAAAGAAAAATTAAAAGACTATATTGTCTTCATCAATTATATTTCCGTTTGAAAAATAAATTGCACGTTCAATACACTGTTCAAGCTGCCTCACATTTCCCGGCCAGTTATATTCTTCCAGCTTTTTTAGGGCTCTTTCTTCTATGATTTTGCCCTTTTGTTTAGCAATTTCATTTGCAATTTCTATAATATCGCAACGACGTTCCCGTAAAGGAGGAATCTTTATAACATTTGCCGAAATTCTGTAATACAAATCTTTTCGGAATAAACCTTCTGCTATTTTTACTTCAAGTCTTTCATTTGTTGCAAAAATTGTACGCACATTCACCTTTATTTTTGAATGCGACCCAACCTTATAAATCTCACCGGAATCTAAAACCGTGAGCAGCTTTGACTGAAATTCAAGCGATGTAGAAGAAATTTCGTCAAAAAAGAGTGTGCCTCCGTCTGCATCCTGAAAAAAGCCCTGCTGACCCTTACTGTCTGTATAGGCACCTTCTACAGCCCCAAAAAGTGCTGCATCTGCCAGGCTATTGGAAATTACCGAAGAATTTATTCCAACAAAATTTCCGTTTTTGCGCGGAGACAACTGGTGTATGAGGCGAGCAATAGTTGATTTACCCGTTCCGCTTTCGCCGCATAGAAGAAGAGGTGTATCAAACTTTGCGTAATTCATTATCTCTTTTTTTAATATGCACATTGCTTCAGAGCTGCCAAAAAGAGAATTGACTACATTGTTATAAACTGCCGACGCTGCCACTTTTTTAATTGAATTGTAGGTGACCTCCTGCATATTTTCTGAAAGAAAGTTCTTTATATAATTTGTAAGAAACTGTTTTTTACACGGATAAGGCAAAGCAAACTTTGAGATTTCAAAGATTCCGCTTTTTATTTCAGGAAGAGTTTCAATAGGTACAATAAAGATGATTTTTGAAAGCCTTTCCTTGGAAAAATTAACTGTTAGATTTTCAAAATCACTAAGTATGGCATAGGAACAATCATACAAAATCAGGGAAAGAAAATAGTCGTTGACCGGTTTAAGTTCTGTTACAATACTTACAGGCATAATTTCGCTTAAATAAGTTTTGGTAAAATATGAAATATCCTTCCGCTTTGAAACGATTATTATATTTGTGTAATTTACAAACATCTAAATAAAATAACCTTCTTTTTCTCTCTGAGTTTTTGTAACTATTTTTTAAATAATTTTGTCCAAAGTAGAATAAAAAGATATGAGATGTATGGGAAAATTAAGAAGATTTTAAAAGGATTATGAAGGATTTCTACAAAAATCTCATTTCCTTTATCAAAGGTCTTTTCCCTGATTCTTTTTATTCGTTCTGAGAAAATACCAAAGGTGTCTGTGTAATACAAAAAGATGCTTGATGAAAACTGATTGCGTCTGCGGTATGGCCAGCAGTTTTTTTCTTTGATTCCGTCGCTCAATAAAACAAGCGATGGCTGTGCCTTAAAAATTGCCTGTACAATATCAGGTTCAACCTGTTTTGAATAATAACCAACGTATCTTCCAACAACCCTGAGTCCCGGGAAGGTTGCACGAACATTTGCTTCGGCTTTTTGCAGTGTTGTTTTGTTGGAACCAAGCATATACAGGGATTTATAATGGCTGTCGAGGATTGAAAGAATCTGGATTATTGCCTTGAACTGATTGTATCTCACAGGAATGTCTTTTTTTAAGAACTTTGCTCCCTTAAGAATGCTTTTTGAAACAGGGAGAATTAAATCTGCATTTTTAACACAGTCTGCAAAATCTCCACGGCGGCGTGCCTTTAACAAATCCCAGATAGAAAGAAAAATAATCTGCTTTGTTCCGGGTTTTGCAAGCAGTTCCAGAATCTCGTTTTCCATTTCTTCCGGTCTGCAAATATCAACAGGAACACCAATCAAATTAATTCTTTGAATACTCATACTTTATCCTCTTCATTGGCACAGCTTTGAATAGCTGCAATACCATACAATGCGGCCGTTTCGCACCTTAATATATTTACGGAAAAATGAAGGGGATAAAATAGACCTTTTTTTACTAAAAAATCAACTTCCTGCGGGCTAATTCCGCCTTCGCTGCCACAAGCTATGCCTATTCTTGCAATTTTACCTTTCAATTCCTCTTTTTGCAGGATTTTCCGAATGTTTCCGTCGCCATCATTTCTTTCGGAAAGGACAAAAGCAAGAGAAGTGGCAGTTTGTGCTTGTTCCACATTTTCTTCCGGCTGACCACCCTTGTTCTCTTCCAGCCTTCCACCTTGTTCCAACCAAAGCTCAAGGGCCGCCTCCAAAGAAAGAGGCTCTTCCACAAGTGTATTTACCGGCGAACCGCTCTGCTGCCTTGCTTCCTTTATAATGCGTTCAATCCGTTCTTTTTTTGCACCCTGCCCCTGCAAGGCACTTATACTGCTTTTTTCCGAATATTCGCCAATAATGGGGACAATCCTCTTTATTCCACACTCAGTTGCCTGCCGTACAATCTGTTCAAACTTTTGAGGCTTTGGAATAAATTGGAAAAGCCAGTATTCAATATTGTTTTGGACCGTCTGCTGGATTTCTTCTGCCTGCACTCCGCGGGTTAGTGATGATGAAGTACCTGCTCCGCCAGCTGCAAAACCAAAGGTGTCTGCGCAAAGCTGAAGTGTTACAATCCGCTGATTTTCATCAACCTTTGCTACGGTAGAGTTTTTTAAACTTCCGTCGGGGAGTCTGACACTAACCATGTCGCCAGTTTTTACCCTTAGCACCTGCCGTAAATAACGGTAGTCTTTTCCGCTCAGGCTGATGATTCCTTTTTTGTCGGGATTTTTTTCTAATACAAACTGGCGCATTTATGACTGTTACTGTTCCTGTGGCTGAGTTTTCTTTTCTTCCAGCGCAACTTCATCCTGAAGCTCTTTGAGAGTTTTGGTAGAAGACATAAGAGTTGTATATTCTCCACTCTGTACAATGCGCAGGGCTTCGTTCAGCTGTAAATCATAATCCAGATCATAAAGAGGAGAACCTTTTGAACGCAGAACTTGATTGCGTATAAGCCTTCTGATAATGCGCTGGTCAATAGGATACTGAGCATTCAAGTCGGCAGCGGCTTTTGCAATTGCTTCTTCATCCATTTCCGGGTTGTTTTCTACAGTCTGGGTGATTATTTCTGATTTTACAAGCTCGACATAAGCTGCTTCTTCTTCATCTGTGAACTTTTCAAGATTTTTGATTTCCAGATCAGGCGGAATACCAATTTTATCGATATTCACATCGCTTGGAGTATAATAGCGTGCCATTGTAATCTTCATTCCATCAACATTGCTCAACGGAATTACCTGCTGTACAGAGCCTTTCCCGTAAGTTCTTTCGCCAACAAGATAAGCAAGGTGATAATCCTTTAATGCACCTGAAAGAATCTCGGAAGCACTGGCGGAACCTCTGTTAATTAAAACTACAATCGGCAGCTTTTTTCGTACAGTTGTATTATTTTTGCTTGCCTTAAACTCCTGGTTTTCAAAAGCAAGGCGGCTTTTTGTAGAAACAATTATTCCTTCATCAATAAACTTGTCTGCAACATCTGAAACACTGTTAATAAGTCCACCAGGATTATCGCGCAGGTCAAGAATCATTCCTGTGTAATTGTTCTGATCAAAAAAATCAAGGGCGTTCTGGAGTCTTTTTGGAGTTTCAGGTGTAAACTCAATCAGGCGAACGTAACCAATGCTTGTTCCTTCTATCATACCAAACTTTGCGGTTGGAACTTCAATGAGCGCACGAACCAGCTTAACATCGAAACGCATATTAGTTCCGCGCAGGATAGAAACGGTTACCGGAGTGCCAACTTCACCACGCAAATGTGAAAGAACATCATCCATTGTCATATCGGCGGTAGGTAAACCGTCAACGGCAACAATATAATCACCGGACTGAATGCCTGCTTTTGCACCCGGTGTATCTTCAATTGGGGAAGAAACCTCTACATAAGCGGGTTTTTCAGGTGTTGATTCAAGCGGTTTTGTAATGGAAAGTCCTACTCCGCCAAAATTACCAACGGTTGTATCATTCAAAGAACGCATTGCGTTTGCATCAAGATAAAGTGTGTACGGATCGCCGATTGCATCAAGCATTCCCTTGATTGCGCCTTCGTACAATATTTTAGGATCTATTTCTTCTACATAATTCTGCTGAACAAAATCAAAAACCTGATTTATTTTCTTCATGTACTGGAAGCCGGAAGCTTTATCTTCCTTTTGTGAGGCCGAAAAACATGAAGAGTTTAAGCATATAGAAATAATTACTGCTAGAACAAAAAGTTTTTTGCCTGAATGATTAAAATGTGTTTTCATACTGCTCATTTTACTTTACTGAACTCAAAAAATCTACTACGAAAGCTGCTGCTAAATGGCTGCCAAACACTTTTTCTGCTTTCGTTGTCAGTTTAGCAAAGCAAAACTGACATTTCCTTGAATGACAAAAAGTGATTTCCATTGTATAATTACAGTATGGCACAGATTATTCCAGTAGCGAGCGGTAAAGGAGGAGTTGGAAAAAGCCTTCTTTCTGCCAATTTAGCAATTGCTTTGGGACAGCAGGGCAAACGTGTTGTTTTAGTAGATTTGGACTTGGGAGCTTCTAACCTTCATCTGGTTATAGGACAACACCCGGGCGTGGCAAGCCTTGGTTCCTGGTTTACAGAAAAATCTCAGTTTAAGGATATTATTCAGCCGACTGATTACCAGAATGTAAGCTTTATTGCAGGCGACAGCCAGATTCCAGACCTTACCTCCTTAAAGCACGCCCAGAAAATCAAACTTATACGAAATCTTAAAAATATTGATACAGATTACCTGATTCTGGACTTGGGTGCGGGGACTCATCAGTTTATTCTTGATATGTTCCTGCTTTCGCCACAGGGAATAATTGTTTCGGCTCCGGCTGTTACTGCCACTTTAAACGGTTATCTGTTCCTTAAAAACGCAGTTTTCCGCCTTTTGTACACAACTTACAAGAAAAATACTCCAGGCCGCGAGCTTCTTGATAATCTTAAGAAAAACTCAACTTCCATGCAGAAGCTTTATATTCCTCAGCTTGTTCAGGCTCTTGGCCGTGTTGACCCTGACACTACGCAGCTTTTTGTAAGCCGCATGCAGCAGTTCCGTCCGCGGCTTGTTATGAATATGATTGAAAACCCGGCTGACGCAAGTAAAGCACAGAGAATTAAGACTTCCTGCAACCAGTATCTTGGACTTGAAATTGATTTTCTTGGCATTATGTACCGCGATATGCTTCAGGATAAGGCACTTGCTTCTCAGTTGCCGCTTGTTGTTTATAAGCCGCAGTCTGTTCTTGGTCAGGCAATTTACCGCATTTCCGATAAAGTGATTGAATCTGTACCGCGCACTTTTGATGCTGACTTTAACCCTGAAACGTTCAATACTGATACATTTATCAGTGCCGAAGAAGAAGCCAATTCCGATTACGACTTTAAGCTTTCCGGCATTGATGACCTTGTTGCCGGTGGCGAACTTACAATAGGCGAGCTTGCCGAAATGATAAAAACCCAGCAGTACGAGCTGATTCAGCTGAAAAAAGAAAACCAGTTGCTTAAATCTAAGCTGATTAAGGCTGCAGCAATGGGATTTAAGGTTTAACACACTTTAATTGCCGTGTTAGACACGGCACTCTTTATATAAAAAAGGATTTACTATGTTTTTGTACATTAATTTTCCGTCGTGGATTCATCCGCAGATTTTTCCGGGAGTAAAGTTTCTTGGACTTTTGCGCTGGTATGGCTTGATGTATGTTTTTGCCTTTACCACCGCATATTTTATTTTAAAGAAAGTTGCAAAGGAAGGTGCTTTAGATACTCCATCCTATAAAATTACCGAAGATGATTTGTTCAGCTTTATTGCAACAGGCATAATTTTCCTTTTACTTGGGGCAAGAATTGCTTCTACACTTATTTACAGTCCGGGTGCCGGTTACTGGAAACATCCCTGGCTGATTTTCTGGCCATTCTACAATGGACATTTTGTTGGTTTTGCAGGAATGTCGTACCACGGTGGATTTGTGGGCGGGCTTCTTGGAATGATTATCTGGTGCAAAAAGCACAAGCAGCCGGTTGCAAAATGGGTTGATGCGATGGTTTGTGCAATTCCTCTTGGCTACACCTTTGGCCGAATCGGCAACTTTATGAACGGCGAGCTTTTTGGCCGCATAACAACTATGCCTTGGGGGATGGTTTTCCCTGCTGCAGAAACTTTTTCTTCTTCTCTGCAATGGGTTCAGGATTTTGCCGCAAAAATTGGAATGGACATTTCAACTGTTCGCCTGGTAAATCTTCCACGCCACCCAAGTCAGCTTTATGAAGCCTTTTTTGAAGGCATTGTTTTATGGTCTATAATCTGGTTTACCCGCAAGCACAAAAAGTTTGACGGCATGCTTTCCTGCATTTACACCGGCGGTTACGGCTTGTTCAGGTTCTTTATTGAATATTTCCGCGAGCCGGATGCAGATTTAGGCTTTAGAATTGGTGATAAATCGGCAAATATTTACGAAAACACTTCGCTTACTAATTTTTCTACAGGACAGATTCTGTGCTTTTTAATGATTGCCGGCTCAATAATTGTAGGTGTGCTGCTTTGGCGCAAAGAAAAGAAACAGAAAGCAAACCAAAAGTAGCTTTAAAATCACATTTACTACGGATAAAATGATTGAAACTATACAAAAATCCGTAGTAATCTCCTGTTAATGAATCAAGAACATCAAAAATTGGCTTTAAAATCATATTTACTACGGACAAAATGATAAAAATCATACAAAAAATCCGTAATAATCGACTGTTAGTAAAACAAAAACAGCAGTTTTAGCAGTAAAAAACAATATTGTTACGGATAAAATGAATAATTTATTGTAAAAAATCCGTAAACTCTGGCAGCTAATGAAATAATAACAACAAGAATTGGCTGTAAAATCATGTTTACTACGGATAAAATGCACGAAATCTTGAAAAAAATCCGTAGTCACCTCTTGTTGATAAAGGAAAACCGCAGAATCAAAGAAATAAAAGCTTTCTTTCAAGTTTCAACTATTGAAATAATGTAGTCGTGGGACGCAGCGGGGAAAATAAGGGGGACCCGGCGAACGTAGTGCGGTCCGCAGGACTCGCACGGAGTGAATTAGCAAGCCCTGCTACCATGTCTATTTTGTTAGCTTATTTCGGGCTTGCTAGGGACCCGCGACGGAATTATTTCAATAGTTGCACTTTAGTTAAATAAGAAAACGCATTACCGTTATTTTTCGATAATGCGTTTTTTACAATAAGCTATATCATACCGTGTGCAGTTTTGCTTTTAGCAAAACTGCAATCCAAAGTCGTTAAAATGATTAGCTACCATTCAACAGCCGCTTTGGCTAGGTTACGGATTAACTGTTGTCTTATATGCTACTCTCATGCCGTTGCCGTCTTTTACCAATTCTACCATTACAGCAGATTTGATTGGGTTGTGGCGTGCATCGAATGTGAGGTGACCTGTTACGTAGTCGCCGTTTGTTGCTTCAAGAGCATCGCGAACTGCAGCAATATTGTCTGCTCCGCCTGCCTTAAGAATAGCATCTTTAATCATGTAAACTGAATCATATCCGAGAGCTGCGAAAGATGTTGGTTCCTTGTTGTACTTAGCTTTGAAGTTTTTAACATATTTTACTACAGCTGCATCTGTTGAGTCTGCGGCATAGTGGTTTGAATAGAAACCGTTCAAAACTTCGTCACCAGCATTTTCTGTAAGTCCGTCCCATCCATCAGCACCAACGATTGGACATGTAATGCCCTGAGCGCGGAGCTGTTTAGCAATAAGAGCTACAGTTGCATAGTAGTCTGGGAGATAAACAACATCTGGATTCTGGTTCTTAACCTTTGTAATCTGAGCGTTGAAGTCTTTTTCACCTGTTGAATAAGATTCTTTTGCTACGATTACTCCACCGTGAGCTTCGAACTCTTTTACATAGTTTTCTGTAAGACCAACTGAGTAGTCGTTTCCAATATCATAAAGGATAGCGGCTTTCTTTGCGCTGATGTTTTCTGCAGAGAACTTTCCACCTACTGTACCCTGGAATGGGTCGATAAAGCAGGCACGGAATACGTAAGGAATTGTTTTTCCGTTTGCATCAATTGTGATGTTTTCTGCTGTTGCAGCAGGAGCCATCTGAATTACTTTTGCAGCCTGTGACTGGTCTGTAATAGCTTTTGTACAACCAGATGTCAAAGAACCAACGATGATTTTACATCCATCCTGAACTGTAAGCTTTTTGAAAGCTGATACTGTTTTAGCTGGGTCACCTTCATCATCTTCTGCGATAAGCTGAATCATTTTACCGTTGATACCGCCGGCAGCGTTGATTTCTGCAACTGCAAGTTCAGCACCGTCTTTAGCTTCTACACCATAAACTGCAACTGCACCAGACAAAGGTCCGATACATCCGATTTTAATCGTGTTTGAATCTTTTTTTGCACAGCCGATTGAAGAAAGAGCCATTAAAGCAACTGCTGCACCAAAAACAATACGATTTGTTTTCATAAGTTTTCCTCCGAACTTTAATAATCTTTAATAACTTTAAATATACTAATTTTGCGAAAAACCTGCAAGTAATTGTTATAGCATTCAAGAAATACTATATCTATGCCGAAAATTGAAGAAGGGAAATATTGTATGAAAAAGAAAGCGTTTAGAATTAGTGTTTTAGCTGGCGTTTTGGCTGGTTTTTTATTTTCTCTTATTAGCTGTACATTTGAAATTACAGAAAAAAAACGTATTGCTGACCCGGATTTAAGTAAAGCTTCTAATGGCATTAACATTGGATTAAGAAATAGTAATTCAGATACGTTATATGTTAATATTTTCCGTCAGGATACCACAAATGTTCTGGATTTGGACAATAATGATAAACCAATCATAAATATTGGAGTTCTTTTTCCTTATGTAAAGGGAAACTCAACTAACAACAATACTTTTACTTTTGAAGATGAAAATGTAATTAAAGGACATAAATACCGATATTGTGCAAGATTGTATAGCGAAGCCGATGGTTATACTTATACTAACTGGACTACACCATTTAAAGCTGAAAACGGTCTCACTTCGGATACATCACGTATTTCTTATGGCATTCCACAATCTACTAAGTTTGTTTACGATGCAGCGGCAAAAACTATTACTATAAATGGTGATATTACAGATCCTGTGGGAATGGAAGATAAAGGTGCTAACTATTTTACCAATAATTATAAACCGGCTTTTGTTTTTGCTTCTGATAAAGAGACAAAAGTTTTTGAAGTTGAATCTATTGATAATGGAACTATAATTTATCTTTCCAGCCTGCTTCCTCAAGAGTTTCATGATGTTGAAATTAAGTTCCTTGGTATAGTCGCCCAAAAAGTTGACAGCGAGATAGTTTCTAAAACTAAAGAAACAATAATCAAGAGAATTGTATGGACAGAGCTTTCTTCTCTCTTAAATGATGCACAGAACAGACCTTTTGTAGATAAAAGAGGAGATGCAATTGTTAATAACAAAATCCTTCTGGAATCTCAATACGGACAGTCTGGTTATGATTATGCATCCTACAGTTTTAACTAATCGAGTACGATAAACGAATCCAATCGCCCCGAAACGAGTACGACATAATTGCACAAAAATGTCAAAAATGATAGATTTTTTCTAATGAATACATTAGTTGCTTTATGCACGGTCGGTGCGGAAAAAATCCTTGGTAACGAAATTAAACATCTTGGTTATAAGCTCATTTCGAATGCGCCTGGCCGCGTTACTTTTTCTGGTGATGATGATGCACTTTTCCGCTGCAATTTATGCCTTCGTACTGCCGACCGCCTTTATTTACAGTTAGCAGAATACTCAGCCTCTAATTTTGATGCACTTTTTGACGGTGCCTACTCTATTCAGTGGCAGGATTATCTGCACAAAGATTCTAAAGTTGTTGTAGACAAGGTTCGAGCTCATAAAAGCAAGCTTAATTCAGAACATTCAATTCAGGGAATTGTACACAAGGCAATTTATACAAAATGCGGCGATGTCTGGAAAATGTCTTCCATGCCGGAAAGTGGCGAAGAATCTGATGTCCGCGTTTATATTGAACAGGACAGGGCTTACATCCTGCTGGATTTATCGGGACTGCCTTTACACAAGCGCGGTTACAGGGTTGACGGCGGTATTGCTCCTTTGCGCGAAACTACAGCTGCAGTTCTTTTACAGGAGATGATGTGGCGCCGGAAAACTCCGCTTCACGACCCTTTCTGCGGTTCGGGAACTATTGCAATAGAAGCTACTTTATATGCCTTTAATGTTGCTCCGGGCTTTGGTCGCCGTTTTGCTCTTGAGAATATGCCGTTCTTTAATGCCAAACGGGCTGCAGAAATTAGAAATGATGAAGCTGCAAAAATAAGGACTGATGTTGAAGTCAGAATTACAGGTTCTGATATTGATGATAAAGCGGTTGCCCGTGCAAAGCAGAATGCAGAGTATGCATGTGTTATGGCAGGACGAGCCTTAAAGTCTATTGGAATAAGTGCCCACATCCAGCGGCCAGATTTTATTCAGTCTGATTTTGCAGATTTGTCGGCACCATATGAAGAAGGACTTATTTTATGTAATCCTCCATATGGAGAGCGGCTTGGCGATGAAGAACAGGCTCGCGAATTATACGAAAAAATGCATTGTCTGTGGACTGAGTTCCCGGACTGGAATCTTGGAATTATTACTTCTAATGATTCTTTCCAGGAATGCTTTGGTCATAAGGCAAATCATATAAAAGCTCTTAAAGCTGGAAATCTGGATACCAAGTTTTATTCATATATTAGGAAATAGATATGGCGATTATTGTAGAACATGACAAAAGACGAAAAGAAATCCTTGAAAAATCTCTAGAAGTATTTGCTTCTGAAGGTTATGAAGATGTGACTTTTCAGAAAATTGCAGACCGCTGCGGAATTACTCGAACTACGCTTTATATTTATTTCAATAACAAGCGCGATATTTTTCTTGGAAGCTTAAAGCAGGTTTTGAGCGAAATGGAGTTTTCCATCAAAGAGATTGTAAGCGATGATTCTTTGACTGCCGAACAGGCTTTACGAAAAATGGGTGGCATAATTGTTGATTACTGTGAACAGAATGTAAAAATGTTCAGTGTTTTACTGGATTATCTTTTGCAGCTTAAAAAAACTGGTGCAGATACAAATGAAAAAGTTACAAGGCGGGTGCTCAGACTGCGTCACCTTACAAGTACACTTATAATCCGCGGTATACAAAACGGCGAGTTTAAAAATCTTAATGTTCATAAGATTAATGAACTCATATACAGCCTTGTTGAATCATCACTTTTTAGAATTGCAGTTCTTAATCAGACTGACATGACAGAAATCAGAGACGCCCTTAATTTAGTTATTGACGGTTTCCTGAACAAATAAACTAATTTTCAAAGGTTTTTCATTTAAAAACTACATCATTGTCTCACCTTATCCCATGCTATACTTCAATCAGAAAGCTGTTATAGTTGTGATTTTTCCAGCTCTGGCAGCAAATATTGGAGGAAAGTATGAAAAAAATCGTTTTGGCTATTGCTTCTGTTGCATTAGCACTCAGTTTGGTTTCTTGTGCCTCAACAAAGGCAGAAGATGAAGTTATTGAAGCTCCAGAAGGTATGGAAGCTCAGGAAGATGACGGACTTCTTCATCTTGAGTACAAATACATTGGACAGGCAAAAGGTTCTACCTGTACAAAAATCCCTGCTTCACAAATCATTACTAACAAAGATTATTCAAAGCCAACTCCACTCGACATTTATTGTGATGCTCCAGAAGAAGTTGAGTTCCTTGGACAGAAATGTGTAAAAATCCCTTCAAATGGTGATGGAAACATTCGTGTAATCTGGTTGTTCGACAAACCAATTGATGCTGCATCAGTAAGCTCTTTCTCATTCTCTTGCGCTGGTCTTGATATTCCTATGGATAACACCTGGACTGCAAACATTGCCCTTATGTATAACAACGATATTACAAGCGGCGAGCATGCAACTGCAATGTATCCAATCGCAGCCGGCCTGGACGAGTTCCTTACAAGAACTTATGACCTTAATTCTGCAGAAGGAAAAGAAGGTCTCTGGGGCAACGGATATAAACCTGAAGGACAGTTTATGGGTATTCAGATTTACTATGGTGGCCGCGACCCAATCTTTATTAAGGATTTGATTCTTAAATAATCTTTCGGCTTTTTTACTTTTAATGTTTTTTATAAAAGAGCTTGAGTTCGTCTTGTAAACTGATTATACGGTACGGGGCGAACTCATTTTTTATACTTTTTCGAACACTTTTCCGTGCAACATTTTTCCCACAACATTTTTCCCACTTTTACTAAATCCGTGCTAAAATATTTTTATGGAAAAATTTATTTTAGCTTTGGACCAGGGAACCACTTCTTCCCGCGCAGTCATTTTTAACAAAAAGGTACAGAAAATCTCTACAGCTCAGCGGGAGTTTCCGCAGCACTTTCCACATCCGGGTTGGGTTGAACACGACCCCGAGGATATTTTTACAAGCCAGCTTTCGGTAATGAAAGAAGCTGTTTTAAAGGCAGGCATTTCTGCAGAACAGATTGCCGCAATTGGAATTACGAACCAGCGCGAAACCGTCATCCTCTGGGATAAAAATACAGGCAAGCCGGTTTACAACGCAATTGTGTGGCAGTGCAGAAGAACGGCTAACATTGCTGATGAACTGATTGCTTCGGGCAACGGAGATATGATTCGCAGAAAAACCGGTCTTTTGCCAGATGCTTATTTTTCCGGCACAAAAATAAAATGGATTCTTGATAATGTTTCGGGTGTTCGCGAACGTGCTTATAAAGGCGAAATACTTGCGGGAACTGTAGATACCTGGCTCACCTGGCGACTCAGCGGAGGAAAGGCTCACGTTACTGATTATACAAATGCGTGCCGTACAATGCTGTTTAATATCCATACTCTGGAATGGGACAAGGATCTTTTAAAGCTTCTTGATATTCCGGAATCAATTCTACCGCAGGTAAAGGATTCTTCTTTTATTTATGCCAAGACTGATAAAAAGGTCTGCGGTTTTGAAGCTCCGATTGCTTCGCTTATTGGAGACCAGCAGGCGGCACTTTTTGGTCAGGCCTGCTTTGAACAGGGAGAAATGAAGTCCACTTATGGAACAGGCTGCTTCCTGCTTATGAACACTGGTTCCAAACCAATTGATTCAAGACACAAGCTTCTCACTACGATTGCGCTTGGGTTGGACGGAAAAATCCAGTATGCGCTTGAAGGAAGTGTGTTTATTGGTGGTGCGCTGATTAAGTGGTTGAGGGATGAACTTGGAATTATAAACTCGGCTCATGAGTGTGATATTCTGGCAGCCCAGGTGAAGGATTCAAACGGAGTGCTTCTTGTTCCGGCTTTTACAGGGCTTGGCGCACCATACTGGGATTCGTATGCACGCGGCACGATTGTGGGGTTAACACGCGGAGCGAATAAAAAGCATATTTGTCGGGCCGCGCTGGAAGCAATTGCTTTTCAGGTGAAGGATGAGATTGAGTGTATGAAGGATGATGCCGGTATTGAGATTGCTTCGCTTAAGGTTGACGGAGGTGCTTCTGTAAGTGATTTGATGATGCAGTTCCAGGCTGACATTCTTAACACTCCTGTTTATCGTCCTGAAAACACAGAAACAACTGTTACCGGGGCAGCATTCCTTGCAGGTCTTGCAGTTGGCTACTGGAGTTCAAAGAAAGAAATCAAAAAGGTCTGGCAGATAAATAAAATCTTTACTCCTGCAATGGAAGAAGCCGAACGTTCAAAGCTTTATGAACAATGGCAGAAGGCTGTAGAACGAAGCCGAAATTGGGAATAAAAAAAGTGCTATGGACTTTTTCAATCAGAAAAAATCCATAACACTTTATCTTTTTTAATACCTGAATCTTAGATATTTTAAGTATGTATTATAAGTTCATCGAGGCCAACTTCAAATAGTCTAGAAAGTACCAGCAGATTATCAATTGTTGGAATGCTCTTGCCTTTTTCCCAATGATAGATAGCCTGAGGGTATTCGAAGTTAAAGATACATTGAACATCATGAATTGTCATCCCTTTTGATATTCGACATTCTTTTATCTTGGCGCCGGTCCTCGTCAGATCGATTTCCGGCCTTATAAAAGTGTTGGTGTTCTCCATTGGCTTAATCTCCTAGATACAAAAACGCACTGGACTTTCATTCTTGAAGAATTCAGTCTTATGCCGCCCTGGCAATTTGCCGATCCAATCATAAATGAAGGATTTGGGCTCTTAATAATTCTTGCAATACCTGTTGATATCGCAACTATTTGCTTTAATACATTACCTAAATCTTGTGAAAGATTTCCAATACTAACGAACATTCTTTTTTCGTACTCCTTGCATTTAAGATAAATCGAGAAACTATGTTTCTCACTGCCAACGGCATTGCGTAGAATTTGTACCTTGATTAAATCAGGGGAACAAATTTCCATCCTCCAAAGACTACCACAAATAAATACACTTGTCATTAAACTTGAAGTTTAAAACATTGTTATTTTTTCAATAATCTTAAACAGTTCAGTACCGCAAGAATCGTAACACCAACATCTCCAAATACGGCAATCCACATGTTACTGATTCCCAAAGCACTCAAAATAAGGATTGCTCCTTTTATTCCAAGTGCGCCATAAAGGTTTTCATAAACTATACGTAAAGTGTTGCGGCTGATTTTTATTCCTTCAACAATCTTACTAGGCTTATCTTCCATTATGATAACGTCTGCTGCCTCAATCGCTGCATCACTTCCCATTGCTCCCATTGCAATTCCTGCATCTGCACGTGCAAGAACAGGAGCATCATTTATACCGTCACCAGTAAAGATGAGAGTGCCCCGTTTCTTTCCGTTTTTTCCTTTGAGGTCATTTAACAGCTCTTCAACCTTTGTAAGCTTATCTGCACTAAGCAGCTGACCAAATGCTTTTTTTAAGCCCAGCTTTTGAGCAACAGTATATGCAGCTCGCTCATTATCACCGGTAAGCATTACAACATTTTCAACACCAATCTTATTAAGCTCTTTTACAGTCTGTGCCGAATCATCTTTTATTTCATCACTGATAACAATATGGCCGCAGTATTTACCTTCGTTTGCAACATGGATTATTGTTCCATCCTGATGTTCAGGGCATTCATCGTATTTAATGTCAAACTGCTCCATAAGCTTTATGTTTCCTGCCAGAACTTCCTTTCCGTTGACTAAAGCCTTAATTCCCTTTCCTGCTATTTCTTCTACATTTTCAAGCTTTACTTCATCACAGCATTTGTCGTGATGAGCGGCTTTAAGCGAGGCGGAAATAGGATGTGTAGAAAACATTTCTGTATGAGTTGCAAGGGCAAGTAATTCTGTTTCTGTAATTGAAGAATCTGTTGCATGAATGTGAGATACAACAAAGTTTCCTTTTGTGAGGGTTCCTGTTTTATCGAACACAGCAGTTTTAGTATGAGCAAGAGCTTCGAGATAAACACTTCCTTTAATTAAGATTCCCTGTCGGGCAGCAGCTGTAATTCCTCCACAGAAAGAAAGTGGAATGGAAATTACAAGAGCACAAGGACAGCTTACTACAAGGAACATAAGGGCTCTGTATACCCAGGTACTCCAGGTTGCCTGCCAGGCCCAATTACCAGTTTTAATCCCGAGCACAATGCTTGGAATGAGTGCAAGCGCAATTGCAGAATAAACAACTATAGGAGTATATACACGTGCAAAACGAGTTACAAACTGTTCGGACTTTGTTTTGTTTTCGCTTGCATTTTCTACAAGCTCAAGGATTCTTGCAAGAGCTGAATCACCTGCATGACGGGTTGTACGGATTTCAAGCACTCCCTGCTTATTGATTGAGCCGGAAAGAACTTCACTTCCAACTCCTACGTGACGTGGAATGCTTTCTCCTGTAAGTGCTGATGTATCTATAAAGCTTTCACCATCTACAACAACACCATCTATTGGGATACGGTCTCCCGGCTTTACAATTATAACTGATTCCGGTTCAACTTCATCTGGAGTAACATCGCGGGTTTCTGCTCCAATTTTGATTGTTGCGTGATCCGGGCGAAGCTTTGCAATTTCTTCGATTGAATCGCGGGATTTATCTACTGCATAATCTTCAAACTTTTCACCAACCTGATACAGAATCATAATGGCAACGGCTTCTTCATATTTTCCAAGAAGTATTGCACCTATTGAAGATACAGACATTAAAAAGGCTTCGTCCATTAGTCTTCCATGGAAAAGATTTGAAACAGCGCCAATTACAATATCTTTTCCCGTAATGATATAGGCCGCAAAGTAAAGTCCCATAAAAACTACTTTATGAACCAATTCTATTCTGGTAATTTGCGGGAGCCATTTTGCAACAGGCAGATGTTCAATTACAAGCCCAAGAACAAAAAGAACTGCGGCAAAAATCAATTGCTTTACTGTAAGCTCTTTTTCTTCGTCATCGTGTGAGTGTTCATGCGAGTGACTGTGAGAATGACCATGCTCGTGACCACAACAGCAGGAGCATTCCTCGTGTGAGTGTGAATGCTCGTGATGTTCATGGTGTTCATGATGATGTTCGTGATGCTCGTGATGTTCATGTTCATGATGATTATGTTCTAATTCTTCTTTTTCCATTTTTTTCTCCTATTTTAATTCAAGTATATGTTCAAATCCGCATTCAAGAATGCTCTTTACATGCTCGTCCGCAAGACTGTAATAAATGATTTTTCCCTGCCGTTTTGGCTTAACAAGATTAGCTTCTCTCAAAGTATGCAGCTGATGTGAAACTGCTGAAATTGACATTCCCAATATGGCCGAAATATCACAGACACAGAGTTCACTTTTATCAAGTGCATAAAGAATCTTTACCCTTGTTGTGTCGCCAAAGATTTTATAAAAATCTGATAAATCAAAAAGAGTTTCATCAGGAGGAAAAGTATTACGAACTGCGTTTACCGTTTCCTCGTGAATTACTCCATTCTCAAAGTTTTCCTCTTTTTTCATAACGCCTCATTGATTATAAAAAGATTATGCTATTTAAAATAACATTTGCATAGTTGCTCAATTGAACAACTATGCAAATAATAGCTTCATTTGAATAATTATGCAAGTGTTTTTTTTAATCAGTTGGTTTTATCAGCCTAACGCAACATCAAGAATCATCATGAGGGCAAAGCCGAGCATAAAGGTAATTGTGCCCCAATTGGAATGTTCGCCTTCTGCCATTTCCGGTACAAGCTCTTCTACAACAACATAAATCATGGCACCGGCAGCAAAGCTTAAAAAATAAGGAAGGATTGGTAGCAGACCAGCAACCGGTTCGACAATTCCGGAAAGTTCTGAATTGCAATTCCGAGTGCAAGAGAAAGTGCCCCTGCTTCGGTAATTTGTGCAGAACCTGAAGCCCAGCCTGCATATAAAATGCCAACTGCTGCAGGAACAAATGCAAGCTTTCCACGGTCTGCAGACATTTCCATAGAAGGAATAAGAAGACCTTTTGCGATTATGTAATTCATAAGGTTATTTTAGAATAATTTACAGTGCTTCTTCAACGGCCTTTCTAACGTCGTTCATATCAACGGTTGGTTCAAAGCGGGCGATTACTTTTCCTTCGCGGTCAATTAAAAACTTTGTAAAGTTCCATTTAATGTAGGCTTTGTCGCCAAAAGCTTTGTTGTTAAGGTTGGCAAACTTATTGAACATGGCATTTTTGATTCCCTTGCCAAAGCCTTCAAATGGTTTTTCTGTAGCAATAAAGGCAAACAAAGGATCTGCATTTTCGCCGTTTACATCAATCTTTGCAAACTGTGGAAAATCAAAGATCTCAAACCCCTTATCCTTTGTAAGAATCCAGACTAACTTCGTTTCCCTTTCGGTCTTTTACTGTAAAATCGTAAACTGTTTTCATTTGTTTCTCCATAAAAATATTCTTCTCTCTTTTTAAAAGATAATAAAAATAATATTGGGAAACAACTGAATAAAATGATATTACAAAAAATCATATTGTTAGTTTTATCTAACATTATGATTTATGACAGGATTAATGTTTATTATTTTTCTGATTTTGTAAGAATGTATTAACGTGAGTATATGCAGAACAGGAGTGCCCGCAGGAACCGCAGTTGCCGCCACAGGAGGGATGGCGACCTCTGCGTTTATCTTTTACCATAGAGGTAATTATGCCGGCCACAATGAGAATTAGTACTAGAGTGATGATAGTTGTTCCTAACATAAAAACCTCCTTTACAACTTATGCCTTACGTGGCTTTCGGAATAATGCCCAGCCGAATACACCGATTACAGCAATTGCAAGAATGAATCCTACGATATTACCGTTACCGCTGAACATGCTTCCAAGCTGGTATACTACAAAGGCTACTGCATAAGCAAGTCCACACTGCCAGCCGATTGCAGCCCAAGTCCATTTACGGCTGTTCATTTCGCGCTTGATAGCACCGATTGCCGCAAAACATGGAGCACACAACAGGTTGAAAATAAGGAATGACATACCAGCCGGATGAGTAAATGCTTCTGCAAGAGCAGCCCAGGTATCAGCACCACCGTAAAGAACACCCATTGTACCAACAATATTTTCTTTTGCAACAAGACCTGTAATGGAAGCAACAGCAGCCTGCCAGTTACCCCAACCTACAGGAGCAAAAATCCAGGCGATAAGTCCGCCAAGCTTAGCAAGAATACTTACATCCATCTGATCTTCTTCAAGCATTCCAAAGCCTTCTTCTGCCCAGCCAAAGTTAGAAAGGAACCAGATTACGATTGTAGAAAGAAGGATGATTGTACCGGCCTTCTTAATGAATGACCAGCCACGTTCCCACATAGAGCGCATTACATTTCCAAATGTTGGCCAGTGGTAAGCAGGAAGCTCCATTACAAACGGAGCAACTTCACCCATAAAAGGCTTTGTCTTTTTAAGGATAATTCCAGAACAGATGATTGCAGCAATACCAATAAAGTAAGCTGATGTTGCAACCCATGCAGAACCACCAAAAATAGCACCAGCTACAAGAGCAATGAACGGAACCTTAGCACCACAAGGAATAAAGGTTGTTGTCATGATTGTCATGCGGCGGTCGCGTTCATTTTCGATTGTACGGCAGGCCATAATTCCAGGAATACCACAACCAGTTCCAATAAGAACAGGAATAAATGATTTACCGGAAAGTCCAAAACGGCGGAAAATACGATCAAGAATAAATGCAATTCGTGCCATGTAACCGCAGGCTTCAAGGAATGCAAGGAAGATGAACAGAACAAGCATCTGTGGAACGAAACCGAGAACTGCACCAACACCGGCAACAATACCGTCAAGGATTAAACCACTAAGCCAGTCTGCACAGCCGATTGCTTCAAGTCCGCTTCCAATAAGGGCAGGAATACCAGGAACCCATACACCAAAGTCAGCAGGATCTGGCCCCTCTTCTCCATACTTGGCAGCCATTTCATTAGCTTCGGCTAACACTTCCGGAGTAATTTCCATTGGTTCAGAAGCTTCCATTGTTTCATCATCTACAACTATATAAGTTGATTCACCATTTTCGTATGCTTCAAGGATTGCGGCTGTATCGCCATACTCTTCGGCAGCCTCTTCGTAAGCACCGGTACCAATTCCAAACAGGTGATAACCGTCACCGAACAAACCGTCGTTTGCCCAGTCGGTAGCAGCAGCACCAACAGTTACCATAGAAACATAATAAACAAGCCACATTACAACTGCAAAAATCGGGAGTGCAAGCCAGCGGTTTGTAACAACCTTATCAATCTTGTCTGAAGTTGTGAGCTTTGTACGGTTTTTCTTTGTAACACACTTTTTGATAATAGATTCAATATATTTATATCTTTCTGCTGTAATAATTGATTCAGAATCATCATCGAGTTCTTTTTCACATGATTTAATATCTGCTTCAATGTGAGAAAGTTTGTCCTGACTTACACCAAGAGCAGCAATTACCTTTTCATCACGTTCAAAAAGTTTTACAGAATACCAGCGGTGCTGCTCTTCCGGCAAATCGTGAACAATTGCTTCTTCAATATGTGCCAGAGCATGTTCTACGCAGCCTTCAAAACGATGCTTGTAAAGCATTGGCTTACGTGCATTAGCTTTGTTTACTGCAATTTCTGCAGCTTCAAGACAACCAGTTCCCTTCAAAGCAGAAATCTCTACTACAGGGCAGCCAAGCTCCTGCTCCATTGCATCAATGTGAATCTTGTCACCGTTTTTCTTTACAACATCCATCATGTTAACGGCAACTACCATAGGAATACCAAGCTCTGCAAGCTGAGTTGTTAGATAAAGGTTTCGCTCAAGGTTTGTACCGTCTACAATGTTTAAGATTGCATCAGGACGCTGCTGAACAAGATAATCTCTTGATACTACCTCTTCCAGTGTATATGGAGAAAGTGAATAAATACCAGGTAAGTCCATAATAACAACTTCGCCATTGTGACCTTTAAGCTTACCTTCCTTTTTTTCTACAGTAACTCCAGGCCAGTTTCCTACAAATTGATTTGAACCGGTAAGGGCGTTAAAAAGTGTTGTTTTACCCGCATTAGGGTTTCCTGCAAGTGCAATTTTAATCATTTATTTACTCCTTGATTTCAACAGATACCATCTCGGCATCTGCTTTTCTTACAGAAAGCTCATAACCGCGAACTGTAATTTCTACCGGGTCGCCAAGTGGTGCAACTTTACGTACATAGATTTCGACACCTTTTGTAATTCCCATGTCCATAATGCGGCGTTTAACCGCTCCTTCGCCATTCAGCTTTACAACTGTAACTGTCTGGCCTGTCTTTGTTTCTCTCAAAGTCATTTTATCTGCTCCTATAATTAGGCAAGACTAACATCTTGCTTAAAAAAAATTACACAATGATTTTCTGCGCCATTTCCTGGCTTATAGCTACACGGCTGTCTTTAATCTGAACAATTACGTTTCCACAGATTTTAGAAATTAATGAAACCTGAGCCCCGGCAACAAAGCCAAGGTTCTCCAAAAAGCGGCGTACTTCTTCTTTTCCATTTATTTTCTTTATTAGAAATGATTCTCCGTCAGATACCATACTTAAAGGCATATTTTATGCTCCTATATGGTTAGAGAAAACTAACTTTTAGGTTAAAAAAACGTTAGCTCTCACTAACTTTTAACAGCATTATAGTTAGTAAGAGCTAACGTGTCAATACACAGATTTTATACTACTTATATAAGTCGGGTATCAGGATTATTTTTAAGAATTAGTATTTAGCTTTTCTTAAACGAACCTGCTCAATATCTTCACAGAATAATTGACGCAAGTCATTCAAGCCGAGTGCCATCAAAGCCATTCGGTCAATACCAATACCCCAGGCAAGAACAGGACAATCAAGCCCCATAGCTTTTGTAACTTCCGGTCTGAAGATTCCCGAACCACCAAGCTCGAACCAGCCGAGAACAGGGTGTTTGATATGAACTTCGATTGAAGGCTCTGTGAACGGGAAGTAACCAGGTACGTATTTTACTTCTTCTGCTCCTGCAATTTCTGTGGCAAACATTTTAAGAATACCAAGAAGATCTCGCAAAGAAACATCTTTACCGGCAATAATTCCTTCTGTCTGATAGAAGTCAGAAAGATGAGTTGCATCTACTTTATCGTAGCGGAAGCAGCGTGCAATACCAAAATACTTGCCAGGAACTTCAGCCTTGTGCAGCTGATGAGCAGACAAAACTGTTCCCTGTGAACGCAGAATCAAACGGCGTGTAAACTCATTGTCAAAAGAATAATTCCATCCACGGCTTCCTGTACCGCCACCATTTTCGTGAACAGCCTTTACGTTGCTCAAATATGGCTCTTCAATCATTTTTGCGTGTGTAGGATTTTTGATTCGGTATACATCGTGAATATCGCGGGCAGCGTGGAACTGAGGCATAAACAAAGCATCGCCATTCCAGAACTCAGTTTCTACAAGCGGACCATCAAACTCCTGGAAACCAAGAGAACAAAGCTTATCCTTTACACTTTCAAGGAACTGTACATAAGGATTTGTGCGTCCAGGAATAATTCTAGCGGGCGGTACAGAAATGTTATAACCACGGAATGTTCCATTTTTCCACTCGCCGGTTGCAAGCATTTTTGGAGTAATTTCACCAATTTCATTACCTGTGATTCCAGCCTTTTTGAGCTCGTCGCGAACCTTTTCAAAACCTTCTGCAAGCTTATAGAATACAGTTTCTCGCTCAATTACCTTAAATGGAGAATCAGCTGCACCACGTTTTTTAGCAAGACCATTCATTACCTCAACTTCGGCAACAGTCATATCATCCTTATTCAAAAGACCGCCTTCAGCTTCGCAAGCCTTTTTAATAAGAGCTGCAGTTGTAGTAATTCTTGCAGGAAGTTCAGCACCTGTATATTCAATCTTCTTTTCGGCATTCATCTTAAGAACACCTTCTTTTACCAGCGGACCAAAAGCAGAACCAACATCCTTCTGGTCAAGGGCAATTCCTGCTGTAAGCTCAGGCATTGTATGTGGACCGTGTTCTTTAAGGAAGTTTATCATTCTTTCTTCAACGGTACCTGTTTTAGCCATTGAGCGACCCATATCTGTAATTTCAAAATATGTGTGAGGAGTTCTGCGGATTTCTTTAAGCAAATCCTTTCCGGAAAGCCATGAAAACGCCTGATTTGCGTGTCCTTCCTTGTAGTCCAATTCTTTTCGGAGTTTTTCTGATGTAAGCTCATCCTTACCTGTGTACTTTAACAAAACTTTAATCTCAAGCGGATGAAGATTTTTAATTGTGTTCTTAATATCCATTTTTTCGGTCCTTTTCGCCATAAAAAAATAAAAAAGCCGGCTCCTATATGGAAACCGGCTTTTATTCTACTATATTTCAAATAAAATAAGAATACCCTATCTATAAAATTTTACATACGAAATATACTGAGCCTTACGGCGGCTTCGGTCATCCTTAAAGTATTTTTCCTTATCATCTCTAAGATACTTATAGCCTGAATATTTATGCTCTTTCTGGAAATCCAGCAGACATTCCATAACAGTATTCATTGCTTCTCCACGGTCATAAGTTACATACATACACTCATAGTATACGCGAACCTCATCGTACATAGGCATGTACTCAATCTTAACATTCGCAGTCTGATCAACAGTATGCTGTTCTTTAGGAACTATAATCTGGGTCTTTGTTTTTTCATTTTCAAAAGTTTCAGCATCATAGTTCTTTGAATTTCCAGAAACTCCCTGCGCAAACAAGCCAAAACCAAAAGTAATGAATGTTAAAACTACAATCAATAACTTCTTCATACATCCTCCGTACTAATATATCCCGTACCCTTTTATTGTATCGCATTCTAAGAAAAAATCAAGATTTATTGCATATCTACCTGCATCAATTCCTAAAATTGGCTCATTTTTTATCAAAACAGAGCCCGAAATCTGCCTTGGTTTGTTCTTTGTAATGCCCCTGTAATACTCTCTTACTGCAGCCTTAAGTGAATCTTCCGCCGCAGCTCTTATACCCTCAAAACCGTCTTTTATGCTTCCATAACCTCTAGCCCGTATAACAGGATGGGTAATTGAAGCCCAGGCCTTATAATTCTGAACTTCCGCATTTGTACGGTAATATTCACACCAGCAGTGCAATAAAGTATCATCTACCCAGGGTGATGAGTAAATAATTTTGTTAGGATTATAATTACCGGTAAAGGCTTCGGCATTTATTTCTGTTACTTCAAAGTATTCTTCAATTCCGCGTGCTTTATCGTAAGGTACATATACAAACTTCCAGCCATAAACCATTCCGCTGATGATAAAAGGAGCTATTTTTTTGATTTCCTGCACCGGATACTCGTAATCTTCAAGTTTTGCTGCTTCTTCCAGACCTGGATAAGCATCAATTTCTGCCCAGAGAGGAATACGTATTTTTTCTGTAAAGGATGGAAGCTGTGCAAAGCAGTTTGCACAATAAAATCCAAATACGAGAATCAATGCAGCTAACTGAATACTTTTCCGTCGATTTTTCATTATTTTATATCAAAACAACACTAAAACTGCCCTGTGGTTACTTAGTAGTTATTTTTCCATATTTTTATCGGATGTATACCCATTCTGATTAAGAAATAAAGCCAGGCCGCCGCAAACCCGAAAAGGTGCGTCATATGAGCAATATTTGATGATGAAATGAATTGTTCCACTATTTCTATGATTGCATAGGCCAGAACAAGAATTGGTGCAGGAACAGGCAATATTCCCCATACATAAAGCTTTGAACGCGGGAAACATACTGCATAAGCAAACAAAACTGCATAAATTGCGCCGCTTGCACCCATCAGAAAAACATTATAGGAGCCTGTAAAATAGTACACAATAAACGAAAAAAGCCCCGAAAACAGTCCGCAGACAAAGTAAAAAAGCAGAAACTCCTTTGAACCGATTGCCTTTTCTACCGCCATTCCAAAGAAAACAAGTCCCAGCATATTAAAAAGTATGTGAGTAAAACCACCATGAACGAACATGTATGTTAAAAACTGCCAGAACATTCTGCGGTAAACAACAAACCCTACGTTCAGCGAAAGATAATATTTAAGCTGCGGCATAAAAAAGGTCATACAATAAACCAGAAAATTTACTATAATGATATAGAGAGAAGCGTGAAAATCTACATATTTGAATGGACGACGAAGAAAAGACATTTTTATAACCTGCTCAACCTATTGCCGCATGGCTATTGCCTTTTTTTCCTGAAGCCGCTGTAAAAGGAAACCCTGTTGCGGCCCTTGTTTTTAGAAACATACAGTGCTTTATCAGCCTGATTTACAAACGCATTCGGAGAAATCATTGCGTGCTTTGAACCGTCAAACACAGAAACACCGCCCGAAATTGTTACCTTAAAGTGCTTATCCTCGTACACAAAATCATTATTTTCTATTGTTGTACGGATTCTTTCTGCAACCATTAAGGCTTCTTTTTTACCGGTGTTTGTAAGCAAAACAGTAAACTCTTCGCCACCGTAACGACAGGCAATGTCAGTATCACGCAGGCTCTTTTTTATAAGCTCTGCAACCGAAATCAAAACAAAATCGCCGCATTCGTGGCCATAAGTGTCGTTAAACTTCTTGAAAAAGTCTATATCGAACATCAGAACCGAAATCTTCTGCTTTTTGTCCACCGCTCTGTCCAGTGTTGTAGAAAGACGCGAATAAAAGTAATACTTGAGCTTAAGGTGTGTCATCATATCTGTAGAAGACATTTCGAGCAGCGAAGCATTATAAATAGCTACAGACGCAAGAGAAGCCAGAAGCATAATCTGTTTCTGCTCATATTCGTTGTAGGTTGTATCATCTTCAATAGCAATTCGTTCCTGTAGAATCAAAAGACCGTTAAGGTGGCCCTGTAAAACAAGAGGAACAATCAAAGTAGGCGAAAGTGCTTCAAGAATAGCAAAATCTTCGCATTTACCAACTTCTTTTTTAAGTTCTTTTAGTGTTACCGGCTTTTTCAAATCGCCCATTTTTTCAATTATTGGAGATTCACCTGAAATTGACACTTTATTATCAGAATTATCTGAATCCTTTTCGTGAGAAGTTTCAAGATAAAAGCTTTTTTCTGTAATAAAATCGCGGATAAAGATTTCTGCACCAAGTACATGCATCTGCGCCATACAGATATAAACTATAGATTCAAGAAGATTTCTAAAGTCGAGTGTAGAACAAAGTGATTTTGCAATATCAAGCAGCTGTTCAAGGTCATAAATCCTTTTTTCATACTGCATTGTATGTTCAAGAAGAGCTGTATCGGTTACATCTTCAGAGTTCACGGCATTTGTTTGAGTAACTAATTTTTTATTTTTCTCTTCCGTACCCATTACTTTATCTCACTCTTGTTTATAATAACATAGTTTTTCATAATTTCAAAAAATATCTTCCAATCCGGGTACTGTTCTTCAAGTAAGCTCGTGTTATCCTTATTTCTGGATGACATCATAAGAACTTTCAAGTTAGACACAATTTCACTGGAAGGTTTTCTTGAATCTGCAAGCAATTCTCCTAACAATGTATATAAATTATACAAGGTAGTAATCACCGACTGTAAGAGTTTATGAGCATCATTATTGATAATCATAACCATCTTATCTAATTTTCGGTAGAAATCCTTATCTTTGTGACTGTCTTTTATATAACTGCGCATTACGGCAACACTGTTTCTCTGTCCTTCTGCAAAAGAAGCTTCAAAATCTTCAACTTCCGAAAAAGCATTTATAACAGCATATACCGTTGTAGAAAACTCTGTTTTATAAGCCGGACTATTAAAAAATCCTTCAATAACAATGTCATTAAGCAGACTTTTTATACTGTCTGAAATAAAAATCTTAAGGAATGTCTTGAGCACTCGCATAGGAAGAATCCATTTTAATGAAAGTGCCGTATTTGCCTGCAAAACCCTGTTAGATTCTGAATTATAGCCCACAAGCTCTTCAAGATTTTGTTTTTTGAACAAAGCCGCAACATCTGTACTAATCTGCTCATCCTGGATTTCCGATTTTATTCTCTGCTCATCAGAATCAAATCTGGACTGGAACAAATTGGCAAACTCCTGCCTTGGAGAACCTGAATAAGAAGCAGTTCTTGGTTCATAAATCACATCTTCCCGTGCATAGCGGAGTAAAGCTTTAAGATGGTCTGGGGTAAGGATTCTGGTAACAATGTAATTTATTGTTTTCAGGTTTTTAAGATAAGCATTAGCCTCGGAATTAGAAAGAATATCTCCTTTTCTAAGCTGCGCAATTGCAGTTACTTCGTCTGCAAGAGATGATGTAATCTTCATTCCCGAAATCTGGTAGTACAAATCTTCCAGCAAATTAACTGCCTTAGAAACCGGTACTTCTGTATAAGCCGGTACATAACCAGGCATTCCCGGATTAAAATTAGAGTCAAAAATCTGAAGAATCGGCGAAAAACTGATTTTACAGAAATCTACAAACTGGCGTAAATCAAGAATATCTCTGTCCATTCGCCTGAAGCTTTCTGAATTAAGCTCTTTTAAGGTACGCTCCAGCTGATTTCTCTGGCGGATATAGATTCTGTCCGGATTTGTAGGCTCGTCGAGCACTTCTTCCTTTCTGTTTTCAAAAGTAAGGTCTTCTATGATTTTCTGAAACTCCGGTGAATAGCCTGTGATGATGAGCTGGGCTTCGAACCTGTGCTGGCGTGGAATATCGGCAGAGCTTACAGTAACAGAAAAAAGGTCATTTAAAGGTTTTGTATTTTTGTATAATGCGTAAATTGCTTCTGCAAAATTGGGTTGAAGGTTTCCATTTCTGAAGATTACAGGCTCGAATGTACGTATTTCGGCTTCCAGTTTTTTTAACTGCTGCTTTTTCTGAACTTCTGGAGACGAACGTTTAAATATTGATTCGAACATTTCTGTAATACTTTGGATAAAACCCATAACAAGTTATTATAGCATATAGATTTGTAATCTTCAATGTAAAGTTTTTTGCAGCAGCTAAATATAATCTTTAAAAATGTCTTTGTAGCTTTGAATCGTTTCGGCGTGGACGATTTGGAGGCGGAGGGCGGCGCCGTTTTGGATGCCTTTGGAGTAGGCAGAGAAGCGTTTGCGCATTTCAAGGCAGGCGTGTTTTTCGGAGGTTTGGGCGGCAAGGCGTTCAAGTTCGGCAAAACCGGTTTTTATGCGGATTTCCGGCGGGAGAGGTTCATAGGTGCCGGTCTGGAGCAGAGATGTTGTATCACGGAAAATAAATGGGTTACCTATAGCACCGCGGGCAAACATAACGGCATCTACACCGGTTTCTTCGAGCATTTTTTTGGCATCTTCGGGCTTGAACAAATCTCCTGAACCAAAAACCGGGATTCGGCCGTCAATAAACTCAACAAGCTGGCGCATTATGCCCCAGTCAGAATGACCTTCGTAGCCCTGTGTTTTAGTTCTTGGATGAATTGTTATGGCAGAAACACCTGCATCAAGTGCTGCCTGAGCGGCTTCCTTCCAGGTAATATGCGGAATATCCCAGCCAGAGCGGATTTTTACTGTAACAGGGACTTTTCCACCCTTAACTTCAGCTTCGCAGTACTTTCCGGCGGCTTCTACCACTGCACCTGCAATTCTGTAAAGCTTTTCGGGGTCGCGGGTAAGCTCAGAACCAGCCCCGGACTTTATAATTTTTGGCACAGGACAACCGCAGTTTATATCAATTACTTCGCAATGAGTTTTTTCAAGCACAATCTTGGCAGCCTCGGACATAACCTGAGCTTCACCGCCAAAAATCTGTACTGCATAGGCGTTTTCGTTGTAGGCACGGGCCATTAAAGTTTCAGTTTTGATGTTTTTGCGCACCAATGCTTCGGCGCTTACCATTTCGGTATAGGTAAAGCACGCTCCGTTTTCCACGCAGACAGACCGAAACGCCGAATCACTGTAACCAGCAACCGGCGCCAGAAAGAGGTTTCCTTTTAATTCTACATTTCCAATTTTTACTGGATGATAGAGGCTCATTCAGATAAATTAAATGCCTTGCAGCTGTTCTTCCAGAGCTGAACGCTCAGTTCTTCCAAATCCATATCGAGCATTTCGGCAAGGAACTTAGCTGTAGACGGCAGATAAGCCGGCATAGTTCTCTTACGCTCACGGAATTCGGCCGGAATCATAAATGGACTTTCTGTTTCAATAAGGATTCGGTCAACAGGAATATTTAAAACTGTTTCGTGCAGATTGCGGGCATTTCTGTAAGTTAAATTACCTGCAAAGCTGAACCAGATATTCTTATCAAGACACTTCTTGGCATATTCAGCATCCTCAGAATAACAATGCAGAATTGCACCTGCATCAGGCAAACGCTCTGTTAAAACATCATAAACATCTTTACCTGCATCACGATTATGAATAATAACCGGCAGATTATGAGCCTGAGCAATTTCCAGCTGAGTGATGAATAATTCTATCTGAGAACGCTTGTCCCCAAACTGTTTATAGTAATCAAGCCCCGTTTCTCCAACGGCAACAACTCTTGGTAATTCCAGATTCTTTTCAATTGTGGCAATCCAGTCAGAACCAGGGTTTGTTACCTCGGAAGGTGCTACCCCTACGGCATGATAGATTCCGGAAACAGCCTTAAGGTTGTTGTAAACCTTTGGAAAGTCCATAAGACTGTTATTAATGCTGATAATGCGTGCTACGCCAGCCTGCTTTGCCTGCTGAATAACGCGTAACTGTTCAATAGGATCATCGTAAATAAGCCCGATGTGAGCGTGAGTATCAAAAAACTTCATGGCTTTTCTTCCTAAAGATAAGATTCTTAATGCTAAATAAACAATTAAGTTCTACCGATAAAGATACCATAGGATTAGACTGCCGTCAAATTAAATCGTAAAAATAACAATAATTTGACTGTTTTTTTGTCCTATGCTATAATTATAATATTATAGAAAAAATTTATTTTGGAGTTCGAATGTCCAGAACACAAAAAACAGTTAAAAAAATTGAGAAAATCTTCGCTTCAAGCCTCACAAAAAAAATTGGAAATGGATTTAAGGCAATCGGGCTTTTCTTCGTAAAAATATTCAAGGTTTTCGACAATAAATTAACTATTATGATTGTCCCTCACTCACAGGGAAAAGTCATAAACATTCAGACTAACGTTTTCGCATTCATTCTCAGCGGCTGCCTTACAGTAGGTATAGTTGCATCATTTATATATTTTAACCGTCATTCAATTTCTGCAAACATGGAAATCAGCAATCTTATGAACCAGAACCGAGAGACTCTTGCAAGTCTTGACCAGCTCCGAGATGAGAATGCTAACCTTTTCCAGGCTGCTAAACGCTTCCAGACCTCACTTTCACAGTCACTTTCTTTGCTTGGAATTGATCAGGTTGAAAATAAAACAGACACTTCGCTCAACAACAGCGACCTTTCTTCACTTTTCAGCACAAAAGAAACAGTTACCGGTACTGCAAGAGAGCTTCAGGACATTCAGGAGCTTACATCTTACCTTGAAGGCGCAGTTGAACCTATCGAACAGATTGGAAAAATGCTTAAAACACAACAATCACTCTTTACAGAAATCCCAAGCATTTGTCCTATAAAGAGTCCTAACCTTCACATTTCTATGGCTTTTGGTCCAAACCTGCATCCGTATACCAATCAGTGGTACATTCATAAGGGAATTGACTTTTCTACCTGGCGCGCAGGTGACCCTGTAATGGCAACAGCTTCCGGTCAGGTTGTAACAGTTGCTTTCGATAAATCATTCGGTAACTTTGTTGTAATCAAACATAATCATGGTATTTATACACGTTATGCTCACCTTAATAACTACAGAGTCCAGAAGGGACAGCTTGTTGAACAGGGCGACATAATCGGTTATGTAGGAAACACCGGCGTTTCAACCGGACCTCATCTTCACTACGAAGTTCACATTGGTTCAGACGTTGTAGATCCTGCTAAATACATCAATATCAAACTCACAAACAAATAGGTAATTATGGCTCTTAAAATTGATGATATATCAATAAATACGATTATTGGAAATGGTTCTTCTATTTCCGGTGATGTTCATATTAATGGATTTATTCGTATTGATGGTGATATTGATGGCAATCTTGAAACAGACGGCAATGTTATAATCGGCGAAAATGCAAGAATCCGCGGAAACCTTAAAGCAAAATCGGTTATAATCGGCGGAATTATTCTTGGAAACGTACACGCAGCCGAAAATGCAAAGCTTCTTTCAAATGCAGTTGTAATCGGCGATATTATTTCGCATAAAGTTCAAATAGAAGATAAATCTACCTTCCATGGTCACTGCATATCCATAAGGGATTCTGAACGCTATCAGATTGAATCAGACAAATACCTTCAGTCAAAAGCAATTAAAGAAAAGGTTGTCCTTTCATGAGTGATATAAACCCTCTTGGTGCATCGGTTTATTACGGCGGACTCCAGAACGCTACCAGTCAGGCAGCAAAAGAAAGCAATAAAAAAGAAAAGACTGATTCTTCTAAGAAAGTTAAGTTTTCTGAGCTTTTAAAAGCTAAAAATCAGACAGAAGGTACAATTCAAACCTACGATTTCCCTCCAGAAATTGCTGATATGGAAATTGAGGATGCCGCTGTATTTTTACGCGATGCTGTTGACCTTGCAGGAAATGATGTTGCAACTGCTGCTACTACCGAAAACCTTATGAAGTTCAAAAAAACTGTAAAGCAATTTGTTGAGTTTGTGGTTTTGAACAATTATGAGGTTAAAACAAAAAAACGTCACGGTGTTTCGCAGACTATGCAGATGTTTTCAAAATACAATGCAAAAGTCCGCCCGAAAGACCCGAGAATGATTGTTACAACCATAAACCAGAAGCTGGATGCAATGACACGAGCCATGCTTATGGACCATAAAAATAATTTGCAGCTGTTAGCTCAAGTGAATGAAATTAAAGGATTGATTATAGACTTAATGCAATCTTAACCGATATACTAAGATATATATAAAAAGTGATGTTTTAAACCGGAGCCTTTTATGAGTGACATTTTTGAAACAGACATAGATAACGAAAACGAAAATCTTTCAAACCTCGAAGATAGTGATGTATCGCAGGTCATAGAAAGTGATATTGTTGTAGACTATCCTCTTTATCATATAAAGCTTGAATACTCAAGCGAAACCTTGTACGCACGTACGCCAAATAATATTCCGCTTAAGCCTGGTGAGTATGTAATTACACCTACCCGCTATGGAAAAGATCTGGCACTTGTTCTTGGTCAGTCAAAAAAACCAATTGGAATTAAGCAGACCGATATTGTTCAGATTGACCGAAAGGCTACCGCCGACGATATGGTAAAACGCGACGAGCTAAAGAAAAAAGAAAAGGATGCTTTTCCGATTTTTAAGGAAAAGGTTGCACTCCATAAGCTTGATATGAAGCTTGTAGACACTCACTTCCTGTTTGACGAGCCAAAGGTTCTTTTCTTCTTCAGCTCAGATAACCGTGTAGACTTCCGCGAGCTTGTAAAGGATTTAGTAAGCGTATTTAAGATGAGGATTGAACTCCGCCAGATTGGTGTACGCGACGAAAGCCGCATTACCGGTGGCTTAGGTGTTTGTGGCCGCCCGTTCTGCTGCCACGGAGTTTCAGATAAGCTGCGCCCGGTTTCCATCCGTATGGCAAAAGACCAGAACCTTTCTCTTAATTCCATGAAGATTTCCGGCCAGTGTGGACGACTTTTGTGCTGCCTTTCCTACGAGTTTGACTGGTACAACGAAGCCCGCCGCAATCTTCCAAACGAAGGCATACACATTTTCTACGACGGCACCAATTTCCGCATAACAGAAGTAAACCCCCTCACCAACATGGTAAAAATGTCCGGTGACGACGGCCGCCTGCTTGAAATAAATGCCAAACGCTTTATTCACGAAAACGGCAAGTGGAAGATTAACTGATATTGCAAATAGGGTTTTCCATTCTATAAAAAAAGAAATCGTTGTGTTTTTCCATAGGCTCATATAAAATTAATATAATGAGACTCTGTATAAAACAAACATTTATCAGCTTTCATAAACTAACCGCATTTGCCACCGTTGCCGCATTGACAGCTGTTGCACTTTTTTCTTCCTGCAAACCTCAAATTGAAACTAAAGAATATGTTGCCCCCGTCGAGTTTTCTGCTGAAGAAACTGAGGGCGGAACAAGAATGATTGTTTCCATGTCTACAGCAACAGAAGAAGCTGAGATATTTTATACAACCGATGGTTCTGCACCAACATCACAAAGCACAAAATACACAGGACCAGTCACTTTAATTCAAAACACAACAATAAAAGCCTTCGCTGTAAAAGCTGGATTGGAAAACAGTCCCATTTCAGTAGCAACAGTCTCTATCACAGAAAAGACTGTAGTTGTTATACAGGATAATGGAGAAAGCTATAACTGGAAAATTGATATGTCTCCATTATTAGTACGAAAAACTTCCGAAAAAAGTTACATCTGGAAAAGCGGAGTAAAAACTGATGATTACGACAAATATATTTGTGCAATAGATTTAACAGAAAGCTTTGCCAGGCTTCCGCTCGCCGGAGAATCGGTAAAAATCACCTGGAAAGGTCAAAGTGACAAAACAATCCCAACAATGCAGCTTAAGCTTGTAGACAATAATACTAAAACTGCAAATTGGGCACAAACACTATCAGAGACAATTACACTATCCAACATATCTGCCAATGAAGATTTTTCTGTAGATTACAACTTTACTTTTAATAAAAATCCGATTGAAAAAGTAATCCTGCAATTTATCTACAAACCGGATGTTATCGACTCCGAAGCAACCTTTCAAATCTCAGGACTACTTTCTCCATTAAAAAAAGATTTTGAACTTGCTCCTTCCGGGAAACCAGTTGTAAATCCTCATAAAGGCTTTGTTCAATATGCCTGGAGCTCTCAATATATGAACAATAAATATTGGGATGTTACGCTTGCATCCGGTAAAAATGAAGCCTGGGATTATTGTACTGTTGTTTATACCGGCTGCGGCTGGGATAGTATTCAAAAAGGCAAAGAAGAATATGACTGGACTGGAATAGACAACCTGCTTAATCTTTGCGGACAAAGCAACAGAACACTGGGCTGGCGTATTTACCCGACTAATAGTAGTGTCGAAGAAGGTGGAGACCATGTACCTCAGTTTATTTATGATGAAGGCTGCGGTTCTGTTCAGGCAACCGTTCGCGGAACCGAAAGAAAAATCCGTGTACCAGACTGGGAAGATCCAATTTATATTCAGGCATGCAAGGATTTTGCAGCAGAAATGGCCCGCCGCTATGATGGAGACAGCCGTGTAGAGTTTATAGATATCCGTGCTTTTGGAAACTGGGGTGAATGGCACTGCTTCCAGCTTGAAGGAAGTAAAATGCCTTCTAAAGAAATCCAGAAGGATATGATTGCGTATTATAAATCTGTATTTAAAACAACACAGCTTGTAGTTCCAAGTGATTGCCGTGACGATGTTTATGAATATGCACTTTCCATTGGTGTTGGAAAACGCGATGACGGCTTGATTCAAATTGAAGGACGCGAAGATGAATTGGCAAAATGCTACAAGGCAGGACTTCCTGCAGTTGGTGAAAACTGTGCCACTTATGCAGATTTGCTGAAAAATAGTGATGCAGACAGATACAATCAAAAATGGACGCTTGATTTATGGAAATCTGTAATCAATGTTTCTCACATGACTTATTATGAACTTGACCGGCAGGATTGTGGTAAAACCTTTTTTAATGATAATGCAGACGCAGTAAAAGAAATGGTAAACAAGCTCGGTTATAATTTTGAAGTTATTTCTGCAAATCTTTCTTATGACAGAGAACTGAATGTACAGCTTACAGTGAAAATAAAAAACACTGGCCTTGCTCCCGCATTTTTTGACATGAATCTTATAGCAGACATAACAGATAATGATGGAAACCGCAAAGCTCAGCTTGCAAATATCAAGCGCATAAAAAAAGGCTCCTTTGCCGATGGTGATGAAAAAACTTTTGTTTTCATTGCTCCATTTACAAGCTTACGTACAGGCGACTCTATTTGTCTTGGTCTTTATGAAGATGCTCTTTCTGAAACTCCTTCTGTAAAGTTTGACAACAAAAATACGCTTTCAAACAATAAGCTTAAGCTTTGTTCCTTCTGATTTCTTATTTATTCGTACACTTTTCACTATTTACACTTTTCACTATAATATTTGCTTATGAAAGCAAGTAGAACTATTATCTCAACACTGCGTGAAGCTCCAAACGACGCAGTTATTGCAAGCCATCAGTTGATGATGCGCTCTGGTCTTATCAGAAAACTTGGAAACGGTCTTTATGTTTATATGCCTCTCGGTTACCGTTCTTTAATGAAAGTTCAGAAAATTATCCGCGAAGAACTTGATAATGCGGGTCTTTTGGAAATAAAGCCTACAGTAATTCAGCCAGGTGATTTGTGGCGAGAATCTGGAAGATGGGACAAAATGGCTGGAGAAATGCTTACTGCTCAGAACAGACAGGGACAGGATATGGTTGTTTCTCCAACAGCCGAGGAAGCCTTTACTGCAGTTGTCCGCGAAGGTCTTTCTTCTTACAAGCAGCTTCCTTTTACACTTTATCAGATTAATACAAAGTATCGTGACGAAATCCGTCCACGCTATGGTGTAATGCGAGGCCGTGAGTTCATAATGATGGATGCTTATTCCTTCGATAAAGATACAGCTGATTTGGATGCTTCTTACGAAAATGTTGCAGCCGCCTACCGCAGAATCTTTAAGCGAATGGGCTTAAGCACTATTTCTGTAAAAGCTGACACCGGTTCTATGGGTGGTTCTGGTTCCGAAGAGTTTATGGTAGAAAGCCCTGTTGGCGACGACACACTCCTTCTCTGCCCTAATTGCGATTATGCCGCAAACGTGGAAAAAGCAAGCTGCCAGACAGAAACACCGCTCGACAGCAACGGTAAACCACAGGTTCGCACCGACCTTGCAATTGAAGAAGTTGCAACACCAAACGTATTCAGCATTGAAGATATGGAAAAGTTCTTTGGCGAAAAACCAACAACCTTCCTCAAAGCACTTGTTTACAAGGTTTACAACTGTGCCGTTGATCTTTCTAAAACAGAGTTCTACAAAAATGCAGAAACTGTAACAGAAGGCGGCCAGACATATATTCCTGAAACCTTCTTCTGCGTACTTATCCGTGGAGACCTTGATGTAAACGAAACAAAGCTTGCCGCAGAGCTTAAGGCCAGTGGTGCAGAGCTTGCAAGCGATGAAGACGTTTTGAAATACTCAGGCGCACCACACGGTTTTGTTGGTCCAGTTGGAATTAAAATCCCTATTATTGCAGATAAATCTACTGTTGATATGCACGACTGTATTGCAGGTGCCGGTAAAAACGGTTTCCACATCAAGCACGTAGAACCAAGCCGCGACTTTACTCCGTTTATGACAGCTGATGTACGCACCTGTAAGGAAGGCGATAAATGTCCTGACTGCGGTGGAAACTTCTATATGAAAAAAGGTAACGAGCTTGGTCATATCTTTAAGCTTGGAACAAAATATACAAAATCAATGAACGTAACTTACCTTGACGTAAGCGGAAAGCCTGTAACACCGCTCATGGGCTGCTATGGAATTGGTGTAGACCGTACTCTTGCAAGCATTATTGAAGGTCATAATGATGAAAAAGGCATTATCTGGCCGATGAGTGTTGCTCCATACCAGGTTGCCGTAATTCCTATTATGTACAAGGATAAGATGAAGGAAGTTGCCGATAAGATTTATGATGAGCTTTGTGCTGCCGGTGTAGAAGTTCTTCTGGATGACCGCAATGAACGTCCTGGCGTTAAGTTTACCGATTCAGAGCTTATTGGTTACCCAATCCGCATTGTTGTTGGCGATAAAAACCTGCCTAATGTTGAGCTTAAAGTTCGTTCAGCCGCAGAAGCAGAGCTTATTCCTGCAGACCAGGCAGCTGCAAAAGCCGCAGAAATTGTACATGCAGAATTAGCGAAACTAAACGCTTAGTTTGTGGTTTTATACATGTCATTGTCGGGCTTGACCCGACAATCTATTTTATTATGAAACATTTTTTTTCTTTTTTAGCTTGCTTTTTAATTCTCACAGCGGGCTTATTCGCTGTACCGGGGTTTACATCTTACTTAAAAGACAGCTCCGGTCAGTATGTTTATTACCGTGACAGTTCTTTTGTGCGTGAAAGCTACATTGGAATCCTTACTTATGACGAAGCAACGTATCAGGTAAGATATTTTGCCCCAAAGGATGAGAAAAAAAATCTCCCTGAAAAAGATATTGCCATTCTTCTTACTGTTAATCCTGAGGCAGACGGCTGGGAAATGACCGGCGAAAGAATCATCTCTAAAATACAATACACACAGGAAGATGTTGATATAATAAACTATCTGCACGACCTTTTGTACGAGTTTTCCTCACGCAGAAACAAAATTGACCTTACACCAAACAATAAAAGCTATGTATGGGGAAATGATTTCTGGGAAAACGGAATTACAAAATCACAGGATTATGCACAGTTTGGCGGCAATGTAACAATCAATTTTGACTGCCTTATCCCGCTGTTTAATATTAAATGCATTTATTCTGCAGAAGGTTCAATGGTTTTCCGCTGCTGTACAATGGGAACTCTTAAAAGCTCTGATGATACTGCTTTTAGTGATTTTAAGGGAATTAAGACCTATAATCCTCTGGCAGACAAAAGTACGGTAACAACATACAAGGTAACCGAGTCAGTAAAACACGTTTGCGATAACCGCTCGGTAATGATTGATAAAAACTGGAACAGCGAACAGCAGATTCCAAACTTCTGCACGCTGAACAACGATTCTGTAATTACGATGATTACCATGCCAAAGCTTGCTGAAGAAAAGCTTGGAAACGATTTTTATTCAATCTTCAGCTTTTTGAACAGCGTTAATTCTAAATATACAGATTTAAGCTCCTGCGAAATTGAATACGACAAAGCAAAAAAATCCTACAAAATCACAATTGATTCGTATCTGACAGGCAGCAATTCGTGCATAACCGCCGTAACTAAGCTTTTGCCAAACACACAGGGTGGCTTTGACGTTTTTATATTAAGCACATTTAAGAAGCCATGGCTGGAAAACAAAGACTACTTTGAGAAAATCATCGAGTCGTTCAACTAGAATGCATTTCTAGAAAGCGGTGAAACAATCCACTGGCCTTCGCTGCCAAGATATTCTTTCTTTTCACCTTCAATCAGGAACTGAACGCTTTTTACTGTAGAAAAGCTTGTAGCCGTATATACAATCTGCATAAGCTGAGCGTTATAGCCTTCTACACCAAAAGGGTTTATTTCGAAATCTTCGCTGAAATCAAGATAAGCAACACCGCTCTGGATTTTTATGCTCAAAAGCTTTGTACCAGCTGGAATAAGTGACTGACAGTTTTTTTCCGCTGCAATAGATGAATCCGGTCCTTTGAGCAAAAGCTTAATTGCTGTAGAAAGCGGCGAATCATCCTTTGGAATTGAACGCTTTACAATTTTGCGGACTACTGAACCTTCGGAATCTATTTCGACAAAGCAAAGCTGTAATTCGGTAATTGGAACTTCGGTGGTTACAGCATCTGTTTTCTTAGTTTCTTTTTCTGCTGATGATGGAATTTGCTGCTCTTTTTCGGTTGCAGGCTTTGTTGTCTGCTCTGAAACACTTTTAGTTTCCTGCTTTTCTGGCTTTGATTCTTCCACTACCGGCTGAGGCTTTTTTTCTGTTTCTACCTTAATCTTTACCGTAGAATCCTCGGTAACAACTGTCTGCTTGGAACCGGAGTCCTGCTCTTTTTCAGGAACCTCGTGCTTTTCTACAAACTCTGGTGTTGCACCAAAAACACGCTCAAAAAAGTTTGTTTCTTTAAGATTTGTGACAATAGTATCTTTTTTTACAAGAAAGACAATAAAACAAACGAGGAAAACTAAAACTATACAAGCAATTGTAAAACCGGATCTTTTCTTTTTCTTATCAGCCATACCTTTATTATCGGTATTTTTTTTAGCCGAGGTTAGCAAGATATTCGTTGATTCCGGCGGCCGCTTTACGACCTTCGCCCATTGCAAGAATTACGGTTGCCGCACCAAGAACTATGTCGCCACCGGCCCAAACCTTTACGTGGCTTGTAGCCTGTTTTTCGTCAACAATAATGTGACCCTTTGAGTCTGCATCAAGCCCTGGTGTTGTAGCAACAATCAGTGGATTACTACCGTTTCCAAGAGCAACAATGAGTGCATCGCATTCTATTTCGTGTTCACTGCCCTTAATTGCAACAGGAGCACGTCTTCCGCTTGCATCTGGTTCACCAAGCTCGTAGCTTAAGCAAACTAAACCGCGAACCTTGCCTTGTTCATCACCGAGCACTTCTACCGGGTTTTCAAGGAAATGGAACTCTATGCCTTCTTCTTCTGCATGAGCAATTTCTTCACGACGGGCTGGCATTTCATCACGTGTACGACGGTAAACAACAGTTACTTTTTCGGCACCAAGGCGTAAAGCCATACGAGCTGCATCCATTGCAACATTGCCACCACCGGTAACACAAACATGCTTAGCTTCGTACAAAGGTGTTGCAGCATGCTCTTTATCATAAGCCTTCATTAGATTTGCACGGGTAAGATATTCGTTTGCAGAGAAGACACCAATAAGGTTTTCTCCAGGGATATTGAGGAACTTTGGAAGTCCGGCGCCGGTACCAATAAAGGCGGCATCAAAACCCTTTTCGTTCAAAAGCTGATCAAGGGTATCTGTACGGCCAACAAGGAAGTTCAGTTCAAACTTTACACCAAGCTTCTTAAGGTTTTCAATTTCTTCCTGAACAATGGCCTTTGGCAGACGGAACTCTGGAATACCATACATCATAACACCGCCAGCCTTATGGAAGGCTTCAAAAACTGTAACCTCGTGACCAGCACGTGCACAATCTGCGGCAACTGTAAGTCCAGCAGGACCAGAACCAATTACGGCAACCTTTTTACCAGTTTTTTCTGCAATTTCTGGAATAGAAACAAACTTGTACTGGCGTTCCCAGTCTGCAACAAAGCGTTCCAAACGTCCAATAGAAACTGCACGTTCAGCATCCTTGTAGATTTTTCCAACCATACAAGTTTTCTGGCACTGTTTTTCCTGAGGGCAAACACGTCCGCAAATTGCAGGTAAAAGGCTTGTTCTTTTTATGATATTGACAGCCGCCTTAAACTCACCCTTTGCAATCTGACCGATAAAGCCAGGAATATCAACATTTACAGGGCAGCCTTCTACACAGGTTGGATTTTTACACTGCAAACATCGGTTTGCTTCTACTACAGCCTGTTCTTTTGAAAAGCCATAAGTTACTTCGTCCATTATGTGGGCGCGTTCTTTCGGATCTCTGTGTGGCATTTCCATTTGAGGAATTGCAGTTCTATCCTTTGGTGTAAGTCCACCGTTTTTAATTTTCTCTTGTATTTTATTATATTCTGCTGTTACGTCTATCATTTTTTGTTCCTTGAACTCTGTGATTTCGACAATCTAAATCACCGAATTAAATTATGCCAGCTTGTCTGCGGCTGCCTGCATTTTGCATT
>JAEEGK010002217.1_pt1 | contig 48608 bp, 45 predicted proteins | sample 8958771 | NCBI WGS metagenome assembly JAEEGK01 (sample SAMN16246547, study PRJNA631951) | gut metagenome | biome: gut microbiome; feature: rumen; material: SC-attached | host: Bos | place: Iran: Karaj | collected 2018-10 | reverse complement strand
GCCCTTCGGCACCACATATTTATATTCGTACCAGAAGTCGAACATGTCGCCAAGCAGATAGATGGCGGCAGCCTTCTCCTTGATGCTGTCGAGGAAGCGCACCAGTCGGCGCTCCTGCTGTCGCTGGTGTGGTATGGCCCACGAACCAAGGTGGGCGTCACTTAGGAAATAAACGTTCTTCATAATTGTCGTGATAACGTGATAACGGAATAACGTGATATCGTGTTAACGAATTAGTCAAAACCTAACTCGACTCTTGCCTCTTCCGACATCATCGACTGGTCCCAGGCGGGTTCGAAGACGAGGTTGACGGTGGCCGACGTGATGCCGTCGACGCTCTCCACTTTCGTGCGTACATCTTCTAATATAAAGTCGGCTGCCGGACAGTTGGGTGCCGTGAAGGTCATGTCCAGAAGTACCGAGGCGTCCTCCTGGACATCAATCTTGTAAATCATGCCCAAATCGTAGATGTTGACGGGTATCTCAGGGTCGTAGACGGTCTTCAGCACGTCCACAATGCGCTCTTCCAGCAGGGTCTTTTCTTCTTGTGTCATATTGGTAATGGCTTGTTATTTCGAGTGTAGTTACTATTTGTTTGGTATGAAGGTGCGATGCAACGGTCCTTGCTCTGTGGGAATGGAGAGCAGGATGGTGTCAGGCACGTTGGTTGGCATCATAATACTGATATAGCGGCGGTTGGTGTAGTACTGCGGAATGCCGTTCTGGCTGTGCAGCAGTCGCCAGCGGACCGTGTGCCGACCGTCACTTCGGACATAGACGGTGTCCTGCGCAAGGCCGATGTTGTGTGGCAGTTCCTCGTCACCGATGCGTCCCGTCTTGACCAACAGTCCGAGGTTCAGATACTTGCCATTCTTTGAGAGCCATGCACTTTCCAGACCTATGGGGTCTTCGGGCAGTTCCTTGAATCGCCAGTAGGCAATGGGATGAAGCGTGGCGACCATGCCTATCGCCTCGGGAGTGACGAAAATGTTGTTCGGGCCTGTTGACCATTGCTGCGACTTGTCGGCTCCCTCGGAGTAATAGACGATGGTGCGGTAGGTGGTATCTGCCGTCTCAATCCATTTTGCCGTGAAGGGCGGCGCCAGTTGCAGCGTGGCACCATCGTCCGTCGTGAACGACGACCCTCGCTTTTGTCCGTCGACGTGCAACTCGGCGAAGTCGGCCTGTAGGAGCGAATATCTGCCCTCGCCCTTCTCGTAGCTGTCCGTCTCGCAGGCAGTCAAAAAGGCCAGCCATAGCATGGCTGTAAACAAAACATGTTTTCTCATGGTGCAAAAATAACCTATTTCCTTGAATTATGCAACTTTTCCTTAGGAAATGTTGCAGAAGTTGCCGTGATTTCCTCCAGAAGTTGCCGTGATTTCTTTCGGAAATCACCTAGAAAAGTTGGAAAAGTTGCCGTGATTTCTTGAACTTTTCCTAATGATTTCTGGTGGCTTCGTAGTTGCGGACGGGATTTGCGTACATGGTGAGCATGCACTGGCGCAGGAAGGCCTCGTCCTTGTTGGGGATGTTGATCTTTGCCAGCTGTCCCTGCAGGTATTGCTCGAAGCGAGCTTTGTCGGCGGGGGTGTAGTGGGAACCTGAAGTAGAATCCTTAGACACGGTGGCTTTGGTGGCTTCCTGATGGGGCGTGGCATTGCCTTCCAGTTCGTCGAGGGCGATGTAGTTGCAGGGGTAGAGGCGGTAGTGGGCATGGATTTCGCGGTCCATGCGCTGGCTAAGAGCAGGGTAGAAGTCCTTTCGCGGGAGGGCGGCGAGTTCGTCAATCCATGTGTTGATGGGGGCTGCGCAATGGTAGTGGACGCGGCCTTTATAGCCAAAGATGCCAGTCTTCATGTTGTCGAGATCGTCCTGACGGCTCTTCTTGAAGGAGGGGTTGTCGCGCTTTTGTTGCATTTCCTGGGCTTTCAGGTAGTCGCAGGGGTCGTACTCGTAGCTGATGGTGAGGGGGACGATGTTAAGTTCGCGGAGACTGTCGGCGGGAAAACTGCCGACCGCGGAACCATCAACAGAAGAAGCGCCCATGGCTAGCATCTTCAGGACGGCGTCCTGAGTGTGGTCGCTGGAGTCCTTGGCGCGGCCTTCGCGCTGGGCTATCCAGATGTTCTCGCGTTTCTGGGTGACGGCATAGTGGATGTAGCGGCTCATGAGTTCGCTGGAGCGCATCATCTCGTGGGCCGTTAGTCCGCGACGGACGGTAAAGGCCTTGTTCATGCGTACCAAGCGTTTGATCCAGGGATAGATGAGGAGGTTGTCGCCTATGCCTATCTCGACGGTTGTGGGGTGGCCGTGTTTGACGAGCAGGACGTCGAGAAAAGCCGAGTCGAGAACGATGTCGCGATGGTTGGAGACGAAGGTGTAGCGCTGGCCGTCGGATGAATCAGACGCTACGGTGGCAACACCATTACGCAGGGCATTGTCGTCAAAGGTACAGCCGTCAGTATGTTTGCGGATGATCCAATTGACGACGGGGCGCATAAAGCGCATCTGGAAGTCGAGCGGCGTCTTGACACCCGTAAAGGCTAAGCGCAGCAGTCTGTTGCGCACCGTCTTGGGTAGCCAAGGCGCAAAACCTTTCAGCACCAACGAGAACTGACGGTCGTTAATCAGATCTTCGAAGGCTTGCTTCATCTCCCCCGCCTCGTAAGGGCGAATCTCGTCAAAATTCTCCATTCTCAATCACTTAGAACTGGTTTTCTACGATATCAGTCAGGACGTCTTTCATGTCGAGGCCGGCGGCTCGGACCTGCTGTGGGATGAAGCTGGTGAGGGTCATGCCTGGTGTAGTGTTGACCTCAAGCATGGAGATTTTGCCCTCTTTCGAGACGATGTAGTCAATGCGGATGATGCCGTTGCAATGCAGGATGTCGTAGATGTGACTGGTAATCTCACGAGCGCGGCGGGCAATGTCTTCAGAAATGCGGGCGGGAGTTATCTCCTGCACCTGACCGTTGTACTTGGCGTCGTAGTCGAAGAACTCGTTCTTGGTGACGACCTCCGTGATGGGGAAGATAACGCTTTTCTCGCGCGTCTTGTAAATGCCGACGGTTATCTCCGTTCCCTCTAAAAACTGCTCGACCATGATTTCCGGACTTTCCAGCATGGCCTTGCGGATGGCAGGAGCCAACTGGTCCTTGTTTTTCACCTTCGACACGCCGAACGAGCTGCCGTCGCAAGCCGGTTTGACAAAGCACGGCATGCCGATGCGCTGGTCTATCTCGTCGTCGCTCACCAACTGTTCGTAGCCTTGGCGGATAAGCATCGAGTCAGCCACAGCGACGCCGTAACCGCGCAGGTATTGGTTGAGCACAAACTTGTCGAAGGTCATCGCCTCCACCAGCACGCCGCTGGTAGAATAGGGTATGTCCACCAGGTCGAAGTATCCCTGCAGGATGCCGTTCTCGCCTGGCGTGCCGTGTATGGTGATGTAGGCGTAGTCGAACAGCTGTGCCTTGCCGTTCTCGATGAACGAGAAGTCGTTGCGGTCGATGCGTGCCGTTGTACCATCAGACAGCTCCACGTGCCAGTCCTGTCCTTTGATGTCTACGATGTAGACGTTGTAACGTTCTTTGTCGAAGAACGAGTAAAGTCCCTGAGCCGAGCGCAATGATACGTCGTGCTCAGAAGAGTCGCCACCACAAACGATGGCAATGTTGCGTTTCAGTTGTTTCATTTTTCTCTCAAAATATTAGAGACCGTCGCCTTATTTAATAAGGTTGTTGCCTTTCCGTTTGCAAAAGTAGCCATTTTTCTTCTTTTTCATGAAAGTGCAAGGTAAAAAAATGATGAATTTAACATTTCGTCGGCAAAATGACTGCGATTACGATTTTTATTTGTACCTTTGTCCCCAAATAACAAAATCCAATAACTATGGAAGTCATTAATTTCTCAGAACAAAACTCGGTCATCAACCAGTATATGGCCCTTCTTCGCGACAAAGCATACCAAAGGGGTCGTATGGTGTTCCGCCACAACATTGAGCGCATTGGCATGATGATGGCATATGAACTATCGAAGACGCTCGACTACAAGTCCAAGGTTATTACCACGCCGTTGGGAACGATAGACGTCTCAGTACCTGTTGACAACATTGTCCTTGCCACAGTACTGCGCGCCGGACTGCCTTTCCATCAAGGATTCCAGAACGTGTTCGATCGTGCTGACAGCGCCTTCGTGTCGGCCTATCGCATGTACACCAACCGCGAGCATACCGAGGTGGGTGTGCACACCGAGTATATGGCATCGCCTTCGGTGAAGAACAAAACCCTCATCATCGTTGACCCGATGCTGGCTACAGGTGGAAGTATGGCAGCAGCCTACGAGGCTCTGGTGAAGACAGGTCGCCCCGCCGCCTTACACATCTGTTGTCTCGTTGCCGCCCCCGAGGGTATCGAGACCGTGCGACAGGCCGTCCCTGAGAATACAAAACTCTGGATTGCCGCCATCGACCCAGGGATGAACGAGCACAAATACATCGTTCCAGGCATTGGCGACTGCGGCGATCTCTGCTATGGCGAAAAGCTATAGTCGTTCGCGCTCACGGGCTTTCCCCGTCAGCTCCACCGCTTTCCTACTGCTATCAATAGGTAGTAGAGGGTGACTCCCGTTACTAATCCTGCTATGACGTCAATGGCATAGTGGGCATAGATGTAAACCGTACTGAGACACATTAATATATAGAAGGGTAGCATGGTGAACACCAGCCAACGGCAACGTGTGCGCAGGGCCAGCATCATGAGCACCGTCGTCACGCCGACATGGCTGCTGGGGAAGGCCGCCGTGGGTCGCTCGCCGGCATCGTGGGTAATGTCTAAGAGGTGGTAGAAGAAACCGTCGCTCCAGCCTGGTGCTGCCATGCGTTCGCTATGTGTCAGGAACCAGTCGCCAAGGTTGGGGAACACCCCTTCGGCAATGCGTTCCGTACCTACGGCTAAGTAGTAGAACTGAGGTCCGGTGACAGGTAACAGCACAAACACTACATAGTAGACAAAGAAACTGGTCAGTATGACAAATGTTGCCAGTCGGAACTCCTTGTAACGCAGGAAGAAGTAGTAGATTGTGGTGAGTGCGATGAGCGGGAAATAGCTGACATAACCTAAGCACATCAGTTCTGAGAACCATCCCCACGGCATGTGCTTCGAGAATACAAGTGCTGGCTGACAGCCGAAGAGTGCCTGTTCGGCAGAGGCAAATAGGTGGTCGAGATTTGGCAGTTGGCGGTTCAGTTCGTAGGTGTCAGGATACCACCAGCCTAAAAATGCCATCTGCACCACGATGCGTGCAAATAGTGTCAATCGGCAGGGCACTAAGCGATAGACCACCCACATAGCCAGCGTCGTCATGACATACTGGAAACGTCCTTGGAGCATGGCCTCCCTGTTATCTATGCCGTCCCAAAAGAGAGCCATCACGACCAACGTAAACACCAGGTAGCCCATGACTACCCACTCAGCCGCCAACAGTCCTTTTTGCGGTTTCTTCTCTATGATGAATAAATCTTTAACTCTCAATTTCAAATAATCAATTATCATTACATCGTCATCAGACCGTGACGAGAGATTTTTTGTTTGATTACAGCCACCCGTTCTCCTTATACCATAATATACTGCGGCGAACGCCCTCTGCCAGTTTTACCTGAGGTTCGAAGCCTAACTCCTGACGGGCAGGACTGATGTCGCAACGCCAGTTACGCTGACGCATGATGTAATATTTGTCGTTGTTCAAAGCCGTCACCTTGCCTGTCAAATGTCCGACAGACTCGCCGACGAAAGTTATTATCCGAAGCAACCACAGAGGAGCAATAATACGTATCCACCATGGATTGCCTAACTCCTTGCGTATCAAGTCGCTGAATGTTGACGAACGGTACACCTCGCCATCGCTTAAGAAATAACTGCGGCCCGTCTGGCCTTTCTCAAACGCCAGGAACACGGCCTGCACCACATCGGTGACATAGACGAAGGTGATGTCCTGTGGCTTGTAGCCTGCGGCAAAGTCTGTATGGGCCTTGATGCTCTTGGCCATCATGAAGTAGTCGCGCTCACGAGGACCATAGACTCCCGTCGGTCGGAGAATGACGAATGGAAATGATGCTTCATTTTCCATTCTGAATTCTTCATTCAAATTGTTCAGCCAGTGCTCAGCCTCTAACTTGCTTCTGCCATAGGCCGTATTAGGCTGAGGCTCGTCAGACTCCAGAATTTCCGTATATGGTTGCTGTTCGCGGATGGCTCCCATGATGCTGAGGGAACTGATATAGACAAAGCGCTTCAGGGGCATCTGAAGAGCGAGCAAAGCCTTGACCAGATTTTTCGTCCCTTCGGTATTGATGCGGAAGAAGTCCTCTTTGTGCAGACACTTGGTGACACCGGCAGCATGCACCACGTAGTCGAACGTGGAACCCTCCATCTGCTGCGTCAGCTTCTGTTCTGACGAGAGGTTGAGTTCAATGAAATGTATGCGGCTGTCAGTCAGGAACTGGCGCGAACTGCTGCGGCGTACTGCCGCCCACACTTCGTAGCCCCTGCTTAGGGCCTCCTCTACGATGAAGGAACCTATGAAACCGCTGGCTCCTGTTACCAATATTCTCTCCGTCGTCATTCGCTTGTGTAGTTTACTTTCAATATTTCGGGTTGCAAAGTTACAAAGAATTGCCAACTCCGCGTTACAAAAGCATGGCTCGCAGTGTGATTTTTAAATACTTTAACTCAAAAACCCTTTACCGAAAGCAAATAATTCTTAATACATGATTCTTAATTCCTATTTTCTTCGTACCTTTGCAGTCGATTTCAAGATAATAAGTACAATCATTATAAATTATTATTCAATTATGGCAAAGTTAGATTTGACACAGTATGGCATCACTGGTTCGAAGGTGATTGCCCACAATCCGTCGTATGAGTTCCTTTTTGAGGAAGAAACCAAGGCTGGTCTGACTGGTTTCGACAAGGGTCAGAACACCGAACTTAACGCTGTTAACGTAATGACCGGTATCTACACTGGCCGTTCACCTAAGGATAAGTATATCGTGAAGGACGCCCAGAGCGAGGATAAGGTATGGTGGACTTCTGAGGAGTACAAGAACGACAACCATCCCATGACTGAGGAGGTTTGGAAAACTGTTAAGGATATTGCCATCAAGGAACTCTGCAACAAGGAACTGTATGTGATGGACGCTTTCTGCGGTGCCAACGAGGCTACTCGTCTGCGTGTCCGTTTCATCGTGGAGGTGGCTTGGCAGGCTCACTTTGTGAAGAATATGTTCATCCAGCCCACCGCTGAGGAACTGGAGAACTTCGAGCCCAACTTCGTCATCTACAACGCCTCTAAGGCTAAGGTTGAGAACTACAAGGAGCTGGGTCTGAACTCAGAGACTTGTGTTGCCTTCAACACGACTTCTCGCGAGCAGTGCATCATCAACACCTGGTACGGTGGTGAGATGAAGAAGGGTATGTTCTCAATGATGAACTACTATCTGCCTCTGCAGGGTATCGCTTCTATGCACTGCTCTGCTAACACCGATATGGAGGGTAAGAACACCGCTATCTTCTTCGGTCTGTCTGGTACAGGTAAGACCACTCTTTCTACCGATCCGAAGCGTCTGCTGATTGGTGACGACGAGCACGGATGGGACGACGAGGGTGTGTTCAACTTCGAGGGTGGTTGCTACGCTAAGGTTATCAACCTCTCTAAGGAGAACGAGCCTGACATCTATGGTGCTATCAAGCGCGACGCTCTGCTCGAGAACGTAACTGTTGACGGTGCTGGTAAGATCGACTTCGCTGACAAGAGCGTAACCGAGAATACCCGCGTAAGCTATCCTATCAACCACATTGAGAAGATTGCCCAGAAGGTAAATGGTAAGAGCGCTGGTCCTGAGGCTAAGAACGTTATCTTCCTCTCTGCTGACGCATTCGGCGTACTGCCCCCAGTATCTATCCTGACTCCTGAGCAGACCAAGTACTACTTCCTCTCTGGTTTCACAGCTAAGCTGGCTGGTACAGAGCGTGGTATCACCGAGCCTACTCCTACTTTCTCTGCTTGCTTCGGCCAGGCATTCCTCGAGCTACACCCCACAAAGTATGCTGAGGAGCTGGTTAAGCGCATGGAGAAGAGCGGTGCCAAGGCATATCTCGTGAACACTGGTTGGAATGGTACCGGCAAGCGTATCTCTATCCCCGATACACGTGGTATCATCGACGCTATCCTCGACGGTGCTATCCTGAAGGCTGAGACCAAGAAGATCCCATACTTCGACTTTGAGGTGCCCACAGCTCTGCCCAACGTGAACCCCGCTATTCTCGATCCTCGTGACACTTACGCTGACGCTGCTGAGTGGAACAAGAAGGCTGAGGATCTGGCTGCCCGCTTCATCAAGAACTTCAAGAAGTACGAGGGCAACGAGGCCGGTAAGGCTCTGGTAGCTGCTGGTCCAAAGCTCTAAACAATTGTCAATTATAAATTGTCAATTAAATACAGTGATAGGCTGTGCCGCAAGGTGCAGCCTATTTTTTTGATGTAAGTCAATAAGCAACAAAACACCCCCCAAATTCTCAATTCTCAATTCTCAATTCTCAATTAATCTTCGTACCTTTGCACTCGTAATCGAGAGATTATATCGTTATTCATTAGGTTAGTAGTTAGATTTTTTAAGGTAAAGATTATGTTATTAGATTTTCAAACGACGGTCATGTTGGCGTCGGTTGCGATTGTTTCGGCACTGAGCATCATCACTTTGATGCACACCAACATTCGATAACAACAACTAACATCCGTTGAAAGGAGCGTGGGGTGAGTGAGTCATACCACGCTCTTTTTTATCTGAAAACACTAAACTAACTTAAAATCGGTCAAATTATGACATAATTTCTTTAATTATAAGGTGAAAATCGCTCATATTTGAGGAAATGTGCGTAAATTTGCAGCCAAATTGCGATAAAACAGATTATTGATCAATGAAAAGATATATCGAACTGCTCTGTCTAGTCATGGTGAGCATGCTGTTACAGACCTCATGTCTTGGTTCTGACGACAGTAGCAACACAGAGTATTCCAGCGACACAGCCATTAAGACTTTCAGTCTGTCAGCTGTAAACCGCTATGTACATACCACCTCTAAGTCGGGTAAGGATTCTGTTTACAAGAAGACCCTTGCCAATCCTGTCGTATTTACTATTGATCAGTATCAGCATAAGATATACAATACTGACTCACTGCCCGTGGATTGCGACATGAAGCACGTGCTGGCTACCATAACCAGCGTGAACAGTGGTACGGTTGTCATTAACTATTCCACAACCACTGGTTCTGACTCCCTAATGTACTATGTCAGCACCGACTCCATTGATTTCACCAAGATAAAAGACCTCCGTGTATATTCAGCCGATGGTAGTGGTTATCGTTCTTATGAGCTAACTGTTAATGTCCATCAGGTTAAGAGCGGACAAATGGTATGGCAGCAGATGCCTGCGTATTACGTGCCCGTTGACTACCAAAGGATCATTTGGGAACGTAACGTATTTGCCGCAGGTCTCCAGCAGTTCATTGGTGCCTACAATCAGGAAGGCTATGCCTACGACAGCAACAGGAAGTTGATGGTAAGCAGTGACTGGGGCAATACATGGGAGGAAGATCTTATTGATGAGAACGCAGAGTTGTTGCCCTCAAACAATGTTGCTTTTGCTGCATGGCCCTTTGCAGCCAACGACTCGACAGACTATCAACTGATGATTGGTACAAGCGACCTCTACGGCAAGGCCTGCGTGGTATGGCGCAAGATTTCAGAACACGCCTATCGCAGTCTACCCTCTTTCTGGGTATTCCTGCCTGTAGAAAGCTATAACAATTACTATCTGCCGAAGATGGACAACCTCAATCTGGTTTATTACAATGGCATGCCTCTTGCCATCGGCAATGACGGAAATATCTATGTAAGCCGCGACCAGGGTATCACCTGGAAGACGACTTCCGAATATACACTCCCCAGCAATATCGGTACCTACAACCTCACAGCCTTGGCCGACGACGAGGGCTATCTTTGGTTGGTAGGCAAGGACACCGGTGAAGTATGGCGAGGCAAAATCATAGAATAGCGTGAGGAAACTGTTGACGGCGATCTTCATGGTGGCAATCACGATAGCCACCCACGCACAGGAAGAGCCTGAATACAGGATGGAACTGGGCGCTGGCATAGGATTGATAAACTATGTGGGAGATTTTAACAGTAGTCTGGTGAAAGGCTTTCAGCCTTGGGCTAGCATCCTCGCCAAATACAGACTGAATCCACGCATGGCAGTGGCCATGGATATAGGAACAGGAAAGATTAAAGGGTCGAGCGATAACGTCAGTACCTGGTATCCGACAGAGCGATATGAATTTAACCATAGTCTCACGGAAGCAGACCTGCGTTTTGAATACAACTTCTGGGCCTATGGCACAGGAGAGGAATACAGGGGAGCACGACGCCTGACACCCTTTATCACCGCAGGACTTGGGGCAACCTTCTATGGAGGAGACCATAGCGGTGTAACAGTGAACCTGCCCATTGGTGTAGGCATCAGATACAAACTCGGACAGCGACTGAACCTGACAGCAGAATGGGCGATGCGCATCACACCGAGCGACAAATTGGACGGCCAGAGCGACGTGTACGGCATCGAGAGTAGCGGACTGTTTAAAAACACCGACTGCTATAGTGTCTTCCTCGTGGCACTCTCGTACGACATCTGGGCAAAATGTAAAACGTGTAATAACGATAGAGATTAAGATATATGAAAGAGAATTTGGACATGAACCGCATTCCTCAGCACATTGCCATCATCATGGACGGCAACGGACGCTGGGCCATGGACCGTGGGTTGGATCGTACATTCGGACATAAAGCCGGACTCGACAACCTGGAAGCTGTTACTACCGTGTGCTCTAACTTAGGCGTAAAATACCTGACGGTCTACGCCTTCTCCATAGAAAACTTCAACAGGCCCGCCTATGAGGTGGAGGCATTGATGGGACTGGTGCTCAGTTTTTTCAAGATGCAATTGTTCCATGACAATCATGTGAGCTTCCACGTCGTGGGCGATATGAAGAGGCTTCCGCAGAGTGTTCAAGACAAGCTGAACTCAATGATGGCGGAGACAGCTGGCTACGACGGTATGGCCATGACCATCGCCATGCCTTATTCATCGAAGCAAGAGTTAGTAAACACCACGAAGATTATCGCTGATAAAGTGAAGAGTGGCGAGATGAGCATCGACGACATCACAGAGGAGACCATCGACCAGAATCTGTGGACCAACTGGATGCCCGATCCCGATCTGCTTATCCGTACTGGTGGTGAAGTTCGTATTTCCAACTATCTGCTCTGGCAGTGCGCTTACTCAGAGTTCTATTTCTGCGACTGCTACTGGCCCGACTTCTCTGAAGAGGAACTCCATAAGGCCATCATCAGTTATCAGACCCGCCAGCGCCGTTTCGGAAAGACGGAAGCCCAGATTGAGGCAGAGGAAAAGGAAAAATTGTAAAAAGGTAAAAAAGTAAAAAGAGACAGTGTTATTATATAATATTATAAATAAGGTGAAAGGAATGGTAAAAGGTGTCTTACCTTTTTGCCTTTTTACCTTTTTACCTTTAACAGTTTCTGCTCAGGACAAGATCATCAACCCCGACATTTCCTATGCCGGAACGCCACGCACCTGCGAGATTGGCGGTATTGCCGTTGAGGGTGTTGATGGCTATGAGGATTATGTACTGGCAGGACTCTCTGGACTCTCCGTCGGACAGGAAGTAGAAGTACCTGGCTCACAGATTACAGAGGCAGTAAAACGCTACTGGCGCAACGGTCTATTCTCGAAGGTTAGCATTACAGCCGACTCTATCGTCGGTAATAAGGTATACCTCTGTATCCACCTGGGTCTGCGTCCCCGTATCAGCGACATCCGCTATCATGGCATCAAGAAAGCCGAGCGCGATGATATGGAGGCCAAGTTGGGTATGGTAAAAGGCATGAGTCTCACGCGTAATATCATTGACCGTGCCAAGATCCTGGCTAAGAAATATTTCGATGACAAGGGTTACAAGAATGCCGAGATCGACATCGTTCAGAATGAACAGGAAGGTACTAATCAGGTTATCCTCGACGTGAATATCGACAAGAAGGATAAGATGCGCGTACACAAGCTGATCTTCGACGGAAACGATAAACTCACAGATAGCAAGATCAAGGGTTCGCTTATCAGCAAGGGTGCCTTCGGTAAGATTCACGAAGCCAATAAGATTACGAACATTTTCAAGTCGAAGAAATTTACCGACGAGCGTTATAAGGAAGCTAAGCAGGCTCTGATTGAGAAGTACAACGAACTGGGTTTCCGCGATGCCTCAATTATTGAAGACTCTGTCTATAGTTATGACGACAAGCACGTCAACATCTATGTTAAGGTCGACGAAGGCGAGAAATACTACATCCGCAACATTACCTGGGTGGGCAACACCGTTGTAACCACCGATTATCTGAATGCCGTACTTGGCATGAGGAAGGGCGATGTGTATAACCAGAAGCAGATGGGTAAGCGCCTGAGAGAGGACGATGATGCCGCAGGCAACTACTACTATAACAACGGTTATGTGTTCTCAAACATCGACCCTGTGGAGGTTAACATCGATGGCGACTCTATCGATATTGAGATGCGCGTCACCGAGGGTCCGCAGGCTCACCTGAACCATGTACGTATCTATGGTAACGACCGCCTGTATGAAGAGGTGGTTCGCCGCGAGCTCCGCACAAAGCCAGGCGACCTTTTCAACAAGGAAGCCCTCATGCGTTCAGCCCGTGATATCGCTTCTATGGGATTCTTCGATCCTGAGAAGGTAAATCCCGATGTGAAGCCTAACTACGAAGATGGTACTGTTGACGTCAACTGGCAGCTCGAGCAGAAGTCGAACGACCAGTTGGAGTTCTCACTCGGTTGGGGACAGACGGGTATCATTGGTAAGATTGGTATCAAGTTCAACAACTTCTCTATCCGTAACCTCTTCGGCAAGAATAAGCTCCACCGTGGTATCCTGCCTTACGGCGATGGTGAGCAACTGGGCTTCAGTTTCCAGACCAACGGTTCGTACTATAGCTCGCTGAGCGCCAACTACGGTACCAACTGGTTTGGTGGCAAGCGTCCGAACAGCTTTAATGTTGGAGCCTACTACTCTCACCAGTCTGATATCTCCAGCTACTATCGTAACAACGCGTTCTACAACAACTACGCCATGTATAGCTACGGTTATGGTGGCTATAACCCTTACTACTACAACTACGAGTCGATGCTCGACGACGACAAGACGATGACCGTCTTCGGTGCTTCTGTAGGATGGGGTAAACGTCTGCGCTGGCCTGATGACTACTTCCAATTCTCAGCCACACTGGGTTATACCCGCTATATGCTGCGCGACTGGAGTTACTTCTATATCCACAACGGTAACTGTAACAACATCAACTTGGGTCTTACCCTGTCGCGTACCTCTACCGACAACCAGTTGTTCCCACGTCGTGGTTCAGAGTTCATGCTTTCTGTTACTCTGACACCACCCTGGTCACTCTTCGATGGCAAGGACTACTCCACCCTGGCTAAGAATCAGAACTCAGCCACCTACGAGGATGAGTTACAGGATGTATACCGCTGGATTGAGTATCACAAGTGGAAGTTTAAGAGCCGTACCTTTACAGCCCTTACCGGCGATCAGAAGTGCTTCGTGCTGATGACGCGCGTAGAATTCGGACTCTTAGGTTCCTACAACAAGGATAAGCGCTCACCGTTCGAGACCTTCTACGTAGGTGGTGACGGTATGAGTGGCTACTCATATGGTTATGCAGAAGAGACCATCGGTCTGCGTGGTTACGAAAACGGATCGCTCTCCTACTCTTCAGCCTATGAGGAGATGATGAAGGGACATAGCATCTCGTCGTACAACTCTTATGCTTACGACCGCTTTACACTTGAGTTGCGCTATCCGTTCATGCTGGGTAATACTACTATCTACGGACTTGGCTTCCTTGAGGGCGGTAATGCATGGGCTAATCCGAAGGACTTCAACCCCTTCAAGATGAAGCGCTCAGCAGGTGTCGGTGTCCGCATCTTCCTCCCGATGGTGGGTCTGATGGGTATCGACTGGGCTTATGGCTTCGACAATGTATATACCAACCAGTCGGGTGCTCAGTCTCGAGGCGGTAGCAATTTCCACTTCATCCTCGGCCAAGAGTTCTAGGATAATTAAGAATCTGGAATTAAGAGTTAAAAAAACAGTTAAGAGTTGTTTATCATTAAAACCATTCGGAAGTAATTACGTCTAACAGATGTTATCAATAAAACGAAATTGCATATGAAGAAGCTAATTATCTGTGTAATCTGCGCCATCTGCGGCCTTACATCAGCCTCTGCGCAGAAGTTCGCTTTGGTAGACATGGAATATATCCTGAAGAATATCCCTGCCTACGAGCGTGCCAACGAACAGTTGAACCAGGTGTCTAAGCAATGGCAGGCTGAGGTCGACGCCCTCAACACCGAAGCTCAGACGCTCTATAAGAACTACCAGAATGAGGTTGTATTTCTCTCCAAGGAGCAGAAGAAAGCCAAGCAGGATGCCATCGTCGAGAAGGAGAAGCAAGCTGCCGACCTGAAGAAGCAGTACTTCGGACCCGATGGCGAGCTATTCAAGAAGCGCACAGCTCTCATGAATCCTATCCAGGACGAGATCTATAATGCCATCAAGGACATTGCCGATCAGCGCGGCTATCAGCTGGTACTCGATCGTGCCAGCGACCAGGGCATCATCTATGGTTCACCCAAGATCGACATCTCTTCAGAGGTACTCCGTAAACTCGGATACTCTAACTAATTGATAATTGAAAATTAATAATTAACTAATAAGAAAATGAAGAAATTAATTATTTGCGCCATTTGCGCAATCTGCGGTTTCACCACCGCCAATGCACAGGGTAAGTTCGGACACGTGAACACCAATGAGATTATCCAGGCCATGCCTGAGTATAACAAGGCTAAGACTGAGATCGACGCCCTCCAGCAGCAGTATGAGGCTGATCTGAAGTCAATGCAGGACGAACTGCAGAAGAAGGGTGAGGCTTTCGATAAGGAACAGGCCACTCTGCCCGAGAACATCAAACAGCGTCGTCAGACCGAGCTGCAGGAGATGTATCAGAAGATCCAGCAGAGCTATCAGGACAACCAGCAGGCTCTTCAGAAGGCTTCTGCCGAGAAGATGCAGGCCATTCAGGCTAAGGTGCTTGAGGCCATCAAGTCAGTTGGTCAGACAGGCGGTTTCATTTACATCATGGAGGACAACTCCCTGCCTTACATCAGCTCTACCCTCTCTACCGACGTTACTGCACAGGTAAAGGCAAAGCTTGGTTTGAAGTAATATGAAGCGAATAGCTATCATACTTTCATTCATGTGTGTTTTCCTGAGTGCATCGGCTCAGGAAAACATCACCATGAAGTTTGGTTTCCTCAGCTACGAGGCTGCCCTGCAGTCTATGGGCGAATATGCCCTTGTACAGAAGCAGATGGCCGATCTCCGTACGCAATACGAGGCTGAAACCAAACGCGTGGAGGATGAGTTCAACGCCAAGTACGAGGATTTCCTCGAAGGCCAGCGCGAATTCCCCAAGACCATTCTCCAGAAGCGTCAGACTGAACTGCAGGAGCTCATGCAGAAGAACATCGAGTTCAAACAGAACAGCATTCAGGAGTTAGCCAAGGCCGAACAGGAAGCCATGGCCCCTCTGCGCATCAAACTCATCGAGACGCTTGGCAATATCGGTCGTGAGCGTGGCTATGCCTTCATCGTAGATACCGACCAGAAGGCTCTGCCCTTCATCAACCCCGCCATGGGCGAGGATATCAACCAGCTGGTACAGAATGCTCTCAAGTAGTCCAGGACCTATCGGCATTTTCGACAGCGGATACGGCGGACTCACCATTCTTCACGGCATCCGTCAGCTGCTCCCCCAATACGATTATCTCTATCTGGGCGACAATGCCCGTGCCCCTTATGGACCACGTTCGTTCGACGTGGTCTATGAGTTTACGCGTCAGGCCGTCTTGAAGCTCTTCGAGATGGGTTGCCACCTCGTTATCCTGGGCTGTAACACAGCCTCAGCCAAGGCCTTGCGCACCATTCAGCAGAACGACCTGCCTAAGTGGGACCCTCAGCGTCGCGTCTTAGGCATCATCCGTCCTACGGCCGAGGTCATCGGTTCACTTACCAACTCGCGCCACGTTGGCGTGCTCGCCACCGAAGGTACCATCAAGAGCGAGAGCTACAACCTCGAAATCCAAAAGCTCCACCCCGATCTGCAGGTTTCAGGCGTGGCCTGCCCTTTCTGGGTACCCCTCGTAGAATACAACGAGGCCGACTCTCCTGGTGCCGATTATTTCGTGAAGAAGCGTATCGATCAAATCATGCATCTCGACCCACAGATTGATGCCATCATCCTCGGCTGCACGCACTATCCCCTACTCATGCCGAAGATTCTAAAGTATCTCCCCGCAGGTGTTCGCGTCATTCCTCAAGGCGAATACGTAGCCGAGAGTCTTAAACAGTACTTGGAACGACATCCACAGATTGAGGAACGTTGCGCGAAGAACGCCTCAACCCGTTACCTCACCACCGAGAACCCCGACAAGTTCAAGGAGCAAGCCCAACTTTTCCTCCACGAATCCATCGAGGTCGAAAACATCACATTAGGATAATAGAAAAGGCACTGTTTTTACATAGTGTTCACAATGACTTGCGACAGGAAGGGAAAATTATTACGTCATCCTATAATAGTACCTAATAATATAATTAATATAAGTATTTAAGTCTTAGTATGTCGTGCTCTGAACATAAGGTGACGAAACTTTTTCTCACTCCTGTCGCAAGTAATTGTGAACCTGTGTCTACGATACGATAAAGTAAGTACGTAGCAAAGTCAGAGTTTGCTCGGAGGAAACCCAGATTTTGCTCCGAGGAAAGTCCTGAATTCTCTGGAGAATTTAGAGGTTTACTCCGAGGAAAGTCCCACTTTACTCCGACTAAAATCGGACTTTAAACGGCGCATACACATTAAGTTGAGGGTGGATTATTTTGTTATTATTATATAAATGTTCGCGCGCGAAACAAAAAAAACTCATAAAATTTGGAATTTCTCTCACTTATTCGTACCTTTGCCATTCAATTAAGAAAGCTATATTATATATAAAAAGATAAAAATGAAGATTCAGATTATCAACGGACCGAACCTCAATCTGCTGGGGCAGCGCGAGCCGGGCATCTATGGTACGGAGTCGTTCGACAGCTATCTGCCCGAGTTGCGCAAGCTGTTTCCCGACGTGCAGATAGACTACTATCAGAGCAACGTGGAAGGCGAACTGATTAACAGGATGCAGGAGACTGGTTTCTTCGGAGGTTACGATGGCATTGTGCTGAATGCTGGGGCATACACACATACCAGTGTGGCTCTGCACGACTGCATCCGCAGTCTAAAGTGCCCTGTCATCGAGGTTCACATCTCGAACGTGCATCAGCGCGAGGAGTTCCGCCACAAGTCGCTCATCTCGGCTGCCTGCAAAGGCGTGATCTGCGGATTCGGACTCGATTCTTACCGATTGGCCATCGAAGCACTTAAATGACGCTCGACGACTACATCCTCGCCCACACGGAGCCAGAGCCGGAGTACCTCTATAAGCTGTGGCGCGCCACGAATATCCACACCATTCATGGGCGGATGGCCAGCGGACACTTGCAGGGGCGATTGCTGAAGATGCTCGTGCAGATGATTCGTCCCAAGAACATCTTGGAGATTGGCACGTTCAGCGGCTACAGCGCTATATCGATGGCAGAGGGACTTGATGACGACGGACATCTGTACACCTTCGAGATCAACGACGAGATGGAGGATTTCACTCGTCCGTGGATAGAAGGCTCCGAGGTGGCCAGCAAGATCAGTTTCATCATAGGCGATGCGCTGAAGGAGGCTCCAAAACTTGGAATAGAGTTCGATCTAGCCTTTATGGATGGCGATAAGCGTACCTATCGCGATTGCTACGAGATGGTGCTCTCCATTCTCAGACCTGGAGGATTCATCCTCGCTGACAATACGCTATGGGATGGCCACGTAATTGATCACGCCTACGACAAGGACCACCAGACGCAAGGCATCGAGACATTTAACGACTATATAGCCCAAGACGCGAGGGTGGAACAAGTGATACTCCCTCTGCGCGACGGCTTAACCCTTATCAGAAAGAAATAAGAATTAAGATTTTAGAGTAATGCAAGAAACAAGACAGAACAAAATTGCCAGACTGCTCCAGAAGGAGCTTTCGATGATATTCCAGCAGCAGACACGTGCTATGCATGGCGTGATGGTATCAGTAACACGAACCAAGATATCACCCGACTTGAGCATCTGCACGGCTTATCTGAGTGTGTTCCCCAGCGAAAAGGGCGAGGAGATTTTGGCTAATATCAACACCAACGCCAAATCTATCCGATTCGAACTGGGCACTCGTATCAAGAACCAGTTGCGTATCATCCCCGAACTGCGATTCTTCATCGACGACTCGCTGGATTATATCGAGAGAATTGACGAGCTGCTAAAGAAGTAAGTGCATATTGAACGAAGTGAAATATGAATTTTCCCTTCTTTATTGCCCGTAGGTACTTATTCTCCAAGAAGTCCACTCACGCTATTAATGTGATTAGCGGCATCTCTATTGTAGGTGTCGCTGTGGCTACGATGGCGCTGGTGGTTACGCTTTCCGTTTTTAACGGATTCCACGATTTGGTAGCCTCGTTCTTCACGGACATCGACCCACAGCTGAAGGTGGTGCCTGTAGAAGGCAAGACGGTAGCCGCCGATGACCCCGTATTGACGGAGATACGCCAGCTGCCGCAGATCGATGTGGCTACAGAGTGTGTGGAGGATATGGCGCTGGCCATCTATAAAGGCCGTCAGGCCATGGTGGTCATCAAGGGCGTAGAGGATAACTTCGACCAACTCACTCATATCAACGATATCCTGCTGGGTGACGGAGAGTTCAGTCTGCATGCAGCCGATATGGACTATGGCATCCCAGGCATCCGTCTGGCCGAGATACTGGGCACGGGTTATACCTACGACGAGCCCATTCATATCTATGCTCCAAGGCGCGAGGGACAACTCGATATGGCTAATCCTGAAGAGGCTTTCGAGGAGGACGAGCTTTATTCGCCAGGTGTGTTGTTTAATGTGAAGCAATCGAAGTATGACCAGAAGTATATCCTCACCAGCATCGCCTTTGCCCGTCGTATCTTCGCTCAGCAGGGCATGCTCTCCTCGTTGGAGCTACGACTGAAACCAGGCAGCAATTTCGATAGTGTGAAGAGGGACATCAAGAAACTCTGTGGCGACAAGTTCGCAGTAAAGGACCGTTTCGAACAGCAGGATGATACCTTTAAGATTATGAAGATAGAGAAGCTCATTGCCTATATCTTCCTGACATTCATCCTGATGGTGGCTTGTTTCAACATCATCGGGTCGCTTTCCATGCTTATCATCGACAAGAAAGACGATGTAGTAACCCTGCGCAATCTGGGCGCCAGCGATAAGCAGATTGTTCGTGTGTTCCTTTTCGAGGGACGAATGATTTCTGCCATCGGAGCCATTATCGGTATTGCCTTGGGACTCCTGCTCTGTTGGGTTCAGCAGCAATACGGACTTGTGGGCCTCGGCTCTTCGAGCGGATCGTTTATCATCAACGCTTACCCCGTAAGCGTTCATCCTGAGGATATCATCCTCATCTTCTTCACCGTACTGATAGTAGGATTTCTCTCAGTATGGTATCCTGTACGTTACTTTGCCAAACGATTGCTTGTGTCGTAATGGAGGGCAGCAAGGATATCGTGAAAGGCTATGTGCGCTACTTGAAACTCCAGCGCAATATGTCGGCCAATACGCTCGACGCCTACCAGCGTGACTTGCGGAAATTGCTCGACTATTTAGAACGTGAGGAGAAGGATGTGCGCGATGTAACACTTGAAGACCTGCAACATTTCGCAGCCGGACTCCACGATATCGGCATTCATCCCCGTTCGCAATGTCGTATTCTGAGTGGCATTCGCTCGTTCTATCACTATATGCAACTCGATGGCTATCGCGACGATGACCCCACGGAATTGTTAGAGTCGCCACAGATAGGCGATCATCTGCCTGAGGTGCTCTCCACAGCCGAGGTGGATCGTTTAGAAGCCAGTATCGACCTCTCGAAATGGGAGGGACACAGAAATAAGGCCATCATCGAGGTGCTCTTCTCGTGTGGACTTCGTGTCAGCGAACTGGTGAACCTGAAACTTACTAACCTCTATTTCGATGAGGAATTTGTGAGAGTATTGGGTAAGGGCAGCAAAGAACGCTTGGTACCTATTTCACATCGAGCCATCGAAGAGTTGAAATGGTGGTTCGACGATCGTAACCACATGAAAATCAAACCAGGCGAGGAAGATTATGTATTCTTGAATCGCTATGGCAAGCACCTCACACGTACCATGATTCTCATCATGATTAAGCGTCAGGCCGTTGAGGCTGGTATCACCAAGACCATTTCGCCCCACACCTTGCGCCACTCGTTTGCCACAGCCTTGCTCGAAGGTGGTGCCGACCTTCGCGTCATTCAGGCCCTCTTAGGTCATGAGAGCATTGGCACCACGGAAATTTACACCCACCTCGACACCTCCACCCTAAGACGTGAGATTCTGGAGCATCATCCTAGGAACATGAAGAAATAGCTTCGCTCGTTTATTTGTACCTTTGGCTTCGCCGAAGGTAGGCTACATCTCGGAAATAAAAGAAAAATGGCATTTTTCTTTGTATTTCGCTCGATTTGCACTACCTTTGAGCCTCACTCGAAGGTACTCACACTCGAAAAAGCAAAATAAATCAGGATTTGTTTTGCTTTTTGCTCGTTTAATCGTACCTTTGCAGCGAAATTGTCGAATATCCAACTTTAAGAGTATGAAGAAACTATTCCTTAGTCTCATGCTGGCGCTGACCAGTAGTGTAGCAATGATGGCACAAGAGATGCCAGCAATTCCCGTTGACCCCGATGTTCGCATCGGTAAATTGGACAATGGATTGACGTATTACATCCGTCACAACAACTGGCCCGAGAATCGTGCCGAGTTCTACATTGCACAGAAGGTCGGCTCCATCCAGGAGGACGACAACCAGCGCGGACTGGCCCACTTCCTGGAGCACATGGCCTTCAACGGATCGAAGCACTTCAAAGGCAATGAACTAATGCGCTGGTGTGAGAGCGTGGGCATCCAGTTTGGTGGCGATCTGAATGCTTACACCTCGATAGACGAGACGGTATATAATATCAGCAACGTACCCACGACACGTGAGGGTATCATCGACTCTTGTCTGCTGATACTTTACGACTGGGCCGACGGACTGTTGCTAGAGCAGGAAGAGATTGAGAAGGAACGTGGCGTGATTCACGAGGAGTGGCGTCTGCGCACCAGTGCCCAGTTGCGAATGCTGGAGCGAGATCTGCCCAAACTCTTTCCTGGTTCGAAATATGGCTACCGCATGCCTATCGGACTGATGGAGATTATCGACAACTTCGAACGTCCGTTCCTGCAGTCGTATTACGAGAAGTGGTACCGTCCCGACAATCAGGGTATCATCGTTGTGGGCGATGTGGATGTAGACAAGATTGAGCAGAAGATCAAGGATCTCTTCTCGCCCATCGTCTTGCCAGAGAATCGCGCCCTGATAACCAAGGAATCTGTGCCCGACAATGCCGAGGCCATCTACGTAATCGACAAGGATAAGGAACAGCGCACCAATGAAGTTTGGGTGATGATGAAGCACGAGGCCTTCCCCGACTCGCTGAAGGGTACACTGGCATACCTGTTGGCCGACTATATGAAGGATGCTGCCATCTCGATGCTGAACGACCGACTGAAGGAATATGCCGAGAAACCCGAGAGTCCGTTCCTGAGATCATCGGCTACCTACGGCGACTATATCCTCACAAACAATGTAGAGGCTTTCGAGCTCGATGTTTATCCGAAGGACGGACAAACGGAGGAAGCCGTTAAGGCTGCCTTCACAGAACTGCGCCGTGCTGCTGATTTCGGATTCACCGCTACAGAGTACAACCGCTACAAGCAGAACTACACCAGCGCTCTCGACAAGCAGTACTCAAACAAGGACAAGCGTTATAACTCCTCGTTTGTGAACAGGTATGTGCACAACTTCCTAGACAATATTCCCATTCCTAGCATTGACTACACCTACACCACGATGAAACAGCTGGTGCCCATGTTGTCTGTGGACATGATAAACGCTTTGATCAAGGAATATGTTCTGCCCAACGACAGCAACCTCGTGGTTTACAGTTTGAATACTGAAAAGGAAGGTGTTACCTATCCTACGGAGGAAGGACTGAAAAAGGCTATCGCCGATGCCCGCGCCGCCCAGATTGAAGCATACGTGGACAACGTGAAGGACGAGCCTCTAATGACCACCCTGCCTAAGAAGGGCTCTATCACCAAGGAGACCAAGAACGAGAAGTTCGGCTATACAGAGTTGGAGCTCTCAAACGGTGCCAAGGTATTACTGAAGCAGACAGACTTTAAGAAAGACCAGGTACTGCTGCGCAGTGAGGGCTTTGGTGGATCAAGTCTCTACGGAGAGGAAGACTTTGCCAACATCAAGATGTTCGTCGACGTGATTGAGGCCAGCGGTCTGGGTAATTTCTTACACACCGAACTGGAGAAAGCGCTTGCAGGCAAGATTGCCGGTGCTTCGATGTCACTTGGAACCAACCGTGTACATGTAAACGGCAGCTCTACGCCGAAGGATGTGGAGACTATGCTACAGTTGGTTTATCTATACTTCACCAACATTGCCAAGGACCAGAAGTCGTACGACAACCTGATGCAGACCACCGAGGTACAGCTGAAGAACCGTTTGCTGCAGCCGGAGTCAGTACTTCAGGATTCGCTGACAGCCACGCTGACCAACCACAACCCACGCAACAAGGCGCTGAAGACGGAAGACCTGGCACAGGTAGGCTATGACCGTATTCTGGAGATGGCCAAGGAGCAGACAACCAATGCAGCCGCCTTTACCTTCACCATCATTGGCAATTACGACGAGGAAACCATCCGTCCGCTGATTGAGACTTATCTCGCTTCGCTGCCCGCTCAGAAGAAGGTGGTGAAAGGCCCGAAGGTTTCGACCGACTTCAAGGGTGTTGTCATCAACAACTTCAAACATAAAGGTGAGACGCCAAAGGCCTATGCCGTTATGGAATGGTATTCGAAGGATATTCCTATGACAGCAGAGAACGACATCAAGATTGACATGATAGGACAGATTCTCAGCATGGAATATCTGAAGAAGATCCGCGAGGATGCCAGTGCTGCCTATACTGTACAAGCCATGGCGAGCGTAGATCGTGATGACTTTGAGACAACAGCACAGGTATTCGCTGTATGTCCTATGAAGCCCGAGAAGGCTGATACCGCCATCATGATTCTGCGCGACGAAGCAACTTCCCTGGCCAAGACCTGCGATGCCGAGAAATTGCAGAAGGTAAAGGAGTATATGCTGAAAGAGCATGGTGACCAGGTAAAGCAGAATAGCTACTGGCTGAGCATCATGAACGGATGGCGCAAATATGGCATCGACTTCCACAGCGACTTCGAGAAGCTGGTGAACGCCCAGACACCCGAAAGCATCAGCGCCTTCATGGCTGAGCTGCTGAAAGCAGGAAACCGTGCTGAGGTGATTATGCTGCCAGCAGAGTAATTACAAATTAAGTTTTTAAAGTTAAGAATTTAGAGAATGAGCTATTTATTTTCATCAGAATCAGTATCAGAAGGCCATCCCGACAAAGTGGCCGACCAGATTAGTGACGCCATACTTGACCAATTTCTGGCTTACGACGAGAAGGCACGTTGTGCTATCGAGTCGTTTGTAACTACAGGTCAGGTAGTGATCATGGGTGAGGTACGCAGCGAAGTATATATCGATCTGCAGACCATTGCCCGCAATACTATCAAACGCATAGGTTATACCAAGGCAGAGTACCAGTTCGACGGTGACTCATGCGGTATCCTGAGTGCCATCCACGAGCAGAGTGCCGACATCAACCGCGGTGTGGATAACGGCAATGAGGACGAGCAGGGTGCTGGCGACCAGGGTATGATGTTTGGTTATGCCACCAACGAAACGGAGAGCTATATGCCCGTATCACTCGACCTGGCACACCTGATTATGCGTACTTTGGCCGACATCCGCAAGGAGGGCAAGGAGATGACTTATCTGCGTCCTGACGCTAAAAGTCAGGTTACAGTACAATATAGCGACACGGGTATCCCCGAGCGTATCGACACCATCGTTGTTTCTACTCAACATGACGAATTCGACGAGGATGAGAAAATGCTCGCCAAGATTAAGGACGACGTGATCAACATCCTTATCCCCCGCGTGAAGCAGCAGATCCATTCACAGAAGGTGCTCGACCTCTTTGGTTTCGACATCAAGTATTACGTGAATCCCACGGGTAAGTTCGTGATTGGTGGTCCCCACGGAGATACAGGCTTGACAGGTCGTAAGATCATCGTTGATACTTACGGAGGTAAGGGTGCCCATGGTGGTGGTGCCTTCTCAGGTAAGGATTCTTCGAAGGTAGACCGTAGCGCTGCCTATGCAGCCCGCCATATCGCCAAGAATATGGTGGCCGCTGGTGTGGCCGACGAGATGCTCGTACAGGTAAGCTATGCCATTGGCGTGGCTCAGCCCATGAACATCTACGTGAACACCTACGGAAGAAGCAATGTTCAGATGAGCGATGGCGAGATAGCCAAGAAGATTGAGAAGCTCTTCGACCTGCGTCCGAAAGCCATCGAACGCACGCTGAAACTGCGCCAGCCCATGTATAGCGAGACTGCTGCCTATGGACATATGGGACGCAAGTCGGAAGTGGTGAAGAAAACCTTCACCAGCCACTACCACGAGACCAAGGTGATCGACGTGGAACTCTTCACATGGGAGAAACTGGACCGTGTGGACGATATCCGCAAAGAGTTCGGACTGTAACCTATGCTACAGCAGGATAGTATCTATAGCAACACGTCATCGTCATTCGCAACTAACGACTCGATGGCGCAGAAACCGGCAAAACCGCAGACACCCTATCAGGTGCTGCGGTTATTGCCGAAAGATGCTACCCCTGCCCAACAGGACTCAGCCATCCAGGCATGGTTCGAACCGAGAGAGATACATTATAGCGAACAGCCTGACACACTCCACCTGCCTGGCCATGAAGTACCACGCGACCTGAAGCAGGTTTCCATCCCACAATACTATCGCGAGAATTTCTTCTCTGCCGACACGCTTTACCATCCTGAACTGGAAGGCGGACGAGTAGGAGTGGCTGGCGACCCAATCCCATATGCCATCCACAACGACAACATTGTCACAGGATTGCTCATTGCTAGTTTCCTGCTTATCATGTTCGCCATGTCGCGTATCTCTAGTTTCATGATCCATCAGGCCAAGAACTTCTTCTATACCCCTAAGGTTGACCAGGGTTTTACAGAAACGGGTACTGAAATCAAGTTCCAGATTGTCTTTCTAGTGATCACGAGCCTGTACTACGCACTCCTCTTCTACTTCTTTGCTACCCGCAGGATTGCCGAGACCTTCATCCTATCATCGGAATATGGCCTTCTGGCTATCTTCGCCTTTATGATCTTCGGCTACTTCCTACTGAAGGGATTACTGTATACTTTAGTCAATAATATCTTCTTTGAACGTAAGAAGAATTTACATTTCTTAGGTAATCTACTCTTCATAGTGTCCCTGGAAGGGGTCCTTTTATTCCCCTTGGTACTACTTTTGGCATATTTCCAGTTTTCTATGCAAAATGCCATCAATTACTGCATTTTTATACTCGCTTTAGCCAAAATTCTGACATTTTACAAGACTTACATCATCTTTTTTAAACAAAAAGGTTTTTTTCTGCAGATTATTTTGTACTTTTGTGCCCTCGAAATGATACCTTTAGTCATGCTTTGGGGCGGGCTTTTAGGAATCACGCATTTTTTGAAAGTAAATTATTAGGACACAGATGATCAAGAAGATTTTGGTTTCACAACCCAAGCCAACAAGTGAGAAGTCGCCATACTTTGATATTGCGAACAAGTTCGGAGTTGAACTGGTGTTCCGCCCATTTATTAAGGTGGAGCCAATTAGTTCTAAGGATTTCCGCGCACAGAAAGTGAACATCCTGGATTATACGGCCGTTGTTTTCACTTCGCGTCACGCCATCGACCATTTCTTCAATATGGCCAAGGAACTGAGAGTGACGATTCCCGAGGATATGAAATACTTCTGTGTCACAGAAACCATTGCACTCTATATTCAGAAATATGTGCAGTATCGTAAGCGCAAGGTGTTCTTCGGAGAGACAGGCCGTGTGGATGACCTCGTGCCTACAATGGTAAAGCACAAGACTGAGAAATACCTCGTTCCGATGAGTGACGTACACAATGACAAGCTCTCCATCCTGCTCGACTCTAAGAAGCTGCAGCACAGAGAGTGTATCATGTATAAGACTGTCAGCAACGACTTCACCCCCGAGGAGGTTAAGACGTTCGACTATGATATGCTGATTTTCTTCAGTCCTTCCGGAATCGAGTCACTCTGCAAGAACTTCCCCAATTTCAAACAGGGAGAGATTGCTATTGCAACATTCGGCCCCACCACAGCTAAGGCTGCTAAGGATGCCGGACTCCGACTGGACATCGAGGCCCCCTCTGAGAAATATCCCTCAATGACTGGTGCTCTGCAACACTATCTGCTGGAGAAACAAGGTTAGGACTTATGATGGCGGCTCCTACTTTCAGGAAACAGGAGCGCATCGTCAGCGGAAGGCTGATAGAAACGCTCTTCGGCAAAGGCAGTAGCCAGTCACTGGCCGCCTATCCCCTAAGGGCTGTTTACATGCAGACGGAACACCAGGAAGGTCATGCCCCCGTACAGATTCTCATCAGCGTACCCAAGAAACGGTTCAAGCATGCTGTTGACCGTAACAGGGTAAAGCGTCAAGTCCGAGAGGCATATCGTTGCCACAAGCAACTGCTCAGTGATAGCGTAGTGGAAGGCAAAGAATTGCTAATTGCCTTTATCTGGTTGTCCGATAGACACTGTCCAACTGAAGAAGTGGAAAAGCGGGTCGTCAGTATCCTGCAACGCATAGCCAAGAAATCATGAAATGGCTGTCCCACATATTATCTTGCCTTTTGGTACTCCCCATCCGCTTTTACCAATTGTGCATTTCTCCCCTGCTTGGGCCTTCATGCCGATTTACGCCCACATGCAGTGAATATGCCAAGGAAGCTATCATGAAGCATGGCCCCATCAAGGGACTCGGATTGGCCATCTGGCGTATTTTAAGGTGTAATCCTTGGGGAGGCAGTGGATACGACCCGGTTCCATAATAATATATATAAGGTATAAAAGTAAAAATAAAAAAGATATATGAAGAATTTTGTTGAAGAACTGAAATGGCGCGGTATGCTGGCACAGATGATGCCAGGAACAGAAGAACTGCTCCAGAAAGAAATGGTGACAGCCTACCTGGGTACTGACCCCACGGCTGATTCACTGCACATCGGACACCTGTGTGGTATCATGATGCTCCGTCACCTGCAGCGTTGTGGGCACCGTCCCATTATCCTAGTAGGTGGTGCTACAGGTATGATCGGTGACCCCTCTGGCAAGAGCCAGGAGCGCAACCTCCTCAACAACGAGACTCTCTATCATAATCAGGAGTGCATCAAAAAACAGGTTGCCAAGTTCCTCGACTTCGAGTCAAAAGAGCCCAATGCAGCTATCATGGTTAACAACTATGACTGGATGAAGGACTTTACTTTCCTCGACTTTGCCCGTGAGGTGGGTAAGCATATCACCGTGAACTATATGATGGCTAAGGAAAGTGTACAGCAGCGCCTGAATGGTACGGCTCGCGACGGTCTTAGCTTCACAGAGTTCACCTATCAGTTGCTGCAGGGTTACGACTTCCTGTACCTCTATCAGCACTATGGCGTAAAACTGCAGTTAGGCGGTAACGACCAGTGGGGTAATATGACTACTGGTACAGAGTTGATTCGTCGCACGCTAGGTAACGAGGTAGAGACCTTTGCCCTTACCTGTCCGCTCATTACCAAGAGCGACGGTAAGAAGTTCGGTAAGACAGAGAGCGGTAACATCTGGCTCGATCCTGCCCGCACCACTCCGTATAAGTTCTACCAGTTCTGGCTGAACGTGAGCGACGAGGATGCTGAACGTTATATCAAGATCTTCACCTCACTCGAGAAGGACGTTATCGATGCCCTTATCGAGGAGCACAAGCAGGATCCTGGTCGTCGTATCCTCCAGAAGCGTCTGGCTGAGGAGGTAACAGTAATGGTTCACTCTCAGGAGGCTCTCGACACCGCTATTGAGGCATCAAACATCCTCTTCGGCAAGTCTACTAAAGAGAATCTTGAGAAACTCGATGAGCAGACTTTCCTCGACGTGTTCGATGGTGTACCTCAGTTCGAGATTGGCAAGGATCAGCTGGGTCAGCCCGCTATCGAGGTGCTGACTACAGCAGCTCCTGTATTCCCCTCAAAGGGTGAGATGCGTAAGATGGTACAGGGTGGTGGCGTTTCACTTAACAAGGAGAAACTGGCCGATCAGAATCGTGCCATTACTGCCGAAGATCTCATCGATGGCAAATATCTTTTGGCCCAAAAAGGCAAAAAGAACTACTACTTGCTGATTGTAAAGTAAGAAAGATAAGTGAAAATTTGGCGGTATGCCAAATTTTCACTACCTTTGCAACCGCATCCTGGACGATGGTGTAATGGTAACACTACAGGTTTTGGTTCTGTCATTCCCGGTTCGAATCCGAGTCGTCCAACTTTCCACATATATTTAATGTACGCGCGAAAACGTTTTCAGTAGTTTTTTTCTTTTTTAAGTATTCTTTTTTTGCCATCCACATATTATTTCGTAATTTTGCAGGCAACAAACGAGGAAGGATATGAAAACTAACTACGAAATACGATACGCGGCCCATCCGGAGGATGCCAAGCATTACGATACAGCCCGCCTGCGCCGCGACTTCCTGATAGAAAAGCTGTTTGCCTCTGACGAGGTGAATATGGTTTACTCGATGTACGACCGTATGGTCGTTGGTGGCGCGATGCCCGTTGGTGAAGTGTTGAAACTGGAGGCTATTGATCCTCTGAAGGCAGATTTCTTCACCACCCGTCGTGAGATTGGTATCTACAATGTAGGTGGCTCAGGAAAAGTCAAAGTGGGCGAAGATATTTTTGTGTTGGGTTATAAAGAAGCTCTCTATATCGGACGTGGCGACCGTGATGTCACCTTCAGCAGTAATGACGCTCTGAACCCAGCCAAGTTCTATTTCAACTCCACCACTGCCCACGCTGCATATCCTTGTAGGAAGATTACGAAGCAGGATGCCGTTGTGGCACATATGGGAAGCCTTAAGATGTCGAACGAGCGTAACATCAACAAGATGATTGTGAACCAGGTGCTCGCTACCTGCCAACTACAGATGGGCATGACCGAGTTGGCTACTGGTTCTGTATGGAACACGATGCCTGCCCATGTACATAGTCGCAGAATGGAGGCTTATTTCTATTTCGAATTGCCCGAGGATCAAGCTGCGTGCCACTTTATGGGAGAGCCTCAGGAGACGCGTCACATCTGGCTTCACAACGAACAGGCTGTTCTCTCACCCGAATGGAGCATCCATAGCGCTGCTGCTACCCATAACTACACCTTCATCTGGGGTATGGGTGGCGAGAATCTCGACTATGGCGACCAGGACTTTTCAGAAATTACTGATTTAAAATAAACTTCTAAAACAAACAGAATTATGGCAAATTTATTTTCACTCGAAGGTAAGAACGCCTGGATCACAGGTGCCTCTTACGGTATTGGTTTCAACATTGCCAAGGCTTTCGTAGCTGCAGGTATTAAGAACATCATCTTCAACGACATCAATGAGGCTGCTCTTGAGCGTGGCTTGGCTAACTACAAGGAGGCTGGTATCGAGAACGTGAAGGGTTATGTATGCGACGTGACCGACGAGAATGCCGTTAAGGAACTTGTGGAGAAGATCCACGCTGAGGTAGGTCAGATTGACATCCTTGTTAACAATGCGGGTATCATCAAGCGTATTCCTATGCACGAAATGAAGCGCTCTGAGTTCCAGCAGGTCATCGATGTAGACCTTGTGGCTCCTTATATTGTTAGCGCAGCCGTTATCCCTGAGATGATGGAGCGTCGCGAAGGTAAGATCATCAACATCTGTTCTATGATGTCTGAGCTGGGGCGTGAGACAGTTTCTGCATACGCAGCCGCCAAGGGTGGTCTGAAGATGCTGACTCGCAACATCTGCTCTGAGTATGGTGAGTACAACATCCAGTGTAATGGTATTGGCCCGGGTTACATCGCTACTCCTCAGACAGCTCCTCTCCGTGAGCGTCAGCCAGACGGTAGCCGTCATCCGTTCGATTCATTTATCTGCGCCAAGACACCTGCTGGCCGCTGGCTCGATCCTTCTGAGTTGGGTGGTCCCGCTGTGTTCCTCGCATCTCATGCTTCTGACGCAGTAAACGGCCATGTGCTCTATGTTGATGGCGGTATCCTCGCCTACATTGGCAAGCAGCCTAAATAAAGAGATACAATAAATAATTAAGGGGCTCCGATTGGAACCCCTTAATTTTTATTTACAATCCGAAGATTACAGAGCAGCTGTGAGCTCAGCACCAGCCTTGAACTTAGCTACCTTCTTAGCAGCGATCTTAATCTTCTGCTTGGTTGCGGGGTTGATACCCTCACGAGCCGGGCGCTTGTTTACGCTGAAAGTACCGAAACCTACGAGCTGTACCTTGTCACCTGCTACGAGAGCACCCTTAATAGCTGCTACTGTTGCATCGAGAGCCTTCTTGGCGTCTACCTTTGAGAGACCAGCACCTGCTGCAATCTTCTCTACCAATTCTGTTTTGTTCATAATTGAGATAATTTTAAAATGAATTATTTAATAGTAATAACTAATATATAGTCGAATTTCACGGCAAATATAGTAGAAAGTATTCAAAGAAACAACAAAAAAAAGGAAAAAATTACTTTTTTAATGAAAAATAATTGTCTTAGCGCTCTTTTTGGCATAAAAAAGAGATATTTTTCGTAATTTTGCGCCCAAAACGTGCAATAAGGCACATAATGAGAAAAAGAACAAAACGTTAAACGACAAACAGAAAACAATATGATGTTCCGCATACCCACTATTACAAAGAATCTGCTGATTATTAACCTAATCGCATTCTTCGCTACATTCGTACTCCAATTACGGGGGTTCGATTTGGCAAACGTCGGAGGTCTGCACTTTTTTATGGCCAGCGACTTCCACATCTACCAATTGGTAACCTACTTGTTTCTTCATGCCAACTTTATGCATATTCTGAGCAACATGTTCGGTCTTTGGATGTTTGGTTGTGTGATAGAGAATGTATGGGGACCTAAGAAATTCCTTTTTTATTACATTTCTTGTGGTATCGGTGCAGGATTATTACAGGAAATAGCTCAGTTAGGCTCATTCTATATGATGATTTCAGAACAGGATCCAAGCGTGAGTTTTGGTGAAATATTCGCCATCGGCCAGCAGTTGAGTCATCAACTAAACGCCTGGACTACGATTGGTGCATCGGGAGCTGTTTATGCCGTTATTCTGGCTTTTGGAATGACTTTCCCCAACGAGCGCTTGTTTATCATCCCGTTCCCCTTCCCCATCAAGGCAAAATGGTTCGTACTGTTTTATGTGGCCATCGAGTTCTTCTCTGCATTAGGATCGAGTGGCGACGGCGTAGCCCATACGGCCCACTTAGGAGGTATGTTGTTCGGATTCCTGATGATTCGCTATTGGAATCGTCATCCCAGTTCTGGTTTTGATCGTGGACGGGGTCAGCAGTTCTTCGAGAATCTGAAGCGTAACTTTGAACAGCGCCAACAGCAACGGGGCAATAATATGCATGCCGAAAGGGGCGGTTCGAAAGAGGACGATCGCGAGTTCAATGCCCGTAAACATCAGAATCAGGAGGAGATTGATGCCATTCTCGACAAGATTCGTAAGAGTGGTTATGACAGCCTGACCAAGGAAGAAAAGAAAAAACTCTTCGATGCAAGCAACCAGCGATGATTAAACAACTCAAGTCGTTTACGATTAATCTGGTGGCTGGTGCCAATGTAGCAACGGTGTTGCTGATGGTGCTGGCTGGCTATTCCGACCATCTGAATCCTCAGGAGCATCCCCTGCTCTCATGCATGGGTATGACCTTCCCTGTATTTCTTGTGGTTAACCTGCTGTTTCTCTTTTTCTGGCTTACATTCAAATGGAAGAAGATGTGGATTCCCATCGTGGGTTATGCTTTGGTATATGTGCCTCTCACCATCTATATGCCCATCCACAAGTCGCAGACGGTACCCGAGGGAACTATCAAACTCTTGTCATATAACGTATGCCAATATGGAGGCAACTACAAATATGAATATGGTTTCGAAACCGTTTACGACTATCTGAAGGATCAGGATGCCGACATCGTATGCCTACAGGAGGATGTCGACACTTGGCGGCGGTTCTGTTTCCAATGGTACAAAAAGATATATGCCTATAATGACACCACCATCTTCCGTAACGATCCCAATGGCATGAATGGCGTGGGCATACACACAAAATTCCCTATCCTGAAAAAAGAACGCATACCCTATAACTCCGTTGGCAACGGATCTGTGGCCTATTATCTGAAGATTAACAACGACACGGTGATTGTGATTAACAACCACCTGGAAGGAACGCATCTATCAAATGAGGACCGCGATGCCTACAAGCGTATGTTAAAAGGCAAGATGGAGCGCGATACTGCCAAGGCTGAAACGATGATGCTGATAGGAAAACTTGGCAAATATGCTGCCAAACGAGCCCCCGAGGCAGAGGCTGTTCATGAGTATATCGAGAGCCATCGTCAATATCCGTTGATAGTGTGTGGCGACTTTAACGACAACCCCATCAGCTACTCCCGCCGTACCATCGCACAAGGGCTGACAGATTGCTACAAAGAGACTGGATGTGGCATCGGTTTGTCATATAATCAGAAAGGATTTTTCTTCCGTATCGACCACATCTTCTGCTCCGACCATTTCACACCCTATAATTGCGAAATAGACTCAAAAATGGATGCAAGTGACCATTATCCTATCATTTGCAGGCTAAAATTAGCCGATAAACCTTAAAAATTCAAGGAAAAACGCCAATAAATTTTTCCTTGTCTAAAAAAATGCCTATATTTGCACGCTCAAATATACGCGAACAGAATAAATAATAAATAAATAACAGTTAAAATCAAAATGCAAAACAAAGGAATTGTAAAATTTATCGCAGTGCTTCTGATTCTCGTGTGCTGCTTCTACCTTTCCTTCTCATTCGTGACACGCCATTACGAAAGTAAGGCTGCTGCCATGGGTGAAGAAGCAGGTGCGGAGTACCTCGACTCAATCAAAAACGAGAAGGTGTATATGGGCATCTATTCTCTGAAGCAGTGCCGTGAGATGGAGATTGGCCTGGGTCTTGACCTGAAGGGCGGTATGAATGTGATTCTTGAGGTGTCAGTACCTGATGTGGTTGACGTACTTGCTGACCACAAGACCGACGCAGCCTACAAGAAGGCTATGGAGCTCGCCAAGAAGGAAGAGGAGACTAGTCAGGCAGACTTCGTTTCTCTGTTCGTGAAGTATTGGAAACAGGAAGGCAACGGCCGTCCCCTCGCCGCCATCTTTGCTACCCAGCAGATGAAGGGCAAGGTCAGCACCCAGTCGAGCGACTCTGAAGTAGAGAGCGCCATCCGTGCCGAGGTGCAGAGCGCCGTTGACAACTCGTTCAACGTAGTACGTAACCGTATCGATAAGTTCGGCGTTGTTCAGCCTAACATCCAGAAGCTCGAAGGTCAGAGTGGCCGTATCATGGTTGAGATGCCTGGTATCAAGGAGCCCGAGCGCGTTCGTAAGCTTCTCCAGGGTTCTGCCAACCTTGAGTTCTGGGAGACCTACAACAGCAATGAGATCACTCCGCTTCTGGCTCAGTTGAACCAGCGCTATGCTGCTACAGGCGGTGAGGTGGTTGAAGAGGACACAACAGCTGTTGAGGCTGCTGCAGCTGATACCGTGAAGGCTGCTGCTAGCGACCTGGCTGCCAAGCTCACTAAGAATGACGACAAGGCTAAGGACAACAAGGCACTCGAGGCTGCCAAGAAGCAGAACCCCCTGTTCTCTATCTTCCAGCCCACACAGGGTAACACCCTCGCCGTTGTTGGTTACGCCAATGCCCGCGATACCGCTGAGATTAACAAGATTATCTACTCTGACCTCGCTCGTCAGATCCTGCCCGCAGAGCTGAAGCTCCGTTGGGGTGCTAAGCCCGAGGACTTCGGTGGTCAGGATACAAAGGGTGATATCTTCGAGCTCTATGCTCTGAAGGTTACCGAGCCCTCAGGTCGCGCTCCACTGGAGGGTGATGTTATCACCTCTTCAAAGGACGACTTCGAGCCCAACACCGGCCGTCCCTGCGTATCTATGCAGATGAACTCTGACGGTGCCCGTCGCTGGAGCCAGATTACGAAGCAGAACATCGGTAAGGCCGTAGCCATCGTGCTCGACGACGCCGTTTACACAGCTCCCCGTATCCTCACTCAGATCGATGGTGGTAACTCTCAGATTACTGGTAACTTCACTATCGAAGATACCAAGGACCTTGCTAACACATTGAACTCTGGTAAGATGCCGGCTCCTACCCGCATCGTACAAGAAGAGGTTGTTGGTCCCTCACTCGGTGCTCAGTCTATCAAGCAGGGTGTCATCTCGTTCATCGTAGCCTTCGTGCTGCTGATGGTCTACATGATCATGCTTTACGGCTTCATCCCAGGTATCCTCTCAGATATTGCTCTGCTGTTCAACCTGTTCTTCACACTGGGTATCCTTACCTCGTTCCAGGCTGCTCTGACCATGCCTGGTATCGCCGGTATCGTGCTGACGCTGGGTACCGCTGTGGATGCTAACGTGCTGATCTATGAGCGTATCAAGGAAGAGCTGAAGAAGGGTCTCAGCGTGAAGGAAGCCCTCAACAAGGGTTACTCTAACGCCTTCAGCGCTATCTTCGACTCTAACTTCACATCACTCATCACAGGTATCATCCTGCTCTACTTCGGTACAGGTCCTGTGAAGGGCTTCGCCACCACTTGGATCATTGGTATTCTCGTATCATTCTTCACCGCCGTATTCCTGACACGTGTGGTTTACGACTACATGCTGAAGAAGGATAAGTGGACCGACCTCACCTTCGTAACTGGTTACTCAAAGAACCTCATGCAGAAGGCCAACTACAACTTCATGGGTATGTACAAGAAGACCTTCACCATCTGGGGTGTGGCTGCCATCCTGTTCTGCATCTCATTCGCCGTTCGCGGTCTGAGCCAGAGCATCGACTTCACCGGTGGTCGTAACTATGTGGTGACCCTCGATAAGGAGACTCCCGTTGAGGAGGTTCGTCAGGCTATGGCCGGTGCCTTCATCAACACCATGGGTGAGAAGGCTAATCAGGAGGCTAACACCTCTGTGATTGCCCTGGGTACCGACGGCAAGACCGTTCGTATCTCTACCAACTGGGATATCGAGTCTAACAATCCTGAGGTTGACGACCAGGCTGAGACTATCCTCTTCAATGCTCTGAAGAAGGCTAACCTCGTAAGCCAGGCCGACGTTGAGGCATTCAAGAATCCTGATGTCCGCGAGGGTGGTTCTATCATCAGCTCTGCTAAGGTAGGTCCTTCTGTGGCTAAGGATATCACATATGGTGCTATCATCTCTGTGATCATCGCCCTGATTGCCATCTTCCTCTACATCCTGCTCCGCTTCCGCAACCTCGCCTTCTCTGTAGGTGCTACTGTTGCGCTGGCTCTCGATGCATTGGTAGTAATTGGCTTCTACTCAGTACTCTGGGGTTGGGTTCCCATGTCACTCGAGATCGACCAGGTATTCATCGGTGCTATCCTGACGGTGATCGGTTACTCTATCAACGATAAGGTGGTAGTATTCGACCGTATCCGTGAGAACATCGGTCTCTATGGCAAGCGCGATCGTCAGCAGCTGTTCAACGACTCATTGAACCAGACGCTGGCTCGTACCATCAACACCTCAGTAACGACCTTGATCGTGCTGTTGGCTATCTTCATCCTCGGTGGTGATAGCATCCGCTCGTTCTCGTTCGCTATGATCCTGGGTGTTATCTTCGGTACCCTGTCTTCACTCTTCATCGCTGCTCCTACGGCTTATCTTACCTTAGGCCGCACGATCAAGGAAGAAGAAATTGCCGAGAAGAAATAAGGCATACACCTTATTAATATATATAATAGGCTGCGACTGAAAAGTTGCGGCCTATTTTTTTGATGGTTATCAGATTTATTTCGTATCTTTGCAGCCGTGATTTTCATATTACTATCATCACTACCCATGCTGGTATGTGGCATCATGACCGCACTTCTGGCATTACACCTGAGAATAAAGGCTAACCGTCCACAACTCAGGCTGTTCTTCTTCATGGCATCGGCCACATTGCTTTATACTGGACACTTCATCTTCTTTAACGGCATCAAGGAGGCCATTCCCTTCTCCGATACCGTCTATTGTTTCTGCAATCCCGCTGTCTATCCCTTATTCTATATCTATATTGAGGAACTGACCATCCGGCGCCCCAACAGGCTGTGGCAGTTCTACTATCTGCTGCCTGCCATCATCTGTTTCCTAACCGTAGGTTTTCTCTATCTCTTGATGGACCATGCGGAAATGGTGGCATTCATCGAGTACAACCTGTATCACAATGATTTCTCTGGTCTAAGCGGTCTGGCATGGTGGCAGGGCGTGGCGCATACGGCTGTCAAGGTGATTCACGCGCTGGAGATACCGCCCGTACTTTATTTCGGATGGAAGCGCATCAGTCATTACGACCATTTGGTAAAGAACTACTATTCTGATACCGAAGGTAAAACGGCTGGCTCTATCAGATCCCTGTTGATTGTCCTCGTGCTGGCATCTATCGCTTCGTTCGTATGCAACGCCATCGGACGCACCCATTTCAACGAATCCATCTGGTTGGCTGCTGTTCCCCTGACCACCTTCTCCATCCTACTCCTGATCATTGGTCACGTAGGTTTACACCAGCAGTTCTATATCAATGATATCGATATCGACGAGATAGAAGACGACGCCTTTATTCCCGATGACATCAAGGATAATCTTGGCGATAAACTCCTGAAGCTGATGGATCAAGAGAAGTATTACCTGAATCCCAACCTGAAAATCGATGAGTTGTCAAAGTTGCTTAACTCCAATCGCAACTATATCTACCATACCATCAATATGAAGATGGGGCTCACGTTCTCGGAATTCATCAACAGCAAACGTATTGATTATTCGGCAGAGATGATTGAGAATAATCCAGAGATACATCTGAGTGAAGTAGCCACCAAGTCGGGCTTCACCTCCAGCAGCGCCTTCTACCGCAACTTCAAGCATTTCAAGGGATGTACACCACGCGAATTCCAACAGGAATTACTAAAAAACAACACAGTACCCCGACCGAGAATCGAACTCGGAACTAAGCTTTAGGAGAGCCTTGTTATATCCATTTAACTATCAGGGCGCGTGGTTTTCGGCTGCAAAGGTACGTAGAAAAGGCGGAAAAACAAAATTATACGCCACTAAATTTGTTATTTAGCCCGTTTTTTCCTAACTTTGCAGGCATCTTTACACGTAACACTAAACACTTACAAATATGAAACGACTATTCATTCTTCCCCTCCTGCTCCTGGCCGCTCTTTCGGCTCAGGCGCAGAACCCCTATCTCCCCTTGTGGGAACATCTGCCCGATGGCGAACCGCGTGTATTCGAGGATCCCGACCAGCCTGGCAAGTTCAGAGCCTATATCATCGGCTCGCACGACACCAATTACTCGGCCTACTGCGGTAGCGATATCCGCATGTGGTCGGCTCCCGTTGAGGACCTCAGCCAGTGGCGCGACGAAGGGCCGATATTCACTCACTATGTTGACGGTCAGTGGGATACGATGTTTGCTCCCGATCTAGTGGAAGTGAAGGACAAGGCTACGGGCAAGAAGACTTATTACCTCTACCCCCACTCCCGTGGGTGGCGTCGCGTGCCGATGGTTTGCAAGAGCGATCGCCCCAACGGTCCTTTCACACCGATTAATCTGACTGAGGATGGTCGCCAATGTCTTCCCGGCTCTCTCATCGACTTCGATCCCTCCGTATTCATCGAGAATATCACTAATAAGAAGGATCCCGACTATGATAAGGGTTTCCGTGCTTATGTATTCTACGGTTTTCAGCATTCCACGGCTTGCGAACTCGATCAGAACACCATGTACTCCCAGCGTGAGGGCACTCAGCTGATCGATCCCTTCATCCCTGCCAGCAGCGCCGATGGTCGTCTGCTCGACAAGGAAGGCTCTGAGTATAAAGCCCTTTACGAGGGTCAGAACCCACTCGATTTCAACTTCTTCGAGGCCTCATCAATTCGTCAGGTAGGCAATAAATACGTGATGGTATTCTCTGGCTATAGTGGCAAGGAATACGGTCTGGGCAATACCAATTCCGCCTTGCGCTATGCTTTTGGCGATTCGCCCTTAGGGCCCTGGCGCTCAGGTGGCGTATTGGTCGACTCGCGTGGTGTGGTTGCTGGCGAAGGCGATGCACAACTCATCACCACCAATGCTGGTCATAACACCCACGGCTCGATTCAGGAAATCAACGGTCAGTGGTATGTATTCTATCACCGTCCGCCACGCGGCTTCGGCTTTGCCCGTCAGGCCATGGTGGCTCCCGTTAAGATTACTTGGGACAAGAAGCCCGTGGCCAAGGGTGGTGTAGTGAAGATTACAGGCTACGACCCCTATGCCAAGGATAATGAGTGGACGGCAAAAGCCGCCGATGGCAATGAATATACAGGTGCAGAAGTCACCTCCGAGGGCTTCCAGATCTTCGGTCTGCCTCCATATCAGTACTACTCTGCTGGTCTGGCCTGCTTCATGACTGGCGGTACCAATAGCAACGAGTGGATGCAGGACAACCACGACATCTGGAATAACTCTATGGACCTGGCTGGCATTACCAATACAGGTATCGTCGGTTTCAAGTACTTCGGCTTTGGCGGTCTGGCTCAGGCCACGAAAGGTCTCAAGGCTTTTACTGGCATCCAGAAGGGCGATGGCGCTGTATTAAACCTGAACCTGACAGCAGGCGGACATGGTGCCTTTAAGATCCACGTCAAGCTGGACGATCCTTGGAAAGGCGATGAAATCGCTGTTTTCGATATCCCAGCCGATGCACAGAAGTCACCTAAGATCTATCAGCAGCCTGTGCCCGCCGTTGAGGGACTGCAGGGCAAGCATGCCATCTACCTCGTGGCCGAGGGTGCCGACATCCAGGCTCCCCAGCGCCCACAATGGGGACCACGTCGCCCCCAGCGTCCGCAGGGCCTCTTCGACCTTCACGGTATCGGTTTCTCAAAGGCTGGTGAGCAGTTCGAAGCCCCTGTTGTGCCTCAGGTAACCATCATGGCCGACGGACAAAAACTGGTGATTCCATCGACACCTATCCGCTTCACCAACCTGAATGGCTATACCGACCAGACGCGCTATCAGGTATATGGCAAGCTCTGCAAAGACTCCAAACTTACAGCGACAGCCTCCGATCCATCGGTGAAATTCGAGATAAGTCCTATTGTAGAAGGTCGCGCTACCATCAAGGCCACCTACAACGGACTGACGAAAATATTCCTGATTAACTAAGGGATGATCCCCCTTCAAGCAAAACAATTTGTTTTGCCCTCGTTAAGATAGTCTTTTACACACAAAGGAACTATCTCTTTCAAGGCAAAACAAATTGTTTTGGTTTTACCCTAAATATGCCTTGATACGCTGGAGGGCATCTAAGAGCCGGCTGCGCTGGATGGCAATGTTGAAACGCACATATCCCTCACCCGTCTGGGGCCCATACATCGTGCCTGGATTAATCCATACCTTGGCCTCAGCCAGCAATCGGTCACAAAGCTCCTGTGAAGTGATGCCCATGGCCGAGACATCCACCCAAGGCAGGTAGGTTCCTTCCAGACGACACACCTTCCATTGGGGCAGGTTTTCGCCGATGAAATCGCGCAAAAGCTGATAATTTCCCCAGAGGTACTGGTTCAGTTCATCGATCCAATCCTCGCTCTCGTTATAAGCCGCCTGAAGCGCCACTATACCGAAGGGATTCACATCGCACACCTCATTAATATTAATGGCACGATCGATTCTGCGACGCCATGAGGGATGCAAACAGATGATGTTAGCAATCTGCAGACCAGCCGTATTGAAGTTCTTCGAGGGCGAGTTCATCACCACGCAATTGTCGGTAATCGTTCCAAAGGGCACGAACTGATGCCCAGGCATCACCAATTCGCAATGAATCTCATCGCTTACCACCTTCACGCCATGCTGCTGACAGATGTCGTACATGCGTTGCAGTTCCTCTCTTGTCCAGACTCGGCCTGAAGGGTTATGAGGATTACACAGCAGGAAGAGTGTGGTCTTTTCATCGGCACACTTAGCCTCGAAATCGTCAAAGTCCACCTCGAAGGAGTCATCCACGGCCTTCAGGGGCGACTCCAACACCTCGCAACCGTTATTTTTGATACTCGAGAAGAAGCAGTTATAAGCTGGCGAGAGGATGAGCACTTTTTCTCCTGGCATGGTGAGCGCCTTGATGACACACGACATCGCAGGAACAACGGCTGTGGTGTAGAGTATCCATTGGCGCTGGATCTCCCATTGATGACGACGATGGAACCAGGAAATGACAGCCTCGTAATAGCTCTCAGGCACGATGTTATAACCAAACACACCATGCTCTGCACGCTTTTTAACGGCCTCCAAGATAGCTGGAGCCGCCTTGAAATCCATGTCGGCCACCCAGAGGGGAATCACATCGGCCGACGGACTCATTCCCGAGCTGCGCTCGCCTACCTGTGGCCTTTCATCCCATTTCACGCAGTTCGTACCCCTGCGCTCCACCAATTCGTCAAAGTTGTACTTCATATCTCTAACCTCTTACTTCTCACCTCTCACCTCTATCACACAATTATTCGGCTCTCTTACGTTCTCATCTATGGTGATACTACCGATGGAATCGGCAATAATATGTCCGCTCGTGGGATTCTTGATGTTCTCGATATGACCCTTGATGTCGGCCTCAACGGTAGAGTATTCGAACATACGGTCGCACATGGGGTCGATGGTACAGTTCTCGAGCACCAGGTTCTGGGTATAACAGAGCAACTGCTCACCAGCCAAGTGGCAGTTCACCAGGCGCACGTTCTTTGAGTGCCAGGCCAGATACTCGCCATCGAGTACAGAGTCATAGATGGTCACGTTCTCGCACTCCCAGAAAGAGTCCTTCGTCAGGATATTGGCGTTGTGCACCTCCACGTTCTTGCAATACTGGAAAACATATTTCGAGTCGCTCTCCAGTCCGTCAACATAAATATTCTCAGAGAACATGAAAGGATAAGTGCCCCCATGCAGTTTTACGTTCTTGATCTTGATGCCGTTCACCTTCCAGAAGGTCTCGTCGGCATCGGTTATCTCTACGTTCTCCAGCGTCAGGTTGTTCATCTCGCGGAAGAACTTCGGTCCGTCTATACGCGAGTTCTTCATCACCAGATCGTTGGTGTACCAGATGGCCGAGCGCGAGCCCAGCGCAAAGTAGCAGTTCTCGATATAGGCACCATCCACGTGCCACCAGGGATATTTGCCATAGAACTTACAGTCGTAAGCCTCCATGTTCTGGCATTGCTTAATGCCCGACTCACCATCGGTGATGGTTACATTCTCCAATCGCAGGTCATGGCAAGCGAACAAGGGTCGCTCACCGCCGAATTTCTTGTCTTTAATTAACTCCATCGTTTTGTTTTGTTATAGCTCGCTGCAAAGATACAAATAAAAATCCGTAATCCACCTACGCAGATTACGGATTCTGATACCCATTTAAGGGTTTTTATATTTTAGAGAGAGAGAAAACTTATTATCGGGTGGTAGCGAGCAACTGACTGTCGAGCGAATCCATCACCATCATCCGACTGGTGAGGTACATATTGTCCTGAGTCTCGTTCATCTTATAGGTCTTAACCGATGTCAGACTGGGAGCCACCTGGCGATAGAGTGTTACCTCTGAAGGCAGATCGTAAGCCTGCTTCTTGGCGTTCCACTGGCTCACCTCCACGTTGTAGCCATTCTTAAAGTATTTGTAGCTCAGGCGGGTGCTCTTGGTCCATTGCTTCTTGGCCTCGTCCCAGCTCAGCATCTCCTTGTTCGTGAGGCGTCCCTGCTCGTCATACTCGTAGCAGTACTCCATCTTCTGGGTCATCTGCGCGTTGGCGTTCTTCTCGTAAACCTCGATCTTGTTTACCTTTCCGTCCTCCATGTCACCATTGTACATGTAGTTGGGCTCATTGCTGTTTACTGCGTTGAAGTACATGGTCAGTACTGTTGCGGCTGTGATAATTGCTTCCATATCTCTTGAGTTTTAATTGTTATTTTATCTGTTTGACGTTGCAAAGGTACGGAAAGTTGCAATAACATTAAGTTATCCGAATGTTATCTTTAGGTTAAATGTTTTGTGGTTTAAGAAAAAAGCCTTACCTTTGCCATCGGTTATGCATAGTAATAAATATAAATATGTGTCGATGGTGAGTGCCGTGGCGGTTCTTCTGCTGCTGGCGCTTTATATGTGGATGACCTATCGCTCCGTTACCCGAGACATGACCGAACGTGCAGGCAACCAACTCACCTGGGCCATGTTCTACGAGAGTTACCAGCGAGCCGACATCGTGACTACGGGCGACACCCTCAGTCTGCCCGATGCACGAGGCAACCTCTCGCTCGCCTCTTCCGTCGAAGGCATGAACGATGCCCTGAGCCGTAAGTATCACTCAGAGATATCACTCGAAACGGTGGCCATGTTCGTTGATTCCCTGCTGAGCGTAGCCCATATCAATCGCGACGTTACCATTCAGGAGGTCGATTCCAATAGGAATGTGCTGCGCCAGAACAATGAGCGCAGCTCGTCGTGGTCCATATTGACGAAACCCGTCAGCATCCGTCGCGATCAGTCGAGGGCTCTACAGTTAGCGCTCAATAATCCCTACCCCGAACTGGCCCGCAAGCTGAGTCCGCTCTTCCTGATCAGCGCCGTTATCCTGGGCTTCTTCGCCATCATCATCATCCAGTTGCTGCGCTTCATTACCGAACAGGAACAGATGGCCGAACTGCGTAACGACTTCTCCTATGCGATGGTCCACGACATGAAATCCCCGCTTTCATCGATCATCATGGGCGCCCACTTCCTGCATAGCGGCAAGGTGGACGACAAGCCCCAGATCAAGGAGAAGTACTACACCATCATCGAGGACGAGGCCGAACATCTGCTGGCACTCGTCAACAAACTGCTTACCATCTCGAAGCTGGAGAACAAAAAACTGATACTCAGCAAGAACGAGATCGACCTCGAGCCCATCATCGACGACCTGGTGGACAAGGCCAAGACCAAGACCACCAAACCTCTGCAGATAACGGGCGACCTGAAGGTAAGGAACGTATGGGCCGATGAGCAGTATCTCACGGAAGCCATCGCCAACCTGCTCGATAACGCCATCAAGTACTCCAAGGACGAGATTCAGATCAAGATCAGCACCCTCGATACCGATAAGCATGTATTATTAAAGGTACGCGATAACGGCATCGGCATCTCGAAGGAGGAGCAGAGGATCATCTTCGACAAGTTCGGACGTGCTGCCATCCACGAGAAGAACCGCACGGGTGGCGTCTCGGGCTTCGGCCTCGGACTCAACTATGTCGATCAGGTGATGAAGGCCCATGGTGGCAAGGTGACTGTATCAAGCGAGAAAGACAACTATTCAGAATTCACTCTTTATATCCCCAAGAACGTATGATTAAACTATTGTTAGTAGAAGACGATGAATCGCTGGCTTACATCGAGAAGACTGGTTTGGAAGACATCATAGGCGGCTACGAGGTAACCACCGCCAAGAATGGCAAGGAAGGTGTGAAGGCCTGGGAGGAGACGCATCCCGACGTCATCATCTCCGACATCGACATGCCCGTGATGAACGGCTTCGAGATGGTGGAACGCATCCGCGAGACCGATGGCGATGTGATCATCATCTTCACCTCTGCCCTCACCTCGCCCAACGATGTGAAGGCTGGCTATCGTCTGGGCATCAACAACTACGTGAAGAAGCCCTTCGTTCCTGAGGAACTCGATGCCCACATACAGGCCCTGATGAAGATGCGTGGTGGCACCAAGACGCAGAACGAGACCAGCCATTACAAGCTGGGCAAGTTCACCCTCGATGCCGATCACGCCACCCTGCGCAACGACGATACCGGCGAGGCCCAGACCATCACCCAGCGCGAAGCCCAGATCCTGCAGCTGTTGGCCGAGAACAAGAACAATGTGGTACGTCGCGAAGCCATACTGAGCCGCTTCTGGAACACGGAGGACGATTATTTCGCCTCGCGCTCACTCGATGTTTTCATCAATAAACTCAGGAAACTGCTGGCCGATGAGCCAAGAATCAATCTGAAGACCATCCGTGGTATCGGCCTTCAGCTGTTGGTCGAGAATTAGTCGATGGGCTTGTAAGGTTCCATCAGTCTCAGCGTGATGCATGCACCTGGTATCACCAACAGGGCCACCAGGACGAACCACGCCCCTGAGAGAACGGTGCCCAGTAGGAAGAGCAACACCAGCCAGAACACCACATCGCCTATAATCACAGGTATCACGCTACGGGAATACTCGTAGACCCAACCCTCCAACATGGCCATCATAAACGCTGGCAGTATTAGCAACGGACTGTTATACAGCTTCGACACCAATACCATGATAATTGCATAGACGGTTATCACGATGGCAGGACGATGCTTCCACTCCAGTATCTCGCGAAGTACAGCGCCATAGATCACCAGATTAGCCGTTGCCTCAATCACTATGATCATCGGGATGCTAACCAGCGGATGGGTCTTCATCCAGAGAAAAGTCTTTCGCGTGGTGGAATCCGGCTCCGTGATGATCGTGCCGTCGGGCTCTATTATCGGATTATACACAATGCAATAAAGCACAGCCAGTCCTGCCATAGCCATAGCCAAGGCCAGGATCACCTTCCAACGGACGTTCTGGGGAATGCGGCCCACGGAATAAGAGGCATAGCCCAGACGGAGGAACACCCAGTTAAGCACCAGCGCCAGCACCAGGATCATGCAGCAACCGCCCACCGTCATCATGTTCAAGACAGAGGTGGTGCCGGTTTCATTCCCCTGGAATCCATCGATGAATCCGGCGACGAAGCCCATCACGGCCCCGCCTACGAACAGCACTCCGAGAATGATTCCGAATGCCAGCAACAGATACATCAATGCCTTCTTCATCTAGTCTATTACACTTTCCGAGTGCAAAGATACGATGAATTTTTGGTTTTCACCTCATTTATAATGTTATCTTTAGGTTAAAACTTCAATAGCTTATTCCTTTTTCGGTCTGCCCAGGTTCAGGCGGAGACCTATCTGCAGGTTGAAACTGTTGGGCTTATCCTTGAAGAAAGTCTTCACCGAGCTGCCATTATCAAAGTAGTGTTTCACGCCAGGCTCAACATAGATGCCCAGCTGTGGAATCACGTCATACTCGATGCCCAGGGCACCCTGAACTGAGAACTGCAGGCCGTCGCGCGATACGGGATAGTCCACACCCTCCTGCTTCGTCTTGGCCTTCACGTTATAGTCGGCCTGTCCGCCTGCCGAGGCGTAAACGCTCAGCCCCTTCCATTTCCACAGCTGATATTGCGCATTCACGGGCACACCAATATAATGCAACGTCTGCTCTTTGGTCAATGGAATGCCGCCCATGATGCTCACAAAGTCAGAACGCAATCGGGTATATACCAAGCCCGTAGTCAGCGAAAGTCTCGATGAAATGGGGATATTTGTGGTCAGTCCAAACGCTATGGGCTGATAATGCTTCTGCTGCTCCTCGTAGTTCGCCAGATAGATCACCTCGCTGTTGGCTGCACGCGTCGAATGGCGAACCAGCAGATTATCGTGGAAGTTATAGTTCTCAGCCATCGACGGACTCATCATCACACCATTGGCACTCATCTGATTGCCAGAGCCCGCCTGGGCATAAAGGTTGAAGCCTATCCTTCCGCGATGGCTCTTCCTCGTGGCCTCGGCTATCTTGGCGTCGAGCTGGCGAATCTGATCCTGTTCGCTGGGCGGCACCTGCTGTGGCTCCTTAGCCTTAGGCTCCGATGAAATGGGCGATTTTACCGCTTCCCTGATGGGTTCCTCCGCCTTTTCGGGTATATTCTGGGGTATATCCTCTTGTGCCGTAGTTACCTCCTGTGCCAAGAGCTTCGTTGGCTGAGCGCTCATTACACGCTGGGGCACATTCTTGGTTACAATATTCTCCTGAGGCGTCTCATCTGTCGATTCCGATGAAATCGGCGATTTCTCTTCATTCTTCGCCAGAACGTCCGATTTCATCGAGCTTACGGAGGCCTCTAAAGCTTCGGCCTTCTTGGCCTTTTCGTTTTGTCCTATTTCCCACATCAGATAGCCATTGCAGGTGAGCACGCCGATAAAGGCTGCTGCCACAGCAATGCGCTTGCCCCACAAGGACATGAAACGGGCCTTAGGAGTCTCAGGCTCAGAAGGCTTCAGTACACCCTCCGCTTGCAGACGGGCCTCAATGCCAGCCCACAAGTCAGCTGGAGCAGACTCCTCGTGGTCTGCCAGCTTATCGCGTAGCCGCTGTGTCCAATCTTCCTGTTTCATCTCTTTTGTGAGTTTAAATATTCGCTAATCATTTCTCTTAATAGCTTCTTCGCGTGGAAGAACTGTGAGGCTGAGGAGGTTTCCCTGATGCCCAGTTGCTGGGCTATTTGCTTGTGCGAGAGTTGTCCGAAGACGTACAGGTTGAGCACCATTCTGCATCCCGCCGGGAGCCTTCCTATCATCTGGTCAAGTATGTCGGGAGGCACCTCGTCCACGTCTGGCACTCCATCGTCTATGGCCTCCTCGGGTATATCTGGTATCATGGTCACTCGTTCGTGTTCCTTCACCCAGTCTAAGGCGCGGTTGGCTACTATTCTGGCCACCCAGGATTTCAGCGAGCCCTCGCCTCGATAGTCGAACTGGCGGATGGAGGTCAGAACGCTGACGAAACTGTCCTGCAACACGTCCCTTACATCGTCGCGATCAGGAACATACCTCAGCGCTATGGCCATAGTATATCCTGAAAAGCGGTCATACAGGCGTCGCATCGCCTGGCTTTCTCCGCCTAATATCGCGTCGAGCAGTTGCCGTTCTGTCTCCACAGTCCTCCTCCTTCGTTATTTCTTCTTTTTCCCTGTTGTTTGGAACGACAAGTTCAGGGGATATGGATGTTTACGCCAAGTATATGACAACTGATCTTTAACTCTGGTTAATTTAAAACTATCCAAAGGTACAGAACCAGACCAGACATCCTTCTCTATATCATATATCAGCATTGTCTGATTTCCTGCAACCTGCTCTGAATTAATCCATACTTGACATATATGATCATCACCATTCAATTTGTAGAAGGTACGAGGATTCCATATCGCATTAGAAAGATAGGCATTGCCTGTTGAGTATCCTACGTATGACAAATACATAACCCAGGTAGATTGGTAATCATAGGTAAATTTGAAATATGAATCATCGGCGATTCTTCCCATTACTTGGAAATCAAGAAAATCTATAGGAAAATGGCTTATAATACTATTCTGCGGATCAATCTCAGTAGAAAATGTTGCTGTATCCACAACAGACTTGTCCACAATCCACACCATGTCGTAGGTTCCCCTTGCCTGACTATTTATCAAATCCTGCATCTGCTTCATATTATCAACAATATCAGCAGTCAAGTCGGCTTCTGAGTCATTCGTGCACGATGCAGTAATCAATACACCTATTATAAATAACAATACCAGCTTCTTCATATCTTAATACCATTCTTTAGCTTTTAATTCAAATTCATCATAAGTAGCAGCCACCACCACACTATCTTCTGGGGCTTCCTGCTGACTAATCAACTCCTCCAGTCGAACGCGGAAACGATGTTTCCCACAAAAATAATGCTCCGATGGAGTGATACTCAAGCGCATACGACAAGCATACTTATGAATAATGTCTGCCTCATCGTATTTTATGAACATATCATAATTGGCTCCGATGATTTCCTCTATAATCATGTCGAGC
>JAEEGK010002216.1_pt1 | contig 48610 bp, 26 predicted proteins | sample 8958771 | NCBI WGS metagenome assembly JAEEGK01 (sample SAMN16246547, study PRJNA631951) | gut metagenome | biome: gut microbiome; feature: rumen; material: SC-attached | host: Bos | place: Iran: Karaj | collected 2018-10 | reverse complement strand
AAAGACTTTTTTCATATATAAAATTAAATATATTCAATTATTTAGAAATTAACCAAATAATAATAATATTCTTTTAATATAAATGATACTAAAAAAATTATATATTAAAAAATTAAAAAAATTTTTCATTTTTAGAATCAAAATTTCATATTCTAAATTTTTGAAAAAATTGAAATTTTAACCGTAATATTCCACAAATATTTTTTTCAAAATAATTAAAATTTATGAAATATAAGATTTAATTCATAAAAATATTATTTATTAAATAAATTTAAAAATTAGGGAATTATGGGAATTGGGCCCAATCCCCAATATTGATTTTAGTAATATTTATTAAATATTCTTTAAACACGATATAAGGTCAAAAAAAATTACTTTTATTAGTAATATTTTGATTATTATTTTTTACATTAATATAATTATTATAAAAAAAAGTTAATTTTTGTTTTACTTGTCAATAATTTTAATAAAGGCAATATTTAATAATTTCATTAAAAACATTATCCTGAAGTCAACATGTTTTATATAAAATTTGATCACTTAAAGGAAGATTTGATAAATTTCCTCTGTTTTCTTTTTAAAATCTTCATTTTTTAATTTTTTTAAATTCAAAGTATCCGGTGTCGGGCCCTAAATAATCTTTTATTGGTAAATATTTATAGCTTAAAAAAATAAAATTGTGAGGTTAAGTGTAATCATTAAATTTTTTATTTTTGATTGTTTAATTACTTGAAAAAATCAATTTAATTTAATTAATATAATTAAAGAATTATCTTATTTTAATGGAATTTTAGTAAAGAAATTAGTGAAAAAAATATCGTTTTTGATATTATAAAAATTAAATTTACATTTTAAACAAATAGATTCTATTTTATTTGAATTCAATACTTTTTTATAATTATTAAATTAAAATTATTGAATGTTCTTCATCATCAATTATCAAATGATATTTATTACATTTACTACAAATAGTTTCTTTTAATGACGTAATAATTAGGATAATCATAATCATCATTATTAATGTTTTTTAGTTTTTTGTTCATTTTTAAAAAACAGTTAAAGTAGTAATTATTATATTTCTCAATATAAAACTTAAGATATTCTATATTATAAATTTATTTATATTTTCATATAATTTCATTTCTAAAGAATAGTAAATTATTATAATTATTTTTGAATAAATAATTATTTTTCTTTATCATAATTTATAACAATTTTATTTTAGATATCCAATTATTTTTTTAATTATTTTTATTTTTTATTTAAATATTTCTTTTTTAAATTATTGTAAAATAATTTATAACAAAATTATAGAACAAATCTTAAATTTTAAATGAAAATGTAGAATAAATAAATTTTTTAATTTTTTATTCTGTTCATTATATAAATAGAAATTGATTTATTGATTGTGAGTGATAAATAATGATGATAACCTAATTTTTAATTTTGATATAATCTATTTCATTTTGAGAGTTTTATTTAACTATATTTATTTTCTTTTTTATTGTTAATTTTTTTTATTTTAATTTGATTTAGAATCAAAAAGTAATGAATGAAATTAATTTTAATGAATTAATATTTACAGAAAATTAAAAACTCCTATATAAATATGCTGATTTTAGAAATTTGTCTTTGTAAGCAATTTAAACCATAGTTAAAATTAATAAGCTATTGATGATAAAACATAGAACGAATAAAAAAAAGAAACTAAGTTAATAATTTATTAATTTATTATTTCAAAATTTAATTTTTCATAAAGATTTATTAATTATCAAAATAAATAAATCTAATATTCTTAATTTAAAAGTTTTATCGAATTGTTTTTTTATATGATTTTTTTTTCAATTTTAAATAAATAAAATTAAATAATAAAGAGTTATAATTAGTCAAAGAATTACCTTTATTGAATTTACATTATTTATTATTATTAAATAAATTAATCCAAAGATTAATTTATTTTGTTTAAATCAAACCCAAAATTATTTAATAATTGACCTGTTAATTCTTTTCCATTGCTTTTCCACATATTTTCAAGTTGATTTTTCATACCTAAATTATTAACATTTTCTACCTGCATATTATCACTATGTACAAAATTTCTATTTCCTAATTCAGTCAGTTCAATTGTATATATTTTTTTTTCAAATTTGATTTCCCTTGATATTTTTTCAACTATAAATTCAGAAAATGGTATAAATAATACTTCTTTTTCATTATTATATGGATTTAATTTTTCTAAATCAATATCTATATTATTTTTACTAGTGTTACAAATAATAAAAGTATTTCTCCAATTTTGCTTTTTCATAAAGTTTTCTGCAACTTTGAAGTCTTTAGAAGTAGACCAAAATGTTGTATTTACCATCTTAGCTCCAGGGATTAAATTCAAAATTAAATTTTCATCTAATTTAGTAGCTCTATATACTTTTCCTTTGAAACTTAATAAACATTTTTCTTCTATCATTTGATTAATCAAAGCTAAAATATTAATATATTGATATATTTTATAAGGATCTCTTGATTTTAAATCATTGTTAATAATTCGATAGAAATTTTTATGTTTTTCTTTTTCTTCTCGACAATACATATATAAAATTCTTTTTATGAAACAAATATTAAAAGAAAATAATTCAGGATATAAATTCCATCCGAAATATATACAATTTTGTCTATAAAATAAATCTAAAGCATTGTGAACTTTATAAATATTATATATATTTTTAGAAAATTCTGTTATAAAATCTATATCATCGAAAAATCTCAAAACAAATTTATTTTTAATTAAATTTACATCAAATGTTTCTGCTAATTCGAAGCATCCACTTTGATATTTATCTTCATCACTTTGCTCAAAGCTTATTTTTGGGATTTTTATATTTAAAAATTCACTTAAATCAACGAGGTCTGGATAATCCAGGGGATTATTAAATTTAAATTTTTGAGATAAATAACTAATTATACCTTCAGGAGAATAAACTAAAATTGATGATATAAGAAAATAAATTAGATTTTTAGGAATTTTTATTTTATCTTGATTTTCAATATAAACAAAAGCCATAAATGTTATCCCTAATTTCATAGACAATAAAACAATTTTTTCATAATTTTCCTGATATTCTTCAAGTTTTATTATTAAAAAATAATAATAAGGCACAATTTTAACACCTTTTTCATTTTTTTTTTCTTCCAAATATTTTGAAATTTGTTCAATATTTAAATATTTAAACGATTTTGATTTTATATTCATTTCAATTGTTTTTATCTTATCATGAAAATTATTGTTTCCTATTATAATAAAATCTTTTATTGTTAATGAATCATATATTAAATTTTCTTCTTTTTCATTGAATTTACTAACTTCAGCAAGTTGATTTAAGTAAACTGTATAAAAAAGATATCTTGGTTCACCAAAAGTCAAACACAAAGTTATTTCATCTATAAAATTATTTTTTTTATTATTTATAAATGAACTACCGAATGAAATGAGCAATAATTTTAAACAAAAATCAACATCTCTAAAAAAATTTATGATTTGATAATAACTACAAAGAATGTGAGAATCTTTATTTAACATAGTTAGAGTAAAATTTAGATGATAAATGCAAAAAATTTGTAATTCTTTAAGATCATCTTTTTCATCTAAAATACATTCATTGTTCATTATTTTTTGGGATAATTTCTCTAATATTTGAATTATTTTATATTGTGTACTTAAATACAAATCTGAAGTTATTTCATTATTAAAAAGGTCTTTTACTTCCTGGAAAGATAATAGATTCAATAAATATGGATATTTACTAAAATATAAAGATAATAAAGTTAAATTTTTTATAATGTTTTTAGTTGTTTGAAATACTGCTTCCTCCATTTCTGTAACTTTTTTAGCAATTGAATATAATGGATAACTCTCATCTGTCAAACCTTCTTTAAAATCATTTTCAATTTCATCCCCATTTAAATAATTAATTAATTTTATGCATAAATTATTGTATTTATTCTTTGACCTAATTTTAGATTCAATTATTAATTTTAATGGTGAATTTATTGTAAATAGATCTTCAGAACTTTTTTTATTTAAGTTCAATAAAATATCATTATTTTCTTTGCTTTTATAATTAAAATTAGGAATAATATAATTTTTATTTATTTCTATAAAATTTTGACATAATATTTCTGGGTCTGATGTTAAACATCCAACTTTTTTTATTTGATTAGCCCATTTTTCATGATATTTTGTATTCATACAATAAATAAAAAATGTTTTTATACATTTAAAATTTCCTAAATTTAATATCAATTCTTCTCCTAAAGAACCTGAAGTAATTACAATCCATTCAGATATTGATTCTTTCTTAAAAAAATTTATTGTTGAATATAAGTCATATCCTTTATAGAATTGGACATTTTCGAAACACTTTTTGAAAAGTTCAAAATCATTTGTTTTATTTGCATCATACCAAAATACATTAAAATATTTAAAATTTGAATTTAATTCTTCTTCATATTTTGTACCTCTTGGGAAATTATTATTATAATTTTTATCTTTTGAGTGGGATTGATCAGATAAATTATTAATTTCTTTTAAATCTTTTGAACTAGATTTATTTTTTAAATTATTATTTTCAGGCTGATTTTTTGAACTGGATTGACTTTGTAAATTATTAATTTCATTTTTATCTTTTGAATCGGATCTAATTCCTAAATTATTTTTTTCTTGCTTGTTTTTTGGATTCGTTTGAATTTGTGAATTATTTATTTCATTTTTATCTTTTGAATTGGATTGATTTTGTAAATCATTAATTATATTTTTGTCTATTGAATCAGATTTACTTGAAAAAATATTATTTTCTTGCTTATTTTTTGTACTGGATTGACTTGGTAAATTAACATTTTCTTTTAAATCATTTGAACTGGGTTTATTCGTTAAATTATTTTTTTCTGGCTTAGTTTTTGAACTGGATTGATTTTGTAGATTATTAATTACATTTTTATCTTTTGAAACAGATTTGTTTGCGAAATTATTTTTTTCTTGGTTAGAATTCTTGGATTTTAAGGAAGGTTGATAACACACACCCATTTGTATTTTATGTAATTTATTATTATAAATCAATAAAAAGGAGCATATTAATTATTATGTTTATGTAAAATGATTACAAAAATCCCTTCAATATGCACAAAATGTGGTTATTTGACTTGTTTCAATTGTATAAATCAATTTTTTAAAAGTAAATTAATAGAAAATTCTATAAAAAAATTAATATTTAAATGCCATAATAATTGTGGAGATGAAAATATAAAATATGATGAATTAGAACAACATTATAAAGTTGACTGTAAATTAATTCCTTATAATATATTATATTCTGATTTATTAAATGAATATGAAGAATTAGAAAAAAAATTAAATGATATTAAATCATCAAACAAATCATTAATTTATAAAACTAAATTTCATTTACATCCTTTGACATTATGTGTAACAGATAGACCTTGGTTATGTGATAATTGTAGAAAAAGTTTCAACAAAAAAGAAAAAAGTTATTTTTGTTCTTTATGTGATTTTGATTTATGCAAAAATTGTTTATTGTAATTTAATTTTAAAACTTCAATTTCAAAATTATTTTCTATATTTATCATTACTTTTTAATAACTTTAATTTAAATCTTTTTTCTTCTTTTAATTTAACAAAATTTATTTTTTTACTTTCAAATCTCTTCTTCTTTATTTATATTCTCATTTTAAATTATTCTTAAATTATGTACTTGTTTTTTTTTTGTTTATGGATTGTTTGATCGTAATTTTTATATTTAAAAAGATAGGGAAAAATTAATATATTTTAAATAAATATATATTTAAATATTTTAGATAAATCTAATGATATTTAAAAAAATAAGAAATGTTAGTAAAATAATTAAATATTTCATATTCTAAAAAGACTTTTTTCATATATAAAATTAAATATATTCAATTATTTAGAAATTAACCAAATAATAATAATATTCTTTTAATATAAATGATATTTAAAAAATTATATACATATTATATTGAAAATATTAAAACCAATATATAAAATAATTTAGTAGTTTTCGAATTAGAAAATTAAATAATTCATTTTAAAATTCATTTCTTCAAATTTCAAAAACAAAATAGTGTAAAGAATCTAATCATCTTTTTCCTTGTCTAATTCAACTATTTCTTGAATAATATTAGTTAATTTTTTATCGATTTTACCGTATTTTTAATAAATAATCTTTTATAAGATGAATATAATCTTATTTATGGGAATCAAACATTGAATGAAAAGGAGAGTTTAATATCTCTGGTAATCTTAGTGATTTTATCATATACTATTATTAGATCTAATTGTAAATTTTTATAACTTATCAATATTATTTAACAAAATTTTCATAGCTATTCTAATTATTCCAAGGATTTTTGAAATAAAATAGAAGTAAACAATATAATAACCTTGATTTATGAAAAAAAAATAAATATTGATATAATTAATTTAAAAATACTTATTATTTATACATATTTTTTTGTAAAATATTCTGCATATTTTTTATCAATTAATTCCTATATGGCTATTTATTTTTTTTAATATTAAATTTTATACCTAAATAATTAAACTACTTATTATTGGACCTCCTTTTATTTCTATTCTATTATCTATTTCTTTTAATCATTATTTCATTTTTCTTTTTATTAACATTAATGCCATTTAATTTACTCCATTTTTATTTTTTAACACATTAATAATGGATTTATTCTTCACTTAATATATCAAAAATTCTTTATTATAAATATATTAATTAAATAATAAGAAGGACTTTCAAATCTCAAATTGGGGAGTAATATCTGAGGTTTATAATTGTAGAGGATAAACTATCTATCTTCCAGTGAATAATAACCATTTTCTTCTTATTATTATCAATCATTAAATTCTTAACTATGTTGTCAAGTTTATTACATCTTTAATTAAAAATTGTTTAATTCTTCCTAACAAATATTCTTTGAAGGAGTAAAATAACATAAACAAATTAATAATCATTGTTTAGAGTAAAGTTAATATATTTTTATAAGAAAAAAGTTCTTAGATTTTCATTTAATGATAAATATTTAAAAATCTCAATTATAATTAAAAGAAGATAATATTGAAATTCCTTCTGACATTATTTTTAACTTATTATCTCTTTTATTTATTTATGACATTCATAAATCATATTTTCAAGAATATATTTTTTAATTTTTTTATATTATTAAATGTTATTAATCTTATTCTAATGTGCCTTAAAGATGGAATTGTTTTAATAAAATTCTTCATTTAAAAATGTTCTTGTGAAAATAAAAATTGATATCATTGAAAAAAGTCCATAAAAATGAATTCCTTATTTAAATTCCATATATGAATCTCCTTAAATTACAATTATATTTGTTAATACATCAGGCAATAATAACATTATAATTGGGAATATAAATATTTTTACTTAATTTTTTCCATTGTATAAAGAGGTTTAATTTATTTTAAATATAATTCAATTAATATATATTTAATTCCATACTAAAATAAAAATTAAATAATTTCTTATTATCAATAAAATTCAATTAAAACTTACAAAAAATTTAAAAATAATAAAATTAAATCTATTAAAATTTTAATAACCTCTCCTATACCATCCTACATTCTTTATAACATTAAGCCACCAATAAATCCAAATTTTATGAAGAAAAGGATAATAAAAAATACTAAAAAGCATTGGAATTAACATCAGAATACACATTGGAATCCAGAAAATAATAAAAGAAAAAATCATTATTAAAAAAAAAAAAAAATAAAATAAATAATAACAACCATCTCCTATATAATCTAAATCCCTTAATACAACTTCAAATTTTCTATAACTAATATAATTAAATCCAAACAATAAATATTGTATACAATACAAAATTTTGAAAAAGAAATTTAATTCTTTAAAACTTCTAAGAGGATTATTAGATTCAATAGAATTAAAATAATTATAAAATCTAAAAGGAATTAAACCTTGTGGTTCTCTCCAATAATTATTGAATAAATTTCTTCCATTATTATTATTATTCCCATTTTGAAGAACTCTTTTTATATCTTCTTCACTTGTTGGTTTATAAAATTGAAGTCCATTACATTTTCCTTGATAATAATGATTAGAAGAATATTTTCCTCCGCATAACCAACACCATTGATATTTACATTCTGCACAAGTCATATGATTACATCCTTCATTTTTTTCTGTCCACATTTTACAATTTGGACATTGTTTTATTATTTTATCTTTTTTCCATATTTTAAAATCTTCTTCTTCTTTTTTTTCACATGGTTCATTTCCATGCCAATCTTTTAAACAATTAAAACAAAATTTATGTCCTTTTTTACATTGAATATATTTTTCTTTTCCTTTTTTTTCTCCATAACTTTCACATCCTTTTTTAGGACAAAATTTTTTATTTTTATTATTTAATATTTCTGTTTTTATTAAAAATTTTTCGTATTTTGTTAACAAAGTTTTATTATCTTTAATTACACTTCTAATAAATTGTTCAGATAAAATTTCTTTACATGAAAAATTCATACATTTAATTTTATCAACAAATCCTTCTTCTATTTTACTTTTTAAATAACTAGTCCAACAATGATTACAATATTCATCTCCACATTTGTTATTTTTGATAATATTATTTGAATTTTTTTTAAAATTTTCTCCACAAATATTACAAGTAAAATCTTTTCCTAAATTTTCAATTAATTGTGTATAATTTTCTTTATCGTCATTTTCTAAATCATCATCAATATCATTTTCAAAGTAATCTGAATGTTTTTCTTTTGGTTGATTGCATATATAACATGTTTTTTTGTTGTGTTTATAATCTTTAAAAAAATTATGATAGTAAATTCCGTTTTCTTCAGTCATAAAAGTTATAGCTTCTTCTAAAGAGTTTGGTCTTAGAAAAGCATATACTTTTTTTATAATAATTGGTTTATATCCCATGTCTTGTAATATTTGAAAATCTTCATTATAAGAAGTATCTGTTAAAAGGGATTCTCTACTAAAAACTGATTCATTGTTTGGATCTGAGTTTGATAAGAATTGTTCGTTCATTAATTATATATATTTTTAATTAAAACATTTTTTAAAATTTTTCTTATTTTTTTGTTCAATAATTGAATAAATGAACACTTAATCTTTATTTTTAATTTTATTTACATTATTTTATTTATCAATTAAATTAAATTAAATTTTTACAAAAAATAATGTTAATAATTCAAAAAATTCATAATTAATTATCTTCTCCAATAAATAATATATAAAATTAAATGGGTAATATAGAAAAAGGAGGTCAAAAACCTCAAAAGAAGAAAGATGAAAAAAAGCAATTTAAAAAACCAGAACCATCTTTATTAAATCTAGGGAAAAAGAAAAAAAAGAAGAAGGGTGTAGAAGTTGCATCAAAACTTCCAACAGTAACTCCAAACACAAAATGTCTTCTTCGAATGAGAAAATATGAAAGAATAAAAGATTATTTATTAATGGAAGAAGAATATATAAAGAACCAAAAAGAAAATAAAGAAGAAGATACACAAAAAGAAGAAGAAAAAAATATGTTAGATAGATTAAGAGGTTCTCCAATAACAATAGGAACACTTGAAGAAATTGTTGCAGAAGATGCAGCAATAGTTTCAATTAATTCAAGTGAATATTATGTAAAAATTCTTTCAATAGTTGATAAAGAACAATTAGAATTAGGTTGTACTGTCTTATTAAGAGAACAAACATATCATATTGTTGGAATTTTAGCTGATGAAGCTGATCCTTTACTTAATGTTATGAAAGTAGATAAAGCCCCTACAGAAACTTATGGAGATGTTGGAGGACTTGATAATCAGATAAGAGAAATTAAAGAAGCAGTTGAATTACCTTTAACTCATCCTGAATTATATGAAGAAATTGGAATTAAACCTCCTAAAGGTGTTATATTGTATGGTGAACCAGGAACTGGAAAAACACTTTTAGCAAAGGCTGTTGCTAATGAAACTTCTGCAACTTTCTTTAGAGTTGTTGGGAGTGAATTAGTACAAAAATATTCTGGTGAAGGACCCAAATTAGTAAGGGAACTATTCAGATTAGCAGATGAACATGCTCCTAGTATTGTATTTATTGATGAAGTTGATGCAATTGGTCATAAACGTATTGAAACTAGTTCAGGAGGGAAAAGGGAAGTACAAAGAACAATGCTTGAATTACTTAATCAATTAGATGGTTTTGATACAAGTTCTGAAGTTAAAGTTATTTTAGCCACTAATAGAATTGAAAGTCTTGATCCAGCTTTAATTAGGCCTGGACGTATTGACAGAAAAATATTTTTCCCATTACCTGATAGTAATACTAAAAGAAGAATTTTTCAAATTCATACTCAGAAAATGAGTATGAGTGATGATGTTAATCTGGAAGAATTTATTATGGCAAAGGATGAATTGAGTGGAGCTGATATTAAAGCTATTGCCACAGAAGCTGGACTTCTTGCTTTAAGAGATAGAAGAAAAAAAGTAAGTCAACAAGATTTTAGAACTGCAAAAGAAAAAGTTCTTTACAAGAAAAAAGGAACTGTTACAGAAAGTCTTTATATCTAAAATAAAAAAAATAGTTTTTAAAGAAGTTTTTTATTATAATATTATTATTTTGAAATTAAAATTCTATTTTTATTTTTTCATTGAGGTTTTAATCATTTTTTCTTGATGATAAAAAAGCTATTAAAAAGAATAAATTTATTTTTTATTTAACTAAAATGGAATTTAGTAAAGAAAAAATTGAAGAAGCATGGAATGTCTATAATAAATTATTATAAAGATGATATTTTGTTAATTGGAATTGCAAATATTTTTAGTGATTTATCCCATAAGTTACTCCGAAATTTTAGTATTTTTATGTCATTTAGAAAAAAGAAAGTTAGTTATAAATTTTTTTAAAGCTTTATTTGAAATGAAGGAATTTATATTAATTCAAAGTATCATTTTCATAATTAAGAGAAATCAACAAATAATTTATTGGATATTTTTTAATTATAAATGAAATATTATGGAAATTGTAAATTAAAAAATTTAGATATAAGGCATGAACCACTAATAAACAAAGTAATTTATATATTAATATAAATAAAGAAAATAATGACTGTTTTTCATTTGAAAATAATTATTTCTCAAGAATGCAATCACCAGATTATTTTAAAACAAATCAATTATTCTCTCTTTTTAATCCAAAAAAATCTCCAACTCCTTTTACACCAAAACAAAATAAATGATATATATAATATGGTAAGGGTGTATTTTGGTCGAAATGCATAGGATTATTTGAACAAAAAAGAAACAATTTAAATGATATTTTTGGCTTTAGTCTATTGTTCCAAGATATTCAGTAAATAAGTTAAATACTATTTAATTTTTTGAAGAGATTGATAAATAAGATGAAATTAAATTTTGACACTTAATATATATATTTTTAATTTTTATTTGTTGATTATTTTAATTCTTATATAAGAAAGAATATTAAATTTTATTCAAAAAAGAGATTATCTTTACTTAATATTCAAATTTATATTATATTTTTTCATAATAAAAAATTTTTTATGAAAGAGTTTTTTATAATTTTTCTTTATTTTTAAAATATATTGATTTTATTCAAACAGAGTTTACATTGCCTAATAATTTAAATCCTTTATAAAAATATATTTAATTATTAATTGAATACTTAAAAAATAATTATTGATTATCTAAAGATAAATTGAATAAATAAATAAAAAATGAGAAGAAAAATAAATAAAAATATGAGGATTGAAAAGATATTTTATAATAATTATCTTTAAACCCAAAATTTCATTTTCATAACTCTAATTATTGGAAAAAAATTTTATTATCCTATAATTATTTTATTTTATTGATTTTAAATAAATTATTTTAAAAATGTCTTTTACCACATTGTAAAAATTTATTAACTCCCGCCCTATAATTTATATTTAAATAAATTTCAAATATATTTAATAAAATATAAAATATGGAAAATCTAAAAATAAATGCAACAAAATTTTACAATCACCTTCAACATATATACAATATATATGGTGAACCCAAAGAAAATTCTTCATTTCAAAAAATAGATGCATTAATTTTTGTAAGAGGAAAATTTTTAGAAGGAAATAAAAGTTGTCTTCAAAAAAAAACATCTTTATTACATGAATACATATTAGGATATGACTTTACAGAATCTTTATTATGTTTTTCTCCAAAAGAAATAATATTTTTTGTAGCTTCTAGAAAAAAAATGATATTAGAAAGTATTAAAAGACCAGAAAAAATAAATTGTCCTGAAGTAAATATATATTTAAGAAATCCAAACGGAGAGAATGAGAAAACAATAGATAAAATATTATCAAATATCATTACTGATTGTAATAAAGATAAAATTAAAATAGGAATGATTAAAAGTGAAAAAGGTATAGGAAGTTTAGTTCCTGAATTTGAAAAATGTTTAAAAGATAATCAATCTATTGAAATAATTGATACACCTGATATAGTAGATGAAATTTTTGAAACAAAAGATGATGATGAAATTGAAAATATTAAAATGGCAAGTAAATTCGCTTCTATGATACTTAAATATACAATTCAAAAATTTGAAACTATTATTGATGATGAAAAAAAAGTTAAACATGAAGATCTTGCAAATGACATAAAAAAAATAGTTGAAAAAGAAAGCTTTCAAAAAAAATTTACTGATAAATATAAACTTAATCAAATTAAATTAGAAAGTTTAGAAGTTACAACAAAACCAACAATTCAAAGTGGAGGAAAATATGATTTAAATCCAATGGCAGAAAGTGATAATAATTATTTATCATCTGATATTATTATTTGTAAAGCTAATACAAGATATAAAGATTATCATGCAAATATTATTAGAACTTTTATGATTGAAGCAAATAAATCAGAACAAACAAGATATAAAATTTTACAAGAAAGTTTTAATAAATTAATTAGTTCAATTAAAGAAGGAAAAAAAATATCTGATGTATATAAAGAAATTAAACAAGATATTATTTCTAGAGATAGTGAATTAGAAAGTCATATTCCTAAATCTTTTGGGAATGGAATAGGACTTGAATATACTAATACTAAATTATTAATAACAGAAGATAATAATGAATTATTTCAAGAAGGAAATACGTTAAATATTATTTTATCTTTAGAAAATTTAAAAAAAGAATCTTCAAATAAAATTTATAGTCTTCAAATTGCAGATACAATTGTATTAAAAAAAGAAAATAAAAAAGAAAATTTCACTGAAGATGTTTCTAAAGAATTATCAGATATATATTATAATATTGAAGAATCTGATGAAGATAAATCAAAAGAATTAAATGAAAATAATATTATTACAGATAATGATAGAATCATAACAAGACATATGGGAATGAAAACTGATGAAAGATTATTAAATTTAGAAAAGAGAAAACAACATCAAAAAGAACTTTTAAAAAGGAAAAATGAAGAATTTAGAAATAAATTATTAAATCATTCAGCAGATTTAAGAAAAGAAATTGAAGAAACAAAAGTTAATTATTCCCATGTTAAAAGTTATGATAATATAAATCAATTTCCAATAGATATTAAACAAGGAAAAATTTTTATAGATAAAAAAAATTATACAATATTTTTCCCAATTTTTAAAAAAATGGTTCCTTTCCATGTATCTTTAATTAAAAATCCTTCAAAAACAGAAGATAATCAATATACAGTTTTAAGAATAAATTTTATTGTTCCAGGTAGTACTGTAGATTTTGGGGAATTAAAAGGAAAAAATCCAGTTTTTGTTCGTGAATTAAGTTATAAAAGTAAAAATAAAGCAGAAATTCAAAATATATTACTTCAAATTAGAGAATTATCAAAAAATTATAAATCAAAATTACAAGAAAATAAAGAAAAAAGTGATTTAGTTGCACAAGAACATTTAATAATAAATAAAGGAAAAAGAATTTTATTAAATGATGTTTCAATAAGACCAACAATAACAGGAACAGGAAAAAAAATAATAGGAGTTTTAGAAGCACATACAAATGGTGTAAGATTTGTTTCTAATAAAGGAGAAAAAGTTGAAATTATATATAAAAATATTAAACATGCTTTTCTACAACCTTGTGAAAATGAATTAATTGCATTAATTCATTTTTATTTGAAAAACCCAATAATTGTAGGAAAAAAGAAATCTTTACATGTTCAATTTTATAAAGAAGCAGGAACTCAAGCTGATGATTTAGATAATAGAAGAAAATTAAATGATTATGAAGAATATGAAATTGAATTAAGAGAACAACAAATGAGGAAAAAAATTAATAAAGAATTTTTAACATTTACAGAAAAAATTGAAGAAATGAAAGTATTGGAATTTGATATGCCTATTAGAGGAATGGAATTTACTGGAGTACCAAATCGTTCAAATGTTTCTTTATTACCCACAGAAAAATGTTTAGTTTCTTTAATTGAACTTCCATTTTTTGTTTTAACTCTTTCTGAAGTAGAAATAGTATATTTCGAAAGAGTAAGTCAAAGTTTAAAAAATTTTGATATGTCATTTATTTTTAAAGATTTAAATAAACCTTTTCACAGAATTGCAACTATTCCAATGGAAAATTTAGATATGTTAAAAACTTGGTTAGATGATAATGATATATTATATGGAGAGGGACTTTATAATATAAAATGGATAGATATTATTCAAAATATTAAAAATAATCCACAAAGTTTTATTGATGAAGGAGGATGGAATTTTATTCAAGAAAATAATGATTCTAATTCTGTTTCAGAAGAAAATAATGGTGATTCAGATTATGAAGTTGGAAGTGATCAAGATGAGGAAAGTGAAAGTGAATTTAGTGAAGAGAATATGGAAGATGAAAGTGATAGTGAAGGAGAAGATGAAGGAGAAAGTGCTCTTAGTGAAAAAGGAATGAGTTGGGAAGAATTAGAAAAAGATGCTATAAAATCAGATAAGGCTCAAGCTAGGAGACATAAAGAAGAAGAAGATGAAAAAAAAGGAAAAAAAAGAAAAAAATAATTACATATAACTTTTTTATTAATTTTAAATTATTTGATTTAAATTTCTTAGTTCTTTTTTTTCATATTTTTTATTAAATATTTATTTATATGAGGTAATATAAAATGAAGTTCTAAATTCAAAAATAAAAACAATAATATAAGTATATATTCTTAAAATAATACATTTAAAAATATTCTTCTCTAATAAAAAGAGAATAGTATTTGTTGGGATAAAAATGTTTATTATCCAAATTCTTTCTTATATTAGTTAAATAGATTAAATATTAATTATAAATTGTCTTCAAATATATTATTTAAAAATATCTTGTTTAAATCAATAAATGGGGATTGGGGATTGGGGATTGGGCCCAATCCCCAATCCCCAATCCCCAATCCCCAATCCCCATTTTTATTTTAAAGTATAATTTGTCTTTTTTAATTTATAATACAAAAAAACCTTAAAAATAATAAAATATAAACAATTAAATCTAAATAAAAAGTTATAAAATTATGTATTTCAATAAATTATTACAAAACAAAAAATTTCAAAAAAATTATTGTTCATTAAAAAAATATTTTTATTTTTAAAATCATCAGAAAAAAAAATAAAAAATGGGAATAAAAGGAACAAATTGTTGTTATAAAATAGAAAATAACTTAAAAAATGAAGTATTAATTCCAGAAGATTCAAGTGGAAATGAAATAACAGGCTTTGTATATTTAAAAGATATAAAACCAATAAATGATATATCAAAATGTTTTGATTTTATAATATCTGGAGAATTTTATTTACTTCTTTTTAAAATATCATCTCCTCATTCTTTGGTTGATAAAATTGTTTCTGAATTAAATAGTGATGATGTTTTAGTTATAATAGAAAATATAATTACTTTTATTAAAAAATACGAAAGTATTGAAAATAAAATAATAAAAGAAACTCAAATTAATATTGAATATGGTACTAAGAGAATTCTTTATGAAATTAATATTTTTCATTCACAAAATAAAATTAAAATTCCTAAAAATATTGAAACTAAAATTTTAGGGGATTTATCTATTATTACTCAATATATTAAATATATTAATTTTCATGGGAAAGAAAATAATTATGAATCTAATTTTTGGAAAGGAATTAATATTGAAAAAGAAATTAAAACTCTTTCTTTTAAAGTATCTTATAATTTAATGAATATTAAATTATTGATTTCAAATAAAGATTATGAAAATGAAAATAAAAATAAAGAAAATGTTATTTCAAAGAAAAAAAATAGTACAAAATATGAAACTACAAAATTATATAAATTTATTGAAAAATTTATCAATGAAATAATTAAACAAAGTATATAGGATAAATTTTTTTTTTATCTTATTATTATATTTTTTTTCTTGGTGTTTTATATAAATAAAACAAAATTATTATTAAATTATTATTAAAATTTAAAAAATGAATGATTCAGAAATTCATGATTCTGTTTTTTTATTAATGGCATATGAATCAATAAAATATATTTTATCAAAGAAAATAGAAAAAAAAGAAAAAAATGAAGAAATAGAAAAATTAGGAATGAATTTAGGAGAAAAAATAACTAATTTTTTAATGAATGATTCTCAAAGAGATAGTGATTATTTTATAGATTCAAAAAAAATATTAATTTTTATTGCAGAAGATGTATGGGATTTTATTTTTAAAGATAAAAATATTAAATTAATAGAAGATCAAAAAGGAATATTTTATATTTATTCTGGAGATATTAAATTATATAATTTTTTAATTGTTGATAAAAATTATAAATTAGATGAAAAGTCAAATGCAGTAATTAAATTTATTTGTGGCATTTTAAAAGGAGCTTTAAATGCTTTTAATATTGATTCTTTAATTACTTCTAATGTTAAAGAATGGAATAATAATGAAAGAATAAATAAATCTAATTTATTATTTGAATTCTCTGTTAATATAGTTAATTATGAATTTAAAAATATTAAATAAATTCATAATAATTTATTCTTTTTACACTTAATTTAAAAGAATATATTAAATATAAATAAAACTTTAATATAATGTATTCTGAAAAAAATGATAGTGATAAAATTATTAATAAAGAAGAAAATATATCAGAAGAAATAAATAAAGAAGAAGATATACCAATAAGAAAATCGAAAACAAATAATCCAAGAAAAATAATATTTAAAGATATTCAAACTAATAATAATAATAATAATATATATAAAAAACCATTAGTAAAATTAGGTTTTGATTTATCAAAAATTATGAATAAAAATATGCAATCATATGAATTTACAAAAAATAAAATAAATTTACTTAATTCAGTTCAAGATTTAAGTTTTAATTCTCTTTTAAAAAATTATTATCAAAATAATATGAATTTAAAAGAAGAAGAAAAAATAATAAATAATAATATAATTTCAAATGAATTTACTCCAGATTTAAATATGAATGAATATAAAATGATTAAATTAATTGGAAGTGGTTCATATGCAAATATTTATTTAGTTGAAAATTATAAAACAAAAATAAAATATGCAGTTAAGAAATTAATAACAGATAATGAAAAATCAATAGAAAAAATAAAAAAGGAAATTGAAATATTAAAAACTTTATCATTATTAAATAAAGAGAAAATAAAATATTTCATTCCAATATATAAATATTCAATAAAGAAATTAGATATTACATCATATAGTATATATTTATTAATGCCTTTGGCTAAAAATGATTGGGGAAAAGAAATAGAAAAAAAAGAAAATATTTATAATGAAAAAACATTATTAAAAATATTAAGACATTTAATTAAAGGTTTAAGTATAATGCAATATAAAAATATTGCTCATAGAGATATTAAACCACAAAATATATTAATTATGGAAAATGAAGATTATTTTCTTTGTGATTTTGATGAAAGTATTTTTGTTAAAAAAGCTTTTGGAAATTATGATATTAAAGGAACTGAAATGTTTATTTGTCCTATTTTAGAAAATTGTGTTTTAAATGGTTTAAAAAATACTTATATTAATATTTATAAAAGTGATATGTATTCTCTTGGATTATGCTTTGTTTATGCTATCACTAAAAATTATCATATTGTTCAAACAATTAAATCTTGTAATAATGATTTTTTAAATCAAAATCTTATTTTTAGTAATGTTTATGGAGGAGAAGTTTTTAGTAATTTTTTTATTGATATTTTAATGAAAATGATTGCTTTTCAAGAAAAAGATAGATTTGATTTTATCGAAATGGATAATTTAGTTAATAATAATATTAATGATAATGATGAAAAATTGTAAATAAGAATTCGGAAATTTCATATAAAAAGTGTTTTAAATTATATTTGAAATATGGTTCTTGATTACAATAAAATAATATAATATAAATAAATTTAAATAAATTTAAATTCCAAAAAAAATAAGATTGATATATAACTAATTCATTAAAAACACATATTAAAATAATAATGATTTAAATAAATTTGCAATTTTTTTTTAAAAAATTTAAACATTTTAAAAAAGAAAAAAAAACAAAAATTTTAAATATTCAAATCTTCATCAGGGATATTATCATAATGGCTATCACTAGTCATCATATTAATAAAATCATTAAGAGAAATACTTTCTGCATTTTCTCCTAAAAATTCGATTATTTCTTCAGCTTCTTTTTCAGCTTTTTTATTAATTTCATTATCATTATTATTTTTATCATTTTTAATAAGTGAATAAAAATTTTTTAAAGATTTAATTAAATTCTCTTTTGTAATTCCATTATTATTTCCTCCAATCATTCCATATAAATTTGTTAAAAGTTCAACTTTATCTTTTTTTTCATCCAAAGAACATTCAAATAATATATTTTTTAAGTCTTTTCCAGAAAAAAAATCAACGAAATTTTTTTCATCAAAAGAACTTGGATTATAAGAAGTAACTTTTCCTTCAATAATATTATCAACTAATTTATAATTTAAAATAGTATTTTTTGTATTTTGAGATATATTTACTTTATCTGAAAAAGTTTCTAAGGCTTCTCCTATTTGTTTTACTGTAATTTCAGAAGGTATATTTTCAGAATCTTTTATTAATGATTCCATTAAATTAGAATATACAGTTTTTGAATCTTCTTGCATTTTTTTTTCTACACTTTCAATGACATTTTTTGATGGTATCATTTTTTTAATTAAATTTATGCTTTTAAATTATTAAATATAAAATGAAAAAAAAATTTCATTTACTTATTCCTTTAAATCCACATAATAATAAAATTAAACATTTAAATGGTGTTCATTCCATTCCTTTTAAGAAATATAATGAAAAAAAATCATCTGTTGATGAAAGGAAAAAATATTATTTAGATAAAAAAAATTTAAATGGAAAAAATGATTTAATACAGAAATCAGATTTTAATGTATCTTCTTTATTAAGAGAAAGTGAAAAAAAATTAAAGAAAAATTTTTCTTTGGGCAATTTAAATAAGAAAAATAATAAATATTTAACTCCTTCAATTTCTTTAAATAATAGTATAAAAGAAAGTAATTTAGAAATTTCTTGTAAAAAACATTTTATTTTTCAGAATAAATTAATTAAAAAAGTAATGAAAAAGGAAAAAGAAAGATTAATTGATAAAGAAAGAGAAAAAATAAAAAAAAGAAATTTAACTATTGAAAATTATAATAATAATAATTCAATTTCGATGAAGAAAAGTTTATCTTATAGTAATTTAACAGAAAATAATAATTTTTATCCTCTTATTTCAAAAATAAAATTAAAAAATAATATAAATTGGAAAAATTATTTTTCAAGTAAAAGTTTTTCAAATAAAAAATTAATGAATATGATGAGTAAATTAAGAATATTTAGTTAATTTATACATTATTAATTAAATTATTTAGTTTTATAAAAATTAAAAAATTTAAAAAAAAATGAGTTCAATAGAGGATATTTTTAATTTAAATGGAAATGTATCATCAATAATTCAATTTGATCTTTTACAAAATATTATTTTAGAATTTATAAAAAGACAAAAAGAATTATCAATTAAAGTAGAAAATATCGAAGAAAGAATAAATAATAATAATTATACTCAAATTAATAACAATAAAGAATATAATAACGAAAAATTAAATAAAAAAAATGAAAATGAAATTTTTCCTTATAATGAAAAAGATGATTTAAATTTAGATAATTATAATAACAATATAAAAAATCAAAATGAAAATAATCAAATTTATAAAACAAGTTTAAATTTTGATTCAAATAAAAAAAATGATTTATCAAATGGAACAGAGGAAATAATATCATCATTTAATTTAAGATTAGATAATATTGAAAGTTCATTAAAAGAAATATTAAATAAAACAAATTCAAATGATTTAAAATTAGAAAATAAAATAGAAGAAATAAATAAAAATTATAATTTTGATAAAGAAATAAATACTAATTTATTTTCAACAATGAAAGAAAGAATAGATGATTTAATGATAAAAGTTCAAGATTTTAATTTATATGATATACTTAAAAATTCAGGTGATAGTAATATAGATGTTGCTACTGGTCTTATTCAAAATTTAGAATTGAAAATAAAAAAAAAATTTGAATTGATTGATGAAAAAAATAAATTGAATGATGAAATTATTATAAAAACTAAAAATGATTTAATAAATATGAAAAATGCTTCTGAATCAAGTTTTAATTTATCTTCAATAAATAAAGAAAATTTAGAGAAATTTATCAATGAATATAAAGAAGAAATAAATGATATAAAGAAAAAAATAAATGAAACAAATGAAAAAATGAAAAAAGTATTGAAAAATAATATAGAAGAAAAAGTAAATAATCTTGAAAAAATAATTAAAGAACAAAATATTCAATTATTGGAGAATCAAAATGAAACTTTAAAAAAATCTTCATCAAATATAATAAATTCAATTTCTCAAGAAAAGTTATCAAACGCAATAGATTCTTTAAAAAATTTAATATATAAACAAATAGGAGATTCAGAGAATTATATTAAAAACATAATCAAAAATTTAGAAGTAGAAGAAATAAAAAAAGATATATCAACAATGAAAATAGATTTATCAGATAAATTGAATAAAAATGATTTAAAACAATTATTATTAAAAATAGAAGAAAATGAAAATAAAATTTTAGGAATAAATGATCAAATATCTCAAATAAAAACAAGTATAGATATAGTAAATGAAACAAATAATAAATTAGTGAAAAAAGTAGAATGGTTAAATGCAGCATATGTGTCATTTAAACCAGATGATTTAGTAAATAAAGATAAAATAAAAAAAAATTTAGAATTTGATTTTTCAAAATATATAACTCACAATCAATTAAATCAAGAATTAATAAAAATAGCAGAAGAAATATCAAAAATGAAAAATGAGGAAAATGAAATAAGAAAATATGCAGAACAAATAGAAAATAGATTTCAATATTTTGCAAGTGAAAATGATTTGAAAAATTTAGAACAATGTTTATTAAATTCATTAGAAGAATATAAATTAGCATCATTAAAGAAATTTTCAGAGAAAACAGAAATTCAAAAACAATTAAAATATTTAGAGATGGAGATAAAGCATATAGCAGAGAGTTATCTATTAAAAGAGAATAATGAAAATTGGTTAATAGCTAAAAAACCAATGAATAATTATCATTGTGCTTCATGTGATTCATATATAGGAGAATTAAGTAATAAAAATGAATTTTCTGCTTGGAATAAATTAATTCCTCATGAAGATAATAAATATAGAATGGGACATGGATTTAGTAGAATGTTACAATTAGTTAATGCTGATTTATTAAAAAGTGCTGAAGGAATTAAAAATAATATTTCAGGAGATGATGATGATAATTTCAAAAAAAAATTACCTAGAATTACTTCTCAATCTAATTTTAGAAATTCTTCCCAAGGAAAATCTGATGATAAAGAATTAAATCTTGGAAATATTAGTTGGGATAATTCTCAAGGACCTAAGTTAATGAAAATTTATAGGAAGAATAAAGGGGAAAAATAATAAAGTTAAAGTTTACTTTTTTTTTAATATGATAATTATATTTTGTTCTTATTTTTTTTTAAATATTAATTATTTTTTTTTTTAATATAATGAGTAAAATTAATTGTAATCTTCCTGATAAAAAAGTTATAGATGGTAGTAAAAATATTATTTTAGAAAATGAAAATTTAAAATTGTTAAAAATTGAATTAAATAAAGGAAATAATTTAATAGATTATTTTGTAGAAATAGGAGCAAATCCAGAAATATGTTTAAATGATTTTTTATATGAAAAAAATATAAATGATTTAAATAAAGAAGAATATAAAAATATATTGAAACCAGAAATTTTATCTCAATTTCCTCCTTTTGATAAATCTTTTATTAATATTGATGAAGGAATTATTCCTTATTGTTTTCCAAAAGGTTTTAATTTAATTGAAAATAATAAAATTCCTAAATTTGAAATATTTAATTTTATTCTTGATAATAATTTTTTTTCTTTAAATTTTCCTAGAAAATATATTACTTGTTTATTATTTTATGAAGGATTAGATAAATATAATAAATTACAAAATTTAATTTTAAGTTTTGAAAAAAATTCTGATTCATCAAAAAATAATAATATTAAATTTTTTAATGATTTAGAAATAAAAAAAGAAATTAAAGAAGAAAAAAAATTACATTATTCACATTCAACAAATAATTTAAATAATCTATTATTTAAAAATGATTTAGGAAAAATATATATTCCAAAAGTAATTTGTTTAGTTTCAGTATATCCTTTTTTTTCTACTCAAGAAAAAATTCTTAAATCAATTTATAAATATTCAAAAAAAGTAAATTTAAATATTCCAATAGAAAAAATATTAATTGATATTCTTGTTAATATTCCAATTCCTTCAAGAGGATTATATCAAATAGAATATAATTTATTAAATGAAAAAATATTAATTTATGATGATCCAATGAATAAATTAAGAAATATTGATGATAATATAAAATTAATTTTTAATATTTTATCTCCAGATTTTATATATAATATATTTAAACATATTTTATTTGAAACAAAAATATTATTTTTTACTTCAAATATTAAATTACTTTGTCCTATTATTTTTGGTTTTATTTCCTTAATTTATCCTTTTAATTATCCTTTTCAAATTGCTTCTTTTTTACCTAAAAATAATTATAATTTATTAGAAAGTATTAGTCCTTATATTATTGGAATTAATGAAACTTATAATGAAAATTTTTTTGAAAATAATGATATTGTAATTGAAACTTTATTAATTGTTGATTTAGATAATGGGAAAATATATTTAAAATCAAATGAAAAATTTCCTTCTTTTCCAAATCATTATTTTAAAAAAATGAAAGAATTAATTGATAAAACTATTCAAAAACAGAAAAAAAATAATATATTTATTTCATCAGATGATCCTTTTTCAATTAGGAATATATTTTTTTCTTTTTTAGTCAATTTATTTCAAAATTATACAAATTTTTTAAGTGATGAATATATAAAATGTGAAGATACAAATATATCAATTGAAAAAATGTTTAAAGTAGATAAATTCATTTCTTCTTTTCCAAATAATGATAGGAATTTTTATAAAGTGTTCTGTGAAACTCAAACTTTTTCAGATTTTATTTATAAAAGATTAATTCCAAATAATACTCAAGATAAAATAGATATATTATTTTTTGATGAAAATATAATAAAGAAAAATAATAGAAGAACATTATCAAAAAAGAAAAATTTAAATTTATTAACATCAAATGAATATAATTTTAAAAATTATTATTATATTCAGAAACTAAAAAATTTATCAAAAGAAGACAAAATAAAATTTATATCAAACAAATATTTATTTTCTCAAATAAAAAATTCTCAAAAAATAATAATAAAAAGAAACAAAACATTATTTAATTATCCATTATTTCCAAAATTAAACGAAGAAATATTTTATTTGAATAAAAAGGATTATTTATTTCCTCCAAATTTAAATGAGGAATTACAAATAATAAATTTGCATATAATATCATTATCTCATTTAGGAAATATAGAATTAAGTAAAACAGAAATGGAAAATTATATTTATTTATCTTGGATTCAATTATGGTCTTATTCATTTTGGTATCAAGATCAAATTGAAAAAAGATTTAGATTCAGACAATTAATTGAAGTTCTTGATAAAGTTTATCATCATGAAATTGAAATATTTAATTTATTGTTTGAAGCTTTAAATAAATTTCATGAAGAAAAAATGATGATTAAATTATTCGATAAATTAATTAGTTATAAATTAAATCCTTCTTCTTTTATTTTTTCTATTATTTCTAAAATATTAGATAAAAATAAATTGAAAAGTGAAACAAAAGAAAATTTCATTATGACTTTTATTGAAGGAAAAGATAGTTTAATTAATTTTAGAAAAAGAACTTTCAAAAATGAAAGTGAATATTCTGTTGTTGGAAATAAAATATATTTTAATTATAAAAAACCTTGTTTTGAATGTTTAAAAGAAATAAATTATATTGAAATAAGTAAAGATTTTTCAAAAATGAAAAAAGATGATTTATGGGTAATTTGTCCTTATTGTAAAAATAGTTTGTTACCTAAATTAGATGTTAAATTAGGAAATGAATTAAATAATAATAATTTAAATTATAATACTTCTACTTATGATAGTTTTATTTTATATTCTCCTTTTTTTTTAAAAAATATGATAAATCAATATATTTCAAAAGAAAAAAGAATTCTTGATGTTAATAATTTTAGAAAAAAATTTTCCCATATATTTTGGAATTGTATTTGGTATTTTCAATTAAATAATTTAGATTATAATATGTTTTTACCTTATGAAGATAATGTTTATTTATATAATAAATTTTGGAACAGTAAAATTATAAGATATGTTTCTATTGGTTTTATTATGAAAAAAGAATTTAATGAAATCGAAAAGAAAAAAAATAGTAAAAAGAAGATAAAAATTAAAAAATATAAATATGGAAAAAAAATTAGAATTGTTTCCAAACAAATTAATTTTTCTTTTTTTAATTTTCAATATTTTGATAATAACAATGAAGATGAAATTCCAAGAAGTAATTTTAATTATAATAATTCTAGAAAAAGTTTTATTCTACCTAATCAATTAAAAGTAAACAATTTAAATGAAGAAAATTTGAATTATCAAAAACCAAATAAAGAATTAATTCCTAAATTAAAAAAATATTCTTCTTTAAATGAGGTTGTTGAAAAAGATTCAAATAATATTAATGATGATAGTCAAATTTATAAATATAATTCTTTTAAAAGTTTTAATAATATTACTTTTGATTTTAATAATAACATTAATCAAAGTACTTCAGTTCCTTTAAATAATTTTAATTTAATAAAAAGTGAATTAAATGAGGAAATTACTGATAGTGATGAAGAAATTAATTAAAAATAATTTTCGAAAAATAAATTTTAATATATATTAAATATTTTGTATGTATTAATATTAAAAAATAATATTTAATATAAAAAAAGTTTTTAAGATTTGTAGATGATAAAAAAATAGAATTTATCTAATAATAAATATTAAATATATAAATAATATCTTTTTGATTTAACAATTATTTTTATTAAAATACTTCATTCATTTATATTTTATATTAATGAATATTATTTTCAAAAATAAAAAAATAAAATAAAAAAAAATAAACAATGAGAAATAAAAGTTCCTTAAGAAAATATCCATATAAAGAATCATCAGAAAGAGTATTTTTAACAATAGATGATAGTTTAAAAAGATCTCAATATAAAACAATAGACACATTAAATTTAAATAACAATTCAAATTCATTTTCAAAAACAAAAATAAATAATAGTAAAAGAGAAAAACCAGATTCTTTAAAATTAAATTTAAATCCAAATATTACAAAATCGAAATTTCGCATTACAAAAACAAAATTTTTTTCACCTCCACATTCAATATTTAATAGATTTCAAAAAGAATTTCGTAAAACATTTACAAAATCAATATATGAAACAAAGCAGAATTTTTCTTTAACAATATTTAAAAATAAACCAGAATTTTTTGTAAGTGCTTTAGATAGGAAAAGAATAAAGAAATATCAATTAGAAAAATTAAAGAAAAAAAATCCATTTGGAATAGAAAAAGAAGAAAAAGACGAAAAAGATTTAAATGATAATGAAGAAAATGAAGAAACTGAATATGATGATTTTTCAGAAGAAACAGAAAATTCAATTCCAACTATAACTTTTACAAGGCCTTCAAATATATATAATTATAGAAAGAATTATAAAAGAAAAAGAGATTTTAAAATATATAAAGATGAAAATTATATAATAAAATCAAAATGGAAAAATAAAATAGGAATAAAATCAGAATATAAATTTAATTCCTATTTAGAAAAAGATTTAAAATTTCAAAGTGATGTAATAAAAGATGAATTAAGTATTATTTTAGATAATATTCAATATTATAAATCAACATGTTTATCTTCTCCCAATATAATTTCATCTTTTAAAAATAAAGAAATAAATTATCAAAGTCATATAAATAAAATGTTAGAAGAATTAAATTTTTTATTAAATAAAGTTCCAAAAATAATATTAAAAGAATATTATGATTATAATGAAAGATTTATTGCTATTGAAGGAGCTTCTTATAAAGATTTTAAAACAATTTATGTTTATGATGAAAGTGAAATATTTATTACTAATGCTAAATTATTAAATAGAATTGCTAGTTTTTTAAAATGTTGTTTCGATGTTTATATTGATTTAATTAGTCAAATTGAAGACGACATGATTATTAAAAGAAAAGATTTTGATTTATTATTATTAATTTTTGAAAGAATTAGATTTTTAATCGGAGAATTAACAATTTCTGGAAAAAATACTATTAAAGATCTTATTTTTGATAGAAAGTTAATTGATAAATATAAAAATTTAATTTATAAAAAAAATGATTTAGAAAAAAAAAATTTTGAACATATTGATATTTCTGAAAAAATGATTCAGGATTTACATTTTAAAAAAAATGAAACTACTCAGAAATTACAAAGAATTTCTAATTCATTAAATTCTCATCGAAAGGAAAATGACGAAATTTTAAAAGGAAGAAAAGCTTTAATGATGATTAAAAATAAAAATAAACCAATTAGTTTATTTCATACTAAAATTATGACTCAGATGTTAAAATATTTTAATAAAGATGTTCGTGGGAAAATAATTTCTTTAAGAGCTTTTGAAAGATATCAAAAAAATGCAGAAAATAATTATTAAAAAAAGAACAAAAAATAAATAAAATAAAATTAAAACAAAAAAAAATAAAATATAATGAAATTAAATAAAATAAACATAACTCCTTAAAATAAATCTAAAAAAAAAATGTCTTTAGAAGAAAATGAAGAAACAGAAATAAATAAAAAATCAAGACCCGAGAGTGAGAATGAAAACGTAAGATATAATGAAGATCCATTAAATCAAAATTTTCAAACTCAAAATTCATTAAAAAGATCAAATGAACTGCCTCCAGTAAAAAATAAAAAAAGTATGAGTAAAACAGCCCCTAATTTTTCTTCAAATAATAATTCATTTCCAATAAATTTATTTGAACCACCAGAATTAACAAATGATTTAATAAATACAAATAAGAAAATTCAAGAAGAAGAAAATTTAAAACAAGAATTAATATTTGCTAAAATGGATTTAAATAAGAAAAATCAAGAATTATATGAATTTAAAATTTTATTTAAAAAGCAATTAGATGATAATAAATATAATAAAAAATTAATAGAAAAAATATTAAAAATTGATCCAAATAAACCTTGTTCAAAAACAGAAGCAAGAGATAAAGTTGAAAATGCAAAACCAAATGAAGAAGAAAGGAATTTATTAAAAGAAGCTCATGAATCTATTTTATTAAAAAATGAAATTTTAGAATGTAAAAAAGAATATAATGAAAAATTCGAAGAATATGAAAAAATAGTTAAAAATGCTAAAGTGAGTAATATTATTAAATTAAATTCTGAAATCACTTTAAAAGAAGAAGATATTAGGAAATTAAATAGAAAAATGAAACAAATGCAAAAACAATTAAATTTAAATGAAAAAATAATTGAAGATTTAAAAAATGAATATGAATATTATAAAAATAATATGAAAGAAGTAAAAAAAAATATGGATGATGGAAAAAAAGAAGAAAATAAAATAGGTGAAAAATATGAAGAAAAAGTAAATGAAATACAAGAATTAGAAAAAAAATTAAGTATTAAAATATATGAAATAAAAAAAAAAAAAGAAGAAGATGATAAAAAAAAAGAAATTATAACTAATTTACAAAGATCAATAAAATTAATGGATGATTTTAATGAAGCAAAAGAAGGTTTATTAGAAAAGAAAAATGAAGATGAAAAAAATCAAAAGGATAAAGAAGAAGAATTAAATAAATTAAAAGAAGAAAGAGATAAATTAAAAGAAGAAAATAAAAATATTATGGATCAATATAATAATAATAATGAAGAAAGAAAAAAACTAAAAAAAGATGCTATTGAACCTAAAAAAAATATTCAAAAAATGAAAGATTTAAAAATGTCTTTAAATATTGCAAAAGAAACAGAAGAAAACTTAAAAAAAGAAAATGAAAAAAAAAATTTAGAATTACAAAATAAATATGATTTAATTAAAAAAGAAAGAGATGAAAAATTTGAAGAAGCAAATAAAGGAAATTTAGAAAAAGAAAAATTAAGTAAACAAATTGAAGAATTAGAAAATAAAATTAAATTAATTTCTGAAGAAAATGAAAAAAATAAAGAAAATATATTAATTATTACTGATGAAATTGAAAAAAAAAAAGAATTAGATGAAGATAATAAAATTAAAGAACAAGAATTAAAAGAAAAAGAAAAAGAAGAAAAAGAAAAAGAAGCAAATGATTTTTTAAAAGAATTAGAAGAAAAAAATAAAGAAAGAGAAAAAGAAATTAAATCATTAAAGGATAAAGTTGAAGATTTAATTTATACTAATCAAACTTTAGAAGATGAAAATAATAGAATGAAAAATGATGCTGAAAAAGATTTAAAAACTTTAGAAAACTTTAATGAATTAGAAGAACAATTAAAACAAATTGAATCTCAATTAGAAACTGTTAAAAACTTTTCAAATTAAATTTATTTATTTTAAAATTAATTTTTGGAATAAATTTTTTTTATTTAAAACATTTTTTTTTTAGAATATTTTCTTTTTAATATAAATATATATTTTTATTTTTTTATTTATTCTTTTTTCTTTAATTGAAATTTTTCAATCATTTCATTTATATTATCAAATAAATTCATATCTTCTTTAAAATTATTATCTCTTTCTTTTTTGTCGTGAACAAAATTTTTTAATTTATCTCGAATATCATTAATATATTCTTTTCTTTCTTTGTTATTTCTTAAATTATAATTTTTAATTGAAAATTCTTCTCTATATTTTTTTTTACCTTTATCATCATAATTAAAATTATAATTTTTACTTTCATAAATAATTGGTTTAATATTCACAGGTAAATTAGAATTAGGAATCACATTATTTTTAACTTCAAAAAATTCATTTTTAAAATTATTAATTTTTTCAAATAATTGATTTTTATTATTATTAATATCCATTCTATTAATGAATATTCTATCTGCTGCTAAAAATTTTTTATGAGAACGAAAAATTTTTTGATGTTGTAAAATAAAATCATTTATTGAATTTGATTTATTTCTTTTTTTATCTTGTTTTAATTCCTTTAATGGTAAATCTATTTTATTTTTTGGATAAATAATTTCTTTTTTATTTTGTTTTGTTTTGTTTTCTTCTTTTTGAAATAATGATGATAATTTATTTAATGCTTCTTGCTTATTTATTGTTTGTTTTTGACCAAATGTAAATTCAAATATATTATTTATTTCATTTTCATTCAAATTTAAATTTGTGTTTTCATTTATATAATTTAAACAATTTTCTTTATTAATTTCATTTTCATTATTAGAATCAATAAAATAAACTAAATTTTGAATAAAAACTTCAGAATTTTTATCATTAATAACATCATTCATGAAATTTTAAAAAATATAACAATAATAATAATTATTTGAAAAAAAAAATGTCATTAAATTACTTATATGATATATTAATTCATTACCACACATATAAAAATATAGATTTAGTAAATCAAGGAATATACAATATAAAAACAAAAATATCAACTAATTTTAACAATAAAAAATATTATGCAGTTCCATATTATTATGTAGAATCAAAAGCTTTAGAAAATATGAATCAAACAGATGAACAAACAATAAAAGCTCATTGCGTTTTGAGTCCTTCAATTTCAGAAAAAAATTATGAATATACTACTAAAAGCTTTTATATTAGATATGCTGATGAAGAAGTTGAATTAGATGAATTTTGCTATTTTAAATTAGAAATCCCTTCTAATGTTAATTTAAATGATATTGAAATGAATATTAAATTTTATATAGGATTTTCTGATGCTTTCAATAATGGAACTAAAGAAAAAAAAAATGGAATTAATATATTAAAAGATATTAAATTTAAAAACTTACATTTAGTTAATGTTAATATTATTAATGATAATATTTCTAAAAATTTTGTTGAAAGTTATTCTCCTATTGTTTATCATGATAATTTTTCCAGTTTGTTAAATGTTTCTATTCATCGAGTTTTATCTGATTTTAAAATTAGAATTGCTAAAAATTTTTTCCCTTTTGCTATTGAAGAAATTAAAGATAATGAAGATGAAAAAACAAATGAGAATAATGAAGATAATAACAATAATAAAAATACTAATAATAATAAAAATATTAATAAAAATAATAATAAGAATAATAATCTTATTCCAATGAGTGATATTAGTAATTTTAATAGTTTAATTAATTTTTTCTATGATGAAAATACTGAAATTCCATCAAATATTTCAAATAATGAAATTGACATATTATATAATAAATATGTTTTAAATTTAATTTCTTCTTATTATTTTTTAAAGAAGAAATTAAATAAATTAACAAATAAATTAATAGATGAAAATATGAAAGCAGAATTTTCTAATTTTTTAAATACCCAACCATTATTAATATATTATGAAGATAAAGAAGACAAAATAATAATATCAAATGAAGAAGAGCTCAGAGAAATTTTTAATCAAATTCAAAATTTATCAAAAAGAATAAAAGACACATCTAAAGATTATGTAGGGTTTAGAATATTTAAAGAAATAAATTATATAAGTTCTCAAATAGCATATATATGGCATAAATATATAGAATTAATAAGAAATTTTCCAGGTCCATCAAATTTTATTTTAAAATTAGAATTTAGAAAAGAATTAAAAGAAGGATTATTTAAATTTATAGAAAAAGAAACATTAACAATAACAGATACAAATAGTTTATTAATTCCATTAGAAACAAATTTACAGAATATAAATATGACAAGTGCTTTAGATAAAAGGCAAAATCTAACTCAAACATATAAAAGACCATTAATAGAGAATTCAAACTTTAAAATAAATCCTCAAACATTTCCAATATTATTTGAAGAAACATATATAAAGAATTTAAATCAAAACACAGATAAAAAGTCATTAATAGATTCGAATATATTATTAATAGAGAAAGATGAATCTAAATTAAAAGAGAATTTAGAAATGAAGAATAATTTAAAAAATTATAGAAATAATCAAACATTAGGTCTTCATTTAATAATATTAGTTCATGGTTTTGAAGGAAATTCAAATGATATGAGAGTAATAAAAAATGAAATAGCATTAATAAATCCTTCTATAGTATTTTTATCATCAATTTCAAATCAAGATGATACAGGAATAGATTTATATCAAATGGGAAAAAATTTAGCATCAGAAGTGAAAAATTATATTAAAGAATGGAATGATGGATTAATATTTAAAAAAATCTCTTTTATTGGACATTCTATTGGAGGTGTTATTATTAGAAGTGCTTTACCGTATTTAAAAGAATTTAAAGAAAAATTACATTTATATATTTCTTTATCTTCACCTCATTTAGGTTATGCTTTTTCAGATAGTAAATTAATTAAAACTGGAATGTGGTTTTTAAAAAGATGGAAAAATTCAAAATGTTTAGAACAATTTTTACAAAATGATAATGAAAATTATAAAGAAACTTGTATTTATAAAATTTCTGAATTTGATGGTTTAAATTGGTTTAATTATGTTTATTTATTAAGTAGTCATCAGGATAATTATTCTCCTTATGGAAGTTCTAGAATTGAATTAAGTAATAATTCTAGTCAAAATGATAAAAAAACTGAAAATTATAGAAAAATGGCTTATAATATCCTTTCTAAAATTAGTAATAATACTTTAAAGAGAGTTGATGTTAATTTTGTTATTCAAGAAAAAAATTTCGATTCTTTTATTGGAAGAACTGCTCATATTCAATTTTTGGAAAATACTGATTTTATGAAAATTTTTTTTCATAATATTGAAAATATTTTAAAGTAGTTTTTATTTGTTTTCTTTTTATTAAATATGAATTGTTTTTTTTATATATTTTTTTTCATTTTTATATTAAACATTTCGAATTTAATATCTTATTATTATTTATTGAGTTTATTTTTCTTTTATATTATTTTGAAAGTTATATATTTTATGAAATAAATTTATTTTTACGATAAAAAAAGAGGATTTTTATTTGGAAAATCATTTTTAATTGTTCTTTTTTTTAATTAAAATTAAATGTCAAAAAATTTTGAAAATATTATTCAAAATAAAAAAATAACAGAAAAGATTTCAAATTATTTAACTTTAAAAGATTTATCAAATTTAAAACAATGTTCAAAGTCAGTTTATAGGAATTTAAAAAACAAAAATATTTTCTTAAATAAATTAATTCAAAACTCAAACAAACCGTAATTTTTAATATAATTTTAATAGATTAACAGAAATATTATTTAAAAAGAACAATTTATTTGAGCAAAATAATGTAAATGTAATAAAAGAAATAACAAATATATTAGATTTAGCCTATAAAAATTTTTATTTTGCAAATAAAAGATTAATAATGGTATATTTATTTATATTTATTTTAATTGAAATTGATATTCAAAGTCTTCTTATTGCAATGAGTTGTACAAAAGTATTTAAAAAAGAAAGTAAAAAAGCAATTATTTGGATTTTATCTTTCCCTTCTTTAATAACATGTATTTTAACAATTGGAACATTAATTTTATATAGGTGTAGAAAAAAAAATGTAAAAAAATTTTTTTCAAATACTATTAATGAATATAAAAAACATATTAATTATGCTACTGAAGATAATATTAATGTTTTTATTAAGAAATTAAAATTAAGAATGAAATATTATAAACATAATATATTTGAAACTTGTTTAGAGGCAATAATCTTATTTTTATTACCTATCTTTTTAAAAATTATTGTTTTTCAAAAAACAAATTTTGGAATAATGTTCTCTATTTCAGCATCTCTTTTTTATGCTGTTACAATATTTAATAATTTATATATTTTAATAAAAAAAAAATTAAAAAAAAGATGTGAAAGAAGAAAAAAGAAATTAAAATATTATATAGAAAAATATCCTTCAGAAAATAAACTTAAAGAAATAAAAAAAAGAAGTGAAAATTATAGAAGTTTTTATTCAAGTAATTGTATGAATGTGACATATATAATAAATAAAATATTTTTTGGATTTTTATTTATAATATTTTTTAAGCAAATAGGAGAAAAATTAGATGATTCAAAAAATGGAAGTTCATGGTTAATATTATTTATTCCATGTTATATATTATTTATTCCTATAATTTGTTTTGCTATATTACATACTATATCATTATATCCTATTTTCAAAGGAAAAATTTGGCTTATTATTTTAACTATTTTTCCTTGTATTTTTGCATTTATTGCTAATTCTTTTTTATTACCTTTAGAATTTGAAAAAAGAATCGAAGTATCTCCTTATATTATTCCTATTTTATTCTTTTCTGCTTCACTTTTTTTCGGATTACATTTAAAAATTTTATATTCAAAATTTTAAGATTAAGAATTTTATATATTATATATTTTTATTAATTTAATTTTTTTGTGTTTTTTAATTTTTAAAAGTATATTTATTTTTTTTTAATGATTTGTTCTTATTGAAAATTTTTGTACTATTGAATTTCTTTTTATTGATCTTCTTGGATTTTCTAAAGAAGAATCTCTTATCAATTTCTTTAATATTAATATTTCATTTTTCATTTGAAATAAATGTTCTTGACTTTCTTTTTTTTTTTGAATTAAATCATCATTATATTTAGGAATTTCATCTATTATACTTTTCCTATTAATATATACTTTTTTCTTTTCTGATTTTGTTGGTTTATTATTTTTATTATTTATTTTATTATTTAATTTTTTTAATTCATTTACTTTCTCTTTTATATCATTTATTTCATTTTTATTGAAACAATTATTTATTGAAACCAAATTATAATTTGAAGGATTTTTGAATAATATATCTTTTGAACTATTTGATTTTTTAAATATATGTTTATCGCTATTTAAATTATTTCTTCCTTTGATTTTTTTTTCTAAAGAAAAATCTAAATTATTAAATAATTCTTTTTGTTCTTTATCAATAATTATTTCATTTTCAAATTCCTTTTTATTTAAATTTAATTTAGGTAAACTTAAATAAATAATATCTTTATCATATTTTAATTTAGCTTGATTTAATCTAATTCTATTTTTCGAATAATTTTTAATATATTTTTGATGTAATAAAAAAACCATTTTATTTGTATATGATTCATTCATTTTACTCTAAAATATTAAATAAAAGATACAGTAAAGATTTTATTAATAACATTAATTTGATGCATTTTAAATTCATTTTTATTTTCTGCTGATAATTTATTTTTTTCAAATTCTTTTCTTGATAATGTACTATAAAAATATTGACTTATAAAATTCCTAGAATCCTTTTTAATATATTAAAATTTATTTATACTAAAGGTTTTTTTTTTTGTTCAATTAAATTCTCAAATAAAATATATTTATCTGTTGATTCATTTAACATTATTATTTATATTAATGAAATTAAATTGTTTAATAAAAGTAAAAAATAAAAAAAAAATTTTTTTATTTATAAATATTAATAAATAAAGTATTAATTTAATATATAAAACTAAGTTTTTAAATAAATGTTATTTAAAAAATTTCATTTTCAATTTTGTTTTATCATATTTTCCATTAGTATTATTAATAATATTTCCACTTTTTTCAAGCTCAATTGGTTCAAGATAAGAAATATATTTTTCTTCTTCATCATAACTAATTAAATTTTGATTTGTTGTTAAAGTATCAATTATAAAATTATTATCAATAATTTTTAATTTATTTTTAATTTTTTCACATTTTAAATTTTCAATAAAAAAATTTTCCATTTCAATTTGAGAAATAAAACTTTCATTAGGAATAAAATAATCAGAATTATTTATTTTTATTTCACTATTCATAAAATCTCTTATTAAAAAATCTTCTTTGTCTATTGATTCAGGTAATATTTTATTTTCTAAATTTTGATTACCGTAAATTCTTTGTAAATAATTTAAATATTTTTCTTTTAATTTTTCGACTGCTTTCATTATTTTTTCATTATTATGATATTTAATAAAATTTTCATAACCCTTATTTTTTTTATTTGGTAAAAATTTATTTTTTTTCTTTTGATTTGAATTATTATTTTTTTTTGTTTTATTTATTGGAGTTGAACTTCTTTTATTATTAATATTATTATTTTCTTTATTTTTTAAATTATTATTAATATTTTTTTCATTGTATAAAAATTTATTAATTGATTTACTTCTTAAATTAAAATACTTTTTTTTATTTTTATTTAAATTATAATTATCTGTTTTAATATTATTATAATTTGTTTTAAATAAATTTGAAGTAGAAATTGAAATTGAATTAACTAATTTAATTGGATTATTCCTTTTATTATTATTTAATTTTAAATTTTCTTCATTTGTAATTTTAATTAAATTTTCTGATGAATTTGACATTTTAAAACTTTCATCATCAATATAATTATTAGATGACATTATTATTGAATCAATTTTATCTAATTGTATTATTTCTATTTTTTTATTTTTTACTTTTATTATTTTTGATTCATCGTTTTCTATTTGATAATATAATGATTTATTTATGTTATTTTCTTTTGCTTTATTTAGTAATTCTATTAATTCTTCTTTTGAATTTACTTTCATTATGTTTTTATTTATTAAATTTAATGATTCATTTTCATAATCATTATTTATATTTCTATGAATTTTAGAATTTTTAATAATATCTTTCTTATATTCTTTATCGTTAGAATTATTTTTTAATAATTTTTTTGGTTTAATTTGAATATAATTTTTAGTATTAACTTTATTATATATAAAATCAGAATTAACATTTTTTGATTCATTATTTCCTTTTAATAAATTATTTTTAATTTTATTTTCATTATTTATTTTTTTTAAAGGAGAATTTTGTTCTGTTAATATTGAAGAAATATAATTTTTGTTTGGTAAATTTAAATTATTAAATTTACTTTTCCAAAATTCTGTTTTTTCTTCAGTATTAAAAATTTGATTATTCGGTTTTATCTGAGAAAAAATTTGTTGAAATTGATTTTTATTATTTTCAGGAGATTTTTCATTTATATTTTTATTTATTATATTTTGATAATTTTTTCTATCATTTTCTAAATTATTTAATTTTAATTGAAATTCTTTTATTTCTTTTTCTTTTTGAATTTCTAATTCTTTTGATTTATTTAATTCTTTTTCTTTTTCTTTTTCATTTCCTATTATTTTCTGTTTTTCAATTTCTAAATTTTGAATTTTTTGTATTTCTTTTAATTTATTTATTTCTTTTTCTTTCTCTAATTGTTTTTTTTTTTCTTTTTCTTTTTCAATTTCTTTTTTTTTTTTTTCTTTATTCTTTTTTAATAAATCTATTATATTATTTAATGATATTAAATTCCTATTTTCTTTATTTATATTTAATTTTATATCTAATTTGTCAAAATTAAATGTTTTAATTTCTCTTTTTTTCCTTTTTGAAATATTTAATTGAGATTTACTTATACTTAAAATTTTAAAATTTTTTGGATTATTATTTATATTAAAATATTCATATTGAGTTTCAAAATTTATTTGTTTATTGTTTTTTTTATAAAAAATTTCTTCTTGTTTATTTGAAATTGTTAAAGTATTATTTATACATATTTCATGTTTTTTTTCTTTATTATTATTACCTAAATTATCTGTTAAATGTATATTTAAATTTTTTAATTTTATTGATTTATTTTTAGCAATATAATTATTATTTAATTCATTTTTATTTAAATTCATTTCTTTTTTATTTCTTAAAGATTCGTTTTCTAAATTTTCTTCTTTTATTGTTTTAAATCTTAAAGATTCTTGTACTGAAAAAATATTTCCACTTTTACTTCTTAAATTATTATTATTATTATTATCATTTTCTCTATAATTCATATCATAATCACTTTCATTTATTTTTTCATATATTATTGATCTTTTAACACTTTTTGCTCTTTTTTTTCTTATTTCATTAAATTTATGATCAAAAACTTTTTCTAATAAATTAGAAATTTTACTTATTCTAAAATTTTTTTTAGTAGTATTTATATTAGTAGAATTTAAACTTAATTTACTTAAAGAATAATTTACAGGAAGAACTGAATCATTAAGAATAAAAGATTGAATTGAATCATTTATATTAAATAAACTTTCATGTATTTTTTTAGAAAAAATAGTTTGAAAATTATCGTTAGAATCTTTAGAATATGATAAATTAAAAATTGATAAGGTTTTTTCTTTTAATTTATTAATAAATTCAATTGAACTTTCCATAATAAAAATTATATCTAAAGGTTCATAATAATAATTTGGGACAATTGAAATATAATTAATTTCTTTATTTATTTCATAAGAATTTACTATAAAATCAGATATATTACTTGAATTTTTATTATTTTGAATAATATATATATTAAAATTTTTTCCTAATAAAAAAAAACTATTTTTCATTAAATAAATTTGTTTAATTTCTTCATTTATTTTAATTTTATATAATCCTTCTTCATTATATAAATAACAATTACCTTTTTTATCTAAAATACAAACGAAATTTTTACCACAAATAAAATCATCAATTTGTTCATTTTTATAATCAAATTTTAATTTTTTATATTTTATTTTTTCATCTATATCAAAATTTAAATTTGAATTAATATTACCATAATAAGTTAAATATCCAGAAAAATCCATAATAACAAAATAATTCTCAGAGCATTTAACTTTATTATAATAAAAATGATTATCATTATTAATTTCTTTAGGAAATAAAAAAGTATTATTTTTAAAAGTACCAAAAATTAAAATATTATGTTGATTATTAATACAAACACAATATTTTTCAGAAATTGACATAAAATTAATTTTATTTTTTTGAAAAAATTGATTTAAAGTAATTTTTCTTATTTCAAAATTTAAATCTCCCATTCCTAAAATTCCATATTTTTGATAATCAATTCCAAAAGTATAAACTAAACCATTTATAGTTAAAATATGCATAACATTATCATTAGAAACTATTTGTTTAATTAAATTTACTGGAATTGAAAAAAAAGAAGTTTCATTTGAATAATAATTAAAATTAAATGGATTATCATATGATGAAGGTGAATTATATTTTGTTATTGTATTTTCTGTTAAAATAAAAGAATTTGTATTTGATTTATTGTAAAATTTTATTTTTTTTATATATAAATTTGAAGGTGTTTGTATTATTTTTGTATTTAATAATGATTTTGATGAAGAAAAACATATAAACTAAAAATTTATTTTATTTATTTTTACTTCTTTTTTCATTGTTTAAATTATAAAATAAAAAAAATAAAAGATAAACAAATATTTTTTAATAAATATAATATAACTTATATATTTTTTTTAATATTTTTAAAAGTTATTTATTTGAAATCTTGGATTCTTTTTTAGTATAATTTTTACTATTTTCATTTTGTTTTTTTTCTTTATTAGCATTATTATTAATATTGCTTTTATTTGAGCTTTTGTTTTTTTTTCTAAAAGTAGAAGGAACATGTTTATTATTATCTACTTTTTCTACTATTTTTTCTCTTAATGGCTTAATACCTCTTGAAGATCTACTCCTATCTAAATCTTTAATATATTTTTTCATTTCAATTTCATCTAAACTTCTATTTAATTTTTTAACTTCATTTTTATTACCTTTATTTTTTTCAATTTTTTCTTTAACTTCTTTTTCTTTTTGTTCCCAATATTTTTCAATATTTTCTTTAGCAATTTTGCTTTTTTTTTCCTTCCATTTTTTTTCATAATTTTTAATAACATAAGCAGAATATTCAAATAAATTTCCTGTTGGTAAACCATTTTTACATAATTGAATAATTAAATATTTATATGCATCTAACATTCCTCCTTCTTCTAATATATTTTGAGCTTTTTTTTCTGATATTTTTATATTTGTTTTTAATGGAATTGAATCATCTTTTCTTATTTTCATTTTAAAATTATTTTTTTTTGCCTCTTCTAAAATTTCTTCATATATTTTCTGGTTCTCTTTTTCTGATATTTTCTCATTTTTTATCCTTTTCTGTCTCTCTTGCTCTAAATTCTTCAGTTTTTCTTCTGAATATATTTTCTTTTTTTCTAACTCTTCTTTATTTATCTGTTTTGATTCGTTTTTGGATGAATTTTTTTCTACGGTTTTCATTTTTTTTATAATTTTAATATTGTTTTATTTATTATTTATTTTTATAAATATTTTTATATTAAAATTAGTTTTTATTTTTTTTATTTTTTCTTAAATTTTTATAAATCTTTTATTCTTCATCATCATATAAGAATGCTAATCTTTTATTTCCAGTATTTTTTTTTACTGTATTTGCCATATTATTATTATCAGTATGTCCTGAAAATAAATTTGGTTTGTTTGAGTTTGGAATAATTGTTGCTTTGAAAAAATTATTATTATTATTGTTTGTGGATATTTGACTTATTTCTTTCTTATCTTCTTTATCAAATAAATTTTCTTTTTTTTTTGGAACTTCAATTTTTTTTTCTTCGTTTAAATTTAAATTTGTATTTTGTTGAACAGTTTTTGATTTTGCTATTTGATTATCATCAAAATTTTTTTTTAATGGTTTTTTCTTTTTAATAATTTTTGATTCTTTTTTCATTATTGCTTCATAATTTGTTTCTCCATCTAATTTATTTATATTTTGATTATATTCTATTTTTAAACTTTCCCTTATTCCATTATTATTTTCAGGATTTATTTTCGAAATTGTATTTTTTCCTCCCATTGACATTTTGAGATTTAACATTTTTTGAAAATCATTCATTTTTGTACTTTCCCTTTCTTCTTTTTTCTTTTCTTCTTTCTTAGGAACATTATCAAACATTGAAATTTTATTTTCTTCTTTTTTAGGAGGATTATCAAACATTGAAATTTTATTTTCTTCTTTTTTCGGAGCATTATCAAACATTGAAATTTTATTTTCTTCTTTTTTAGGAGGATTATCAAACATTGAAATTTTATTTTCTTCTTTTTTAGGAGGATTATCAAACATTGAAATTTTATTTTCTTCTTTTTTAGGAGGATTATCAAACATTGAAATTTTCTTTTCTTCTTTTTTTGGAGGATTATCAAACATTGAAATTTTCTTTTCTTCTTTTTTAGGAGGATTATCAAACATATTATTTATTTTTTGATTATTATTTAATTTAGACTCTTCTTTAGGTTTATTATTAGTAAATGCATTAACTTTTTCTGTTAATGTCTTAGTTTGCTCACTAATATCTTTTTCATCTTCATCATCATCATCTCCGAAAACTTTCATTAAACGAGTTTTTGTTCTTTCTAATTGTTTACTTTTTTCATCATTTACTTTAATTTTATTATCTTGTGGAAATGCAATTGTATTTAACATTTTAGTTGTATTAGTATGATTTAAAAAATTCTTATTTTGATTTTGCATAAAAGTTGTTGTTTGTTTAAGTGAGAAAACAGGATCGACATCGTCATCTTCAGAATCATTAAAATCATATTTTCCAATGAAATCATTAATTTTAATAGTTTCTTTTGTAAGAGGAACATTAACTGGAATTTTCTTTTCATTATTTCCTTCATTATTATTATTATTATTATTATTTGTCATATTCATAGCAATTTTTTTTTTAAGAATATCTTCTAAATTTTCTTCCTCTTCTTTATTAACTTCTTTATTTTCAGTAGTAGGATTAGCATTATTTTCATTTTTCTTCCCTCGAGCAAGTACTTGTCTCCTTAACATAGTTCCAAAATCTTCTTCAACTGGTTTTGGTTTGGGTTTAGGTTGAGAAGGTGCTATGACTTTCGGTTTGACTGGGTTGACAACTACAGGTGGGATAGGAGGTGCTTGTGGAATAGTAGGTCCTCCCTTCACTGGAGCCATAGCAACAACAGGTACACTAGGAATTCCAACTCCATTATTTCCTAGTACAGGTGGATTAGGTATTGTAGGAGGTTTGGGTATGTTATTTGTTATTGGTGGTGGTCTTGGTATGTTACTTCCTGTTGGGATGGGAGGTGCCTGTGGAATGTTGCTATTTGGTATTGCTGGAGCTACTGGTATGTTAGATTGAGGTGGTATTGATGGAGGTTGTGGTACTGATGAAGAAGGGGCTTCTGGATTTTGAGAGTTTTGATTTGGTATGTTTGATGGACTCTGTTTCTTATTTATTAAGTTAGTGGATCCTTCAATGACACCTACTATTATTTCTTGTTCTTCTTCTTGTTCATTTAAGTTATTTCCTATTATATCTTTTGGTTGATTATTAAAAAATTTTGATAAACCTATATAATTATCATTCTCAAAGTCATTTGTGTGGATTATATATGGTAAACGAATATTTTTATAATTTCCTACAAATGCTAGACTATTTGTTGAACTTATTACAGATGCATTATCATCCGCTAATTTTTGTTCTTGTTGATTATTAATATTATTTTTAGCATTTTCTTGTTGAATTATATTTAATGAATTAATAGAATTATCCAAAGTATTTTTAATGATATCAAGTAAATTAGTATTATTTACTTGATTATTATTTTGATTATTATTATTAATATTATTATCTCTTGGAATTTTTAATTGAGATTCATCAAAGTCAATTATATGTTCCATAAATCTAGACATTGCCATTTGCTTTAATGTGTTTACTGCTTGTAAATGTTGAATTTCTACTAAATTTAAATTTCTTGTAAAATTTTCAATGTTATTTGAGAGTTGATTAAATTGATTTGTGTAATCATCTGTGAAAAGTTTTAATTTTTGAAGAAGCTATCGTAAATATTATTAAAATTTATTTTTAATTACCATTGTTTCAGCGTCAACATCCCAATTGTTCTTTTTTGAATGAAGTTCTGAAAAATTTGCTGATGATGACATTTTAATTAAATTTTTTTATTTTTTTAAAAATTAAATAAATGAAAAATTGAATTTATTCATCTTTTAATGTCATATAAAAAAAATGAATGATACTCCAATAATATATGAAGATAAAATAATAGTGAATAATATTGTAAAAAGTAATATAAATTTTATTTCATTAGATAAATATCTGGAAAATGAAGAAAAGTTTGAAACATTTAACAGTAGTTCAAAAGTAATTAAAAAACATGACAATTCTAGTACAATATATAATTTAATTGAAAATGAAAAAACTCAAATTGGGAAAATTTTAAATAATCCTGTTAAAATATTCCAAATCAATAAATTAGATAAAAAAAAAGAAAATAAAGATAATATTAATATAATTTTAAATACTTTCAAAGATAATACTTGTCAAACTGGTAGTGTAAAAAACAATAAAATAAAATTAAGTTTATTTGATGAAGATAAAAAATATAATTTAAATGATCTATTATCATATTCTGAAACAATACATAGATCAAACAGTGAATTTTTAAAACAATTTATTAGATTAAGTATTGGAAATAAAATTTTATATTTATCTTCTCCTTTAGAAAAAAATATTTGGTTTAGAGGAAAAATTAAAAAATTGAAAATTAAAAATAAAACAATTTTTCAATATTTTGAAGATAACTATAATATTTTTTTAATGTCTGCTTTCAAAAATGGGAGAAAATCTTATAAAATATTTTGTGATGAGAAATTATATAAAAAAATAGGAAGTATATCTATCAATTTTTTGGGAAATGATTTTACTATAAAAACTGATAATGATAGTGAAAATAAATGTGAAATTAAATATGTAAAAATATTATATTTTAATGTTATTTAGAATATAAATATTTTTGGATTAAATGGACCAACGAAAATTCATGTTAATATTTTGAAAAAAAATTCATCTAGATTAATTTTAATTAACAAAGAACCTGAATTTTCAGAAAGTATTTTATTTATTTTATATTTACAAATTTTTAGTTTTTAATTGTTATGTATTAAATTTTATACAAAGAACAATTAAAAGTTCCGTCAAGAACTTTCAATTAATTTCTTCATCATTAAATAATAATAATAATAATAATATTATATTACAATTTGCGGAATCTAAAGAAGAAAATGAATTTTTTTTAGATTATAAATATCCTTTAAGTCCAATACAAGCTTTTGGAATTGGAATTTCTTCAATTAAAAAAAAATTACTTTGTTAATTATATATATATTATGTAAAATATAAATATTTTAATTTAAAAATTTTAAACTAAATAATGAAAGAAAATATTCTTTTTAATGCAACAAAAAATAAAAGTCAAGAAATAATAAATGATAAAACTCAAATTCTTAGTATTGATTCAGATGAAGAAGAAATAAAAAAGGAAGAAGAAAAATTAAAACAATTAAATAGAGAAATTAAAAAGAAAAAGTTAGATTTTTACAACAATTTAATATTAATATTTTGTATGATATTTTTTTCAACGATAATTTTTATGCAATTTGAAATAGAAAACAGATATAAAGTAAAAAAAACATTGAAAACACATTTTGGATTTAATGATTTAAAAAATGAATATTTTTTAACGATATCAAATATATCAAATTTTCTAATAGAATTAAAACAAAATATAACTAAAATATATTTAAATAATAATTATTGGTTATTAGATAATAAATATCAATTAATAAGTAATTTTAGATCTACATTAAGAAAAATTAAAAAAACTTCAAAAAATCCAATTCAACCTTTAATAAATATGAAATTAAAAAAAATAAAATGGATTTCAAGTACAATTAATCCTAATAAAAAATATAATAAAAAAATAGAAGATAAAGAAGATTATTTAAAATTTAAATATGATAAAGAAAATTCTTATTTAAATTTAGGTGGATTTGTTTTATTATTTGAAAAAGAAGATTCTATAGATTATGAAGATAATTTATATATTTTTTTACATAAAGACGCTGCTTCAATCACTACTGATTTTACTATTTATAATTTTGAAAGAAGATATTTTTGTTCTATTGTTTTTACTAATCAAATTTATGATTTTGGAATTTCTACAATTCATTTAAATATTTATATTAATGATAGAGATTTATATGAATCTAAATTATCAATATTTAGATTAGTTTTTGAATGCTTATTTCTTATTTCTTTTATTTTTTCAAATATTTTTTTTTTTATAAAAATTAATTTTCATGTTAATTGTGAAATAGAAGAATTTAAAGAAATTAAAGGAAGAAAATATGATATTATTATCGAAGATGAAAAAAAGAAGGTGAGTATAAAAGAAAATAAAAAAGTTAATAGTTTAGATAAATCTTCAGAATTTGAATTTAAAGTTAAAGATTTGAATTTAAAAAATAAAAAAAAGAAAAAGAAAGGAAAAAGGTCTTTGAAATTGCCAAAAAAATTAACATTTTTTATCAAATATTTTTTCACTGATTTTTTCTTAATAATTCAATTATTAACATTAATATTAGAATTTCTTTCAATAATATTTTGGATAATATATATAATAAAAATGAAAAAATTATATAAAAATCTTGATGAATCAGAAAAAAATGATATAATAATATCAATAAAAACACAGAATAAATTAATCGAAGCAGGGAAAATATTAATAATATATAAAAGAATAGTAATATTAAGTTTATTTTTCTTATTTTTAAAATTAGTAGAAATATTTAGTTTATTATCTAAAAGAGCAAATACTTTTATTAATACAATAAAATATTCTTTTGGAGATTTATTATCTTTTTTTATTTTTTTAATGGTTATTTTATTAGGTTTTTCTACTTTTTCTTGGTTATTTTATGGTAGACAATTTGATGAATTTTACACTTTAAATTTTGCTTTTCAACAAAATTTTTCTTTTTTTTTAGGAATAATTGATTCAAATATATTTATTAGAATGTATGATAGTCATGGGGCAATGACTATTTGTTATTTTATTTTTATTATTGTTATTGTTAGATTTATTATTTTAAAAATTATTTTAGCTATTTTACTTAGAAGTTTTGGATTAGCTTATAATGAGTATTTAAAAATAATTTCTTTTAAAGATTTAGAAAAATCAAATTTTAAAGAAATTGTTCCAAGACCTATTTCTAGATTTATTTTTTGGTATTCTTCATCTGTTAATAAAATTCTCAATTTCATAACTTGTAAAAGCAATATTAAATCAACGAATAATGAAAACAATGAATTTGAATTTTCTTGTAGATTCACTGAAGAAAATATTGTTAAAATGTATTGTCCTGAAAAGATTTCTATTAGAAAAAGAAAAAGTAAAAAACATCATTCAATTATAACAAATTTAAATGTAAATTTAAATAAAATAGAGAAAATTAATTATTTCACTAAAGTAACTCAATTAAAAAATTTTGATAAATATGATATAGAATATCATGAAGATTTTGAATTTTTAAATAGAAATGTATATTTTGATTCAGAGAGAGACACAATCAAATTGAAAATATATTATGAAAATAAATATAGAAGATATTTTTATAAGGCATTATTTTATTTATGTTTCATAATTGTTTTCATAATAATATTTTTATTAAATAATTTATCTCCTTGGAACTTTAAAATTCTTCATTCTTTTGGAACAGCATTCAATCAAACAGAAAAAACTTTAAATTCTAAATATAATATATTAAATGAAAATGAAAATTTTCTTCCTTGGAAAATTAATAATCCTATTAATGAAATAAATTCTCTTCCGAAAATTAGAAAATTCCTTTTTACTGATATTAAAAGCCTTTTTAAATTAAATTATACTCCTGATAAAAATGAAAGATATGCTTTTTTAAATTATAATTATTTAATTGGAAATAAAATTTTAGTCACTCTAAAAAGAGAAAAAAAATCAAAAAGAGAAAAAAATATTAATAAAAATGTTTCAATTAGAGAAGAAGAGAATTTAAATATTATGAAATTAAATTATGAAGATAAGAAATATTTTATTGTTGATAATAATAATCAAAACAATTATTTTCAATGGGAACAATATAAATCTTATAAGAAATATGGAGGATATTATTTTGAATTTGATTTAAATAAAATTTACTCAGAAACTTTTCAAAAAGAATTAATTAATGAATATACTAATTTTATTATTATTGAATTTTTATTACAGAATTATGAATATCAAATTGTTCAACATGTGACAATTAAATTTATTTTAGATTATGGAAGTTATTTTAAATCAAATTTTAATGTCCAATTATTAAAATATAAAATAATTCAAAAACCAATTGATGCAATAAAAATATTTTTCGAAATAATTTATATATTTTTATTTATTGGAGTAATAATATTTTTCATAAAAGCACTTAAAGAAGATTATTTATCATATAATAAATGGTATAGAGATATGATAGTTCCATTAAATATAAAAATAAGAGATATAAGAAATAGAATTGAACCTGAATTTATAAGACAATTTATTCAAATATTTGGATTGAATCAATTTTTTGAAGTAATTATTATTGTACTTTCAATTGTTGTGATTTATGCAATTATTTCAACAATGATTAAACAAAATGAATTAAATAAAATTATAAATAATAAAGAATACGATAATATATTTAAAATTAGAGATATTTTATATATTGGAGAAAATATGAAAAAAATTTTTGAATATTGTAGTGTTGTTATTATTTTTTTATCTTGTCTTAAAATGTTTTCTTTAATTAATTTAGGAAAATTTTTCTCTATTATTTCAAAAACTTTTGAAATTGCAAAAGGAAATATTCTTGTATTTATTGTAATAATTATTTTAGTTCATCCTTCTTTTATTTTTTATGCTCATTTAGCTTTTGGTGAAAATGATATTCAATTTTATCGAATTCAATCAAGTATTAAAAGTTGTTTAATAGCTTTTTTTGGTTATATTGATTTTAAACAATTATATTATAATGATAAAAGTTTTGGTTCAATTTTTTTCTTTGTGTATTTAATTTTTATAAATTTAATTTTTTTAAATTTATTTGTTTCTATTTTATATAGAAGTTATATTCAAATCAAAGTTGACATTGTAGGAAGAGTTGAAGTTTGGAATCCATTAAATGTTTTTTTAATTTGTAAAAAAAGGAAATTTTCAGAAAATAAAATTACGATTGATAATGAATTTGATAGATTAAATAATGATGAACAAAAAAAATTTAAAACATCTACTTTAATATATAAAGAGAATTTTTCATATGATGAATTTATAAAGAATGAAAAAGAACAAATTCATTTATTAAATGATAAGATAATTAAAGAAAAAAATAAAAGAAGAGATGCTAGATTAATTTATGATACTAATCAAATTGGAAAAAATTTTATATTTGAAGATAATTTATATAAGGATATTAATTACGAACATTTAAGAGCTTTTATTATAGAAGATTATTATAATATGTTAAATATTGCTGAAGAATTAGATAAAGATATTATAAATATTAATGATGCTATTGAACATTTAGAAAAACATGAAAAATATATGAATTACGATATTTTAATAAAAAATACTAGTGAAAAAAATGAATCTATTAAATTGAAAGTTAAAGAATTAGATGAAAATTTCTTGAATATTCAAAAAGATTTAAAAACTATCAATGAAAATAATATTGATATGGAAAAATTTAAATTCAAATATAAATTATATGGTGATGATGAAAATAATTTTGAAAGTGATAATGTTATTATTGAAAATAATGGAAGTGAAATTGAAGATCAGATGTTAGAAAATAATAAAAATAAAAAAAATAAAATTAAAGAAAATCTTAGATATGAAAATACTAATGAGAAAAATAGTAATTTAGATTCTAGAAATATTAATGTTATCCAAGAAGATGAAGACTTTTAATT